>Ga0208220_1000663_pt1 | contig 14474 bp, 10 predicted proteins | sample NGESurdeep092012_9_FD_184484 | JGI IMG/M metagenome (GOLD analysis project Ga0208220, IMG submission 184484) | Arctic peat soil microbial communities from Barrow, Alaska - NGEE Surface sample F53-1 deep-092012 (SPAdes) | ecosystem: Environmental > Terrestrial > Soil > Wetlands > Peat ... | reverse complement strand
TCGGGATGGGCGGCTGCGCTCCGGCGGGCACCGGCCATGGCGGGCTCCGTGCTGGAACGTCGTCGAGTGGTGGTGGATCTGGCGGTTGCTTCGCTCGCACTCTCCATGATTGCCGTGCTCCAGAATGTGGACGTGCTCGTCGTCGGTCGCGAAGACCCGTCGCGCAGTGGCGCCTATGCCGCCGTCTCGGTGACCAGTAAGGCGATCGTGTTCGGAGCCATCGTCCTGGGCGGATACCTCCTCCCGGAGGCGGCCATTCGTTGGCGGCAGGGCGGACATGCCCTGCGGCAGCTCGGGGTCGTCCTGATGTTCTTGGCGGTACCAGCGGTCGTGCTCCTGGTCATTGCCTTCACGAAACCCGAACTCTTCCTCAGCGTCGTGTTCCATCACCACTATCTGACCGCGTCACACGCCTTGGCGCCTCTCGTGGTGGCCATGTGCGTGCTCAGCGTCAGCGTCGTATTGACCATGTATCTCCTGGCAATTGGTCGGCGGTGGGTGTCGGGTGTGCTGGTCGTCGGTGCGGCCGCGCTGACCGGTGCGGTACTGGCGGCGCACGGCGCAGCCAAGGCGACGGCGACGGCCGATCTCATGGTGCAGGTCGGCCTGCTCCTGGTCATCACGACCGGATTCTCGATCGTGCATTACCGGCGTCGTCAGGGTCGGACGGACTGAGGCGGACGATTCGGCGCGGCGTCGCCGATATCGAGCGCCGCGGGCGGCGGTCTCGGTCGGGTGACGTCCCACACTCGGCCAGAGGGCCATCGCTAGTATGTCGCAGATGCGGGGAATGGGGGACCGGTAAGCGTGGAGAAGAGAGCACGGGTGGCCCCGGTCCCCTCCACGCCCGCTGACATAGTCGATGGGTCAACGGAACTCGAGGCGGCCGGACGGTCCCGCCTAATGGCCATGGCCGAGATGGCCGGCATTCGCCGAGTCGATGTGGTGGCCTGGCGGGATCTCGAAGACCCCGAGGCGGGAGGGTCGGAGCTTCACGCGCACGAAGTGTTGCGGAGATGGGCGGACGCGGGCATCGACGTACGCGAATGGACATCACGCGTCGATGGTGCGGCTCGAGAGATTACCCGTGATGGCTACACAGTCAACCGTCGGGCCGGCCGTTACGCCGTCTTCCCCCGGACCGCATTCGCGGGCGTGCGCGCCAAGATCGGCGCCGGTGATGGCGTGGTCGAGATCTGGAATGGCATGCCGTTCTTCACGCCGTTGTGGAGTCGCACGCCCCGAATGGTGTTTTTGCATCACGTGCATGCCGAGATGTGGCAGATGGTCCTTCCGCCGCGGTTGGCCGCGCTCGGCTATGGCGTCGAACACCGCCTGGCTCCGCCGTTCTACCGGCGGACCCCGATCGTCACGCTCTCGGAATCGGCCAAGGTCGACATCGTCGAGCGGCTCAGGCTGCGAGCCGACCGCATCTCGGTGGTGCCTCCGGGCATCGACGCGAAATTCGCGCCCGCTGGGAAGCGGGATCCCGACCCCCTCGTGGTGGCGGTCGGCCGTCTGGTACCGGTGAAGCGGCTCGATCGGTTCATCGAAGCCATGGTTCTTCTGAAGTCCCGGCAGCCCAAGCTGCGGGCGGTGGTAGTCGGCGAGGGGTACGAGCGACCGGAGCTCGAGGACCGGATCGCTCGACATGGCGCCACGGCGTGGCTCACGCTCCCCGGTCGTCTGAGCGACGAAGAACTCGTCTCTCTCTATCAGCGTGCGTGGCTCGTCGGGTCGACCTCGGTGCGTGAGGGATGGGGCATGACCCTCACCGAGGCGGCGGCGTGCGGGACTCCGGCGGTGGCGACCAGGATCACCGGGCACGACGGGGCGGTCCTCGACGGCGAATCGGGTCTCCTGGTTGATGGGATTGAAGAGTTCGCCGCCGCCGCGGATTCGGTCATCACCGATGCCATGCTGCGACGTCGGCTGGGTCAGGGGGCCCTGCGCAACGCCGCCCGTCTCAGCTGGGGCGTCACGGCCGCCGACACACTCGAAGTCCTGGCCCAGGAGGTCGCCCGTACCAGGTGACGTCGACACCCCGAGAAGGTTGGGTCACCGGTCGGGCCCGTCGGTGACCCGATCAGTGAGTGCCGCGCCGGGCCCCGATTCGGACCCAGGGGCCCTTTTTGGATGCCACTATGGTTGCCCCGAGCCTGCCCGAGTTCGCCGAAGCTGAAATGTAGGAACCACCCACCGAATGAGTCACGTACGCGATCCCATTGATGCGGGCCCAGCTGGAGCGACGGGCCGCTCCTTGGTGCGAAGGATCGACTGGCCGGCTCTCAAGGTTCCGGCGCTCATCTGTCTCCTGGCGTTGGCCCTTCGACTCCTCTACCTGCACTTCACGGGACCAGATCCCTTGAACAGCGACGCCGCACAGTACAGCGAGATCGCGCGGAATCTCGCGTCGGGACACGGCTTCTCCGCGGTGTATCCGCAACTCGCGACGCATGAGACGGCCTTCCGGCCACCGCTCTATCCCATGTTGTTGGCTGGTGCCTACTGGCTGTTCGGCGTCTCAACGGGACTGGCCCGTGGCATCAACGTGGTCCTCGGCGTCGGTGTCGTGGCGTTGACGTTCTATGTCGTGCAGCGGGGCATCTCTCGCCAGGCCGCGTTGTGGGCCGCACTCACCGTGGCGGTCTTGCCGAATCTCATCGCCAACGACACGTTCGCCCTCGACGAACCGCTTGCCCTCTTGCTGATCCTGTTCATGGTTGATTGCCTGCTCCATCGAAGATGGATCTGGGCCGGCGCGGCGGTCGGCGCACTGACGCTTACCCGACCGAGCGCGCAATTCCTCGTCGTCGTCCTTGCCGTGTGGGTCGTGTTCAGGGTCGGGTGGAAGAAGATGCTGCTCTTCGTCGTCATGGCCGGACTCGTGGTTACCCCGTGGGTTATCCGAAACTGGGTGCAGATCGGGACGCCGACCATCACGACATCCAACGGCTTCAATTGGGCCGCCATTTATGGTCCGCCGGCTCAGCAGCGTGGCGTGTTCGTTGATCCCGTCTATAGCCCTTATTACAATTCGCACCGGGTTCTGCAGTTCAACGAGGAGAAGTGGAACAGCTATCTCGAGAGAGTCGGCGTCGACAATCTCGAACGTCATCCGACCTACCTGCCGTTCGTGGTGGTTCGAAATTTTGCGGCCTACCTCGAGCTGAAGCCCTCCTACAACGTGGGTGCGGAGAGCGAGGACGGTCGGGATCTGCACATCGTGAACGGGACCCTGTGGATCTTCTACCTGGAGGTGGTGGTCGGTGCGGCCGGGCTTTTCTTGCGCCGGAAGAACGACGCCGTGAGGCTTTTGTTCATTCAAGCGGCCTACTTCACCGCGGCCAGTCTCTTCTTCATCGCCGTCCCACGGCTCCGGGCACCCATCGACCTGACCCTGGCCGTGGGCGTGGGGTGCTTCGCCGAATGGGCCGGAACGCGGTTCGGACGGCAGCCGCCTGACCACGTTGAGCATCCGCAGGAGATGCCGACCGAGACGGGCGGGCCGCCGTCAACGGGCTCCGTGGTGGAGGTCTCACCGGCCCCGGAGTGACGGCCGGCGAGTGGCCTCCACCGGCCGTGGCTCAGATCGACCCGGTCTTTGTGGCCGGGCCGATCTGCCAATCGGTCGTCGGGCCCAGGATGAACACCATGGCGCCGACGGTCACGATACGATCGAGTCGAAAGCTCCGGGTCGCTCCCGGATCCCGGCCGAGCTGCGGTGGGGTCCATGCCGCGTAGGCCAACCATGGATGACCGTACCGATCGAAGAAGGCGGTTCCTCCACCCGGCCCGGCGACCGCGTCGGTCGATGAGAGAATCGGCTGGTCACCCTGCTGGCGGCACGGCCCGCTGATCGAGCCGCACACGGCGACTCCCATGCCGTACGTCGTTCCCAGATAGCCGCCGCCGGAGAAGAAGAGAAACAAGTGACCGTCGTTGCGCAACATTGACGGACCCTCGATGGTCGACTCAGATGCGGTCGGGCCGGTCTCCCATCCGCCCGAGTAGGAAAGCAGAAGGGTTGGTCGTCCGATCAGGTCCTTGCCATTGCCGGCAAGTGGCTGTGACCAGATGCGAGACTCCACCCCGCAGCAGTTCCCGTTGTTTTTCCAGAGGAGGTAACGACGGCCGGCTTTGTCGGTCGTCACCGACGGGTCGATCGATCCTCCCAACGCGATCTGACAGACGGATGGCGCGGTCGAACTCACCACGAACGGTCCGGAGACTGTTCGGCTCGTCGCCCATCCGATGCACTGTTCCCCGCTCGACCTCGTCGGCGCGCTGAACCAGAGGATCCATGATCCCCCCACGTGTTCCAAATCCGGTCCCCACACGTTTCCGTACCCGTTGACGGCCCAGACCGGAAGCTGGGGGAGCAGGTCGGATCCGATCTTCCACTGAACGAGATTGCGGGATGTGGCGAACTGAATGTGCTGCGTGGAGGTTCCCGTTGCTGCCGCCACGTATTCGGCACCCGTCCACATGACATCCGGGTCGGGAAAATCCGTTGCGATGACCGGATTCTTGTACGGCAGCGGCGGCGCTTCCTGGCGTGCGGACGGATGGTGAGCCGACTCACTTGTGCTCGACGGACCGGCTGCGTGGTGGGCCAACCGATCTCCCACAACCAAGCCAACCAAGAAGACGGTCGCCACCAGGGCCAGGCGAACCGACGTTCGGGCCGGTCCACCCACCCGCGCATGAGCCCCCACGGTCCACCACGATACCGATGGCCCATCGCGGAGTGAGGCCACCGCAGACGCGTTCCGCCCGAGTGTTCTGGTCGACCACGGTTCGAGAGGACACCGCCGCCCTTTGATCACCCGGACTGGGGTCGGGAGGGTAGTTTGTGCCAAATGTCCGACCCCCGGCACGCGTGGACGACCGTTTTTCCGGCGGTTCCACCGGCTGAATTCTTCAGCGCGTCCAGGGAGAACCAGCGTTCGTCGTCCTTCAGGCACGTTCTCGGCATTGAGACACGTTCCTCGGGACGATTCTGATGGTGACGGCACTTCCAACACGCGGAGAACGGGAAGCGCGGGGAGAACAGGACAGTCGCACCGTTCCCGGTGCGAGGTCGGTTGAACCTGGGTCTGGCCCGAGCCCACTTTCCGTCTGGGCCCGCCGAGCGGGCGTGTACGCCGTCCTGGCCGTCGTGTGCTATATCCCTCAGCTCCTGACACAGCCGGGCGTGGTCTCGGACGACACCAAGACCTATCTGTACCTCGATCCACGGCAACTCCTGAGTCAGGCGTCATCCATGTGGAACCCGAACGTCGCCCTGGGCACGGTCGTCCACCAGAACATTGGCTACCTCTTCCCCATGGGTCCGTTCTTCTACGTCTTCTCGGTGCTTCACGTCCCGATCTGGATTGCCCAGCGCATGTGGCTCGGGAGCATCCTCTTCGTGGCTGCTGCCGGCATCGCCTATCTCAGTCGACTCTTCGGCATCGTCGGCGTCGGCCGCGTCGTGGCTGCCCTGGCGTACGGGCTCTCGCCCTACGTCATGCAGTACACGGGCCGGATATCGGTCATCCTCCTTCCCTTCGCCGGCCTGCCCTGGCTGATGGCCTTCATCGTTCTCGCCGTGCGGAAGAGAGGCTGGTGCTATCCGGCCCTCTTCGCGCTGGTCGTGGCGTCGGTCAGTGGGATCAACGCCAGCTCAATTGTGTACGTGGGCGTCGCACCACTGCTCTTTCTGCCGTATTCGGTCTTCGTGACCCGTGAGATTTCGGGCCGAGAGGTGCTCGGTGTGGTGTTCCGGACCGGCGTCCTCTGTCTGACGACGAGCCTCTGGTGGATCTCCGCTCTGGCGGTGGAGGGGGCGTACGGCGTCGACATTTTGAAATACACCGAGAGCGTTGAAGCAACCAGCTCTGCCTCGAGCGCTTCGGAGGTCATCCGAGGTCTCGGGTACTGGTACTTCTACGGCGGCGACCGTGTTGGGCTCTGGACCCGTTCATCGATCGACTTCACCACCCGAACGCCTCTCCTGGCGCTGTCGTATCTCGTCCCCATCGGAGCCTTCTTCTCGGCGGCCTTCGTCCGATGGCGTGAACGAGCGTTTTTCATCGTTGTGGCCGTGGTGGGACTTCTGCTCTCGGTCGGCGCGCATCCCTACCTCTCGCCGACACCGATCGGGGCGCTCGACAAAGCGTTCATGACCAAGACCACCGTCGGGCTCGCCTTGCGTTCGGCCGACCGCGCCACGCCGGTGGTGATTCTCGGTTTGGCCATGCTGGTGGGAGCGGGCGTTGCGGCGGTCCAACGGCGGCTTCCCCGCCTCGGGCTTCTGGGCGGGCTGTTGGCCGTCGTATGCGTGCTGGGGGCTGACGCCCCGCTCCTGGCGGGCGATTCGGTCGTCACGCAGTTCTCGCAGCCGGCCAGGCTCCCCAGCTATGTCACGGCCGCGGCCAACTACCTGAACTCCGTCCATCCTGGCACCAGGGTGTACGGCTTGCCGGGAAACAACTTCGCCGCCAACGTCTACGGGGACACGGTTGACCCGCCCTGGCCGGCGGTTCTCAACCGTCCGTATGTCACGCACGAACAATTCATCCAGGGCTCGCTTCCGACGGCCAACCTGTTGTACGCCCTCGACAATCCTCTCCAGCAGGGCACGTTCGATTGGGCGGGGTTGGCCCCAATGGCAAGGCTCATGAGCGCCGGAGATGTCCTGGTGGAATACGACCAGCAATTCGAGCGCTACGACACTCCGCGCCCCGCCCTCCTGGAGCAGGGACTGGCGTCGACGCCGCCGGGGTTGGGTGCACCCGTACTTTTCGGAGCTCCCATCTTGAACACGGCCAAGCTCGCCATGTTGGACGAAACGTACTTCGACACACCTCCGGCCACGGCTCATGCCCCGCTGGCCGTCTACCCGGTCTCGGATCCGCGTCCGATCGAGCGTGGAGAATCGCTCGCTGATCCACTCGTCGTCGACGGCGACAACGCCGGTGTAGTCGCCGCGGCCGACGCCGGCCTGCTCCAGCACAACCCGACCATCCTCTTTGCCGGTGTTCTCGCCACCGACCCGGACCTGGCCCGACGGGTCTCGGACCATCCGGCACAGCTCGTTCTGACCGACACGAATCGGAAACAGGCCTTCGAGTGGAACAGCTTGTCGGAAAACACCGGATACACCGAGACGGCCCAGGAGAAGCCTTCGACGTTCGTCGTCAATTCCCCGGGCTTCGATCTTTTCCCGGGCGCTCCGACCTCCGCCGAAACGACATCGGTCCTCACCGGCATTCGCTCCGTGAGCGCCTCGGCCTACGGGACCGCGCTCACGTTGCGCTCGGAGTTCAGGCCGGCCAACGCGATCGACCACAACCTTTCGACCAGCTGGCAAACGGAAGGAACGAGCGACAAGCCGGTTGTCGGCCAGTGGTGGCAGGTATCGCTCCGGAAGAAGACCAGTGCCGACAGCATCACGCTCACGCAACCACAGGCCACACGCAACGCCAGCTGGTTGACGAATCAATGGATCACCAGGGCCACCGTCACCTTCGACGGGGGACATCCGATGACGGTCTCTCTCGGACCGGAATCGCGCGGGTCGCAAGGACAGACCATCGCGTTCCCCAGGCGGACATTTCAGACGCTCCGGATTCTCATCGACCGTACGAACCTGTCGACCGGAGGGCCGCCCCCGGTGGGGTCAAGTCTGGTCGGATTGGCCGAGGTCAAGATCGGCAATGTCCATGCCGCCCAGATCATCAGCACGCCGACCGACCTGCTGAGCCGGCTCGGTACCCGTTCCCTCAAGGATCGCCTGACCATCCTCATGACACGTGATCGCGTGGCTCCGGTGCCGCCCCGCCAGGATCCAGAGCCGACCATTGTCCGGCAGGTGGCCCTCCCCACCGCTCGAAACTTCTCCGTCCGTGGGACCGCCCGGCTCTCCACCGCGGCTTCCGACTCGACGATCGATGCTCTCGTCGGTAGGACCAATGACCTCGTCACGTCGGCCACGTCCTCGAGCAGAATGCCCGGGAATCTTCAAGCCACGGCCAGCGCCACCCTGGACGGAAATTCGGCGACGATGTGGTCACCCGGTCTGGGCATCGATGCCAACCAGAACTCCTGGCTCGACTACACCTTTCGGCAGCCGACCACGGTCGATCATCTCACCCTGCAGCTGGCAACGGATGCCGAGCACTCGGTGCCGACATCGATGGACGTGAGCGCCGGCGGTGTGACCCGAACGGTTGCGATCCCCGCCCTGGCCACGTCCCCGGGTGCCGGTTCCGTGACGTCGGTTCCGGTGTCGTTTCCCGCCGTCACGGGAGATTCGCTCCGCCTCACCTTCCCCGCTGTCACCAATAACAACACGCTGAGCTACGAGACGTCTCTCGAAACGACACTTCCCGTCGGCGTCGCCGAAGTCTCGATTCCCGGAGTGACCACGGAACAGACGTCCCAGAATGTTCCGTCCCCGTGCCGGGACGATCTGCTGCGGGTGGATGGCACGCCGGTATGGGTGGCGGTCTCGGGCACAACGACCAGCGCCCTGGCCGGCTCGGGTCTGAACCTGGTCGGGTGCGGGCCGGACCAGGCCGGCCTCCATCTCGGGCCCGGTGTGCACCTTCTCCAGGCGGCCGATGGCGCGAGCACCGGGCTCAACATCGACCAACTGGCGCTCGACTCGGCTCCGGGCGGGCCGGCCATGGCGGAACCGGTGGCTCAGCCGACCGCACAACTTCGGGGTCCGGTCACGACCAACCAGGCACCACACGTGCAGGTGCTGAGCCAGGACGCCACCAATGTGCAGCTGCGGGTGAGCAAAGCCACGACGCCATTCCTCCTGGTCTTTGGCCAGAGCATCAACAAGGGCTGGTCGGCCTCCATCAACGGAGGGGCGAACCTCGGGGCTCCCGTTCTGGTGGATGGCTTCGCCAACGGCTGGGTGGTGGACAATCATCAGCTCGCCCCGGGGAGCCATGGCGGCTCATTCGATGTGGCCCTGCGCTTCACCCCCCAACGAGGTGTCAACGCGGCCCTTCTCGTGTCGGCCCTCGCCGTGGTGGTCTGCCTGGTCATCGTGGCGGCCGCGGTCTATCGGTCCCGGCGCCGTCGAGGGTCGGCGGGGACCGAAGCCGAAACTGCGGCGGCGGCGGGCCACCCGATGGATCGCGCCGGCAGTCCACGCCTGGAGTCCCCCGCCCGCCGACTGCAGCCCAGTCGGCGGGCGGGCGTCGTGATCTCGGGTGTCGTCCTTTCGGGGATCGTCGGGCTGGTGGCCGGCGGACCGATCGCCGGAATTGCCGTCGCGCTCGCGGTGCTGGCCGCCCTGACGTGGTCGCGGGGCCGGAGCGTTCTGGCCCTCGGCGCCGCGGTGCTGGTTGTGGTCGGGGCAGCCGAAGTCGTCCGCCATGAACTGGTCAACCGGTATATCGCCGGCGCCGGTTGGCCGTCCCACTTTTCGGTGGCGTCGACGATCGTCCTCGTGGCCGTGATCCTGTTGGGGGCCGATGCCTCGCTCGAGCTGGCCCGGCGTATCCGCGCCCACCACGCCACCGATGACGAGGCATCGCCGGACGGACGACCGGTAGGGTAAGCACGCCGCGCCGCCCGGCGTGCCCAGCAAAGGAGAGGTGTGCCCGCCAGTACCACGTCCCGTCTGACCGGGGAGCGACCCCAACAAGGAGTGACCCCAGACTCGTTGTTGGCCCTCCATGAGGCGGGCTACCGGGCCGTGCTCGACCGCATTGGCTCCGGGCGGATTCTCGACGTCGGTTGCGGGCAGGGTTTCGAGTCCGCCCGCTTCCTCGCTCCCGACCGGCAGGTGCTCGGTGTCGACTACAGCGCCGAGGCGGTGAGCGCCGCGGCATCGGGCTATGCAGACCAAGGCCTCCGGGTGGCGCAGATGAACGCGTTGGACCTGGCGTTGGCCACGGACAGTATCGACGGCGCATGCTCATCGCACCTGATCGAGCATTTTGTCGATCCGGAGCCCCACGTGGCCGAGTTGGCCCGGGTGGTCACGCCGAAGGGCTTGGTGTGCATTCTCACCCCCAATGCCCCGGCTGATTTTGAGAACCCGTTCCATCTCCATCTCTTCACTCGTGGTGAGCTCCGGGAGATGCTGGAACGTCATTTCGACGATGTCTGGTTGGGTGGGGTGGATGCCACGCCGCACGTCAAAGCCGATTTCGCGGCGCGGCGGCTCCGGGCCGCCAAACTCCTACGCTTCGACGTCTTCGATCTGCGCCACCGCATGCCCCACCGTTGGTACGTGTGGGCCTACACGCGGCTCCTTCCATTGGCCTACAAGCTGGTGGCGCGAGGTGATGCCGGGGGCGTCACGGGGATCACGGCCGACGACTGGTTCGTGACCGAGGAACTGGACGACACCACGCTCGTCCTCCTGGCCGTGGCGCGGCAGCCCCGCGTCTCGACGCTGCCGCCGGTCTGATGCTGGCGGTGGGACTGACCGGGGGAATCGGCTCGGGGAAGTCGGCCGTGGCCGAACTCCTAGTGGCCCGGGGCGCCGTGCTGATCGATGCCGATCAGGTGGCCCGTGAGGTGGTGGCGCCCGGCGGAGCGGCCTACCAGGCGCTGATCGATCGCTTCGGAGCCGGCATCGTGGCCCCCGACGGGACCATCGACCGTCCCGCCCTGGCCGCCGTGGCCTTCGCCGATGACGCCACCCGGGCTGACCTCAATGCCATCACCCATCCGGCCATCGGCGTCGCCATGATCAAGGCCCGAGACGCTCTGGAGGACACCGACGACATCGTGGTGCTGGCCATTCCCCTTCTCACGGCGCAGCATCGGGATACCGTCAAGCTCCGCCTGGTGGTCGTGGTCGATTGCCCCACCGATATCGCGCTGGAGCGGCTCCTGACCCAGAGGGGCATGGACCGCGCCGACGCCGAGGCGCGCATCGCCGCCCAGATCAGCCGGGAGGAGCGGATCAAGGAGGCGGACTACGTGCTCGACAACTCCGGCGATCGCACGCAGCTCGAGGCCGAAGTCTCCACCCTGTGGGAGTGGCTGGTCGCCCGGGCCTGACGTGGGGCGGGGTTCGCCCGCCGCGTCGCGCCGGGCACGGGGCGTCACACCGCCCCGGTAGCCTCGGCCCATGGCCGTCTCCCTGAAAACCCCCTTTGCGGTCGTGTCGCCGTTCCGGCCTGCCGGCGACCAGCCGACCGCCATCGCCACCCTGGTCGAGGGGGTCAACCGGGGCGACCACTACCAGACGCTCCAGGGCATTACGGGTTCCGGGAAGACGGCGACCATCGCCTGGATGATTGAGCAGGTCCAACGCCCCATCCTGATCATCGAGCCGAACAAGTCCTTGGCCGCCCAGCTGTCCTCCGAGCTGCGGGACCTCTTCCCCAAGAACCGGGTCGAGTTCTTCGTGTCCTACTACGACTACTACCAGCCCGAGGCCTACCTCCCCACCACCGACACCTACATCGAGAAGGACTCGTCCATCAACGACGAGATCGACCGGCTCCGCCACGCCACCACGTCGTCGCTCCTGATGCGCAACGACGTGATCGTGGTGGCCTCGGTCTCGTGCATCTACGGCCTCGGGGCACCCCAGGAGTACCGCGACCGCATCCTGGCGCTCACCGTGGGTGACCAGCACGACCAGCGCGACATCCTGCGGCGCCTGGTCGACCTGCAGTACGCCCGCAACGACGTGAACCTGGTCCGGGGCACGTTCCGGGCCCGGGGCGACACGGTCGAGATCCACCCGGCCTACGAGGAGCAGGCGCTCCGGGTTGAGATGTTCGGCGACACCATCGAGCGCATCGTCACCTTCGATGTCCTGACCGGTGAGATGGGGGAGGAGTTGGAGGACATCGCCGTCTACGCGGCCACCCACTACGTCACCGGCGACGAGATCGTCCAGCGGGCCGTCGGCACCATCGAGGTCGAGCTCCGGGAACGCCTGCAGTACTTCGAGAAGGAGGGCAAGCTCCTCGAGGCACAACGCCTCCGGGTGCGGACCGAGCACGACCTGGAAATGCTGGCTGAGACCGGTGTCTGCTCCGGCATCGAGAACTATTCCCGCCACCTGGACGGTCGCTCCCCGGGCGAGGCGCCTTACACGCTGCTCGACTTCTTCCCCAAGGACTACCTGGTGGTGATCGACGAGAGCCACGTGGCCGTGCCCCAACTGCACGGCCAACACGCCGGCGACCGCTCCCGCAAGGACATGCTGGTCGACCACGGCTTCCGCCTCCCCTCGGCCCGGGACAACCGCCCGCTGCGCTTCGACGAGTTCATCGAGCGGGTGCCCCAGTGTGTGTTCGTCTCGGCCACCCCCGGGCCCTTTGAGAAGGAGCACTCGACGCAGATGGTCGAGCAGGTCATCCGGCCCACCGGTCTGGTCGATCCCGAGGTGACCATCCGCCCCACCAAGGGCCAGGTGGACGACCTGATGGCCCGGATCGAGGTCACCGTCGGAGCCGGAGGCCGGGTGCTCGTAACCACGTTGACCAAGAAGATGGCCGAGGATCTCACCGACTACCTGGCCGATGCCGGCATCCGGGTGCAGTACCTCCACTCCGACATCGACACCATCACCCGGATCGAGATCCTGCGCGAGCTCCGCCTGGGCACCATCGACGTCCTGGTCGGCATCAACCTCCTCCGCGAGGGACTCGACCTACCCGAGGTGGCTCTCGTCGCCATTCTCGATGCCGACAAAGAAGGCTTCCTCCGTTCGGCCTCCTCCCTGATCCAGACCATGGGTCGGGCCGCCCGCAATGTTGACGGGACCGTCATCCTCTATGCCGACACCATCACCGACTCGATGCGGGAAGCCGTCTCGGTGACCCAGCGTCGCCGCGAGATACAAACGGCGTACAACAAGGAGCACGGCATCGACCCCACGACCATCCGCAAGGCGGTCACCGACATTCTCGAACGACTGCGCGGTGCCCCCGGCCGCTCCCGGGCCGAGGTGCGGCGCAACCCGTCGAGACGTGGTGCGCCACGGCCCTCCCTGCTGCACGAGGGCGATGCCTCCACCCCGGCCGTGGCCGTGGAGCTGATGAGCCAGCTGGAGACGGAGATGAAGGTGGCGGCGGCCGAGTTGCGTTTCGAAGAGGCGGCTCTCCTGCGCGACGAGATCGCCGAGCTGCGCGCTTCCGTCCCCGGATAGCCGCCCGGGGCCGCCCGGTGCGGTCGGGTTAGCCTCGCGGCCATGCCAACGGCCGACACCCTCCTCGCCACCGTCGAGCGGTACGCCGCTACGGTCACCGCCCGTGACGCCGGCGCCTACGCCGCGTTGTTCACCCCCGAGGCGGTGCAGGTCGATCCCTACCCGACGGCGCCCAATATCGGCCGGGACGCCATCCGGGATTTCATGCAACTCTCCATCGACGGCTGCGAGACGATGCTCTTCGAGGTCACCGAGGTCCACCCCGTGGCCGACCGGGCGGCTCTGGCCTTCCACATCACCCTCGACCTCGAGGGCGGCGCCGTGATGCACATCCGCGGCATCGAGGTCTTCACGGTGACCGAGGACGGGCTCATCTCGGCCGTCGACGCCTACTGGGGTGACCGCGATGTCACCTTCGACTGAGGGGATCACCATGGGAAGGATCACCGAATTCGTCTCGCTCGATGGTGTCAGGCGCTCGTGGTCGACGGCGTGGCGATCGTGATCTACCAATCCGTCGCCGCGTGACCGTGGGCCAACACCCGACACATGAGGGGACCCGCGTGACGCCGGCCACCTCCGGCGAGGTGACGTACCGCGCCGCGACGCCGCACGATGTCGAGGGGATCGCCCACCTCCATGCCGACAGCTGGCGGCGCAACTACCGCGGCGCGTTCTCCGACGCCTACCTGGACGGCGACCTGGTCGCGGAGCGCCTCTCCGTCTGGACCGACCGCCTCCGGCCACCGTGCACAGGCACCTTCACGATCGTGGCGGAGCACCCCGGCCCCGACTCCGGCCCCGGCGCCATCGTCGGCCTGGCCCACACCATCCTCGGGGATGATCCGGCCTGGGGTGCGCTCCTCGACAACCTCCACGTCTCCCACGCCGAGAAGGGCCACGGGATCGGCACCCGGCTGATGGCGGAGACGGCTCGCGGCCTTCTCTCGCGCGACCCGGCCTCGTCGCTCTTCCTGTGGGTCCTGGCCCAAAACACGGCGGCCCAGGCCTTCTACGACGCCCGGGGCGGCACCTGCGTCGAGCGCCAGTCCCGGAGCCCGGAGCCAGGGGACCGACTGCGCTACGCCTGGCCCGACCCCTCGGGGCTGCTCCTCGACCAGGCCGAGGAGCGGGCCGATCGGCAGTGACACACCCTCCCGGTATCCTCGACAGATGGTCGATCGTCTGGTCGTTCGCGGGGCCCGCGAGCACAATCTCCGCGATGTCTCGCTCGACCTGCCCCGGGACCGGCTGATCGTCTTCACCGGCCTGTCGGGATCGGGCAAGTCGTCCCTGGCCTTCGACACCATCTACGCCGAGGGTCAGCGCCGCTACGTGGAATCTC
>Ga0208220_1000662_pt1 | contig 14476 bp, 17 predicted proteins | sample NGESurdeep092012_9_FD_184484 | JGI IMG/M metagenome (GOLD analysis project Ga0208220, IMG submission 184484) | Arctic peat soil microbial communities from Barrow, Alaska - NGEE Surface sample F53-1 deep-092012 (SPAdes) | ecosystem: Environmental > Terrestrial > Soil > Wetlands > Peat ... | reverse complement strand
ACTCCCATTCGCACCCATTATGTCACATTATTCCTCGGTCAGTCCTGGGAGTAGGACATAACAAGGCTCGCGCGACATGGGAAAGCGCGACCCAAAGAAAGCATGGAGGATAACGTCATGCTGTCACGTCGCAATCTATTGGAGATTGCCGGCGCGGGCGTCGCGCTCGGCGGCACCGCGCTTGGTTTGCCGCAAGTGTTCGGTGCGAAAGCCGAAGGCGCCTCGGCGCCGACTACGGTGCGGTTGCCGTTACCGGGTGGGCCGGACGAGAGGCCGATCACCACGGCCTTTCCGCAGAAGGGCGCGATGGTGCTTCAGCGCACCCGTCCGCCGCTGCTGGAGACCCCCTTTGAGGTCTTCGACAAAGGGGTGTTCACACCGAATGATCGGTTTTACGTGCGCTGGCATTGGGCGGTGATTCCACAAAGCGTCGATGTCGACAAATTCCAGCTCAATGTCCACGGCCAGGTCAACCAGCCGTTGACGCTGACAATGAAAGACATCATGGCGCTGCCGCAGCTCGAATATGCAGCGGTGAATGAATGCTCGGGCAATTCGCGCGGTCTGTTCCAACCGCGCGTGGCCGGCGGCCAATGGGGGAACGGCGCGATGGGCAACGCGCGCTGGACCGGCGTGAGCCTCAAGCGCGTACTCGATAAAGCGGGTGTCAAATCCGGCGCCGTGCAGGTCCGGTTCAACGGCATGGATGAGCCGGTGGTGAGTGATGGACCGGACTTCATGAAGTCGCTTTCGCTCGACCACGCGCGCGACGGCGAGGTTATGCTCGCCTATGCCATGAACGGCCAGCAATTGCCGTTGCTCAACGGTTTCCCGCTGCGTCTGATCGTGCCGGGTTGGTATGCGACATACTGGGTGAAGATGCTCAACGACATCGAAGTCTTGGACAGCCCGGATACTAATTTCTGGACGAAGACGGCGTACACGATCCCGGACACGCCGCACGCCGACATGAAGCCGGGGCAGACCAATGTGCCGATGGTGCCGATCAATCGGCTGAATCCGCGATCCTTCATCACCAACATCGAAGCGGGTTCGACCGTTAAGGCCGGTAAGCCCGCTTCAGTTCGCGGCATCGCATTCGGTGGTGATACCGGCGTCAAGCAGGTGGAGTTTTCGTCCGACGGAGGGAAGAACTGGCGCGCCGCTCAACTCGGCAAGGACGAAGGCAAATATAGCTTCCGGCAATGGCAGACGCGGTTCACGCCCTCGGCGAAGGGCAGTGCCACGCTCATGGTTCGCTGCACGAATTCAAGCGGTGAGGTGCAACCGGCGGAGCCCAACTGGAATCCGTCGGGCTTCATGCGCAACGTGATCGAATCGACGTCGGTCTCGGTGACGTGAGATGAGAACGAACATGAAGCGCAAAATATATTCGATGGTGCTCGTCGCCGGCGTCGCCTTGGCTTCTGTAGCTGTGCGAGCGGCAAATGTGCCGCTTACCTTGAAGTCGGTCGACGTGACACTGCCCGACAGCGACCGCGAGCTGCCTGATGGACAGGGCCTTGCCGCGGTGCAGAACAACTGCGTGTCCTGCCATTCGGCTGGCATGATTTTGAATCAGCCGGCACTGCCGAAAGCCGTGTGGGAGGCCGAGGTCGCCAAAATGCGCAATACCTATAAGGCGCCGATCAACGACAAAGACGTGCCGGACATCGTCGGATACCTGGCCGTCGTCAAAGGTCCGAAATAGCGCGCAAATCGGTATCGCGGCGATGATTTTTATCGCTGCGAAATGCGTCCGCGCAGGCCCACGCTTGGCAGGGTCGCACTCCGCGACTTGACGCTTCGTGGTATGGCAACCGGCTTATCGCGCTCCGGTGTCGCCGCCAGGATCGGGCTGCGCTGGCCGCAGAAGGTGCGTTTGACCTCGGCGCGCGCGAACAAGCCGGCAAGCTTGGCGTCGCCGCCGGCGGAGAGGCTGGTGAGCCGGTCGAGCGTGCAGGCGAGCGTCGCGCGGTCGACCACTTCGTCGCCGGGGCTGCAATACCAGCCGGCGATCTGCATCACCGGCTCGTCGAAGGAACGGACAAAGCCGAGGCAGCGGCGGGCCCTTCCCTGCGTCGCGATGGCGAAATCGACCAAATTCATGCTGCCGAATTTACTGTCGATCGTGCCCGCCGGCTTGACGTCGTCGGTGACGGTAAAGGGGAGGATACGCGCGGCAATCTCGCTCGGCGCGTCGATGAAGCTTTCGCTAGCGCTGCCCGGGCGGTAGATTTCGACCATGACAAAGGGGCCGCGCGCGTTCGCCGCGCCGTAGCTCAGGACGTCCTTGCGCGCGCCATCGGCGTCGCGGCGCATGATGGCGTAATCGGAGGCGCTGGCGGCAAGTTCGGGCATTTGCAGTTCGAAGGCGGGGTGCGGGCGCTCGATATTGACCCATTCCGGTCGCGCCGCGGGCTCGATCGCCGCGGCGCCCGACGGCTCGCGAAAAAGACTGGCCACCGCGATGGCAAGGATCGCGAGGCCGCCCATATATGCGAGGATGCGCACGAAAGTGGCGCGGATGTCCTCCGGTACGCTATATGAGGCCGGCTGCACGACCGCTCCCCCTCGACGTTGTGCTTGCCGAGTTTCTCGCTTAGAAGCGCTTCCGCTCTGGTTCCCGGACCGCCGGAAACCAGGGGAATTTTCGATGGAGAGTTAACGATGGGTTACAACGTCGCCGTCGTCGGCGCGACCGGCAATGTCGGCCGCCAGATGCTCGATATTCTCGCCGAGCGATTGTTCCCGGCTGACGAGGTCGTGGCGCTCGCCTCGCGCCGCAGCATGGGCACGGAGATATCATTCGGTGACCGGACGCTGAAGGTCAAAGCGCTCGAACATTACGATTTCTCGGGCGTCGATCTCTGCCTGATGTCGGCGGGCTCCGCGGTTTCCAAGGAATGGTCGCCGAAGATCGCGGCCGCCGGCGCCGTGGTGATCGATAATTCGTCGGCGTGGCGCTACGATTCCGACGTCCCGTTGATCGTGCCGGAAGTCAATGCCGACGCCATTTCTGGCTTCCGCAAGCGCGGGATTATCGCCAACCCCAATTGCTCGACGGCGCAGCTCGTCGTTGCGCTCAAGCCGTTGCACGACAAGGCGAAGATCAAGCGCGTCGTGGTCGCCACCTATCAGTCGGTGTCCGGCGCGGGCAAGGACGCGATGGACGAATTGTTCTCGCAGACCAAGGCGGTGTTCCAGATCAACGAGGTCGCGTCGAAAATATTTCCCAAGCGGATCGCGTTCAATATCATTCCGCAGATCGATACGTTCATGGAGGACGGCTACACCCGCGAAGAGTGGAAGATGGTGGTCGAGACCAAGAAAATCCTCGACCCCAAGATCAAGCTTACCGCGACCTGCGTGCGCGTGCCGGTCTTCATCAGCCATTCCGAGGCGGTGAACATCGAGTTCGAGAATGAGATCTCGCCGGACGAGGCGCGCAACATTTTGCGCGTCGCGCCGGGCTGCCTCGTCATCGATTCGCACGAGCCGGGCGGCTACGTCACGCCCTACGAGGCGGCGGGAGAGGACGCGACCTATATCAGCCGCATCCGTGAGGATGCGACCGTCGAGAACGGGCTGTCGATGTGGATCGTCTCCGACAATCTGCGCAAAGGTGCGGCGCTCAATACCATTCAGATCGCCGAGTGCCTGATCAACAGGAAACTGATCACGGCGAAGCAGAAAGCGGCGTAGGTTTTTCTTCCCGTCATTCCGGGGCGCGCCGAAGGCGCGAGCCCGGAATCCCTTGCCCCTGTCTCTGTGATTCTGGATTCCGGGTTCGCCGCTTCGCGGCGTCCCGGGATGACGTATTATTGGCACGCCGCGTGCAAGTTCGTTAGCTTGGGGCAATCTATACTGGGGGTTTACCGATGACCGTCCGTCCGCGCCGTAGCGTGCTTTACATGCCCGGATCGAATGCCCGCGCGCTCGAAAAAGCGCGCGAATTGCCGGCCGACGGGCTCATTCTCGATCTCGAAGACGCGGTGGCGCCTGACGCCAAGGCGCAGGCGCGCGACGCCATCGTCAAAGCGCTGAACGATGGCGGCTTCGGCGACCGCGAGGTTTTGGTGCGGATCAACGGGCTCGATACCCAGTGGTGGGTCGACGATCTCAACGCCGTCATCGCCGCCAAGCCCAATGCCGTGTTGCTGCCGAAAGTGTCGGAGCCCGGTCAATTGCAGGACGTGGCGCAGCGTCTTATCGATCTCGGCGCCGACCAGCGCACCCGCATCTGGGCCATGATGGAGACGCCGCTGGCGATGCTCAATGTCGGTGCAATCGCCGCCGCCGCGCTCGATACCGAGACGCGGCTCGCCGGCTTTGTCATGGGCACCAACGATCTCGCCAAGGATACCCGCGCCCGCTTGGTGCCCGGCCGTGCGCCGATGCTGCCGTGGATCATGACCTGCATCGCCGCCGCGCGCGCCTATGGCCTGGAGATTCTCGACGGCGTCTATAACGATCTCGGCAATGCCGAAGGGTTCGCCGAAGAATGCCGGCAGGCCCGCGACCTCGGCTTCGACGGCAAGACGCTGATCCATCCGCGCCAGATCGAACCGTGCAACGAGGCATTCTCGCCGACGCCGCAAGAGGTGGAAGCCGCGCGCAAAATGATCGCCGCCTTCGACCTGCCCGAAAACGCCAACAAGGGCGTCGTGCAGATCGACGGCCGCATGGTCGAACGGCTGCACGCCGAGATGGCGCGGCAGACGGTGGCGATTGCGGACGCGATTGCGAAGACCAAGAAGGCTTGAATTGGCGAGCTCAATCTTTAGCCGATAGCCGGTCTTCGAGAGCCGCGGACCTTACTGTCGCTCGATCCCGGCTTCGTCAACGACCCGATTCCAGCGCCCGATCTCGGAGCGCATGCGCGCGGACAGCTCCGCCGCAGGCGCGGGCCAGACCTCGACACCGAGATCGCGAAACTTCTTCACGAGTTCGGGTTCGGCCAGCGCCGCCCTGATTTCCTGCCCCACACGATCAACGAGCGGCGCCGGCGTGTGCGCGGGTGCGAAAATACCGTTCCACGACGACACTTCGAAATTGGGCACTCCGGATTCTTGCATTGTTGGAACGTCCGGCAGAAACGAGGACCGACTCGCCGTGGTTATCGCGATCGCGCGGAGCTGCTTATCGGTCAGGCCTTGCCGGTATCCGCCATAGGCATTGATCACGACGTCCACGTCGTTGCGCAGCAGCGCCACCGTGAGTTCGGATGCGCCGTGAAACGGGATAATCGTGAAATCGATGCCCGCCACTTTCTTGAATCGGAGCGCCGTCAGGTAGGGCGTCGTCCCGGCATCCGATGTGCCGACATTTATCACGCCCGGCTTGGCTCGCGCCGCGGCCAGAAAATCCTGCAGCGAGTGCAGTTTTGACTGATAGTTGGTCAGAAACAGATAGGCGAAGTCGCTCATGCCCGATGCCGGCACGAAGTCCGCCAGCGGATCGAAGGGCAGATGCTTGTACAATGCGGCGCTGACCGCGGTGGCGTTCGACAGCAGCGCGAGCGTGTAGCCATCGGCCGGGGCCGATAACACGTCGCGCGCCGCCACCACGCCGCCTCCGCTCGGCTGATTCTGGACGATCATTTGCGTGTTGAGACGCGCGCCGACGCGATCCGCCAGGATGCGCAGCGAGATGTCGGAGACCGCCCCGGCGGGAAACGGCGAGACGACCCGGATCGGCCGGCTTGGAAAGGACGATTGCGCGTCTGCCGCAGCCGCAGCGAATCCAAGCGCGATCGCGGCGACCAGGAAAGGCGTCGCCAAGACTCCGTTTCTTCTAGCGGCCATCATGCGCTTTGTTCTCTTTATTGTGCTGATCCATCTAGGCTCCCGCCACCACGCGGTTTCGCAGGACGCCAATGCCCGTGATCTCGATCTCAATCAGGTCGCCGGGCCTGACGGCCTCGGGTACTTCATCGGTCCCCAGCCAGACGACGTCGCCTGGCGACAAGGTGTTGTAACGCGACACGTCGCTGACGACTTCGCCGGGGCTGAACAGCATGTTGGCGGTCGGAAACGAATGCGCGAGCCGGCCGTTGATCCTCACATTGGTCGTCATGTCGCGCAGGTCGAGCCCGGTGACGATCCACGGTCCCATCGGCTTGAAAGTGTCTGCGTTCTTGCCGCGCATGTTCGTCGGGTCGTTGGCCTGCCAATCGCGCTCGGTCATGTCGTTGCCGATGGTCCAGCCGAAAATGCATTCGGCGGCTTCGCTTGGCGTGACGTTTCGCGCGGATTTGCCGATGACGGCCACAAGTTCGGCTTCGTATTCGAAGCGCGGGCCGGCGTCGGCGGGTTTGACGATGTCGGCTTCGTGAGCTGCCAGCGCGCTGTTGGCCCGGTATCCGACGCGCGGCGTTTTATAGAACTTCGGCGCGGTGCCCCTCACTTTGGCCCGGCCGACCACGTGGTTATGGTAGTTCGAGCCGATCGCATAGAACGTGCCGGGAAGAGTGGGGACCAGCAACGCGACGTCCCGCAGGGGATAGCGCGCGGTTGCGAGGGTGTAGCCGCTGAAAGGCTCGCCTTCGATAACGCGCACGTTATCATCTTCGACTATGCCGTAGGAGACGAAGCCCGCCTTTCGAAAGCGACAAAAAATCATTGTCCCACCCTGCCGAATGCTCCGTCCTATCGGCTGTCGTCCTAGTTCTTCAGCCGATACCCGGTCTTGAAGAACCACCAGATGATCGTCATGCAAATCGCCAGGAACAACAGCGTCATCGCCAGACTGACCTCGATATTCACATCGGCGATGCCGAAAAAACTCCAGCGAAATCCGCTGATCAAATAAACAATCGGATTGAACAGCGTGACGGTCCGCCACAGCGGCGGCAACACGCTGGTCGAATAGAACGTGCCGCCGAGAAACGTCAGCGGCGTGATGATCAAAAGCGGCACGATCTGCAGTTTTTCGAAGCCGTCGGCCCAGATGCCGAGAATAAAGCCGAGCAGGCTGAAACTCACCGCGGTCAGCACCAAAAACGCCAGCATCCAGAGCGGATGCTCAATACGCAGAGGCACGAACAGGGCGGACGTCGCCAGGATCAGCAGACCCAGAATGATCGATTTGGTTGCCGCCGCACCGACATAGCCGAGTACGATTTCGAACGAGGATACCGGCGCCGAAAGCAGTTCGTAGATGGTGCCGACAAAACGGGGAAAATAGATGCCGAACGACGCATTGGTCACGCTTTGCGTCAGCAGCATCAGCATGATCAGGCCGGGTACGATAAAGGCGCCGTAAGGGACGCCCTCGATCTGGCTGATGCGCGAGCCGATCGCCGCGCCGAACACGATGAAATAGAGCGAGGTGGAGATCACCGGCGAAACGATGCTTTGAAACAGCGTCCGTCCGGTCCGCGCCATTTCATACATGTAGATAGCCCGCACGGCATGGATATTCATTGGCCGTGCCTCACAAGGTCGACGAAAATGTCTTCAAGCGAGTTTTGCGTAGTGCGCAAATCCTTGAACTTGATCCCCGCGACGTTCAGGTCGTCGAGCAGGCTGGTGATGCCGGTGCGTTCGCCTTTGGTATCGTAGGTATAAACCAGCTCCTTGCCGCCGCCGGTCAAAGTCAGCTTGTGCTTGGCGAGCGCCGCGGGTATCGCGTCAACCGCGCCGTTGAGTTCAAGCGTCAATTGTTTCTTGCCGAGCTTGCGCATCAGCTCGGCCTTGTCCTCGACCAGGATGATCTCGCCTTTGTTGATGACGCCGACGCGGTCGGCCATCTCCTCCGCTTCCTCGATGTAATGGGTGGTGAGAATGATGGTGACGCCGGTTGAGCGCAGCTCACGCACCAATTGCCACATGTCCTTGCGCAATTCGACGTCGACGCCGGCGCTCGGCTCGTCGAGGAATAGGATTTGCGGCTCGTGCGCCAGCGCCTTGCCGATCATCACGCGGCGCTTCATGCCGCCCGACAGCATCCTGATCTTGTCGTCTTTCTTGTCCCACAGCGACAGGTCCTTGAGCACCTTCTCGATGTAAGCGGGATTGGCGGGCTTGCCGAACAGGCCGCGGGAAAAGCGCATGGTCGCCGGCGGCGTTTCGAAAGCGTCGGTGGTGAGTTCCTGCGGTACCAGACCGATCATCGCGCGCGCCGCGCGATAGTCGGCAATGATGTCATGGCCGTCGACGGTGACGGAACCGGCGGACGGATTGACGATGCCGCAGACGATGTTGATCAGCGTCGTCTTGCCGGCGCCGTTCGGGCCGAGCAGCGCGAAAATCTCGCCGTGGCGGATGTCCAGGTTGATGTCCTTCAAGGCCTGGAAGCCCGACGCGTAAGTCTTGTTGAGGTGCGAGATGGAGATGGCGGGGTTCATTGCAGGCTCTTCGTCATTCCGGACCGAGCCAACGGGTCCAGCCTTTGGCCGACCCGACGACAAGCTCCTCGAGGCGCCCGGAACCCATATTCACGGACGGTGGTTATGGATTCCGGACTTGCCGCTGCGCGGCAATCCGGGATGACGGCCTTGATTAAACCCAGGGCCGCGACGCCTTGGCCTTCGCCTCGAAGCCTTCGATCTTGTCTTGCTTGCGCATCGTCAGGCCGACGTCGTCGAGGCCATTGAGCAGGGCGTGCTTCCTGTGCGGTTCGATGTCGAACGTGATCGTGCCACCGTCGGGGCCGCGGATTTCCTGCTTCTCGAGATCGATGGACAGCGTCGCATTGGCGCCGCGCTCGGCGTCGTCGAACAGCTTTTCCAGGTCCTCCGGCGACACCTTGATCGGCAGCACGCCGTTCTTGAAGCAGTTGTTGTAGAAAATGTCGCCGAACGACGTCGAGATCACGCAGGTGATGCCGAAATCCAGCAGCGCCCAGGGCGCGTGCTCGCGCGACGAGCCGCAGCCGAAATTGTCGCCGGCGACCAGGATCTTCGCCTTGCGATAGGCCGGCTTGTTGAGCATGAAATCGGGGTTCTCGCTGCCGTCGTCGCGAAAGCGCTTTTCCGCGAACAGGCCTGAGCCGAGCCCGGTGCGCTTGATCGTTTTCAGATATTGCTTCGGGATGATCATGTCAGTGTCGACATTGATCATTTTCAGCGGCGCAGCGACCCCTTCAAGAACCGTGAATTTGTCCATTTTTCAATCCTGCAGCGGGCGGATGCTTACGGGCGTAGTTTAAGGCGTTATCCCCTCGGCCCCGGTAAATGGCGGCTCCGCGGACCGAGGTCAAGCCTGCGCCAGCATGGCCGATATCACTCCTGGTGCTGATCGGCGGCCGCTTCGAGGGCCGTCATATCGGCGTCGGACAGGCCGAAATGATGGCCGATTTCGTGGACCAGCACGTGCTTGACGATGGCGCCCAGGGTTTCGTCGTGCTCGGCCCAATAGTCCAGGATCGGCCGGCGGTAGAGCCAGATCATATTCGGCATCTGCAGCGGCGCGCTTTCGGCCCGGAATGGCAGGCCGATACCCTGGAACAGGCCGAGCAGGTCGAACTCGCTCTCGGCCTGCATGTCATGGAGCACGTCGTCACTCGGGAAATCGTCGACCTGGATGACGACATCGGCGGCGAGATCGCGAAATCGCTTTGGCAAATGGCGAAATACCTCGCCGGCCAGGACGTCAAGCTCGGCAAGCGAGGGCGCCTTCACCGGCCGCCAGGCCAGCGGATCGGATGCGAGATCGGCCATAATTTGTAATGTAACCTGGTTTACATTTTCCCGCTCGCTTTCGCGGGAATGAGCGGGTCATTAGACTATGAGGCAGCGATGTCAGGCAAACCGTTGATCGCGATGATGGCTCTTGCCGCGCCGCTGGTATTCGCGGCCGCGCCGAATGCTTTGGCACAGACCGATACCTCACCGTTCGCACAACCCGGCGAATCCACCTCGCCGCCGCCGCGTTACGTCCGCCGGCGCATCGAGATTTATCCGCGGCCCCTACAGTATCGCCGCTGCGTCGGCTGGTACGAATTGCAAGACCGGCCGAGCGGCACGGTGCTTTATCCGCAGATGCATTGTTGGTGGGTGCGCGGGTAACAGTCGTCATTCCGGGCTCGCTACTGCGCGGCGCCCCGAAATGACAGCCGCGCTTAATTCCACTCCCGCACGTCGACGAAATGTCCGGCAATGGCGGCGGCCGCGGCCATGGCCGGCGAAACCAGGTGGGTGCGGCCCTTGTAGCCTTGCCGGCCTTCGAAATTGCGGTTCGAGGTCGAGGCACAGCGTTCGCCGGGCGCGAGCTTGTCGGGATTCATGGCGAGACACATCGAGCAGCCCGGTTCGCGCCATTCGAAACCGGCGGTGACGAAGATCTTATCGAGGCCTTCCGACTCGGCCTGTTCTTTGACCAGGCCGGAGCCGGGCACGATCATGGCGTTGACGTTGCCATTGACCTTCTTGCCATCGACGACTTTGGCGACCGCGCGCAAATCCTCGATGCGCGCATTGGTGCAGGAGCCGATGAACACGCGGTTGACGGCGATGTCGGCGATCTTCTCACCGCCCTGCAGGCCCATATAAGCGAGCGCACGCTGGATGGACTCGCGCTTGCCTTCGTCGGCAATGCCGTCGAGGCTCGGCACGCGGCCGGTGACTGAAATCACCTGCTCGGGGCTGGTGCCCCAGGTCACCAGCGGCGGTAGCTTGCTGGCGTCGAGCCTGATCTCGCGATCGAAATGGGCGCCATCGTCGGATTGCAGCGTCTGCCAATAGCGCATCGCGGCATCCCACTGGTCGCCCTTGGGCACCTTGGGACGGCCCTTCAAATACGCGTAGGTTTTTTCGTCAGGCGCGATGAAGCCGGCTTTGGCGCCAGCCTCGACAGACATGTTGCACACCGTCATGCGGCCTTCCATCGACAGCGCGCGGATCGCCTCGCCGGCATATTCCAGCGCATAGCCGGTGCCGCCGGCGGTGCCGATCTCGCCAATGATAGCGAGGATGATGTCCTTGGCGGTGACGCCGGGCGGCAGCGTGCCGTCGACGATGGCGCGCATGTTCTTCGATTTGGACTGGATCAGCGTCTGCGTCGCCAGCACGTGCTCGACTTCCGACGTGCCGATGCCGTAAGCGAGCGCGCCGAACGCGCCGTTGGTCGCGGTATGGCTGTCGCCGCACACCAGCGTGACGCCGGGCAGCGTAAAGCCCTGCTCCGGGCCGATGATGTGGACGATGCCCTGGCGTTTATCGAACTCGTCGAAATATTCGAGATCGAAGAATTTTGCGTTCTCCGCGAGGTACGCGATCTGCGTCGCGCTCTCCGGATCCGGATTGGGCAGATGGCGGTTGGTGGTCGGAATGTTGTGATCGACGACAAGCAGTGTCTTGTCCGGCGCGTGGACTCTGCGGCCGGACAGCCGCAAGCCTTCGAACGCCTGCGGGCTGGTCACTTCATGGACGATATGGCGATCGATATAGATCAGCGCGGTGCCGTCCGGCTCCGCCTCGATCACATGGTCGTCCCAGATTTTGTCGTACAGCGTGCGGGGATTGGTCATGTCACGTAACTCACGAAACTCCACACTTCCGACGTGAATCGTCTGGCCGGAGTGTGGCCGCCGGGCGCCCGGCGGGGATTACTTCGCCGCTTTTTTGGCGGCGCGTTCGGCGTCGGCCACGTGGTCCTGCCGCTCGACAATGCGGGCGGACTTTCCGCGCAGGCCGCGCAGGTAATAGAGTTTGGCGCGGCGCACTTTGCCGCGGCGCACGACCGTGATCGAGTCGATCATCGGCGCATAGAGCGGGAACACCCGCTCGACGCCTTCGCCGTACGAAATCTTGCGCACGGTGAAGTTCTCGTTGATGCCGCCGCCGGAACGGCCGATGCACACGCCTTCATAGGCCTGCACGCGGCTCCGTTCGCCTTCGACGATCTTGACGTTGACCACGAGCGTATCGCCCGGCTGGAAATCGGGGATTTCCTTGCCGGCGGAAAGCTTGGCGATCTGTTCGTTATCAATTTCTTTGATCAAGTTCATGGCGAATTCTCCATCGGCTGCGCTCTCGGCGCACTGTTCCGACCGGTGCTACGCGGGTTGGCGCAGCTTCTACGACACCGCACGGGCTTTGTCACCCTCCGGGTCACCCGGTTTTCGACCCGCTCCGGAAGTGCCGGAGGAAGGCCTCCCAGAGGTCGGGGCGGCGTTCGCGGGTGAGCCGCTCGGCCTCGGCACGGCGCCAGGTGGCGATCTTGGCGTGGTCGCCCGAGGTCAGGATCTCGGGGATCGGCCGGCCTTCCCAGAGCTGGGGCCGGGTGTAATGCGGGTATTCCAGGAGGCCCTCGGCAAAGCTCTCCTCGGCGACCGAAGCCGCTTGGCCCATGACTCCGGGGAGAAGCCGTACGCAGGCGTCGATCAGCGCCAAGGCTGCGATTTCGCCGCCGGACAGCACATAGTCGCCGACCGAGACCTCTTCCAGGCCGCGGGCGGCGATCACCCGTTCGTCGACCCCCTCGAAGCGGCCGCAGACCAGGACGGCGCCGGTGCCACCGGCGAGCGCTTCGACCCGGGCCTGCGTCAGCGGCGTGCCGCGCGGCGACATCAGGAGACGCGGCCGGGCATCGGCGGCGACGGCGTCGATGGCGCGGCCGAGCACGTCGGCTTTCATCACCATACCCGGGCCGCCGCCTGCCGGGGTGTCGTCGACGCTGCGGTGCTTGTCGGTCGCGAAGCTGCGGATATCGGCGACATCGAGCGACCATGCGCCTGCGGCGAGAGCCTTGCCGGCGAGGCTTGCGCCCAGCGGCCCCGGAAACATGTCCGGAAAAATGGTGAGGACGCTCGCCCGCCACATCTTACTCTTGCCCTGACTCTTGCCTCGGCGGCAGTTCGACGACGATCCGGCCGCCCGCGATATCGACTTCGGGCACCGTCGCCGCATCGAACGGCAGCAATTCCGTCTTGTTTCCTGCCTCGGGCTTTACCTCGATCAGGTCGCCGGCGCCGAAATTGTGCACGGCGACAACGGTGCCGATGTGCGCACCGGCGCGGTCGAAAACGCGAAGTCCGACGAGATCGGCGTAATAGAACTCGTCGGATTGATCTGGCTCCGGCAGCCGTTCGCGCGGCACGTAGAGCTTTATATTTTTCAGCCGCTCGGCGGCATCGCGGTCGGCAATGCCTGAAAACCGCGCCACGAAGTGATCCTTGGCGGGACGCATCGCTTCGATCTCGACGATGCGGCCATCCTCGGTTTCAAGCGGACCGTAGGTCACGATCGCAGCAGGATCGGCGGTAAACGAGTGCAGGCGAACTTCGCCGCGCACGCCGTGGGCAGCGCCGATTTGGCCGAGACAGACGCGCCCGTCGCCCGCCATCGCTCTCGTCCGTTAGCTGGCCGGCGCCGCTGCCGGAGCCTTGGGCGCTTCCTTGGGCGCTGCGGCTGCAGCAGCCTTGGCGGCTTCTTCCTTGGCCTTGCGCTCTTTGCGCGGCACCGCTCTTTCCGGATTGTTACGCACGGTGCGCTTCATCACACCGGCGGCATCCAAGAAACGCATGACGCGGTCCGAAGGCTGCGCGCCCTTGCCGATCCAGGCTTTGGCCTTTTCCAGATCGAACTTCAGCCGATCTTCCCGATCCTTGGGCAAAAGCGGATTGAAAAAGCCGAGACGCTCGATGAAACGGCCGTCGCGCGGCGCGCGGCTGTCGGCCACGACGATGTGATAAAACGGCCGCTTCTTGGTGCCGGCGCGGGCCATGCGGATGACGAGAGGCATTTAGTTTCCTTTCAGGTGTTGATCGTTGAAGCTTAATTGGATTGATCGGAGCATCACTTCTTCTTCCCCAATCCGGGCAGCCCGCCCGGAAATTTCGGACCGAGACCGGGTAACCCGGGAAAATTCGGCGGCAGGCCGGGCATGCCCGGCGGCAAGCCAGCCGCGCCGGGCATTCCCGGCAATCCGCCCGGCATTTTTTCCGCGAGTTTTGCCATCTGTTCCGGGGTCGGCATGCCGCCGCTGCCGAAGCCGAGCGCATTGGCGAGGCCGGCCATCGGTCCGCGCTTGGCGCCGCCCATGGCTTTCATCATGTCGGCCATCGTGCGGTGCATCTTAAGGAGCCGGTTGATGTCCTCGGGCTTGGTGCCTGAGCCTGAGGCGATGCGGCGCTTGCGGCTGGCTTTGAGCACGTCCGGATTGCGCCGTTCGCCCGGCGTCATCGAATCGATGATCGCCATCTGCCGCTTGACGACTTTCTCGTCGAGATTGCGCTCGGCAAGCTGGCTTTTCATTTTGGCGATGCCCGGCATCATCGCCATCAGCCCGGTCATGCCGCCCATATTCTGCATCTGCGTCAGCTGTTCGCGCAGGTCGGAGAGATCGAAGGCGCCCTTGCGCATCTTCTCGGCGACGCGGGCGGCTTTTTCGGCGTCGATGGTGGTGGCGGCTTTTTCCACCAGCGAAACGATGTCGCCCATGCCGAGAATGCGGTCGGCGATGCGGGCGGGATGAAAATCCTCGATGGCGTCGAGTTTTTCGCCGGTGCCGATGAGCTTGATCGGCTTGCC
>Ga0208220_1000661_pt1 | contig 14477 bp, 11 predicted proteins | sample NGESurdeep092012_9_FD_184484 | JGI IMG/M metagenome (GOLD analysis project Ga0208220, IMG submission 184484) | Arctic peat soil microbial communities from Barrow, Alaska - NGEE Surface sample F53-1 deep-092012 (SPAdes) | ecosystem: Environmental > Terrestrial > Soil > Wetlands > Peat ... | reverse complement strand
CTCAGACCGATCGCGGAAATCATGTTTTCGGATTTTTTCGCCGTCTGCTTCGACTACATCGCTAATGAATTTCCCAAGAGCCGCTATATGTCTAACGGGCAGACGCGATGTCCGCTGGTGGTGCGCACCGGCAATGGCGCCGGCTCCCGTTTCGGCGCGCAGCATTCTCAAAGCGTCGAGAACTGGTGCATGATGATTCCGGGGCTTAAAGTCGTGGCGCCATCTTCGCCTGTCGACGTGATCGGCCTGATGGCTGCGGCGGTGCGCGATCCCGACCCGGTGATTTTCCTTGAGCACAAGTCGCTCTACCCGACCAAGGGTGAGGTTCCCGACGGCGAGATCGTCGACAGGCTCGGCACCGCGAAAATCGTGCGACCCGGCAAGGATGCGACGATTCTTGCGCTGGCGCTCATGGTGCCGCGCGCTTTGCAAGCGGCGGAGAAGCTCAAGGTGGAACACGGGATCGATGCCGAAGTTATCGACGTGCGCTCGCTGGTGCCGCTCGACACGCAGACCATTCTCGGATCGGTTGCCCGGACGCACCGGCTGTTCACGGTGGAAGAAAATCCCCGGCTGTGCGGATGGGGCGCGGAAATCGTGTCGATCGCCGTGGATGAAGGCTTCTACGACCATGACGGACCGCCGGTAAGGATCACGACGCCGCACATTCCGCTGCCCGCCGCCGATATCCTCGAGGACATCGTGCTGCCGACGCCGGACAGGATCGTTGAGACGGTGAATCGGAGTTTGAATAGCTAGTTTTCTGTCGTCACCGCCCGGCCATGACACGTGAGAGTGAAGGACAGTCATCATGTACGACAATCTTCTCGCCAATGTTCCGACCGACCTGTGGATCGGCGGCAAATGGCGCAAATCATCCGACAACGGTCGTTTCGACGTGATCGACCCCGCGACCGAGCGCAAGATCGCCTCTGTGGCAAGCGCAACGGTGGAGGACGCCAAAGCCGCGGTCGATGCGGCGCAGAATGCCTTCGAGGGCTGGGCCAAGCGCAAGCCGCGCGAGCGGGCCGAAATCCTGCGCAAATGCTACGAACTCATCATGCGTGACGCCGAGCGCTTCGCCAAGCTGATCACGCTGGAGAACGGCAAGGCGCTGCCGGACTCGCGCGGCGAGGTGGCCTACGCCGCCGAGTTCTTCCGCTGGTACGCCGAAGAAGCCGTGCGCAATCTTGGAAGCATCTCGATGGCGCCGGCTTCCGGCGCCCGCATCGTCGCGCAACACAAGCCCGCTGGCGTCGCGGTGTTGGTGACGCCGTGGAATTTTCCCGCCGCCATGGCGACGCGCAAGATCGGGCCGGCGCTCGCCGCCGGTTGCCCGGTGGTGCTCAAGCCAGCCTCCGATACGCCGCTCACCATGCTGGCGCTGATGCCGATGCTGGAGGAGGCGGGCGTGCCGGCGGGCGTCGTCAACGTGCTGCCGTCACGCCGCTCCGGCCCGGTCGTTTCCGCCATGCTGCACGATCCGCGCGTCCGCGTTGTTTCCTTCACCGGCTCGACCGAAGTCGGCCGCAAGCTGCTGCACGAGGCCGCCGATCAGGTGCTCAAGCCGTCGATGGAGCTCGGCGGCAACGCGCCGTTCATCGTGTTCGACGACGCCGATATCGACGCTGCCATCGACGGGGCCATGATTGCAAAAATGCGCAACATGGGGGAGGCCTGCACCGCAGCCAACCGTTTCTACGTGCATGAGAAGGTGCACGACGAGTTTGCGAAAAAACTGACCGCCAAGATGGGCGGTCTGAAAATGGGCAATGGCCTCGACGAGGGCGTCAACCTCGGCCCGCTGGTGAACAAGGATGGCCGTGACAAGGTGGTCGAGCTGGTTGACGACGCGGTGAAAAAAGGCGCCAAGGTTCTCGTCGGCGGCAAGCTGCCGGACGGCCCCGGCTTTTTCTATCCGGCAACGGTGCTCACCAATGTGGCCGACGGTTCAAAGATGCTGAACGAGGAGATCTTCGGGCCGGTCGCCTCAATCCAGACCTTCAAGACCGAGGATGAAGCGATCAAGCGCGCCAACGACACCGAATGCGGGCTGATCGCCTATCTTTACACCAAGGATATGGCGCGCGGCATGCGCGTCTCCGAGAAGCTCGATTTCGGTATGATCGGGCTTAATCGCGGGCTGGTGTCCGACCCGGCGGCGCCATTCGGCGGCGTCAAGCAATCCGGCCTCGGCCGCGAGGGCGCTTCGGAAGGCATGAAGGAATTTCTTGAGACGCAATATATCTCGGTGAGTTGGTAAGGATATTCAGTGAACGTCCTGATGCCGCAGCTCGGCGAGACCGTCGCCGAAGGCAAGATCGTCAAATGGTTCAAGGCGGCCGGCGACGCCGTCAAACCGGGTGACAACCTGTTCGAGATCGAAACCGACAAGACCTCGATGGAGGTGCCGTCGACTTACTCCGGTACGCTGACCGACATCAATTTTAAGGTCGGTGAGGTGGCCAAGGTCGGCGCGGTCGTGGCCGTGATTTCAGGCGCGGGAGAACCAGCGAAACCGCCGGCTGCTGCTATTCCACAGAGCATGTCCCAATCTCCGGTTGCTCCCGCGAAAGCGGCGGTCCAGGGGCCAAAAACAGATGCGCCTAAAGAACCGGGTCCCCGCTTGCGCGGGGACGAACGGGTTGGGATTGGCGCCGTTCGAACAATACCTTTCGTGGAGCGCGATCCTTTTCATGTCGTGATGACACCGGAGCGCAATTACGGCCCGGCGAAGCTGCCCGGCGGTGCGGCGATAACGCCGTTGGCGCGGCGATTGGCCGGCGAGCGCGGCATCGACCTTGCGCGCGTTTCCGGTTCTGGCCCGCATGGCCGTATCGTCGCGCGCGACATCGAGGGCGCAGCACCTGCGACGCCGGTGATGGCGAGCGGCTCCAGCGCGGCGCAGGTGAAGGCGCTCTACGCCGATACGTCTTACGATGAAGTGCCGCTCGACCCGATGCGCGCGACGATTGCCAAAAGGTTGGTCGAGGCCAAGCAAACCATCCCGCATTTCTATCTGACGGCTGACGTCAACGCCGACCGCCTCGTTGCCATTCGCGAGGAGGCAAACGCTGCCGCGCCGCTCGACAAGAATGGCCAGCCCGCTTTCAAGCTGTCGTTCAATGATTTTCTCATCAAGGCGTGGGCGGCCGCGCTCCAGCGCATTCCCGCCGCCAATGCGGTCTGGGCCGGCGACCGCATCCTGCGCTTCACCCATTCCGACATCGGCATCGCGGTGGCGCTCGACGACGGCCTGATCACGCCGGTGATCCGCCAGGTGGAAGCGAAATCGCTCACCGCCATCTCCGCCGAGATGCGCGATCTGGCCGAACGCGCGCGCGCAAAGAAGCTCAGGCCGAATGAATATCAGGGTGGCGCAAGTGCCATCTCCAATCTCGGCATGTACGGCGTGCGGGAATTTGCAGCCATCATCAATCCGCCGCATGCCACTATTCTCGCCGTCGGCGCGCTGCGGCGCGCGGCCGTGGAAGGCGAAAATGGCGGCGTGACGTTTGTGAGCCAAATGACCGTAACGCTATCCTGCGACCACCGCGTCGTCGACGGCGCGCTCGGCGCGCAATTGCTGGCGGCGTTCAAGGCTTTGATCGAAAAGCCTATCGCTGCTTTGGTTTAGGTACGGCGAATAAAAGACTAACGTTTAAAATTATACCCGACGCGGTAGTAGAAGTGGCCCGCGGGATTGCCAGCCTTGTAAACGATGCGCTCAGTGACAGGTCCCAATTCATGGAACCACTTTGACAGCGTCGGGTCTGTAACGCCGTCTTCGTCGAAGCTGAACATAATGATGTTCCTGCCAACTTCCCGATCGCTGGAAAACCAATAATTGTACATGAGACTCCTGCCGTCGAAGATGCCAAGACCGGCGGTGTTCTTGACGGCATTTTTGTCGTGCCGGTCGTAGAAGGCTAACTCACTGGACATGTAATACGTGTCCATTCCGACAAGAAGCGGTTCCTGCCCCATTGTCGATTTCACCTGCTTTTTGATTTCCTCGGCGTCGCTCGCAAATTGACGCCAGGCAATTGGCAGTCCGCGCAGGGTCTTGGGATACGGAATCCCCGGCAGGCCAAGCGCCAGATAATGGAGGCTCGCCCCATAAGCGAGCAGTGCGATTGCTATCGTCGCGCTCCAGGCTCGCGGTCCTATGGCACGCAGCGGCTGTCGCTCGGAGGCGATCATTTGCGCCATGGCCGGCACAACAGCGAGCCACAGCGGCCCGGTCCAGTTGATTTTGACCTCGTGGAACAGGCTGAAAGCGACAAAGACCGACAGGGGCGTCAGCGTAAAAGCCGCGATGAACATTTTTTTCCGGTCGATGGGCCGATGGAATAACTGGCGAAAGCCGGCCGACGGGGCGAATGCCGAAATTGCCGCGATGAAACCAACCGGCGTGATCAACAGCAGGATCGAACCAACGAGGACGTGCAACGAGAATTCTGGCAGGTCGTTGAGGCGTTTGGTGCTCTGGAAAGCGAAAGACGCCCAGTCATGCGCGGCGTTCCACACAATGACCGGTGAGAACAGCACGGCTGCAATGGCGGCTGCCAAATAAGGCCAGGGACTCCAGAACCAGCGTCGGGATTTCGCATCGAGCAACAGGAAAACAAGCGTCGCCGGCCCCAGCAGGGCGAGCGAATATTTCGACAACATGCCGAGCCCCATGCAAACACCGACGCCCAGCCAGGCCTTCGGACGTTGCGCGAGCAAGGCTCGCTCCAAAAAATATAAGGTGCCCGCCCATGCGGCCGTGAGCGGAGCGTCGGGCATCATCAACAGGCCGATTGCAAAGAAGAATGGCAAGACCGCGAACAGCAAGACCGCATTGAAGGCTGCAGTTTTTCCATAGAGGTCGTTTGCGAGTTGAAAGGAAAAAAACGCGGCCGCCAGCCAGCACATCGCAGCCGCCGAACGCACGGCGAATTCCGCCTGGCCGAACAAGTGTGTGCCGAGCCAGATCAGCCAGGCGACCATCGGCGGATGATCGAGATAGCCGATGTCGAGATGTTGCGCATAGTTCCAGTAGTAGGCTTCTTCCGGTAGCAGATCGACAGTCCCCATGAACAAAAGCCGAAGCCCAACGACATAGGCGACGATTCCCACTGCGGCGACCCGCCACCGCACCGATCGAGAGAGCCGCGTGTTGAGGGAGGGAAAAACGAAAAAGGCGCTGCCAAGAAAATTTATGATTGCCGCGGCCGCTATTCCCAGCAGGATTGCCAGTTCAGGCGGCAAATCCCAGATATTTACCGCGTTTGCCAGCACACCTCCACGGAAAAAGAGCGCGAGAAGACCAACAAGAAGGAAGCGCAGGTAGCGATCCCAATCGTGCCGCACCTGGGCATTTGCGGATTCAGCGAAGGACCATCGCGAATTCAAAACGTAGTTGAAGATCGTCGCGACGACGAAACTGGCGATGTGAGACGCCACGATTCCGGCCCCGGCCACGAACAGTGCGTTGAATATGAGGAAGTCAACGCCGAGGCCGAGAATGCCGACGGTGGCGAATCTGGTGGCGGTTCCCATCGAGACGGCGCCGCCGGCAAGGACCATCAGCCGGCGCGCATAGGCGGCCATCTGCAACGGCCCGATCTTGGATTGGCCAAGAACGCGGTCGGAGAAGGTAATGGGTACTTCGGCGACCCGAAGCGCATCGCCGCCTACGGCCAAGACCTCGATCGCGATCTTGAAACCAGCGGCAGTCGGATCGACGGCAAGAAGCAAGTCGCGACGAACGGCGAAGAAGCCGGACATGGGATCGTTAAGATTGGTGAGGGGCCATGCCAGCAATGCGCCAAGCCGAGACAGTAAATGTCTGCGCAGCGGCCAATCGGGAGTAAGGCCTCCGGGGACATGGCGGCTGCCGACGACCATGTCGCTTTCGCCGGCAAGAATGGGCGCAACAAGTTGCGGAATCGACACCGGTGGATGGCTGAAATCGGCGTCCATGACAACGACGATCGGCGCGCCGGTTTGCTTGGCTGCGGTTAGGACATCGCCCGCAAGGCCACGTTTGCCCGTGGATGCTACGAGACTGACCGGCGCTTTTTGCTCCCAGCCGCGAACACGCTCGACCGTTCCGTCGGTTGAGCCGCCGTCGGCTACGAGCACTTCCAAACGAATCTTAGGCGTGGCTTGCAACAATACGGCCGTAAGAATTGAATCGATGTTGTCGACTTCATTCAGCGTTGGGACAACGACCGCGATGCGCGTGCCGTTTTCAAGCTCGTTCTTTGCCGCTGCAGCCACGATTTCGTCCATTATAATGTCTCGGACTCAAAGCTATAATGACGGAAGTTTTTGTTCACTTCCCCTATCATAATCATGAGGTTCGGCATAACAGTCCGGACTGCCAAACGAAGCTGCGGATAGCAAAGTAAATGGAGCTAAAAAATGGCTGCTGATAAGCCCGACGTGCTGCTCGTCGGAAGCAAGAAACCGGTCATGGTCGCCGGCCTCGACCCGAAAGTGCATTTGCATTATCTGGCCGACGCCAAAGATCAGGATGCTTTCTTCAAGGCGATTGGTGACAAAATTCGCGCTATCGCGATTGCCTATACGGCGAACAAACTCGACGCCAATTTCATGCAGAAATTTCCCAAGCTCGAGCAGATATCGAGTTTCGGCGTCGGCTACGACCACATCGACGCCAAGTGGGCAGGCAGCCACGGCATCATCGTCACCAACACGCCCAATGTCCTCAACGAGGAAGTGGCCGACACGACGCTCGGCCTGCTGCTCTGCACGTTGCGTGAATTTCCCCAGGCAGATCGTTATCTGCGGGCAGGCAAGTGGCCGGGCGGGCACTACCCGCTGAGCAAGGCGACGTTGCAGGGCCGTATTGTCGGCATGGTCGGCATGGGCCGCATCGGCAGGGCAATCGCTCGACGGCTGGAAGCGTTCGGCGCGCCCGTCGTCTATCATAGCCGCAATGCGCAATCCGGCGTGAAGTACAAGTATTACCCCAAGCTCCTGGACATGGCGCGCGACGTCGACACGCTGATCGTGATCGTGCCGGGCGGGCCTACGACTGCGAACATGATCAATGCCGACGTGCTCAAGGCGCTTGGCCCGAACGGCGTGCTCATCAACATGGCGCGCGGCTCGGTGGTGGACGAACCGGCCTTGATCGAGGCGCTGAAAAACCGCACGATCTATTCCGCCGGCCTCGATGTTTTCGCCAAGGAACCACAGGTGCCGAAAGAGCTGATCGAGATGGATCACGTCGTCCTGTTTCCGCATCTCGGCTCGGCGAGCGTCGCAACGCGCGAGGCGATGGATCGCCTGGTGGTCGACAACATTCTGGCCTGGGCCGCAGGCAAGCCGCCGCTGACGCCTGTTATGGAAACGCCTTACCCGCCGAAACGCGCATGATGGGTCGCCTAGCTTTGCTTGTTTTTGCTCTTTTGGCGGGCAACGCATCGCTTGCGCAAGGCCCGCCGAAGTTGGGCGACTCCGCCAAGGAAATGATCGGCAATTGGGAGTTCTCCAACGCCGACCGCGACAAGATCTGCACCGCGACCTTCAAGGCCGACCCAGCGCCGGTCGGCTTTAAGGTCGAATTCGACAAGGGCTGTGCCGCGCTATTTCCGCTTGTGGCCGATATCGCCGGTTGGGTTTTTCCCGACAACGACCTGCTTCGCCTGCTCGATGCTCAGCGCAAGACGCTGATCGAATTCAGCGAGGTCGAGGACGGCATCTATGAAGCGCCGACGCCCGGCTTTGGTGTGCTGTTCCTGCAGAACGCGGCGGCCGCCGGTCCGCCGCCGAAGCTGCCGGAGCAAATAGCCGGCAACTGGGCGATCGTGCGCGCAAGCGGGGCGCCGCTGTGCCAGATCGCGCTCGCCAACGCGCCGGCGGGCGATGCGCTGGCGCTGACTGTGAAGCCGGGCTGTGACGCGTCAATCGCGCGGCTCAATTTCGCAGCGTGGCGTCTCGATCGTGGCGAGTTGATGCTCGTTCCCGCGCGCGGCAATCCTTGGCGCTTTGAAGAAGCCGAAAATGGCAACTGGCGCCGTGTGCCGGAGAGCGCCGATCAGATCATGCTGGTCAAGCAGTAGGCATGGCGAGTCGAACTAGATCAGACGCAGGCCCTTGAAGCTCGCATGCCCTTCCTTGCCGACGATGATGTGGTCGTGAACCGAGATGCCGAGCGGGCGCGCCACTTCGATGATTGCTTGCGTCATCTGGATATCCGCGCGCGACGGCGTTGGATCGCCGGAAGGATGATTGTGCACCAGGATCAGCGCCGTCGCCGATAGTTCAAGCGCCCGCTTGACCACTTCGCGCGGATAAACAGGCGTGTGGTCGACGGTGCCCACCTGCTGCACTTCGTCGGCGATGAGCTGGTTGCGCTTGTCGAGAAACAGCAGGCGGAACTGTTCCTTGTCCGCATAGGCCATGGCGGTGCGGCAATAGTCGATGACGCTCGACCACGATGAGAGCACCGTCCGCTTCTGCACCTGTCCGCGCGCAAGCCTGCTTGCCGCTGCATGCACCACCTTGAGTTCGGTGATGGCGGCTTCGCCAAGGCCCTTAATCTCCGTAAGCCGCGCCGTCGGTACCGCGACCACTTCGGCAAAAGAACCGAACTTGGCGATCAGCTCCTTGGCCAGCGGCTTGACGTCGCGCTGCGGGATGGCGCGAAACAGCACCAGTTCGAGCAATTCATAATCGCTGACCGCGTCGCTGCCGGCCTCGCGGAAACGTCCGCGCAAGCGTTCGCGGTGGCCGTGGTAATGCGGCGCCGCCTCGGAGAGGCCGGGTTTTTGCCGGTTGCTGCTACGCTTTGCCACCATTGAAACCGCGCCCGCCCACGCCGTCGCCCTGGGCGGCAGCTTAGTTCAACCGGCGGCGATCTACGAGGGAGGTTTCAGGCGTCAGCGCCGGTACGGCGGCTTGTCCAAACCCCCCGGCGACAGTGTAAATATCTCGACACCTTTGTCGGTGACGCCGACGCTATGTTCGAACTGTGCCGACAGAGAGCGGTCGCGGGTGACCGCGGTCCAGCCGTCGGACAATACCTTCACGTGCGGGCGGCCGAGATTTATCATCGGTTCTACGGTGAAGAACATGCCCGGCTTAAGCACGATGCCCTCGCCCAACCTGCCGATATGCACGATGTTGGGCTCGTCATGGAACAATTTGCCCAAGCCATGTCCGCAAAAGTCGCGCACCACGCTCATGTGCTGGGCTTCGACGAAACTCTGGATGGCGGCGCCGATGTCGCCGGTGGTCGAACCGGGGCGGATCGTCGATATGCCGCGCATCATCGCCTCGTGCGTGACCTCGATCAGCCGCTCGGCGCGGCGCGGGATCGCCCCGATCGGATACATGCGGCTGGAATCGCCGTGCCACCCGTCGAGGATCAGCGTCACGTCGATATTGATGATGTCGCCTTCTTTCAGCGGCTTCTCGCCGGGAATACCGTGACAGACGACGTGATTGAGCGAGGTGCAGGTGGCTTTCTTGTAGCCGCGATACATCAGCGTTGCCGGCAGCGCGCCGTGATCGAGTGCGTAGTCCAGCACAAGCTGGTCGATCGTTTCGGTCGGCACGCCGGGTTTGATGTGATCGGTCAGCATGTCGAGGCAGCGCGCCACCAGTTGGCCCGCCTTGCGCATGCCTTCGAAGGCTGCGGGGCCGTGGATCTTGATCTGGCCGGTCTTGCGGAGAGGAGCGACGGCTGCGTCGACGTAGGTCATGACCACTAATGTAAACTCTGACGGGCAGGGCGCAAGCCGGCTGTCTCCACGGCCGCTGTTCCTCTAGTTCGCGATTTTTCCGCCCAGTTCATCCTCGATATGGGCGCGGATGATGTCGTCGAACGACGTCTCCGCCTTGAAGCCGAGCGCCGGCGCGCGCTTGGCGTCGATCCGCTCGGACCAACCGGCGACGATGCGCATCACCAGTTCGTCCGGTTCGCGGCGGATGCGCGCGGCGACCTTGGGGCCGGCGATGCGCTTGAGCGAGTCGATCTGTTCCGCGACGGTGCAGCACACGCCCGGCATGGCGAGGCTGATGCGCGGACCCAGTTGCTCGCGCGTGAGCCCCGCCGCGTGGATGAGGAAGCCGACCGCGGAGCGCGGGCTTGCGTGGGTGTGGCGCACCGTATCGGCGACCGGCAGCACCGCCTCAAGCTCGGCGAGCGGCTCGCGGATGATGCCGGAGAAAAAGCCGGAAGCCGCCTTGTTCGGCTTGCCCGGCCGCACGCAAATTGTCGGGAGGCGGATGCCGACGCCGTCGAGAATGCCGCGCCGGTTATAGTCAGCGAGCAGCAATTCGCTGATCGCCTTTTGCGTGCCGTAGGAGGTGAGCGGCGTGAGATGGAAGTCGTCGGGAATGCCGGCAGGCGGAAACGGCGCGCCATAGACTGCAATCGAAGATGTGAAGATGACTTTCGGCTTGTAGCCGCCGCCCGCCGTGCGGATAGCCTCAATGAGCGCCCGCGTGCCGTCGAGATTGACGTGGTAGCCCTTGTCGAAATCGATCTCGGCTTCGCCGGATACAACGCCAGCGAGATGAAAGATCATCTCCGGCCTGCCGGCGATCAGCTTCTCCGCCGCGCCTGCTGCGGCCAGGTCGCCGGTAACGATGTCGGTCTTGCCGGAAAAATCCGTCGGCTTGTCCGGCGCCACCACATCGGTCAGCGTCATGCGGTCGATTGGCTGCCCGTTAAGCTTGCCGTCCTTGACCAGGCGTGCGGTCAACTTGCGGCCGATCATGCCGGCGGCGCCGGTCATCAGGATAGGCATGGCTTCCTCCCGTTATTTCTTATCCGCCGTATTGAAGCGGTCGATGCGGCGCAATCCGGGAAATAACACCATCCATATGCCGGCGACCAGCAGCGATCCAAGCCCGCCGATGAACGCCGAGGGTACCGCGCCGAGCCAGGCGGCGACCGCGCCCGATTCGAATTCGCCCAAAGTATTTGAAGAGCCGACGAACAGGTAATTGATGGCGTTGACGCGCCCGCGCATCTGGTCCGGCGTCTCCAGTTGCACCAGCGAGAAGCGGATGACGACGCTGATCGAATCGGACGCGCCAAGCACGGCAAGCGTCAACAGCGACAGCGGAAAATACGTCGACAGCGAAAAAGCGATTGTTGCCACGCCGTAGATGGCTACGACGAAGAACATCTTATAACCGACGTGATGCTGGATCGGGTGCCGCGACAGCAGAAGCGTGGTCAGGAATGCGCCGACCGCAGGCGCCGAGCGCAACAGGCCGAGCCCGGTCGGCCCCGTGGCCAGAATATCGCGCGCGTAGATCGGCAGCAGCGCCGTGGCGCCGCCGAGGATCACCACAAACAGGTCGAGCGTGATGACTCCGAGCAGGGTCCTGCGGCTGCGGATATAGTCGAAACCCGCGAGCACCGAGGCAAAAGTCGGCGCTTCGCGCGGCGCGGCCGGGCGTCCCGTCTTGACCAGGGACACAAGCGAGATCGCCGTGGCGAAGAAGAAGAAACAGATGCCGCTGACCAGCGTCGGGCTCACCGCGTAGAGCAGCCCGCCCGCCGCCGGGCCGCTGATGATCGCGAATTGGTTGGCAGAGGTCCACGCCGCGACCGCGCGCGGCAACAACCTTTCCGGCACCAGCATCGGCATGAGTGAATGCGACGTCGGCAGTTCGAAGGCGCGCGCGCAGCCTACCATGAACACCGCGGCAAACAGCAGATCGCGGCTGAGTACGCCGGCGATCAACGCTGCGGTCAGCATTAGCGCGGCGGAGGCGTAAACGGTCTGCGCCACGCGCACGATCAGGCGGCGGTCGTAACGGTCGGCAATATGACCGACCGGCAGCGTCAGCACCACCGCGGGTACGAACTGGATCAGGCCGACCAGGCCGAGATCGAAGGCGCTGCCGGTGATGGCATAAATTTCCCAGCCGATGGTGACCGCCAACATCTGGTAGCCGACTGTCGAGGCCATGCGCGCGACGCAGAGCAGTAGAAACGGCTTTTGCTGCATCAAAGACTGCGCCGGTGTCTGATCGACAGGCTGTTCCGCCGCCACCCCGCTCACGAACGATCCTTGCGATCGTCGGAGAAAAACGTGTTGAGCTCGGCATTCGGCATGATGCCAGAAAAACTATTGAAGGTGCCGTCCTTGGCGATTTCACGTGCCGACGCAATGAAGGCGTGCATTGCCACCCGCGCCAGCGTACCGCCAACGCTGATGCGCCGTACGCCCATGCCGGAGAGATCCTTCACGGAAAATCCAAATGCGCCGCTGTTGAGAAAATTGACCGGTTTGGGCGCCACCGCTTTCACGACGGCTTCGATCTGCTCGCGCGCCTTGATGCCCGGCGCGTACAGGCAATCGGCGCCGGCATCGGCGAATGCCTTCAGGCGCTTGATGGTATCGTCGAGATCGGGGTGGCCGTGCAGGAAATTCTCGCAGCGAGCGGTGAAGACGATTTTGCCGCCCGCTTTGTCGACTGCGGCGCGCGTTGCCTTGACGCGGTTAATCGCTTGATCAAACCTGTAGATCGGCTTGGCTTCATCGCCGCTGAAGTCTTCGATCGATAGTCCGGCAATACCGGTCTCGATGCAGCGGGTGACGTTGGCGGCGAGTTCGTCCGGGTCGTGCGCGAAGCCGTTCTCGAAGTCGGCGTTGAGCGGGACGTCGGTTGCCGCGGCCATCTCGCGGTAATGAGCGAGCACGGTGTCGCGCGCGAGCGCACCGTCGGCAAATCCGAGCGAATGCGCGTGGCCCGAACTGGTTGTCGCCAGCGCTTTGAAGCCGAGGCCTTGCAGATAGCGGGCGCTGCCGATGTTCCACGGATTGGGTATGACGAAGCAGCCGCTTTGATGCAGCGCGCGGAAGCTTTTGCGCTTGTCGGTGGTCGAAGGGGCAGGCATGGCGTGTCCGGAGCAACCTGCCACGGATTATGCTCGCAGGGCCAATCTTATCCGCTGATGGCTGACCTGCGGGCAGTGAATTGATTTTCATGCATTAATCGGGTGAACTGCTGGCAAAATCAGACTTTCCGGGAGGCAATGCCATGCTCAAGACCATCGCGGCCTTTGACCGCATCGGCGAGGAAAACGCCTTCGCCGTGCTCGCCCGCGCCAACGCCTTGGCCGCGCAAGGCCGCGACATCATCAATCTCGGCATCGGCCAGCCCGATTTCCGCACGCCCGACTTCATCGTCGAGGCGGCGATCAAGGCGCTGCGCGACGGCCATCACGGCTACACGCCGGCAAACGGCATTCCGCCGTTGCGCGAGGCGGTCGCCGCCGACTTGCACAAGCGCTTCAAGGTCGAGGTTTCGCCGGATAGCGTGATGATCATGCCTGGTGGCAAACCGACCATGTTCATGTCGATCCTGATGTTCGGCGAACCGGGCACGGAGATCATGTATCCCGATCCCGGCTTTCCTATTTATCGCTCGATGATCGAGTTCACCGGGGCAAAGCCGATCCCGGTGCCGATCCGCGAGGAGAACGGCTTTGCCTTTTCGGCGGAAGAAACGCTGAAGCTGATCACGCCGCACACGCGGCTGCTGATCGTTAATTCGCCGGCCAATCCGACCGGCGGCGTCACCGGCAAGGCGGAGATCGACAAACTGGTCGCCGGCCTGGCGAAGTGGCCGGACGTCGCCGTCATGTCGGACGAAATTTACGACCACATGACTTACGACGGCGAGAAGCACGTCTGCCTGCTCACTTATCCTTCGATCCGCGACCGCCTGATCCTGCTCAACGGCTGGTCGAAGACCTACGCAATGACCGGCTGGCGGCTCGGCTATGCGGTGTGGCCGGGCAAGCTCTACGACCTCGCGCGTAAGCTGGCGGTGAATCTGCATTCATGCGTCAACGCGTCGGCGCAATATGCCGGGCTCGCCGCGCTGACTGGACCGCAGGACGAGGTGGTGAAAATGGTCTCCGAGTTCGACAAGCGCCGCAAAGTTGTGGTCGCGGGGCTTAACAAGTTACCCGGCGTATCCTGCGCGACGCCGAAGGGCGCGTTCTACGCATTTCCAAATGTCTCGCGCACCGGCTGGAAGGCGAAGGCGCTCGCCTCGTCGCTTCTGGAAGACGCTGGCGTCGCCACTATCGGCGGGCCCGATTTCGGCATTCTCGGCGAGGGCTATATTCGCGTCTCCTACGCCAACTCGACCGAGAATATCCTCAAGGCGCTTGACCGCATGGGCGAGTTTCTCGCCAGCCGCAAGGCTGCTTAAAGCGTCGACTGACAGATTCTCAAAATCAGGGAAGGGAATAAGCAATGATCGAGCGCGTCATGATGAGCGATCGCGGCTTGTCCGAAGAACAGCGGATGATGCGCCAAAGCTGCCGCGACTTCGTTGATGACATCGTGCTTCCCTTCATCAAGCAGAATTGGCAGCGCGAATGGTCGATGGTGCCAGAGGACCGGCTGCCGGCGCGTGTCCTGGAGGAAGCCGAGAAAATCGGAATTCGCACGTTGGGCGTGCCGGAGGAATATGGCGGC
>Ga0208220_1000660_pt1 | contig 14484 bp, 12 predicted proteins | sample NGESurdeep092012_9_FD_184484 | JGI IMG/M metagenome (GOLD analysis project Ga0208220, IMG submission 184484) | Arctic peat soil microbial communities from Barrow, Alaska - NGEE Surface sample F53-1 deep-092012 (SPAdes) | ecosystem: Environmental > Terrestrial > Soil > Wetlands > Peat ... | reverse complement strand
GGCACGACACCTCCCCGTGAGTGCACGTCCGAGGCAAGCTACGGCCGTGTTGGCTAAAGGGATTCTAACTCCGATAGTGCCGATCGATAGTCAGTTCCCGACAGCCAGCACTGGTGCGGGCAGCGGTGTGCCAGAGCCGTCGCGGCGACCATTGGCCGCGGGGAGCTCGATCGCGACGCCTGACCCGGCCGTTGCCTTCGCAGGGGGTGGTCCAACCCACCCGAGTAAGAGGGTGTCCTCGCCGCGAAGGAAGCGGTGGCATCGCACCCCGCCGGTAGCCCGACCCTTCGGCGGGTACTCGGAGTACAGGGCCACTTTCGCCGTCCCCGCATCTGTCCCTGGCAGTGCCGCCGACGAGCCCGCGATGGTGACAACGAGAGCGTCGGCGTCGTGCCCTACGGCACCGAAGAAGACGACGTGCGCAGCCCCTGCGAGCCGGACGCCCGCCATTCCGCCCGCCGCACGGCCCTGGGGTCGCACGCCTGCGGCGTCGAACCGCAGCAACTGTGCGTCGGAGGTGATGAACACCAGGTCGTCGTCTGCGCCGGCGAGTTCGACCGCACCGACCACCGTGTCGCCGTCCTTCAGCCCAATCAGCTCGAACGAGTCCTTGTTCGATGGGTAGTCGGGCAGCACCCGCTTCACCACACCCGACGCCGTACCGAGTGCGACGCCGAGCGAATCTGCACGCAGGGTTGCGAGCGCGAGGACCTTCTCGTTCTTCTCGAGGTCGACGAACTCGCTGACTGGCGCGCCACCGGCCAACGTGGGCGGCCCTGCGGTTGGAGGCAGCGCAGGCAGTTCAAGCACCGAGAGTCGGATCATCCGACCGAACGAGGTGACGACACCGACGTCCCCGCGCGCGGTCGACAACACCGTCGACGCGATCGCATCGTGTCGCGACCGTCCTTCACTCACCGTCGTTGCTTCGCTCGGTTGCGCGCGGGCCAGCAGACCGGTCGCGGAGAGCAGAACGAGGCAAGGATCGTCGGTTACCTCCAGTGGCACCGCGGCCGCGGGAACTCCGGCGGACTCGAGTAAAACGGTGCGCCGCGGCGTCCCGAATTTCTTTGCGACCTCGCCGAGCTCGTTAGATACGACCGTCCGCAAGAGTTCGTCGGAATCAAGGATTGCGGTCAGCTCGGTGATCTCGCGGGTGAGTTGATCGCGCTCCTTTTCCAGCTCCAAACGAGAGAACTTAGTAAGCCGCCGCAATGGCAACTCAAGGATGTCGTTGGCCTGGATCTCGCTGAGGTCGAAGACCTCCATCAGTCTGGTGCGTGCCCCGGCCGTGTCGTCGCTGGTGCGGATCACCGCGATGACTTCGTCGATATTGAGGATCGCGATCAGGCGTCCCAGCACGAGATGGATCTGCTCTTCGCGTCGCCGACGGCGATAGGTCGAACGCCGCCGGACGACTTCGAAGCGGTGATCGACGTATACCTCGAGCAGTTCCTTCAGCCCGAGTGTGAGTGGCTGGCCGTCGACCAGCGCCACGTTGTTGACACCGAAGGTGTCCTCCATCGGTGTGAGGCGGTAGAGCTCGTCGAGGATCGCCTCGGCGTTGAAGCCGTTCTTGACCTCAATGACAAGTTGCAATCCGTGTTCGCGGTCGGTGAGGTCGCGCACATCAGCAATGCCTTGAAGCTTGCGCGAATGCACGAGGTCCTTGATTTTCGCGATCACCTTTTCGGGACCGACGCCGTACGGCAGCTCGGTGACGACGATGCCGCGCTTGCGCGGCCTGACGTCAGTGACTTTCGCGGTGGCTCTGATGCGAAACACGCCACGGCCGGTCTCATACGCCTCGCGTACGCCGTCGAGGCCGACAATTTTGCCGCCGGTCGGCAGGTCGGGGCCCGGCACGAATCGCATCAAGTCGTCGAGGCTCGCGGTGGGCTTGCTGATGAGGTGCCTGGCGGCTGCGATGACCTCGACCAGATTGTGCGGGGCCATGTTGGTCGCCATGCCGACGGCGATGCCGGCCGCGCCGTTGACCAGCAGGTTCGGAAACGCCGCCGGCAGCACCGCCGGTTCTTCCTCTTGACCGTCATAGTTTGGTCCGAACGCGACGACTTCTTCGTTCAGGCCGTCGGTCATCAACTCGGCCGCACTCTCAAGGCGGCACTCGGTGTATCGGTAGGCCGCCGGCGGATCGTCGCCGCCGAGCGAGCCAAAGTTGCCGTGCCCGTCGACGAGCGGCACCCGCATCGAGAACGGCTGCGCCATACGCACCAATGCGTCGTAGATGGCGGTGTCACCGTGCGGGTGCAGCTTGCCCATGACGTCGCCGACGACGCGGGCGCACTTCACGTGCGGACGATCGGGACGCAACCCCATGGCCGCCATCTGGAAGAGGATCCGCCGATGGACCGGCTTCAGTCCGTCGCGGGCGTCGGGGAGGGCTCGGCTGTAGATGACCGAGTACGCGTATTCGAGGTAACTGCCGCGCATCTCCTCGGCGACGTCGATGTCGACAATCTGTTCGGACGACGGGGGAGGGGGCGGTGTGGATGCGGATTTGCGTGCCATGCCGGTCATTGTCTCGTGGCTGCCGACCGAGGCGTAGCGTGGCACGCATGGCTGACGCGCGGGATCCCGGCGGGCACGAATCCGACGGGCACGAATCCGACGGGCACGGAACGTCCGGCCCCAAGCGGCCTCGCAAGGCGACTCCGCGACCGGCTCACAAGGCCGCTCAATCGGCCGGGCCGGATGGGGCCCGTGTCGCGTTTCCCGGCATCAGTTCACGGGCCTACGAGCATCCGGCTGATCGAGCCGCGTTGGTCACCCTTCGCGGGGTCCCGGGCTTCGACGTCCTGCTCAAAGGCATGTTCGGTTTCTTCAGCGAACGGCGCTTGCGCATGATGTACCTCGCGTCGGCCGTGCGGGTCGACGAGCGGCAGTTTCCCGCGATCTACGCGATCTACCAGGACGCCGCGCGCATCCTCGACATCACCAAGGTGCCTGAGCTGTACATCAACCAAGAGCCGCGCGTTAACGCGTGGGCGCTGGGTCTCGACAATCCATTCATCGTCGTCAGCACGGGCACCATTGATCTGCTCGATGACGACGAGTTGCGGGTCGTGCTCGGTCACGAGCTTGGCCATGTGCTGTCCGGCCACGCGCTCTACTCGTCGGTGTTGTTCGCGCTGATGCGTATTAGCGGAGTCGGCAACGCGATACCCCTGGGCGGCCTCGGACTTCGCGCAGTGATTACCGCACTGAAGGAGTGGTACCGCAAGGCGGAACTCTCGTGTGATCGCGCGGGACTGCTGGTGAGTCAAGACCCCGGCGCTGTCACGCGCGTGCACATGAAGATGGCCGGCGGCGCGCGTGTTCAGGACATGAACCTGCAAGCGTTCCTTGCGCAGGCAGAAGAGTACGAGTCGACCGGCGACGCGCGCGAAGGTGTCATCCGGATTCTGAACATCCTCAACTCCACGCACCCGTTCGCCGTACTGCGTGCGCTGGAAATCAAGCGGTGGGTCGAGTCGGGCGACTACGAACGCATTCTCGCGGGCAACTATCCCAACCGTGCTGACGATCCGCGCGCGTCATTTGTCGATGAGGTAAAGGCGGCTGCGGCGTCGTACAAGCAGTCGTTCGATCGTTCGCCAGATCCCCTGATGAAGTTCTTGCGCGACGTTGGCAGCGGCACGGTGAATCTTGGCGGATGGGTCGCTGAGCAGGTTCGAAAGATGGCTGGGGGGAACACTCACGACGACGGGGACAATCACGGCGACGACCCCGACGACCAGGCGTAGGCCTAGTGAATAACGTGTTCGGACTCGACATTGGTGGGTCGGGCATTAAGGGTGCGCCGGTCGATCTGAGCCGCGGTGAGCTGGTCGGCGAGCGGGTGCGGCTGGTGACACCCGCAGGCGCGAAAGTGAAGGAGATCGCGAAGACGGCCGGTGCGGTCGTCGCGAGCTTCGGCTACAGCGGTCTTGCAGGCGCTGCGTTTCCGGCCGTCATCATCGATGGGCACGCGCGCAGTGCAAGCAACATCGATACCGGCTGGATCGGTGCCGATGTAGCCAGCACGCTCTCCGACGCGACGAACTGTGATGTGCGCGTCGTCAATGATGCCGACGCGGCGGGACTCGCGGAGATGCGCTTCGGCGCCGGACGTGACGTCGGCGGCACGGTCGCGCTGTTGACGCTCGGTACAGGCATCGGCAGCGCGCTGTTCCTCCACGGCAAGTTGATACCGAATACCGAGCTCGGGCATCTGGAGATCGACGGCCAGGACGCCGAGCTGAAAACGGCCGATTCGGCCAGGGAACGCGAAGACCTGACCTGGGAGCACTGGGCCCGAAGGGTGTCGAAATATCTCCGCCATTTCGAGGCCCTGCTGCGGCCGGATTTGTTCATCGTCGGCGGCGGCGTGAGCAGAAAGGCGGACAAATTCGTCCCACTGCTTGAGGGGGTGCGCACGAAAGTCGTGGTCGCTCAGCTACAAAACGACGCTGGCATCATCGGCGCGGCCCTCTGGGCATCGGAGGCTTGAGCGCGGAGCGCCCAGGAGTCGGGGGCGGGTCGCCGTCATCGCGGCCCGCGATAGGGGAGAATAGGCCCATGCCCGACAACACCACGGCCGATTCGGCTCAGTCAGCGCTTTGGGCGGACGTCGATCACAGCGGCTACTACCCCGAGCTCATGGCCGATTCGCTGCGCGGCACGCTAGGTACCGAACAGGCGCTGGCTCACGTCGTCCATCAGGAGACGACGCTTGACGATGCGATGGGCATCCGGCGACACGTCACGGTTCTTGCGACGACACCGACTCGGCTCATTGTGTGTCACACCGACGAGCACCCGGCGAGCGAGCTCACCCCCTACCCTCATGCGACGACCACAACCGAGGTCGTGCCGCTGTCGCGCATCGCGTCGGTTGCGCTCACGACCATGGTGGCGAATCCCGCCGAGTACCTGCCCGGCGCGTCGTATCGTGAAGCCACCCTCGTCGTTGGTTGGGGTGCGATCAGTCACCTCGATCTCGAGCCCGCGACGTGCGGCGACGAGACCTGCGAAGCCGACCACGGCTACTCGGGCACGCTGACTGCCGACGACCTCTCCCTGCGGGTGAGCCAGGACGGCGACGGTGCCCCCGTGGTTACCCAGGCGATTAGGTTCGCGACTGTTTTGTCAGAGGCGGCCGCGCGGGCGCGGGCCTGACAGGTGACTGTGGTTCATCCGGGCACGGTGCCGATTCCACGGTACGGGTCCGCATCGCTCGCCGATCTGGTGCCATCAGTGCTGGCTTCGCTCGGCACTCCCACGTTTACTGGCGTGCTTTCGCTGCCGCCGGCGATGGCTGCATGCATTCTTCTCGTCGACGGTCTTGGCGCCGAATTGATCCGCGCGCATGCCGACGATGCCCCGTTGCTCCATGCCGCGCTCAGTGGTAACGACGGACGCGACCTGACGTCGGGGTTCCCTTCGACGACGGCCGTCAGTATCGGGTCGATCGGTACCGGCCTGCCGCCGGGCGCGCACGGCATCCTCGGTTACCAGGTTGCGATTCCTGGCACCTCGAGGTTGATGAACTCGTTGCGCTGGGACGCCGAGGTCGACCCGCTCAGCTGGCAACCACTGCCGACCGCGTTCGAGCTTGCGGCGGCCGCCGGCACGACGGTGGTCGAAGTGGCCAAGCGAGAATTTGAGGGCGGTGGTCTCGATAGGGCCGTCTTGCGCGCCCCTTCTTTTGTCGGCTCCGACACATTCGGCGAAATCGCGGCCGGCGCGCTTGCTCAACTCGGGACGGCCATCGCGGCGCGGCGTCCCGGTCTGGTCTATGCGTATGTGTCTGACCTCGACTGGACCGGGCACGGTCACGGTGTCGGCTCGCTTGCGTGGCGACTGCAACTGCAGCTCGTCGACCGGCTGGTCGAGCAGATCGTCGACCGGCTACCGGCCGGCAGTCGGCTGTATGTGACCGCCGACCACGGCATGGTCGACGTTCCACCCGCTCGTCGCGTCGACGTCGACGTCGACCCGAGTTTGCTCGACGGCGTGCAGTTGATGGGCGGCGAACCTCGGGCGCGCTACCTCTACTTGCGCGAGGGCGCACTCGACGACGTTCTCGCGAGGTGGCGTGGATGCCTGGGTGACGGAGCCGTCGTGTGTAGCCGCGATGAGGCGATCGAGGCCGGCTGGTTCGGTCCTGTCACGGATCGATACCGCGCAAGGATTGGCGATGTGGTGGTCGCAGCGTTAGACGACATTGCCGTCGTCGACTCACGCCGGCACCCACGCGAGGCACGCTTGCTCGGCCACCACGGATCGGTCACCGCGGCGGAGCAGTTGGTGCCGCTGCTCGGGTTCGGCAACGGGTGATCAGTGTGATGACGCCTCGATCCGAGCTGCTGGTCGACGTGGCGACCTTGACGGTAGAGCTGGCCGGTGATCACCCGCCGGTGCTGATCGACGTCCGATGGAGTTTGGCTGGGCCGCCAGGGATCGAGGCGTACCGCGCCGGCCATCTTCCTGGCGCGCGGTTCGCCGATCTCGACACCGAACTAGCCGGACGACGTGGGGCTGGCGGCCGTCATCCGCTTCCCGAACCGGCGGATTTCGAAGGCCTCATGCGACGCCTCGGCGTCAGCAGCGACAGTGCGGTTGTCGTGTACGACGCGGCAGACGGTGTGCCTGCCGCGCGGGCCTGGTGGGACATCCGCTACTTCAGCCACGACAACGTTCGGATCCTTGACGGCGGCTACGCGGGCTGGGTCGCTGCAGGCCTGCCGGTGAACACGGAGGAGTCGGTGGTCGTTCCCGGCGACTTCGTGGCCCGCTCTGGCGCATTGCCCGTGCTCGACGCCGACTCCGCAGCGCGGCTGGCGAACGACGGGGTGCTGATCGACGTCCGGGTTCCTGAACGCTTTCGCGGTGAGGTCGAGCCGGTCGATCCGATCGCGGGCCATATTCCCGGCGCCGTCAACCTGCCGACGACGGGCAACGTCGGGTCTGATGGCAAGTTTCTTGATGGCGAGACGTTGGCAGACCGATTTGAGTCCCTCGGTGCTGGTGACGGAGAGCCGGTCGGCGCGTATTGCGGCAGCGGCGTGAACGCCGCCCACACGGTGTTCGCGATGACCCTCGTCGGTCTGCCGACGCCGGCTCTGTATGTCGGTTCGTGGTCGAACTGGATCGCCGACGGTACGCGTCCGATCGCAACGGGCGCCGACTGACGTTAGGCAGCGCCGAAGCAAACAAACCCGTCGACCTGCACCCGAGTTTGCGCGCTCGCAAGTGCGTGAGCAGGTGTCGCGCCCGCGCACAGCTCATGATGCAGTTCAACCATCAGCGACTTGGTGAGGTCATCGGCGACGGGGACCACGGACGCGATCAATGTGCTGGTACCTAAGGAAAACACGGCGCCTACCAGGCCCATGAGTTCGTCTCCCGCGTGCACCGCTGACAATCCCGAGTCGCACGCCGAAAGCACGAGGCGACGTGGCCCGCGATGCATGCGCTCGAGGTCGTAGACCGTCAGCGGTCCGTCAGCGAGTTCGATCGCGGAGAACTGCGGGTTGTCGGCCCGAAAGCGCCCGTGGGCTGCGATGTGCACCAACTCGGCGCCGTCGATGGTTTGCCGAACGATGTCGGCTGTTGCGGCGGCGCCGGTGAACATCTGCGGCGCATCGTAGAGCTTCGCGAGAGCTGCGACTTCGGGCTCCGCGTGTTCGAGATTCGGTCCTGCAACGAGCACCGAGCGTCGGCCGGATCGAGCGCGCGTCGGAGTATTGGCGCGCATGGCGGCTAACCACGTGGTCGCCGACGGCGCCACCGAAACTGGTCGCCCGCGCAGCGACGGCAGCGTCGGCCAGGGGAGCGCGTGCAGTTGCCCTGTCGGTACGAGAACGACTTCACGGTCGCCGATGACATCGACCACCGGTCGCATCAGCAAGGCGTCGAGGGATTCCGCAGCGTGCATGAGTCCGAGCCGCGCCGCGGCCAAAGACGTCGCCGATCCATGCTTGCGGGCGAGGCGGTGCAACGAAAATCGCAGCGACTCGAGTTCGCGCATCGCGTCGGGATACGACCCGAGCGCGTGCAAGCGCAGCTTCCGGTCGACCAGCGTGACGGCGAGCATCGCATCGTCGACGCGCAGGATCTCGACGAATGCTCGTTCGCCGACCGCAGCGCGCAACTCCTCGACATCGAACTCGCGGACCGGAGCACGAGTGCCGCGGGCGTGCCGCGAACGGTGCCGCACCGCTTCTTCGAGACGCAACTGCTCCGCGCGCAGCCCGCGCGAGTCTTCACCGTCGGCCGTCGTTTGCGCCAGTTCGGCGGTAACCCGACGTAGGTCGGCGAGCTCGCCTGCGAGCCGTGCATTTGACGGCGGCCGCACGGGTCGACGGCGCAGCGTGCCAGCGCGAAAGCGTTCGATCCACTCGAGGACGGCGACCGGCTTGCCTGACTCGACAGCCAACCGGACGCCCTGTTCGGCGAGATCAGTGCCGAGTCCGGTCGCGTGCACCCGCAGGTCCGTTGCACCGAGTGACGCCGCATGGTCGTCGACCACACGCAGACCTGCCTTCAGCGCAGTCGTCGCGCCGCGGGTGTCGTGCGAGGCCAGACGCAGCATGGCCTCCGCGTACCACGCCGCCGCGCGCAAGTCGGCAGGTCCGCATCTGCGTGCCTGTGCTGCCCGCGCCAAGTCGGTGCGCGCCGATGCGAGGCGGCCAGCCTCAAGCTCGATACGCCCGGCGACAACGAGGCAATGCAGCGCCGCGACCTGCCACCCCGCCGTCCACAATTTCGCGTGGGCGTCTCGAGCCGCCCGCGACAAAGCGGTGGTTCGCTCGCCGCACGCCCACCGCGCACGGATCACCAACTGCTGCGCGAGCAATGCCCACCGGGCTCGACCCTGTGCTCGAAATTCGGTGCGCGCGCGTTGCGCCGACACGCGTGCGACTTCAGCTTCGCCTTCCATCAGTGCAGCTTGCGCGAGCAGGAGGTGCCACTCGGCGAGGTCGACCGCGAACCCGGCGCGTTCAACATCGTCGACCCGTCGTTCGAGCGATTCGCGTGCCTCTCCTGGCATTCCGGCGATCAGCAACGCTTCCGCGCGGTCGTGCGTTGCGACAAGTCCTTGCGACTTGCCGGCTCCGTCGAGTGCGTCCGCGAATAGCCGGAGCGCCGCAGGAATGTCTCCACCACGGACCTTGAGGAAGCCGAGGTTCGCCGACAGAACGACGACGCGGTCGTGCAGACCGTGCGTGCGCGCTAGCACGATGCCGCTTTGAAGATCGCGCTCGGCAGCCGCCAGTCGTCCGAGGTAGGCGAGCAAGTTGCTGCGGTTGATAAAGAGCAAGCATTGGAAATGGACGTCGTTCGCCGCCCGCAGCAGGGGGAGTGCGCGGGCAAAGTTCGACATCGCCTCCTCGGACCTGCCAGCTCGGGCGAGTATCAGCGCGCGTTGGGCCAGCAACGGCCCTGCATCCTTGCCTTTCAAGACTTCCGCAGCTCGATCGCACTCGGCGAGCGCGGCTGATATCCGACCCGTGTCGGCAAGTAGTGCGGCGTAAGTCATTCGTGCTTCCGCGAGGCACCGACCCAGGCGATGTCGCTCACCGAGGCGAACGGCTTCGCGCAGGATCTTGATTGACTCGTTCGGCCCGGCGGACAGGCGGACGGTCAGAGCCAACGCACGCATTGCCATCACCTGCGCGGTCGGGTCCGACCCGGCTTCATCGATGAGTCGCCGCGCGATTGCTTCGGCGCGAGCGGGTGCAACCCATACTTGGGCGTAGACCGCTTCAGCTCGGCGCTGCAATTGCGTCAGCTCCGGCTGATTAGTCACCGACATGCTGCGCAGCGTGTCAGATGGAGATCCAGCTCGTCACGATCGGCTGGTCGGCGCCGGTCCGGAGGATTGCGAGACTCACGCTGCCTGCAGGCACGCGATCGACTGCGAATCTGCCCAGATCGTCAGCGGTTGTCTCATGTGAGCCGTTCGACCAGCGGACCGTGATCTGGGCCGGCCCCATGGGGACCAGTTGTCCGGACAGGTGCCTCGTCGAGCCTGTGTGCGCAACCTCGACTTCGACCTCGACACCGGCGCCTTCAAAGGTCAGGAGTCGGGGTGCAGATGCTGATCGCACGCCCGCAGTGGCCATCGCGGAGTCGGCCGTCAGTTCGGCGAGTTCGGCGTCGATGGTCCGCCAGGTGTACGTAGCGCGTGCCGCGTCGACGACGGCCTGCGGCACTGGGTCGGCATGGTCGATCACGTTACGGAGCGTGGCGTACATCGGGTCGGTAGTTGGCTCCGACATCACGCGCCCCCTTCCCGCGTCCTTGTATCGACCTCATGGGCTCGCAGCCGCTTCTTGAGATGGTCGAGACACCGTGCCCGGGTCGGGCCGATGCTGCCAATCGGCATGCCGAGTGCTGCGGACACCTCGTCGTAGCTCGGCGGTGGCGAGCTGGACAGGGCGCGCAGTAACACCTGGCAGCGTTGTGGAATCTCGCCCAACGACAACCAGACGAGTCGATCCCGCTCGTCGTGCAGAACAACTGCTTCGGGCGTCGGCTCGCCGGACTCGATGTCGATACCGGCATCGAACGCGACAACTTCGCGGCCGCCCTTGCGTAGCGTGCGCAGGCATTCATGGCGTGCCGTCGTGGCAAGCCAGCCGCCGAGGTGTTCGGGCTCGCGCAGCTTTCCGAGGTGCTCGACGAGCCGCAACCACGTTGTCTGGCTGACATCCGCGGCATCGGCCATGGAAAGGGCGAATCCGCGCGAGACCGCCCAGACCAGACCGGAGTAACGACTGACGATCTCGTCCCAGGCTCCGCTGTTGCCCGCCGCGGCCTGCTCGAGGAGCTCGCTAATGCTGAGCTCAAGCACGGCAGGGCCCTCCCGATGGGGTCGGTTCGGCCCGCGGGTCGCGGGTTGCGCAGGGTCACGACGATATCGCTCACGATGACGACTCTGGAGTCACTTGGGCTCATGGGTCGACCAGTACGCCGAGATCGGGCATCGAGGGGTGCTGCGTCGGGTCGAGGATCTCGGCGGCGGCGGCTGAAGCGGAAACGCTCTGCGCCGCGGCACGGGCAGCGATAGCGGCCGCAACCCGTGGTGCGGCGAACGAGGTGCCGCTCCACGCCGCGTAGCCAGTGAAGTCTTCTGCGGAAGCAGAGCTGCCGACCGGGCCATCGAACGTGAAAAAGCTGGAGACCACGTTCTCCCCGACGGTGGAGGCATCGACCCACCAGCCGTAGTTGGAAAACTCCGCCCGGCCGAAGCCGTCGGCATCGAGCGAGGCGACGGCTACCACGCGCTTCATCGCTGCTGGCCAGTAAGGGCGATCACTGCTGAAGTTTCCGGCGCACGCGACGACGACCGTCTCGTGACCGAAGGCATGCAGCCCGTGCTCGAGAACTGGTGAGGGCTTGTCGTCGTGGGTGTAGCAACCAAGCGACAAGCTGATGACGTCAACGGGCGTCCGGTGGTGGTGAGCGTGCGTGCGCAGCCGGGCCAGCCCCCGCAGGAGACGAAGCTCGTCAGTGACGCCGTCGCCCGCAATGACCTTGCCGATCGTGAGGCTGGCAGCGGGAGCGTGCATCGCGACGACGCCGGCGATGAAGGTGCCGTGACCGGCGACCGAGTCGAGCCGAGTGTCGTCGTCGGCATCCGGGACCTCTTGGACCTCAGGGCCGCAGGAGCTGTACCAGTTTTGGCCGGTGAACCACGGGTGCGGAGAGATGCCGGTATCGAGGATCGCGACCGTGATCGGGCGAGTGGGTGGCGTCGATGGGAAGTGTGGCGCCGCGACGGCGTCGGCTGGCACCGGCTCGTCGGCCGGCCCCGGCGCCCAGTTCGGAGCAGCGGTTAGAACGTGGTTGGGTCCGGCGTTCAGCGTGCGGTGAGCTGTGGCACCAGACAGGTTTGCGGCGAGATCGCACACATCTACCCCTGGGCGCAGGCGGAGGATGGCGACGCCGGTTTCTGCGTCGTCCTCGCGGCTGTCGAACCATCGACCGGCTCGTTCCTCCACCGCGGCGGCGTCGCGGCCTGACACCAGCAGCTGGTCGCGCCTGATGAGCGTGCCTTGACCGGAGCTCCCAGGCACGTGCTCGATCGTGGGATGGCGGTCGAGAAGACGAGACATCGCGTCGTTGCGTTCCAGATGCATGACTACTCCTTGGGCCGTGATGCCGCGATTGTCATGGTGCGCGTTTCGTGATGATCGCACGCAGCGCTGGTCGCGGTGGCCGCGAAAGTTGGAGTAGTCGTCGGTGTCGTGCGGGTGCCTGTCATTGAAGCCGCCGGGCCGCGATGACGCGTTGCCGCCGCCGGGCGAGGGTGCGTTGAACGAGCAGGATCCGTTCGCGGCTACGGGCTCGGGCGACGTTGGCGTCGACCTCATCCGGCACGGAGCGGGTGCGCCCGCGGATGAGGGCGACCATGAGCTTGTCGGCAGTCACCATGACGGTCACGCGCTCTCCTGGGGTCGTTCGCTGCGCTTCGCTTCAGCCGACGGACCGCCGGCTTCAACAAAGAAGAGCGCCGCAGCGCTCGCCTGATACATCCGCAGCCGCAGCGATCCCGCATGACCTGGTGATGTGCAACGCGGCGGCAGCGGTGATCACGCGGTGACGACGTGGACGCCGCTCTCGCTCAGGCCGGCGAGGACCTCGGCTGGTGCTGAGTCGTCGGTGACCAACACGTCGACCTCGTCGAGGCGGCAGACGACCGCCATGGCGCTACGGGTGAACTTGGCCCCTTCCGCGATCAGGATCGTGCGCTCAGATGCGTGACGCAAGGCTCGCTTGATGGCGGCGTCGTCAACGTCGTATGCCGTGACACCAACCTCGGGGGCGGCGGCGCAGCAGGTCAGGATCGCGGTGTCGAACCGTAGGGCGGTAAGGGTCTGCTGGGCCAGCGGGCCGACTATCGTGCCCTCGGGGCGTCGCACCGAGCCACCTGGTAGCAGCAGGGTGACACCGGAACCGGCTGCGAGCGCGGCGATGCCCTGGACCGAGAACGGCATCGCCGTGACGCTCCGGTTCGCGAGGGCGAGAGCGGCCGCCGCCCCTGTGGTGCCGCTGTCGACCGCTACCGCCTCACCGTCGGCGATTAGAGCGACCGCCGCCCGGGCCAGACGCGCCTTGAGGGCAGAGTCGTCGACGGCGCGAACCTCAAACGGAAGCCCCTCGCCCCGCAGAGAGTTCGTGACCGCGCCACCCCGCACGCGCCGCAGTGCACCGGATTCAGCGAGCTGATCGAGGTCGCGTCGGATGGTGATCGCCGAGATCCCGAGACGCTCGGCCAGTTCGGGCACCTCGACACGACCGTCACGATGGAGCGCGTCGAGGATCTCCTTCTGCCGGACCTTGCTCCCCATGCGCCGACCGCCGATCTCCGTGATTGAATGATCGCTATGTCTGATCGAACGATCATATCTCTCGAGGACTTCGATCGGCCGACGTTGGTCCGTTGGCGCAACGCGATCGTCGCAGCTTTCGCTGTCGGCGGCATTGCGCTGTCGACCTGGGGCCCACGCTTGCCCGCGATACGCGCAGACTTGAACCTGGGCACGGGCGGTCTCGGCGTGCTTCTCGCGGGCATCACCGTCGGGTCGGTTACCGGCCTGTTGATTTCCACACCGATCCTGGCCTGGCTTGGCCCCCGCCGTGCGCTCCCCGCGGCCATGCTGCTGATCGCCGTGGCCGTGACAGTCGTCGGAGTCGGTGCCGGCGCCCTGAAGTCCGTTCCGGTCGTTGCCGTGGGCTTCGTGCTCGCCGGCTTGGCGATCGGCACGCTCGACGTGATGATCAATGTCGAAGGAGCGGCCATTGAGCGCGCGTTCGGCCGCACGCTCATGCCCTTCATGCACGGGGCGTGGTCCGCGGGCGCCGCGCTCGGCTCCGGCATCGGCGCCGGCTGTGCCGCGCTCAACGTGAGTCCGGCTGTGCAGTTCAGCGGCGAGGCGGCTCTTATCGTGGTGATCGCCCTCGTCGCCGCCGCCGCGATTCCCGACGGATCCCGTGACGTGCAGGTGAGTGCCGCGGAGAGGTTGCCTCGGGCAGCCCGGTTCCGAGGCTGGCTGCTCGGCTGGACCGACTGGACCCTGCTGATGATCGGTCTCGTGATGCTCGGCGCCGAACTCGGCGAGGGGTCGGCCAACAACTGGCTCACACTGGCCGCCACTGAGGGTCACGGCCGCCCGGCCGCGATAGCCGCGCTGTTCTTTACCGCGTTCGCGATTGGTGAGACCACCGCCCGGGTGTTTGGTGGTCCCGTAGTTGACCGGCTCGGCCGCGTTCGGACCGTACGGATCACCTCGATCGTGGGGATCCTGGGCATCGCGCTGTTCATCCTGGTCGGGAACCCCGCGATGATGCTGATCGCAGTTCTGCTCTGGGCAATCGGCGTGTCGATGGGCTTCCCGCTCGGTATGTCCGCCGCCGCCGAGAGCGGCCCGAACCCGGCAGCCCGCGTCAGCGTGGTCGCAAGCATCGGCT
>Ga0208220_1000659_pt1 | contig 14488 bp, 9 predicted proteins | sample NGESurdeep092012_9_FD_184484 | JGI IMG/M metagenome (GOLD analysis project Ga0208220, IMG submission 184484) | Arctic peat soil microbial communities from Barrow, Alaska - NGEE Surface sample F53-1 deep-092012 (SPAdes) | ecosystem: Environmental > Terrestrial > Soil > Wetlands > Peat ... | reverse complement strand
CAAGCGGCCGGATGGGGCGCTGATTGTTTCTCAGTCGCCGGCCTCCGCGCAGGATGCGGACATGGCCGATGAACTAATTCAGGCCATTCGCTCCAGCCGGAACATCGTTTTCGATCTGCGCGGAGGGGAGCTTCTCTCTATTCTTCTCGACCGTCCCGATATTCAGGCGACTCTTACTTCTGTGCCGTTCGACACGCCCGGCCAGCGCACCTGGATTCATAATGGTCTGGCGAGCGACTTTGCCTCGCGATTTTACTATTCCGGCTTCGAGGCCAAACCCGGCATACACATCACGCCGGATTCCCAGGCAGCGGCCCACGAATTGGTCTTCATCCTGGGAGAGAACTCTCACCTGCCCGCCATCGCTTGCGCACTGCGCGCAGCCGGGAAAGCAACCGTCCGCGAGTCACTGCACTACCAGGTCAATGGCGTCGAAACCGTGGCAATTCCCATGGGTGAAGGCGTGGCAGCCGTCGTGCGCCTCTCCGAGCCGCTGCCCAACAATGGAAGCGGCCTTCCGCCTTACCCTTCGCCGCAACCCGATCGCGCCTATGCCGCATCGCGCTATCCCTCGCCTGAATACCGCATACTCGCCGCTTACAAAGTCTGGGCGGTTTTCCGCTACTTTTTCGCCTATCGCGATCTGATGGATGAAGATTGGGATGATGTTTTCGCCAGGTTTCTTCCTAAATTCGTCGATGCGAAAGACGCTCGCGAATACAATCTCACCGTCAGCGAGATGGTTGCGCAGGTTGCCGATTCGCATGCCTCTGTGCAAAGCGAAGAGCTTGCCGAATATTTCGGAAAGGCCCCGGTTGGTTTGCGTCTCCGGTTGATTGAAAAGAAGCCCGTCATTACCGAAATCCTCGACGACGACGCAAAGAAGGCTGGAGTCCAGGTCGGCGATATCGTCTCGAAAGTCGATGGCGAAAGCATCGTAGACCGCTTTAATCGCGAATCTCCTTACGTCTCATCGTCCACTCCGCAGTGGCATGGCTATCGCATCGTCGAGCGCATTCTCAATGGTCCGGAGGGTTCCATGGCGGCCCTTAGCGTCGGAGGCCAGGATGGCCGACTCCGGGAAGTCAGCCTGAAGCGCAGTTCGAGTTACGCCGCAGCTCTGCGGAATCAGCGAACCGGCGAAGTGATCAAGTTCCTGCCAGGCAACATCGGATATGCCGATCTCGACCGTCTGAATCCGGATGAGGTCGATAGCATGTTTGAGAAGTTCCGAAATGCCAAAGCGATCGTTTTCGATATGCGCGGTTATCCGCATGGCACAGCGTGGTCGATTGCGCCGAGGCTCACAGATCGGAAAGATGTAGCCGCCGCTATTTTCACCGGACCCTTGAGCCTTACTCCGGATCTTCCCAATGGCGAGGCGCTCACCTCGTCGGCGAGCTACTTTTTCGTTCAACGGCTGCCAGCTACCGATAAATGGAAATACAATGGCAAAACCGTGATGCTCATTGACGAGCGAACCATCGGTCAGGCGGAGCACATGGGGCTTTTCTTTGCGGCTGCGAATAAGACCGAGTTCATTGGAACGCCGAGCGCCGGCGCGGATGGCGACGTTACGAATTTCGTGGTTCCCGGCGGGATCACCATCTATTTTTCCGGACGTGATGTCCGTTACGCGAACGGAGGCAAGTTACAGCAGCTTGGACTTCAGCCGGCCGTTTCCGTTGCGCCTACGATTAAAGGTATCCGCGGCGGGCGCGATGAAGTGCTCGAAAGAGCACTGGAATACGTCACGAACGGAGAAATCGCCGAGACCGGATCTCGAACGGTTGCGCGTTAACTAATCAGCGCCTTTACCGGATTCCCCGCCACATCGGTCAATCGAAAGTCGCGGCCTTCAAACCGATAAGTAAGTTTGGTGTGGTCGATTCCCATTTGCTTGAGAATGGTGGCGTGCAGATCGTGTACGTCTATCGGATCTTCGGCAATGTTATAACCTAACTCATCGGTTTTTCCAACCGTGATGCCCGGCCGTATGCCGCCGCCGGCCATCCACATGGTGAAGGCGCGTGGGTGATGATCGCGGCCCAGAAACTTCGAGTTGTTCCGCGCTTCGTTCATCGGCGTGCGGCCGAATTCGCCGCCCCAGACCACGATGGTGCTATCCAGCAAGCCGCGCTGCTTCAGATCCTGAATGAGAGCGGCGGCCGCGCGATCCGTTTCCTGACAAAGACTTGGGAGACGATTCACGATGTCGTCGTGGCTCGATGTCCCGTGATTGTCCCATCCGCGGTGGTAGAGCTGCACGAATCGAACGCCGCGCTCCACCAGACGCCGCGCCAGCAGGCAGTTGTTCGCGAATGATTTTTTGCCGGGCTCCGTTCCATATAATTCGTGAATCGAAGCCGGCTCTTTTGAGATATCCACCAGCTCCGGCACGCTCGATTGCATCCGGTACGCCATCTCGTAGGACGCAATGCGAGTGAGAATCTCCGGATCGCCATTGCTCGCCAGATGCGCCTCATTGAGATTCTTCAGTAGGTTGAGCGATTCGCGCCTGGTTTCTTCCGAAACACCTTCCGGGTTCGTGAGAAACAGAACCGGATCGCCTTGCGAGCGGAATTCCACCCCTTGGTAAACGGTCGGGAGGAACCCGCTGCCCCAGCACGCTTTACCGCCGTCCGGCTGATTCTCACCTGAGATCAGCACAACAAAGCCGGGCAAATCCTGGCATTCGCTTCCCAGGCCGTAAGTCATCCACGAACCCATGCTCGGCCGACCGATGATCTGAAAGCCGGTGTTCATGAAAATCTGCGCGGGCGCGTGATTGAATTGCGTGGTGTGTACCGATTTGATGATCGCAATGTCATCTGCGATCTTTTGCAGGTGCGGCAGCAGTTCCGAAATCTCAGCGCCGGATTTTCCGCAGCGCTCAAACTCGAACGGCGAGCCGAGCAGCTTCGGGACGCCTTTGATAAAGGCAAAACGCTCGCCTTTCATCAGCTCTGCCGGCACATTTTGTCCATCGTACTTTTGAAGCGCCGGCTTCGCATCAAGCAGATCGACTTGCGAGGGAGCGCCCGCCATGAATAGATAAATGATGCTCTTCGCCTGCGCCGGGAACATAGGCTGCTTGGCGGTTACCGGATTCACCGCGTCCGATTTTAGATCTCTTCCTAACAGCGATGAGTTCAATAGGCCGGTCAAAGCCGCCGCGCCCACGCCGAATCCCGATTGTTTAAAGAAGTGCCGCCTGGTCAATGCTCTGAGAAATTCGCCTGAGGGGCTAGAGGGTATGTCATTCACCGCATTACTCCTTGCTGATCGTCTCGTCCATATTCAGGAACACGTTTGCGAGCATCGTCCAGGCGGCGAACTCCGGCGCGTTAGTCGCGTCGCCAGTTTTCAGCCCAGCCGTTTCGTAGGCTGCCCGTTCATCACGGCGGTACTTGGCGAGCTCCTGATTGTAAAAGCTCATCAGGCGATCCGTTTCCGCTTGCGAGGGGACGCGCGAAACCGCGAGGCGGAATCCGTAAGTGGTTCGTTGCGCGACCGTCGTTCCGCCTTCCGCGATCATGCGTTTCGCCATGGCGCGCGCGGCATCGAAGAAAAAAGGATCGTTCAAACTGGTGAGCGCCTGCAAAGGCGTGTTCGTGCGGACACGCCTCACCGTGCAAAACTCGCGGCTCGGCGCATCGTAGGTCATCAGACTTGGATACGGCGCGCTGCGGCGGGTAAACGTGTAAATCGCACGGCGGTAACGGTCCTCGCCTTCGCTTTGAACCCATTTGTCGTCGCTATACGGAATATTCCAGACGCCTTGCGGTTGATAGGGAAATACGCTTGGCCCGAACATCTTATCACTCAAGAGTCCGCTGACCGAAAGCGCAATGTCATGCACCATTTCGGCTTCGATACGGAACCTCGGCCCCCGCGCATAGAGATCGTTATACGGATCGCGTGCCAGCAGTTCCTGAGTGGCGCGCGAGGATTGCCGGTACGCCGCCGACATCACCATCAGACGCTGGATTTTCTTCATGCTCCAGCCGTCTCGCATGAATTCGGTAGCCAGCCAATCCAACAGCTCCGGATGTGTGGGAGGATCGCCCTGCGTGCCGAAATCCTCGCTGGTCGTCACAATGCCATGTCCAAACAACGTCTCCCAAAAGCGATTCACCGCCACTCGCGCGGTAAGCGGATTATCGTCGCTCACCAGCCACTCGGCCAATCCGAGCCGGTTCGGCATTGCATCTCTCGGAAGCGGGTTCAGTATAGCGGGAACGCCGGCGTACACCAAGTCGCCCTTGCTTAAGAAGCTGCCGCGCTCACGAATATACGCCGCCGGCCTGGTAAAGCCCGGCTTCTCGCGCATCACCATGGCGGTGACGATTCCTAAGCTCTTCAGTTGCTCTTCACGGTCCGCAATCTGCTTGCGCGTTTCATCCAGCTCCGGAGCAACATCGCGGTAAGCGGCGTCCAGTTGCTTTGTCTGTTCCTCGCTGCGCCGGTCCGCGGGGATGGCCAGCACAGGCCGCAGCCGCGCCGGCACTTTGACAATAAACTCGGGATCTTTGTCCGCACTGATCGATAAGCGGAAATGCCCGATATTCCGCGTAGCGTGGCGCATCTCGTGCTTCATCGTGATGGTGAGCACGGCACCCGAAGGAAAACCGAAGGGATCGGCCGCGGCAAAGACGGCTTGCCGCGTCAGAGGCGTGTCCGTGGACGTATCAATTGCCCAACCACGCAAACCGGGTTCTTTCCCCATCAGGTTTTTCACGCTGTAGCCGTCCTGGGATTCGTCAGCTATGGTGTTGCTCCAGACCACGTGCCGCTTCGCCTGCGGATTGTTCGCCGGCGCAACCTCAACATCGAAATCGCTGAGGAAAAAATTGCCCTCCGCATCGCGGCCGGGTCCCCCACGCGGCAGACTCGAATCCGGCAGCACTTCCAGGCGCACAGCGCGAATCGACTGCAGATCCGTTTTCGCTTCAATCGTGTACGTATCCGCCTGCGGATTCTTTCCAGCCGTCAGAATCGAGTTGTCCGCGAGCAGTTTCATGGTTGCTCCACCGGCGGAATCGATCCGGGAAGGATGAAGCGCCAGCCACTGCTTGTCTGCGCTTTGCATCCGGCGCTCCCAGGATTGCTGCGCCGCGTCGAGCGCGGGAGTCTGCGTGTCGAGCGTGGCCTCCAGTTGGGCTATCTCGCTCCTCAATGCGGTGCTTCGCTTGGCTTGCTCCGGAGTTGGAAGCTCGAGTTCCGGCTCCTCGGTCCAATGATCGCCGTTTCCGGCCACTTTGTATTCGCTGTTGCTGAAAAACGCGAGAAAACGGTAATAATCCTTCTGCGTGAAAGGATCGAACTTATGGTTGTGGCACTGCGCGCAGCCGAGAGTTGAGCCGAGCCACACCGAAGCCGTCGTGTTCACGCGGTCCACCAATCCGTACCAATAGTATTCTTCGACATCGATGCCGCCCTCCTGGTTCAGCATCGAATTGCGATGAAAACCGGTGGCGATGAGCTGATCCTGAGTTGGATTCGGCAACATGTCTCCCGCAATTTGGTCGATCGTGAAATCGCGAAACGAGAGGTCCTTATTCAGAGCGCGAATCACCCAATCGCGGTATTCCCACGCGGTGCGCCGTCTGTCCTTTTCATATCCATTGCTATCGGCATAGCGCGCCAGATCGAGCCAGGGCCGCGCCCATCTTTCGCCATAATGCGGGGACGCCAGCAGCCGGTCCACAACTTTCTCGTAGGCGCCCGGACTTTTGTCCGAAAGAAAGACATCCACTTCTTTCGGGGACGGCGGCAGACCTGTCAGATCCAGATAGACGCGGCGTATCAAAGTAGCCCGGTCCGCTTCCGGCGACGGCTTTAATCCCTCTTTCTCGAGCTTCGCGAGGATAAAGTTGTCGATCGGATTGCGGCACCACGCCGCATCGATTACGTGAGGAAGCTGCGGCCGCACCGGCTTCATATACGCCCAATGCTTCAGCGGCTTTGACGCGGCAATCGGCGTCGTCGCGTCCGGACCGGGCGCTCCAGCATCAATCCAGCCGCGAATCGCAGCGATATCGTTCTCTGAGAGCGGCGGCCCGCCGTAGGGCATCTGCGGCCGCTCTTGCGCCATTAAACGCCGTATCAGGCGGCTCTGGTCGCTGTGGCCCGGGTCGATTACCTTTCCGGAATCGCTGCCCTTCAAAATCGACGCAAGCGAATCCAGCCGAAGGCCGTTCTGCTGTAGGTCGGGCCCATGGCACGGATAACAGCGAGCTGCCAGAATCGGGCGGACCGTCGTCGCAAATTGCGCCGAATCTTGCCTACTGTTGCTTTGCGGCTCCGCTTGCGCCGGCTCGTTTGATGCCGATGCTCCCACACTGGAGAAATCTCCGCCATCGATCCAGGCGCGGATCAGTTTGACCTTATCGGGCGAAAGCGGATCGCCGCCCATGGGCATTCGCGGTGCGTCCGTCGCTCCCAGAATGCGCTTGACCAGCAGGCTTTCCCCGCTCTTGCCAGGTACGATGGCCGGCCCCGAAGCTCCTCCCCGTAAAACGCCCGCTTCCGAATCCAGGCGCAGCTTGGCCATCGCCATATTCGGGCCATGACACTTTACGCAGGACTGCTGAAAAATTTCCGCGCTGTCTGTCTGAAACGCAACCGGCTTACTGATGGATTGCGCCGCGCTTAATAGGATGCCGGCGGCAAACAATGGGAGCGCAGCCATCACTCTGGCGACGCACATCACCCGCCTTGATTCATTGCTCGAACGCATACTGCCGCCAACAGAACCACCCTGTTGAGTGTATCGAACGCATTACGACCGCTTCCCGTCCTTGATAGTATTTGCCATGGCTATCATCGCAATCGCGGGACGCAAAGGTGGCATTGGCAAATCGACCATCGCCGGAAATCTGGCCGCCGAATTCGCCGCTATCGGGCTGACCGTCATCTTAGTGGATGCCGATCCGCAGCACAGCCTCGCGGCTTGGGCTAGTCAGGGCGATGGAATGCTGGCGGGTTGTGTCGAGAAGGTGAAAGGCGGAAGCGCGGAAGATTTATGGTCGCGAGTTCGGGCGGCTGAAAAGAAAGTCGATCTCGTCATCATCGACACGCCTCCGGGTAATTCGGAGACTGTTCACCAAGCCCTGCTGCTTGCCGATTTGGCTCTTCTGCCATGCGGCCCTTCTCCTCTGGATTTATTCCCGTTGAAGGACGCGCTCGCGCTGGCCCTGAAAGTGCGCGCCGAAAGACGATCCAAAAGGCCGCGTATTCGCTTCGTACCCTCAAAAGTACTGATGAACACTCGACTCGGACGCGAGCTATCGTCGTCACTCGAAAATATGGGGAAGAAAGTGCTGCCGTCCATTGGCCAGAGAATCGCCGTAGCCGAAGCGGTGGCGAATGGCCTTACCGTTCGTGAATATGCGCCGGGATCCGCCGCTCATCTCGAGTTTGAAGCGCTCGCCAAAGCCGTCCACAAGCTTATTAAGCGCTGACGGACTCGAAAATGGAGCTCGTCTCCACGTGCGAATTCTTTGGAAACGCGGCCCAATCCGACGCTTTCGTTTTGTCGCGGGCTGCCCACTTCTTCCAGATCGATCGGTCGTAGAGCATCCGCAGAAATACGCCGCCAATTACGGGCCGAGCGTGCATGCCCGCGTCTTTGGCCGTCTCGGTCCAATAAAAATCGCTCATGGGAACGCGATCCGGCGTGGCATTCAAAAAGTTGTAGATCGGGTTGGAAATGGCTTCGAAGTCTTCTTGTGAGCCGGTCAGCGTGGCGGTCCACATGGACCAATCGAGCTTCGTCCACGTTTTGCGGCTATCCAGCGGCAAGCCGTACCGATTGAGATGTCGCTTGTAGAAATCCATTTCCTTCTGCAAGGCCTGAGGCGGAAATAGTTCGAGATCTAGAATGCGATCCCACACCAGGTTATATTTCTGGCTCCAGGTCTCGGGTTTGTCAAAGGTCAGACGGAAGTGGTCACCGGCGTCCGCTTGTTCAACCCAGCGGGCGGCATAGGTTTTTGCCAGTTCCCGATAGGTGGCTGCCGTTGAAGCATCGCCGCGAAACTGGCAGAGCCGCGCATAAGCTCCCAATCCGACGATCGCTTTTGCCGAAAGATTCACGTTGTGCGCCAGATGCCCGGCAAAGTCGTCCGTACATAACTGGTTGGCGGGATCAAAGCCCTCCGCCTTCAGAAAATCGGCCCATTTCCGGATCACCGGCCAGTAAGCCTCCGCGAATCTTGCGTTGCCATCGATGTGCGCGACGGCCGCAAGCAGTATAAGCATGTTGCCGGTTTCCTCAACCGGCATCTGATCCTTTTCAGTCTTTTCTCCACCTCCATAGACCTGCCCATTCGCTTGCGGATATGTGCCCACGTCGTGAGGCGCGAATGGGAAATGCCAGCGATCCGACGAAGCATATTCAAGGTTGTAAACCAGCATCGCTTTGGCGAGCGAGGAGCCGAACAAGAGAAATTGGGGCGCCATGGGATAGATGACGTCTACTGTTCCGATACAGCCATTGCTGGTATTCTCTTTGGGAAAAAGCAGGGGTTGCCCGTTCGCGTCGGCGGCGATTTTCGTTCCGGCGATACATTGCCGGTAGGCGAGCGCGCAGATCTGGCCGTAACGTTCGCCGCCCAATTGTTTCGCATCGCCGATGAGCTCGCGATCGAACGCAGCGCACCGGTTCCGCAGACTGTCGTAGTCGCGTGACCCATCCCGCAATAGATCCGCTGCTTGCGCGCCATTGCGCCTCCAAAACGGCCGCAGATTCTGTTCAAAGAATTGAATCGCGTATATCTCGTCATAGGCGAGCATCGCCCAGCGCGAAATCAGCGTTGCCCCCACCTTCCCGAGATCGAAGGTCAGCGCCAGCACCGGCGCATCCGCATTCACTGGCCGCGGCATCTCCGCATCGGTGGCCGTGGGCAAACCGCCATCCTGCGCAAATTGCGCCCGCGTATCTTTCGATTTTGCAATTACCTGGCGAGCGGTTTCCGCTCTTTGCGTCGCCAGATACAAATAGCCCCAGTCGATGCGTACATCGTCGCCGCGTGGTTCAAGCAGGGTCTGGCTGGCGGACCCTGTTTTGAGAACCGCCAGGCCGCCAATATTTTCCTGCGACCAAACGACCGGCTGCGACAGTTCGTTGACCACCAGCTCCGCAGTGTTGTCGTAATAAATCGAAACGGCATGTTGGCCTCCATCAACCGAGCGGACATCCCAGGTAATGTAACCGAGCGGCCGGGAAAGGATCATGAGATCGTCCGGAAGCGCAGCGGTCATAAAGGTGAGCGTCACATGAACGCCTTCTCCTTCGAAGTCATAGACGGTGCGCGTCGGATAAATTGCAAGCTGCACTTGGGGCAGGCCTGCATACTCCGCCGGCTCATCGCCCATGATCCGAAAAACTCCGCCGTCGATTCGTACCAGACTGGTGAGCCGGTTCGGCCTCTTCGTCCAGTGCGTGGTGGGCGCATCCGTCAGACGATCGGCATTCGACCAGATGCTGAAGTACGGATCGCAGGTGATCAACGGAACGGATGGCGCTCGCAACCGCTCCTCCGGAGTTTCAGCCCCACTTAGGCCGGAAGAAACAACAACCATCCCACCCAGACAGGTCTTGAGAAAAGTGCGCTTGGTCATGCAATGCGAAGGAACAGTATGCATATCGAAGTACTGAAGCAATTATCTATGGAGCGGCTCCATGTTACGCTACTGCGGAAGAGAGTAAACGAATGCCTGCACACGAAAAGAAATACTCGCCCGTAAGCGTCTACCTTATGGTGAACGATGGCAATGCCGCTTTGGATTTTTACCGGCGCGCCTTTGCCGCGGAGGTGACCGAGACCTATCCTTACGAAGGAAAGTTGGGTCATGCCACTCTCACACTCAACGGAAGCGATGTCATGTTATCCGATGAATTTCCGGAAGAGATCACGGGAGTGCGCAGTCCGAAATCTTTAGGCGGCACTACCTGTACCGTATCGCTATCGGTTGACGACGCTGACGCGTGGTTCGAGCGCGCCCGAGCCGCCGGCGCAGAAATGATTCGCCCGCTGAAGGATGAGTTCTACGGCCGGTCCGGCAAATTGCGCGATCCATTTGGACACACCTGGGGAATTGTAGGACCGGTGAAGAAGAGCCATAGCTAGTGCTACGATGCCGAAAGTGACTAAATTCGCTGGTATTTTGTGCGTGCTGTTTCTTGCCGCGTGTAGCGCTCCGCCTAAACCGACCACTCCGGCTTTGACACCGCAGGAAGCGGCGGAGTTGTTGCACTATAACAACAAAGCTGAGACGTGGATTACCTACGTCAAGAGGCAGAATGCAAGCTGCGAGTACAAGCTGGATCTGCCCGCTCAGAATACGCATCCGACGGCGATCGATCTGGATCACATTGTCTCCTGTGGAGACCGGCCGAGTCCCAAGGAATTTGACGCGAGCGTCTCTTTCGCCTATGACAAAGATACGCAGAAATGGCTGATCACGCGGTTCTCTAGTTAGGAAGGGGCGATCAGAGCCCGGCATTTCGAGCCAGAACGCGGGATACGCTGGACCAATCGAGATTCTCCTGACCTTGGGCGATTGCCGAGACCAAGTGGTCGCGAAGCACGCTGGCGAATGGCAGTGCGACATTGAACTCCTGCGCTGCTTCAATAGCGAGCCGTATATCTTTCAGCCCGAGTTTTAGAGCGAATCCCGCCGGCTCAAATTTCTCGGCCGCAATAGTGGTTCCGTAGCCCTTGTAAACCGGTGAGCCGAACAGTTCAATCATCACAGCCAGGAATACAAATGGATCGATGCCGGCTTTGCGCATCACCGCGAAAGCTTCGCTGAAGGTTTCGAGCATGCTGCCGATCATGAAATTTCCCGAAAGCTTGACGGCGTTCGCCTGCCAGGGCTCGGGGCCGGCTACGAATGTGGCGCGGCCGATGGCCTCGAAGAGCGGCCGGTAGCGCTCCACCGCTTCGGGATCTCCTGCCGCAAGTACGATGAGCTTTTTGGCTTCGGCGGCGTCCGGACGTCCGAAAACCGGAGTGCTCAGAAATGCCTGCTGTTTCGCGCCGTGCGCTTCGGCAAGCTTCCGGGCAAGAGCTACGCTGATGGTGCTGCTTGAGAGATGGGTCGCGCCTTTTTGCAATCCCGCGGCGATGCCACTTTTGCCAAAGACGACCTCCGCAACGGCGGCGTCATCGGAAAGCATGGTGAACACGGCTTCGGAAGGCCGCGCGGCTTCTGCCGGTGAATCCGCAATGCGAGCGCCATCGCCCGCGAGAGCTTCGGCCTTCTCACGAGTGCGATTATAGACGGTCAGCTCATGGCCCGCCCGCAGCAGATTGCGCGCGATACCCGAACCCATTTTGCCGAGACCAACAAAACCAATTTTCATAGGAGCTAAACCTGGAACGACGGCAGGATCGGCATGGAGCGAATGCGTTTCCCGGTGGCGCTATAGATGGCATTCGCGATGGCGGGAGCGATGCCGACAATCGGCGTTTCGCCCGCGCCGGCGGAGGGTAGATCCTTGCGATCGATCAGAACCACTTCGATTTTCGGCGCATCACTGAAGCGCGGCACACGATATTTGGAAAGACGCGCATTCAGAATGCGTCCATCGGCGAAATCAATGGCTTCGAAGAGCGCTCCGCCGATCCCCATGACAATGGCGCCTTCGACCTGATTCTTCAGGTGCTCGGGATTGACGATGGCGCCGCATTCCCAGGCTTCCACGACTCGTTCGATGCGAATCCGACGGCTGGAAGTAAGCGAAATTTCGGCACAGCAAGCGACGTAGCCGCCTTTCTCCGTCCCGCACGCGAGGCCGAAGCCGCGCTCGGAGGATGGCTTGACGTTATGCCAGCCGAAGCGATCGGTAGCGGCTTCAAGAACGGCGCGAATACGTGGATTCGTCAAATTCTTCAGGCGAAAGGCAAGTGGGTCCATGCCGATTGCGGCGGCCAGCTCATCCATATGCGATTCGCGGGCGAAATGATTTGCCGTGGCGGCGAGACCGCGATAGGAGCCTTCGCGCAGAGGCGAATCCACGGGATGAAAGTGAACGCTCGGATTCGGGACAGCGTAGGGCGTCTCCAAACCGGAGGGACCGGAGAGATAGTTATGAAACTCCCAGGCCGCCAGGGTGCCATCTTGGGTGACGGCGCTGCCGACTTCAATGACTCCGGCGGGACGGAAGTAAGCCCAGGTGAACTCCTCTTCGCGCGTCCAGATCAGCTTCACCGGCTTGCCCGCGCCTTTGGCTAATCTCGCCGCTTCGACGGCGCACTCGCCCGAATGTTTGCCCCCGTAGGCCGAGCCGGTGTCGGGCATGAGGACACGAATTTGAGTTTCGGGGAGTTGAAACGCGGTCGCCAGATCTGTCCGCACTCCGAAAGGCCGCTGCGTGCCGGTCCAGACCGTGAGCTTTCCGTTATTCCACTGGGCGACGGCGGCGCGGGGCTCGAGCGGCGTGTGCGCGATGTAGGCGATGGTGTACGTGCTCTTTAGCGACGTATTCGCGCTCTGCGCGGCCGACTGCAAGGGAACCGCATTCGACTTGAGTTGAGAGAACAGTTCGGCGTTCGAGATTTGCGGCTTTTCCTCCCATTTCGCGGCGATGGCGGCGACGGCCTTCTCCGCGATATGTTCATCGCGCGCGGCTACGCCGATAAAATCTCCGTCCCGGACCACCGTCACGCCGGGCATGCGCGCCGCGGCGGTCGTATCCGCTGAAACGAGGCGCGCGCCAAAACTGGGAGGCCTGAAAACGCGGCCATACAGCATTCCCGGCAGCTTGTGATCGGAACTGTACTTGTGCTCGCCGGTTACGAAATTGCGCGCGTTGATTTTCGGAACGCTCGTTCCGGCGACGCTCCACTTGGTGGCCGGAGTGATCCAATCGTCTTTACCGATCATGCGCGGCCAATCGATGCCGGCCGCCAGCTCGCCGAAGCCCACGGTTTTCCCGGAGGCGCGATTTCTTACGCACCCGTCGCCGACCGTAAGCGAGCCGCGATCCGTGCTCCATTGTTTCGCGGCCTCCTCGACCAGCATCTCGCGGGCGGTCGAAGCCATCTTGCGAAGGATCGGCGCCATGGTAGGCGTGGTCCGGCTGCCAAAAGTGCCCATATCGAAAGGCGTGAGAGCGGTGTCGCCCATCACGAGCTGAACAGAAGCGGGCGCGCATCGCAGTTCATCGGCAACGGCTTGCGTCAGAGAGGTGCGGATATTTTGGCCAACTTCGACCTTACCCGTGAATGCGGTGATGGAGCCGCTAGGAGCGATATGCAGCCAAGCCGAGACGTTCTGAGGAAGCTCCTCGCTATTCCAGTGATGTCCGTGGCCGCCGGATTCCTGTGGCCGCGCGCCTTCATCGAATACAAAAAGCACCCAAACGCCACCCAGGGTTTTCAGGAAAGCGCGGCGCTCAAGCATGGTGGCGCTCCTTCGCTTCCGCGCTCATCCGGTGCGTGGCTTTTTGCACGGCGGCGACGATTTTGTTGTAAGTGCCGCAGCGGCACAGATTGCCTTCGAGCGCTTCCTTGATCTCGGGCTCGGAGGGCGCGGGATTCTTGCGCAGCAAAGCGGCGCTCGAAAGAATCATCCCCGGAGTGCAATAGCCACACTGCATGGCGTCGCATTCGATAAATGCTTCCTGCAGCGGATGCAGACGGCTGCCGTCTGCCAGGCCTTCGATGGTGGTAATCTCTTTTCCCGCGGCCGCTCCAACCGACGTGATGCAGGAGCGGTGGGGGATACCGTCTATCAGCACCGTACATGCGCCGCATTGTCCCTCACCGCAGCCGTACTTCGCTCCCGTGAGGTCCAACTCATTGCGGAGAACCCAGAGAAGAGGACGCTCGGGGTCTACCGCAACCCGGGAACGCGTTCCATTGACGACGAGATCCATAAATTCATTTTAGGTCCGCCGCGAGGCGGCATGGGGGAGCCTAAGAAATGATGACGAAGAAACGGAAGAGGCTACGTCCATCTGGCGAGGAGAAAACAAGAATATGCCGGAACTGCAAGAGTTGCTTGTCGAGGAACTGCAAGATTTGCTGCATGCGGAGAATCAACTGGTGAAAGCGCTGCCAAAGATGGCGAAGGCCGCGCACGAACCCAAATTGAAACAGGCCTTCGCGAACCACCTCGAGGAAACTCGCGGCCATGTTGAGCGGTTGCAACAAGCCTTTGAACTGCTTGGGGCCAAAGCGAAAGCTAAAGTCTGCAAAGCGATGCAAGGACTGGTAGCGGAAGGGCAAGAAACCATCACGGAAGGCAAGGAAAAAGAGGGGCCGATTGCTGATCTGGCGCTAGTTGCGGCGGCGCAGAAGGTCGAACATTACGAGATCTCCGGTTACGGGACCCTTCGGACGGTGGCGGAAAAGCTGGGCCACAACAAGGTGGCGAAGTTGCTCGGCGATACGCTCGCTGAAGAGGAAAAGGCCGATAAGCTTCTGACCCAGCTATCCGCGCCAATATTGGATGAAGCGAGCCGGGAATCCGG
>Ga0208220_1000658_pt1 | contig 14490 bp, 9 predicted proteins | sample NGESurdeep092012_9_FD_184484 | JGI IMG/M metagenome (GOLD analysis project Ga0208220, IMG submission 184484) | Arctic peat soil microbial communities from Barrow, Alaska - NGEE Surface sample F53-1 deep-092012 (SPAdes) | ecosystem: Environmental > Terrestrial > Soil > Wetlands > Peat ... | reverse complement strand
CCCTGGGCAGGCGGCCCCTGGGCAGGCGGCCCCTGGGCAGGCGGCCGGGGCGATCGCGCGAGCTTCACCCGTACCGGGTGATCTGCGGTTCACCCGGCATGTCAGGCCTCGGCAGCGGGGAGCCTAGGCAGGAAGCGCGATGAATCGGGGGTCCGGAATGCCTGCACAGATGAGCATGGACGAGCGGCGGGCCAGGGGCAAGGACGCCCGCGCCAGTACGCCGCGCTCCATCCACTCAGGGTGGGTTCCATCTCCCCGCCGCCCCAGCCCGGTTTCCCTGCTTGAGAGCCAGGAAGCCAATCGCGAGCCTGACCTGGTGCCGGTCCGGCACGGCCGGATGATGGTGGCGCCGGCCACCTTCTACCGCGGCGCGGCCAACATCATGGCCACCGACCTGAGGGAAACCCCGCCGGCCGGCCTCGACGTCCAGCTCTGCGGCGACGCCCATCTGCTGAACTTCGGCGTGTTCGGCTCGCCCGAGCGCAGGCTGGTGTTCGACCTGAACGACTTCGACGAGACGCTGCCGGGGCCGTTCGAGTACGACGTGAAGCGGATGGCGGCCAGCTTCGAGATCGCGGGCCGCGACAACGGGTTCTCGGCGGCGGATTCGCGGGCGGCGACGCTGGCGTCGGTGACGGCCTACCAGGACGCGATGGCCGAGTTCGCGCAGCAGTCGACGATGGAGGTCTGGTACGCCAGCCTGGACGAGGACCAGATCAAGCGGGCGGCCGCCAGCATCGCGGCCGAGACCGCGGACAAGGCCAAGTCGGCCAAGAAGCACCACGGCAAGGCCCGTGAGCAGGCCAAGCTGGCGAAGCGGGCGGCCAAGCGGGTGGACCGCGCCAGCGTCAAGGCGCACGGGCGCGACAGCCTGCAGGCGCTGTCCAAGCTGGGCGAGGTGGCGGACGGACGGTACCGGATCGTCAGCCAGCCCCCGGTCGTGATACCGCTGCGCGACCTTCCCAGCGGGCTGTCCCCCGACCAGACCGAGCAGCTGATCCGGGATCAGTTCGACGCCTACCGCGCCACCCTGCAGCCCGACCTGCGACAGCTGCTGGAGCGGTTCGAGGTGGTCGACGCCGCCCGCAAGGTCGTCGGGGTGGGCAGTGTCGGCACCCGCGCGTTCATCGTCCTGCTGCAGGGACGCGATGAGCACGACCCGCTCTTCCTGCAGGTCAAGGAGGCGACGGCCTCGGTCCTTGAGGATCACCTGCCCAAGAGCCGCTACCGGCAGCACGGTCAGCGGGTGGTACAGGGGCAGCGGATGATGCAGGCGGCCAGCGACATCTACCTCGGCTGGACCCGGGGGCTGGACACCAGCCGGCACTTCTACTGGCGTCAGCTGCGGGACATGAAGGGCTCGGTCGAGATCGAGTCGATGACGCCGCTCGGGTTCGCCCTCTACGCCCGTCTGTGCGGGTGGACGCTGGCGCGGGCGCACGCCCGGTCCGGGGACCCGGTGGCGATCGCCGCCTACCTCGGCGCGAGCGACGCGTTCGCCCGGTCGATCACCGACTTCGCCGAGCGCTACGCCGACCAGAACGAGCGGGACTACCAGGAGTTCGTGACGGCGATCAAGTCCGGCCGGCTGACGGCGGCCGAGGGCATCTGAGGCGCGACCGCGCCGCCTACTCCTTGTCGGCGCGCAGATCGTTACCGCGACGGGCGTCGACCATCAGCGCCGCGCCGCGGACGACGCAGCGCAGCGGGTCCTCGGTAACGACCGCGCTGATCTCCGCGGTCGACTCGATCCGGCTCGCGAGGCCCGGCAGCAGCGCGCCGCCGCCGGTCAGCCGGACCTTGCCCCGCATGACGTCCTCCGCCAGCCCGGCCGGGATGTCCGACAGGACCTGCTGCACGGTGCGGCCGATGGCGGACACCACCGGCTCGAGCGCGGCCGCGACGAGCTCACCGGGCACCTTCTCCAGCCGCGGCGTCCGGCGCGCGGCGTCGAGGCCCACCGCCTCGGCCCAGCCGTCCTGACCGCCGCTGAGGCCGAGCTCGACCTTGAGCTGACGGGCCGCCCGCTGGCTCAGGATCAGGCCCAGGCCGCTCCTGACGGCGTTCACGATCGCCGCGTCCATCGCGTTGCCCGCCATCCGCAGGCTCTCCGCCCGCACGACCCGCCAGCCGGCCACGGCCGCGACCTCGGTCGTCCCGCCGCCGATGTCCACGATGAACCCGCCCGCGCCGGCCGCGAGGTCGAGGCCCGCCCCGGCCGCGGCCGCGACCGGCTCGTCGATCAGCTCGACCGAGTACCGCCTGCGCGTCTCCAGCGCGGCCGCCACCGAGCGCCGTTCCACCCAGGTAGCGCCGCTTGGCACGCACACCAGCGCGTTCGCGCGCAGCGGCCCGCCCGAGGATCCGGCCTTGCGCAGGAAACCGTGGAGCATCTCCGCCGTCGCGTCGAGGTCGGCGATCACGCCGTCCCTGAGCGGGTGGATGACGTTGATGTCCTGCGGCTCCTTCTCCGCGAGGGCGTCGGCGGCGGTGCCGATGGCCATGATCGCGCCGGTCGAGGAGTCAATGGCGATGGCGGACGGCTCGTCGAGCACGATGCCGCGGCCGGCCACCCAGATGAGCGTGTTGACCGTGCCCAGGTCGATCGCCACGCTGCCCCGGATGCGCATCTTCGCCTACCTCTTGTCCAACCTGACGCCCCGTGCGCCGGTTGTGCAGGTATAAGAGTACGGGGCACAGCGTTTCCCCCGCTGGCAGTCCGCTCCCAGGGCGGTCGGCGGGACGTGCGATACGGGCACCCCGGTGCGACGGAATTAACTGTGAGTGATCCACTGTTAACACAGTGGAGTATCTGCGAAACGTGAGAACCAACGAGCCTGTTCTCACGTTTTATTCAGTAAATGCGCGGTGCGGCCATCAGGTTCGTGCACTTCACTTGCTACCGAAGCCGGGTGACACCCGTTCCGAGTTATATCGATTTGAGACGAGGTTGGTGCGGACAGACCGTTTGGTTCACTACGATCTGGAAGGGGACATTTTGATGGGAAGCGTGAGCCGAGTCGTGGGGAACCAGGCCGCGCCTGCGGAGAAGAACGGGGACATGGGGGCAACGGTCGATTTTCCGCGCACGCTCCAGCTTGAGCTTGCCTATCAGGTCGCGACCGATGGAAAGGCGACCGTCAGATTTACCGGGGAGCTTGACATCGCCACGGCCGACCAGGCCTACGCGTACCTGCGTGACGTTGTGGACAGCCAGGACGGGCCGGTGACGATGAACCTGGCCGGGCTGACCTTCTGCGACGCGGCCGGGCTGGGCGTGCTCGCCCGGGTCGCGGGGTACGCCCGCCGGTCCGGCCACTCGCTCAAGCTGACGGCGGCCCGCCCGTCGCTGCTGCGGATCATGCGCATCACCGGGATGGACGAGGCCTTCCCGGAGGTTCGCACCCCCACGCTGGCCATGATCTCCTGGCCGCGTCAGGCGCCGGCCACCTCCCTCGGCTGATCCCTCCGCGCGCGCCATGGCCCGCACAGCCGAAACACCGGGCACACCGGGCCATTGACCCATGGTGAGAGCCGGTCCAGAGCGTTAAGTTTGGATTACGCCCGTGGTGAATCACTCGAGGCGCTAACGCGAACAGTATCGGCGCCGCAAGGCGCGCCAACGCAGGGACGCGGAGGAGATAGACATGGCTGACGATCTCAACGACGTGACCGACGACGACGACGAGGTATCTGAATCCTCCGAGGCGCTCATCGCGGTGCACTGGCGGGACGAAGGCTACTACCCGCCCTCAGCCTCGTTCGTCGCCCAGGCCAACGCGTCCGACCCGGCGATCCGGGAGCAGTTCACTGAGGACAAGTTCCCCGACAGCTTCACTGCCTACGCGGACCTGCTGACCTGGTTCAAGCCCTGGGACACGGTGCTCGACACGTCCGACGCGCCGTTTTGGAAGTGGTTTGTCGGCGGGGAGCTGAACGCCTCCTACAACTGCGTCGACCGGCACCTGGCCGACAAGGCCAACAAGGCCGCCTTGATCTGGGTGCCCGAGCCGGAGAGCGAGGCGCACCAGGCCATCACCTACCGCGAGCTCTACGTCCGGGTCAACGAGTTCGCGGCCGTGCTGAAGTCGCTCGGGCTCAAGGCGGGCGACCGCATCACCTTCCACATGCCGATGGTCCCCGAGCTTCCGGTCGCAATGCTGGCCGCCGCCCGCCTCGGCATCATCCACTCGCAGGTGTTCGCCGGCTTCTCCGGCACCGCCGCCGGGCACCGGATCGCCGACTCCGGCTCGACCGTGCTGGTAACGATCGACGGCTACTACCGCAGCGGCGAACTGCTCGACCACAAGGTCAAGGCGGACGAGGCGGTCGAGGCCGCCGCCAAGGAAGGCCAGCCGGTCGACAAGGTGCTGGTCTTCCGTCGTTACCCGGGCCGGTACTCGGCCGAGACGCCGATGGTCGAGGGCCGCGACGTCTTCGTCGACGATCTCCTGGCCGAGCACAAGGGCGAGCTGGTGGAGCCGACCCCCCTGCAGGCGACCGACCCGCTGTTCCTGATGTACACCAGCGGCACCACCGGCCGCCCGAAGGGCTGCCAGCACTCCATCGGCGGCTACCTGGCGTACGTGGCCGGCACGTCCAAGTACTACCAGGACATCCACCCGGACGACACGTACTGGTGCATGGCCGACATCGGCTGGATCACCGGCCACTCCTACATCGTGTACGGCCCGCTCGCGCTCGGCACCACCAGCGTCATGTACGAGGGCACCCCGAACTACCCGGACGCCGGACGCCCGTGGCGGATCGCGCGGCAGCTCAACGTGAACATCTTCCACACCTCGCCCACGGCGATCCGGATGCTGCGCAAGGTCGGACCGGACGAGCCCGCCAAGTACGGCTACCACTTCAAGCACATGACCACGGTCGGCGAGCCGATCGAGCCCGAGGTGTGGCGCTGGTACTACGAGAGCGTCGGCAAGGGCGAGGCGGTCATCGTCGACACCTGGTGGCAGACGGAGACCGGCGGCTTCCTCGGCTCCACGCTGCCCGGCATCGACCCGGCCAAGCCGGGTTCCTGCGGCCCGGCCGCGCTCGGCATTCTCGCGGTCATCCTCGACGAGGACGGCAACGAGGTGCCGGCCGGCAGCGGCAAGGCGGGCAACATCGTCATCCGCAACCCGTGGCCGGGCGTGTTCCAGACGATCTGGGGCCAGCGCGAGCGGTTCGTCTCGACCTACTACGCCAAGTACAACAAGGACCCGAAGTCCACCGACTGGCACGACTGGCCCTACTTCGCGGGCGACGGCGCGACCGAGGCGGCCGACGGCTACTTCCGGATCCTCGGCCGCGTCGACGACGTGATCAACGTGGCGGGCCACCGGCTCGGCACCAAGGAACTCGAGTCGGTCGCGCTCACGGTCAACGAGGTCGCCGAGGCGGCGGCGGTCCCGGTGGTCGACGACGTCCGCGGCCGGGTGGTCGAGATGTACGTCTCGCTCAAGCCCGGCTTCGCCGCCTCGCCCGAGATCGAGGCCAAGGTCAGGGATGCGATCGTGAAGGACATCGGCAAGATCGCCCGGCCGAGGAACATCTGGATCGTGCCCGACATGCCGAAGACCAGGTCGGGCAAGATCATGCGCCGCGTGATCGCCGCGACCTCGAACTTCACCGACACCGGGGACATCACCACGCTCGCCAACCCGGAGATCGTGGAGAAGATCCGCCAGCAGGTGCAGTCGGCCAAGCACGCCAAGGGCGAGGTTCCGCGCGAGCTCAGCGAGGCCGAGCTCACCGAGATCAAGTCCTTCGGCGCCGAGTAAGCAGCAGTTCGAGAGCGCAGCAGTTCAAGAGCAAGGCAGCCCGTAGCCGGGGAGCACCGCATCGCGCGGCGCTCCCCGGCTTCGTCGTCGCCGGCGGCCCGGCATACGGTTGAGTTGGCTTATCGGCGACGCGCCGCGAAGGGCGGGGATGCGCATGGGCGAGCCGTTCATGAAGCCCGCCGGGGTGTACGCGCTGCTGGCCGACGGGCGGACGGTCGAGATCAGGCCGGCCGGGGCGGCCGACTTCGACGCCGTCCAGGCGATGCACCAGGAGATGTCGCCCGGCAACGCCTACCTGCGCTTCTTCAGCCTGAGCAGGACCGCGGCCGAGCTCGAGGCGCGCCGCGTGACCAGGGAGCCAAGCCTCGACCACGCCGCCTTGCTCGCCGTCTACGGCGGCCAGGTCGTCGGCCTGGCCAGCTACGAGGTCGAGCGCGGCAGCGGCGGCAAGAAGGCCGAGGTCGCGTTCGCGGTCGCCGACACCATGCACCAGCGGGGGATCGCCACGCTGCTGCTCGAGCACCTGGTCTCGCTCGCCCGCGCCCGCCAGGTCGACGCGTTCGTGGCCGAGACGCTGCCGGAGAACACCGGCATGCTCCGCGTGTTCTCCGACGCCGGCCTGCCCGTCAGCACCAGGCGGGCCGACGGCGTGGTCACGATCACGATCCCGCTGCCGCCGGACGACGCGGGCCTGGAGCTCGACGCGTACCTGGACACGGTCGCGGCCCGCGAGCGGTCGGCCAACGTGGCCAGCCTCCGGCCGGTCTTCCAGCCCGCGTCGGTGGCGGTGATCGGCGCCAGCAGGCGGCCGGGCACGGTCGGCCGGTCGGTGCTGGAGAACATCAAGTCGGGCGGGTACGCGGGCCAGCTCTACGCGGTCAACCCGAACACCCGCGAGATCGCCGGGGTGCCGTGCTTCCCCGACGTGCAGAGCCTTCCCGAAGCGCCCGACCTGGCGCTCCTGGCGGTGCCTCCGGCCGAGGTGATCGACGCGGCCGAAGCCTGCGGCCGCCGCGGCGCGCGCGGGCTGGTGGTGTTCGCGGCCGCCATCGACACCGCCGCCGGCGCCAGCCTGCTCGCCGTCTGCCGCCGCTACGGGATGCGGCTGATCGGCCCGAACTGCTTCGGGATCGCGGTGCCGTCGATCGGCCTCGACGCCACGTTCGCGGCCGCCAACCCGACCGCGGGCACGGCCGGCCTGGTCATGCAGTCTGGCGGCCTCGGCTTCGCGCTGGTGGACCACCTCACCCGGCTCGGGATCGGGATCTCCTCGTTCGCGTCGGTCGGCAACAAGCTCGACGTGTCGAGCAACGACATGCTGATGTGGTGGGAGCGGGACGGGCAGACGCGGGTGGCGGTGCTCTACATCGAGTCGTTCGGCAACCCGCGCAAGTTCGCGCGGACCGCGCGCCGGGTCGGCGCGCGGATGCCGGTGATCACCGTGCACGCCGGCCGCAGCGAGGCGGGCCAGCGCGCGGCCGCGACCCACACCTCGTCCGCCGCCACCCCGCTGGTGACCAGGGAGGCGCTGTTCGAGCAGGCCGGGATCATCGCCACCCCCAGCTTCGGCGAGCTGATGGGCGCGACCGCCCTGCTCGCCACCCAGCCGCCGCCGGCCGGGCGCACGGTCGCGATCGTGTCCAACGTCGGCGGCGCGGGTGTGCTCGCGGCCGACGCCTGCACCGATCTCGGGCTCACGGTGCACCACCCGCACGGCGCGACCAGGCAGCTGCTGAGCGACCTGATCCCCGACGGCGGCTCGGTCAGCGGGCCGGTGGACACGGTCGCCACAGTCTCCGCCGACGACTTCCGCCAGGCGCTCGAGGTGCTCGCGGCCGACGAGGAGGTGCACGCGATCATCGCGCTGGCGCTGCGGACCGGCGCGACCGGCGACCTGCTCTCGGCGATCGAGGACGCCGAGGTCGGGGTGCCGCTCGCGGCGGTGGTGCTGAACCAGCCGGAGGCCGTCCGCACGCTCGACACCCGGCGGGGCAAGGTCCCCGCCTACGCCTACCCGGAGGCGGCGGCCAGGGCGCTCGCCCGCGCCGCGCGGTACGCGGAGTGGCGCGCCGCGCCGCACCAGGCGCTGACCGCGTTCACCGACGTGGACGCCGAGCGGGGCCGCGGGCTCGTGCACGGCTTCCTCGCCGCCCAGCCCGAGGGCGGCTGGCTGCCGCAGGCCGAGGCCGCCGCGCTGCTCGGGTACTACGGGATGTCGGTGGCGCCCGCCGCGCAGGCGGGGGCCGGCGACGACGCTGTCGGCATCGGGGTCACCGACGACCAGATGTTCGGACCGCTGGTGGTGCTCGGGCCGGCCGGGCCTGCGACCGACCCGACGACCGGCCGGGCCGCCCGACTGGCGCCGCTGACCAGCGCCGACGCCGACACGCTGATCAACTCGCTCCGCTCCGCTCTGCCCCCGCGTGGCCTGCGGAGCGCCGCCGCCGACGGCGGGGCGGCCCTGCGCGACACGCTGCTGCGGGTGTCCAGGCTGACCGACGACCTGCCGGAAATCGCCGAGCTCGACCTCAATCCCGTCATCGTCGGCCGGGGAGGCGCTCTGGTCGTCGACGCCCGCGTCCGCGTCGCGCCGCCGCTTCCGCAGGATCCGTTTCTCCGCAAGCTGCGGTGACGACAGGCGTATGGCGTTTCCGCTGCCAGGACCAGGACGACAGAAGCGCCATACGGCAGGTCGACCTAGGCGCGCATGTCGGCCGGGATCGCGAAGGCGAGCAGGGCCGCCTCACCCGGGGCGGTGTCGGCCCATGGACCGGGCACGGCCAGAACCGCGACTGTCGCGGTAGGAAAGGCGGCCGGCGGGTCGGACGACGGGGCCGCCAGGCCCACGGCGAGCTCCGCCATGCCCGGGTTGTGGCCGACCAGCAGCGCCGTCCGCCACTCGGGCGGGAACTCGCGGACCAGCATCAGCAGGCCGAGCACCGTCGCCTCGTACACCCGGGGCTCGTAGCGGACCGCCGGGTCGGCGCCGGGCGCCGCCGCCCGCAGCCCGGCCGCGGCGAGCTCCCAGGTCTCGCGCGCCCGCCGCGCGGTCGAGCAGATCACCGCGTCCGGCGCGTAGCCGGACTCGGCGAGCCAGCGGCCGACCGCGGGGGCGTCCCGGCGGCCGCGCTTGGCCAGCGGGCGGTCGTGGTCGGCGACATCGGGCCAGTCCGACTTGGCGTGCCGGAGCAGGATGAGCCGCCGGCCGCCGCTGATCGGGTCGTCGATCGCCGGCCCGTCGCTCACGGGACCACCGTCACCGGCCACTTGCCCGCCCGGACGAGGCGCACCGCCAGCGACCCGAGCAGCCGGTGGCCGGCCTTGAGCGACGCGCCGACGACGATGGCGTCGGCCCGGGTCTCCTGCGCGATGCGGGAGATCTCATGGAACGGGTCCCCCTGGACTGTGATGAAGGTCATAGGGATGCCCAGTTCAAGGGCGGCTGAGTCCATCCGGGCGGACAGCTCCCCCGCGATCTCCCCGTGCGCCTCGGCCTCGGCCGCGAGCACGCTGGCCCCGACCGAGCTGGTGATGACGTACGACCCGGGGCTCTGGACGTACACCGTCACCACCCGCGCGCCCTGCCTGCGGGCCAGACCGGCCGCGTAGGCGGCCGCCCGCGAGGCCGTGACCGACTCATCGATACCCACCAGAATCACGGAAGGACCGTCAGTGCCTAGCTCGAACTCCCCGGGGGCCACGGTCAGCAGTCTACGTTTCCGGTCGGCCGATTCCCATCTGCGGCTGCCCGTTCGGCCTGGCGAGCGCGTCCAGGACCCGGCCGCCCGGGCCGACCCGGCCGTCGTTTGTAGACGCGACAGTAACCGGAAGCGATTAGGCTGGTAAGGATGCAACGAGTGGCGCTGCGGGACGTGGATCTCGCGTCCTTCAAGACGTCGGTGGGAGCCGATGGCTTCGCCGACGGCACTGCGGCCGTCCAGCGCGGCGCGATCGTGCAGATGGCCTGGGAGGCCTCGCAGCAGCTGCTCACCGGGACCGTCAAGGACGGCGGCGGGGAGATACGGACGGTGTCGGCCTCGTTCCGCGCCTCCAACGGGTTCCCGCTGCGGTTCCGCCGGGGGTACTGCAGCTGCGCCGTGGGCACCGACTGCGTGCACGTGGCCGCCCTGGTGCTTGCCGCCACCGACGAGACCCTGATGCCCGCGCACGCGCAGGCGGGCGGCACCGCCCGCCGGTCGACACTGCCGTGGGAGCAGTCGCTTGACTCGCTGCTCGGCGCCCCGCAGGGGGACTCCGCCGCCCCGGCCGACGAGGCGCCCGCGATCGCGCCGCTCGCGGTCGAGCTGTCGCTGGTGCAGAACTCGCCCGAGAACGCCCGCTACCCGAGCTACTCGACCCACGTCAGGCAGCAGCAGCTGGCCGACGACGCCACCCGCAAGCTCAAGCTCCAGGCCCGGCTGGTGCAGCCGGGACGGGTCGGCGGCTGGGTGGCCGGCAACCTGTCCTGGTCCCGGCTCGACTACATGCTGCTGCGCGACGAGTTCCCGCCCGCGCAGGTCCGGCTGCTGCACGAGCTGTTCGCGCTCTACCGCGCGAGCACCACCCAGCAGGGCTACTACACGAGCTACTCCTACGGCGGGTACGGCGGCGACCAGAAGTACCTGGACCTCTCCAGCTGCGAGTCCCACCAGCTCTGGCCGGTGCTCGACCAGGCGCAAGAGCTCGGGCTGCCGTTCGTCTACCGCGGCAAGCAGGGCACCGTGCCGCCGCCGGGCACGGCCGAGCTCACGCTGGACGTGACCAGCGACGAGACCACGCTGCTGATCGCCCCGGTGATCAAGACCTCCGACGGCGCCGACGCGGTGCCGCTGCGCTTCATCGGCAACGAGGGCCACGGCGTCATCTACACCGACCGCGGGCAGGCTAATCACGGCGAGCTGGCCCGGTTCCGGCTGGCCCGGCTCGCGCACCCGGTGCCCGCCCAGCTGCAGCACCTGGCGCTGGTCGACGAGCGGCTGGTGGTGCCCGAGTCCGGACAGGCCGCGTTCCTGTCCAAGTACTACCCGAGGCTGCGCCGGATGGCCGCGGTGACCTCCTCCGACGGCTCGTTCACGGCACCCGAGATCTCCGACCCGGCGCTGGTGGTCCGGGCCGCCTACGTCCGCGGTCACCGGCTGGAGGTCAGCTGGGAATGGGCGTACCAGGTCGGCGGCACCGAGCTGCGGGCGGGGCTGGGCTCCGCGCCGGACCCGTTCCGCGACCCGCAGGGCGAGGCGCGGATTTTCGCCGGCCTCGGTCTGCCGGCCGGCCTGCCCGGGGTGCCCAGGGGACAAGACCAGGCTCGGATCGAACGGTCCCGGCCCTCCGCGTTCACCCTCAGTGGCCTCGACACGATGACCTTCACCACCGAGGTGCTGCCGCTGCTGTCCGGCCGCGACGATGTGCGCCTCGAGGTGACCGGGCAGGTGCCGGAGTACCACGAGGCCGGGGACTCGCTGGAGATCGAGGTGTCGGCGGGCGAGCGCGACGGCGACGCGGACTGGTTCGATCTCGGCATCGACATCACCGTCGAGGGCAGCAAGGTCCCGTTCACCGAGCTGTTCGTCGCGCTGGCGAGCGGCCAGACGCACCTGCTGCTGCCCAACGGCGCGTACTTCTCCCTCGACAAGCCCGAGCTCGCGGCCCTCGCCCGGCTCATCGACGAGGCCAGGACGCTGCAGGACCAGCCCGACGGCGAGCTGCGGATCAGCCGGTTCCAGGCCGGCCTGTGGGAGGAGCTGGCGGCCCTGGGCGAGGTCAGCCACCAGGCGGCGGCGTGGCAGCGGCAGGTTCGCGGGCTGCTGGACGCCGGGGAGATCGAACCTGCGCCGATCCCGCCGTCGGTCCGCGCGCAGCTGCGCCCGTACCAGCTTTCCGGCTTCCAGTGGCTCGCCTTCCTGTGGACGAACGGCCTCGGCGGCGTCCTCGCCGACGACATGGGACTAGGCAAGACGCTGCAGACGCTGGCGCTGATCCAGCACGCGAAAGACGCCCGGGCAGCAGAGTCGCCCCGGTCCGTTCGATCCCGGCCTTTTCTCATCGTGGCGCCGACCTCGGTGCTGGCGAACTGGGCAGCCGAGGCGGAGCGGTTCGCCCCTGACCTGAAGGTGGTCACGATCTCCGACACGCTCGGCCGCCGCGGCGTTTCGCTGTCCGGCGTCATCGACGGCGCCGACGCCGTGGTCACCTCGTACACGCTGCTGCGGCTCGACTTCGAGGCCTACGGGGCGGCGGAGTGGGCCGGGCTGTTCCTCGACGAGGCCCAGTACGTCAAGAACCACCAGTCCAAGGCGTACCAGTGCGCGCGACGGGTGGCCACCCCGTTCAAGGTCGCGATCACCGGCACGCCGATGGAGAACAACCTGATGGAGCTCTGGTCGCTGCTGTCGATTACCGCGCCGGGGCTGTTCCCGAACCCGGAGCGCTTCAAGGACTACTACGCGCGCCCGATCGAGAAGGGCGGCAACGCCGAGCTGCTCGCCCAGCTCCGCCGGCGGATCAGGCCGCTGATCATGCGCAGGACCAAGGAGCAGGTCGCGGCCGATCTGCCCGAGAAGCAGGAGCAGGTGCTCGAGGTCGAGCTGCACCCGAGGCACCGCAAGGTGTACCAGACTCACCTGCAGCGGGAGCGGCAGAAGGTGCTCGGCCTGCTCGACGACGTCAACCACAACCGGTTCACGATCCTGCGCTCGCTCACCCTGCTGCGGCAGCTCTCGCTGCACGCCGCGCTGGTGGACGAGGAGCACTCGGACGTGCCGTCGGCCAAGATCGACTCGCTCATCGAGCAGATCGAGGACGTGGTCGGCGGCGGCCACCGGGCCCTGGTGTTCAGCCAGTTCACCCGGTTCCTGCGGATGGCGCGGACCCGGCTCGAGGCGGCCGGGGTGGAGTGCTGCTACCTGGACGGGACGACCACCAACCGCCCGGCCGTGATCTCGTCGTTCAAGGAGGGCAGCGCACCGGTCTTCCTGATCAGCCTCAAGGCGGGCGGGTTCGGCCTCAACCTGACCGAGGCCGACTACTGCTTCCTGCTCGACCCGTGGTGGAACCCGGCGACCGAGGCGCAGGCGGTCGACCGGACCCACCGCATCGGCCAGACCAGGAACGTGATGGTCTACCGGCTGATCGCGTCCGGCACCATCGAGGAGAAGGTGATGGCGCTCAAGGCCCGCAAGCAGGAGCTCTTCTCCAGCGTTATCGACAGCGACGGCGCGTTCTCCTCGGCCCTGTCGGCCGACGACATCCGGGCCCTGTTCGCCTGAGCGTCAACCTCGGGTTGACTTTCACGGCAGCGTCAACCTAGAGTTGACCCATGACCGAATTCCCTGTCCCGCTGGACAACCTCATCGCGTACGTGAAGACCTTGCGCCCCGACGGCGGGCCGCTCGAGAACGTGTCGGACGCGTTCTCCGTCTCCGACCAGCTCAACGAGCAGTCGGACGCGCTGCTCGGGTACTTCGTCGACCAGGCCCGCCGGTCCGGCCTGCCCTGGAGCCAGATCGGCGCCGCCATGGGCGTCTCCAAGCAGGCCGCGCAGAAGCGCTTCGTGCCCGGCCAGGTCAGCGAGCACCTCCTCGCGGCCGGCTTCAAGACGTTCTCCCGCTTCACCGATCGCGCCGTCCGCGTCCTGTTCGCCGCCGACCGCCTCGCCGCCGACCGCCTCGCCGCCGACGGCGCGGCCGCCGGGCAGGCGGAGAGCGCGGAGCACGCCCCGATCGGCGCGCCCGAGCTGGCCGCCGCGTTCCTCTCCGAGCCGGAAGGGCTGGCCGCGAAGGCCATCCGCCAGGCGGGCCTGACCCCCGAGCAGGTCTACGCGGCGGTCGGCACCGGGCCCGCCCCGCAGCTGCCGAACCACGATCGCGCGGCGGTGAGCGAGCTGGCCTTCGACGATTCCGCCAAGGCCACGTTTAGGGAGGCGCTCAAGTGGGCGCTGCGGATGGGCCACAACTACATCGGCACCGAGCACCTGCTGCTCGGCGTGGTGTTCAGCGGCGGCCCGGTCGCCGAGGGTTTCACCGCCCTCGGCCTGACCCCGCAGGGCGCTGAGGAGCTGATCACCGCCGAGCTCGCCGACTACGTTGCGAGGCTGCAGGGTCAGCTGAGCTCGATGGGACGCAACCGGCCAGCGCCCGAGCCCGGCGAGTGACGCTCCTCCCGAGCCCGGCTTGTTTGCTTCGCCCAGCACGGGTAGCAGAACTGAGCACTAGCCGCTCAACGGGAGGGATCCCACCATGTACATCGGCATCGGAACCGTGGTCGTCATCGTCATCGTCGTGCTCATCGTTCTGGCCCTGCGCCGATAACGGACCAGCGGTAATGGTCCGGCGCCGACGGGCGGGCGATCCCAGAGCACGGGGCGCCCGCCCGTCGTCATGGGCCGGGCCGGTAGTTACATTGTGACTACATTAGATTGACGGCGTGAGCATACTTGGCACCCGGGTCCTGAGGACCGAAGACCCAGGCTTCCTGTCACGGGGAGCCATCTACACCGAAGACGTCCAGGACGAGCGGCTGGCCGGCGCCTGCTACGTGCACTTCGTCCGGTCGACCGTCGCGCACGCGAAGATCAGCGGGATCGACACCAGCGCGGCCAAAGAGGCCGAGGGGGTCATCGCCGTCTACACCGGCGCGGAGCTGGCGGCCGCCGGGCTTGCCCCGGCCAAGCCGCCGACGCCGAACATGAACCAGGCGATGCTCGCGCCGCCTG
>Ga0208220_1000655_pt1 | contig 14540 bp, 7 predicted proteins | sample NGESurdeep092012_9_FD_184484 | JGI IMG/M metagenome (GOLD analysis project Ga0208220, IMG submission 184484) | Arctic peat soil microbial communities from Barrow, Alaska - NGEE Surface sample F53-1 deep-092012 (SPAdes) | ecosystem: Environmental > Terrestrial > Soil > Wetlands > Peat ... | reverse complement strand
CTTGGTCCCGGCGGTGGCGTCGGCCACCGCCTGGTCCGCCTCGCCCTGCATCGCGCTGAGGTAGCCGCTGACCGCCAGCGCCCAGCCCCGTTCCGACGCCGACGGGTCGGGGAACCGCTCGAGCACCTTGTCCAGCCAGTGCTTGCCCTCCCGGAGCAGGCCGGCCATATGCCAGTAGCCGTACAGGGCGATTGCGAGCTCGGCGCCGTCCCGGTAGCGGCTGTCGCCGTCGCCGTCGCCGTCGAGCGTGTAGCCGAGCGCGGCCCCGAGGTTGGCGTGCTCACGCTGCAGCTCGCGGAACCGGTCGAGCTGGTCGTCGTCGACGACGTGCTCGCCGAAGTAGCGCGCCTTCGACAGGTAGAGGGCGACGAACCGGCTGACGACGCCCGCCTCGCTGCCCGAGGCGGTTAGCTTCTCGGCGCCGTACTCGCGGATCGTGTCGAGCATCTTGTACCGCGTCGGCTGAGCCGTGCTGGAGTCGTCGCGGCTGATCACCGACTTGTCCACCAGGCGGATCACGGTGTCGAAGATCCGACCGGCGCTCAGCTCGCCGCCCGCGCACACCTCTTCGGCCGCCTCGACGGTGAAGCCGCCGGCGAAGACCGACAGCCGCGCCCACAGCGCCTGCTCGGCCGGCGTGCAGAGCTCGTAGCTCCAGCCGATCGCGTCGCGCAGCGTCCGGTGGCGGGTGTCGCCGCCCTCGCTGCCGCCGGTCAGGATCGTCAGCCGCCGGTCGAGCCGCTGGTCGATCCGGTCGGCCAGCTCGGCCAGCGGCAGCGCCCGCAGCCGGACGGCGGCCAGCTCGATCGCGAGCGGCATGCCGTCGAGCCGCCGGCACAGCCGGATCACGTCTGACCGGTTCGCGTCGGTGACCTCGAACCCGGAGACGACGGCGGCCGCCCGCAGGGCGAACAGCTCGATGGCGTCGGTCGTCCCCTGGGTCGGGGCGTCATCCTCCGGCAGGCCCAGCCGAGGGAGCACGTAGCAGCTCTCGCCGGTCACGTCCAGCGGCTCGCGGCTGGTGGCGAGCACGGTGACGTCGCGGGTCTCGGTGATGATCGCCTCGGCGAACAGCGCGCAGGCGTCGATGATGTGCTCGCAGGTGTCGAGCACCAGCAGCAGGCTCTGGTCGCGCAGGTGCGTGAGGACCGCGTCCAGCTGCGTTCCCGGCGACTGCTCGGGCAGGCCGAGTTCCCTGGCGACGGTGTGCGGCAGCAGCTCGGGGTCGCGCAGCCCGGACAGCTCGACGAAGCAGATCGCGTCCCGGTAGCCGGCCCTGGCCTGCTCGGCCGCGCGCCGCGCCACCCGCGTCTTGCCAACGCCGCCGGGGCCGACCAACGTCACCAGCCGACTCCCGCGCAACAGCGATTCCACGCGACACAGCTCGGCCGCCCGGCCGATGAAATCGTTGGCCTCCGAGGGGAGCCGCCCTGCTTCCTCGGTGGCGTTACCGACGAGCATGTGACCCTCATCACGTCTGGGGTGGGATGCGCTTATCTTACTCCGTCGCGTCCGGCCGCGCGTGGTTCGCGCTTCGCCGGTGCCCGTATTAAGGACCGGTCTCCCGCTGCGGATCGGGCTCGCCGCAGGCCCCGGCCTCCTCTTCCAGATCGTCGGCGTCGGCCAGGGCGAACCCGATGATCCGGTCAAGCGGCGTGGCCGAGCCGCGCTCGCGCAGTTGCCAGTAGCGTTCCTCGCCGAGGCCGTCCTGCGCCGCCCGCTCCGATATCCGGTGCAGCGCCACCAGCGCCGGGGCGCCGGTGTACCAGGGGCCGATCCGCTCCCAGAGCGGCGCCGACCCGCCGAACAGCAGCGCCGCCCGCTGGTGCCGCTGCTGCGCCGCGGCCAGGAAGCCGAGCGTGCCGAGGGCGTAGGCGGTGCTGCCCATGTCGCCGAGCTCGTACTCAAGCGAGAGCCCCCGGCGAGCGGCGACGGCGCCGTCGCCGAGCTCGCCCCGCAGCAGATGGCCCAGCCCCTGCCCGGCCAGCAGCAGGCCGGTGGCCCAGTGCTCGTCGGCGGGCAGCCGGGCGATGCCCTCGGCGCAGCGCTCGATGGCCAGATCGGGGCGGGCCGCGTGCAGGTGCTGCGCGGCGGTCTGGACGTCCAGCGCCGCCAGGCCGAACGCGTCGCCGACGGAGCCGAGGCAGGACATCGCGCTGACGGCGGTCTCGTCCGCCTCGGCCAGGTTCCCGCTCCAGGCGAGCGTGCGGTGCAGCGTCACGTACGCGCGGCCGCAGACGGCCATGTCGCCGTACGCGAGCGCCATCGCGACGCCGGCCTTCGCGTCGGTGTTTGCGGCGTGCAGATCCCCGAGCAGAGCGGTCACGTAGCCCCGCGCGGCCAGCACGCGGGCACGCGCGGGCGACGGTCGCGGGCAGCGTTCGAGCGCCAGGTTCAGCCAGTGCTCGCCCTCCCGCAGCCGGCCCGACAGCCGCCAGTACAGCATCAGCGAGGTCGCGATCGAGATCGCGGCGCTGTCGTTGCCGCGCAGGCCGAGCGCGTAGTCGATGGCCGCCCGCAGGTTGGCGTGCTCGCGGCTGAGCGCGCGGTACTGCCCGAGCTGGTCGCGCATCGGGTTGTCGCCCCAGCGCTGCGCCAGGGCAAGGTAGTGCGCGACCAGCCGGCGTCGGACGGCGGCGACGCGGCCGAACTCGGCCAGCTGCTCGGCGCCGAATTCGCGGAGGGTGTCGAGCATCCGGTACCGGGCGTGCCCGCCCGCCTCGGATTCCGCCGTCGGCTCGATGACGAGGACGGACTTTTCCGCCAGGGCGATCAGCGACGAGACGACCTGGTCCGGGCTGAGCTCGTCGTCCGCGCACACCGCCACCGCCGCGGCGTGATCGAAGCCGCCCGCGAAGACCGACAGCCTCGCCCAGACCACCTGCTCGGTCGGCGTGCAGAGGTCGTGGCTCCATTCGATCGCGGCCCGGAGCGTCTGGTGCCGAGGCAGCCCGGCCCGCTTGCCGCCGGTGAGCACGTGGAAACGGTCGTCGAGTCGGCTGGCCATCTGATCGAGCGGCAGCGCCCGCAGCCGGACGGTGGCGAGCTCGATCGCCAGCGGGATGCCGTCGAGCGCGCGGCAGACGCCGATCACATCCGCCCGGTTCTCGCAGCTGACCGTGAACCCGTCGACGACGGCCGGGGCGCGCTGGGCGAACAGCGCGACCGCGTCGGAATCCGACGCCTCGTCGCCGACCTCGGGAACGGGCAGCGGGCAGAGCTGGAAGACGCTCTCGCCCCGCACGTCGAGCGGCTGCCTGCTGGTCGCGAGCACGGTGACCGCGGGCGCGGCGCGAAGCACCTCGGCCGCCAGCACCGCGCACCCGCCGATCAGGTGCTCGCAGGTGTCCAGGATCAGCAGCAGCGCCCGCTCGCGCAGGTAGTCGAGCACGGCCGCCAGCTGCGGACGGGCGTCCTCGGCGGGCAGGCCGAGGCTGGCCGCCACGGTTGACGCGAGCAGCAGCGGGTCGCGCACGGCCGACAGCTCGACCAGGTGCACCCCGTCCGGGTAGCGGCCCGACGTCTGGGCGGCGACCTGCACCGCGACCCTGGTTTTCCCGACCCCGCCGGCGCCCACGACGGTGACCAGCCGCGACTCCATCAGGGCCACGCTGACCTGGGCAACCTCAGCCTGACGGCCGACGAAGCCGGTCGCCTGCGGCGGCAGCGTGCCAGGTATGCGGTGGATCGTGCCGGAAGTCATGAGACCTCACGCGCTCGGGGGGGAACAGCGCAAGACTACTATGCGCGCCCGTCCGGCGACAGCTCGTCGGGACGGGTGCCCGGCCCGATGCCGCGCTCCCAGATCGTGAGCTGGACCCGCGAGGAAATACCGAGCTTGGCGTAGATGTGATTGACGTGCGCGTCGACCGTCCGCCGGGAGATGAACAGGCAGTCGGCGATCTCCCGGTTGGACAGGCCGCCGGCGACCAGCGCGGCGATCTCCCGCTCGCGGCTGGTGAGCTCCTCGGCGTCCTCCCAGCCGGCCCGCCCGCCCCGGGAGGACACGCCGCCCGCGCCGCCCCGGGCAGACACGCCGCCCCGGCCGGCCGCCGTCACCGCGCGGTCATCCCCGGCCGCGCGCGGCGCGGGCACGATCGGCAGCGCGTCATCGCCACCGACCGCGAGCGCGGCGATCTGCTCGGCCGGCGCGTCGGCCCCCCGCGCGTGCAGTTCCGCGTACCGCTCGTGGCCGAGCGCGCGGGCGGCGGCCGAGGCCGACCGCGCGCGGTGCCCTTCCAGCCCCGCGTTGCCGCCGAGCCTGCCGCCGGCCGGCGCCCAGCGCGCCTCGGCCGCGCCGAGCAGCCAGGCCGAGCGCTCGAACCGTCCGTCGTCGGCCGCCAGCCAGCCCAGCACGTCGAGCGCGTAGGCCTCGCCGACCGGGTCGCCGAGTTCCTGCAGGGCGCGCAGCGCCTGGCCGGCCGCGTCCGCGCACCCCGGCCGCGGTCCGGGCTGCCGGTACAGCGCGAGCGCGGACGTGATCGCGACGTAGCCGTGCAGCCAGCGCTCGCCCGGGCCGAGGCCGGCCAGCGCGCGCCGGCCCGCCGCCGCCGCCTTGGTCAGGTTCCCGCCCAGCTGGTACGCCTGCCCGAGCTGGACGTCGAGGCAGCGCAGGGCCGCGTCCGAGCCGGCCGCGATGAGCCGCGGGCGCGCCTGCGCCGCCGCCTCGACCGACTCCCGGCAGGCGCCGCCGAGCCCCAGCGCGAGCTGCAGCGCGAGGTAGCCGAGGCCGCCGGCCCGGTTGTCGCCGGCCCGGGCGGCCATCGCGATGGCCGCGCGGGCATCCGCCTGGGCCGAGGCGGCCCCGAGCATCGCCCCGAGCACGGCCCGGCTGGCCAGCGCCGCCGCCGCCTCGTCCGAGCCGCCCGCGCCGCCCGCGCCCGCGCCCGCGCCGCCCGCGCCCGCGCTGCCCGCGCCCGCGAGGACCGCGTCCTGCCAGCGGACGCCCTCGCGCAGCCGCCCCGACATCACCCAGTAGGGAAGCAGCGCGGTGGCGAGCCGGGCCGCGTCCCGCCGCGCGCCGGGCTCGGCGGCGGCGAAGCCGTGCTCGAGCGCGGCGCTGAGATCGGCCTGCTCGGCCCGGAGCTCGCGCAGCCTGACCGCCTGGTCGTCCGCCAGCAGCTCGCGCAGGAAGCTCCGCGCCATCCTCAGGTACCGCCGCGCGTGCCGCCGCCGGGCGTCCGCCTCCAGGTCGGCCGCCGCCAGCCGCTCCGCCCCGTATTCGCGCACCGAGTCGATCAGCCGGAACCTGCCGCCCGGCCCGTTCTCCGACAGCACGACGGACTTGTCAGCCAACCCCGCGAGCACGTCGGCGACCCGGCCGGTCGGCACCAGCGGGCAGGCCGCCACCTCCCGCGCCGCCGCCAGGTCGAAGGTCCCGGCGAACACCGACAGCCGCTGCCAGAGCGCCCGCTCGGCCTCCGTGCACAGGTCGTAGGACCAGTCGATCGAGGCCTGAAGCGTCTGGTGCCGCGGCACCGTGCCGCGCCGCCCGCCCGCCAGCACCGAGAACGCGGCGTCAAGGCGATCGGCCAGCTCGGCCAGCGGCAGCGCCCGCACCCGGACGGCGGCCAGCTCGACCCCGAGCGGCATGCCGTCCAGCCGCCGGCAGATCCTGACCACGTCCGGCAGCTCCGCGTCGGAGACCGTGAACCCGCCCGCGGCGGCGGCCGCGCGGGTCGCGAACAGCTCGACCGCGCCGCCCGGCCCGGGGTCCTGGCCGGCGGCGGGCACCGGCAGCGGGCCGAGCCGCAGGACCTGCTCGCCTGCCAGTTGCAGCGGCTGCCGGCCGGTGGTCAAGATCGTGACCCCGTCGGTCTCCCGCAGCAACTGGGAGACGAACCGGGCGACGGCGGCGGCGAGGTGCTCGCAGGTGTCGAGGATCAGCAGCAGCCGCTTGCCGCGCAGGTGGTCGAGGACGGCCGCGCGGGCCGGGCGGGGGTCGCGGCCGCGCAGCCCGAGGGCCTGGGCCACCGCCGCAGGCAGCTGCGCCGCCTCGGCCACGCCGGAGAGCTCGACCAGGCGGGCGCCGTCGGCGTAGCGGTTGGCCGCGTCGGCGGCGGCCCGCAGCGCCAGCCGGGTCTTGCCGACCCCGCCGGGACCGGTCACGGTGACGTGCCGCCCGCGCCGCAGCAGGCCTGCCAGCGCGGCGAGCTCGTCCGCCCGGCCGACGAACGCAGAGAGCTCGGCCGGGAGCTGCCGCCGTCGGCGCCCGGCGTCAATGCCCGGCGCAGCCGCCGAATTCATCGTCACCTCACGGTGCTAGCGATTTTCCTCTGCATTATCCCTCAGCTGCGCCCTTTAGCAGAAGCATAAAAAAGAAATTGATCTCGAACGGACCCGGCTGACTCTGGGTCCGATACCGAATTCGAGGGATGTGGCGTTTGCGCACGTGCGTGGCCCTGTCCTCCGATGGGCGGTTTGCGCTCCGGGCCCAACCGCGAGCGATTAACCGGAAATGCGGCGCGCCCGGCCGCCGCCTAACAGGCGGCAACCGGGCGCGATCGCGACAGAAAGAGAGACCGGAGGAAGATCAGCCCTCGACGATGGCTTCCTCGGTCATCAGGTCGGGGGAGGTCTCCATCCCGGCCTTCCAGGTGGAGCGGGCGATGATCTTGCGCAGGTCGGCGCGGTCGGCGTACTTGGCCGCGATCTCCTTGACCTCCGACAGCAGCCCCTCCGACAGGGTGGTGGGCTCCAGGCCGAGCGCGAGGAACTGGTCGTTGCGGACGACGAGGTCGTTCTCCTCCGCCTCGACCCGCGGGTTGGGCAGGTAGGCGATGTCGGCCCCGGTGATGTCGGAGACCAGCTTGGCCAGGTCGAGGACCCGGTGGGTCTCGGTGATCTGGTTCAGCACCTTGGGCTTGTCGCCGGCCTGGGGCGGGTTCGAGATCGCGATCTCGATGCAGCGCACGGTGTCCTTGATGTGGATGAACGCGCGGGTCTGGCCGCCGGTGCCGTGCACGGTCAGCGGGTGCCCGATCGCGGCCTGCATCAAGAACCGGTTCAGCACCGTGCCGTAGTCGCCGTCGTAGTCGAAGCGGTTGATCAGCCGGGGGTCGAGCGCCGTCTGGTTGGTCTGGGTGCCCCACACGATGCCCTGGTGTAGGTCGGTGATCCGCAGCCCGTCGTTCTTGGCGTAGAACGCGAACAGCAGCTGGTCCAGCGTCTTGGTCATGTGGTAGACCGACCCGGGGTTGGCCGGGTGCAGGATCTCCCGCTCCAGGTCGCCGTCGGGCGTCGGCACCTTCACGGTCAGGTATCCCTCGGGGATCGGGGCGGAGCCCGACCAGCCGTACCCGTAGACGCCCATCGTGCCCAGGTGCGCGATCGCCGCGTTCACCCCGGTGTCGGTGATGGCCGTCAGCAGGTTGTGGGTCGCCCGCACGTTGTTGTCGACGGTGTACCGCTTGGTCTTCTCCGACCGCATCGAGTACGGCGCCGCCCGCTGCTCGGCGAAGTGCACCACCGCGTCCGGCCGCAGCTCGGCCAGGATGGCGGCCAGCCGGTCGTACTCCGTCGCCAGGTCAACGCTGACGAATCCGATCTCGCGCCCCGAGACCTCCCGCCACGCCCGCAGCCGCTCACCGATCGGCACGATCGGCGTCAGCGACTCGACCTCCAAGTCGACGTCGATCTTCCGGCGGGACAGGTTGTCCAGAATGGTGACATCATGGCCACGGTCCGACAGGTACAGCGACGTCGGCCAGCCACAGAATCCATCACCCCCGAGTACGAGGACGCGCATTACGACTCCTATCGCATCAGCAGCGAATCTTGCGCCGTGACTTTACCTCTAGTGAAGAGCCTTCGTCACGCAAACCAGCGCTCACCTCGGCCGAGCCGTAGGACGCCTGCTACTTCAGGGGAGTGTAGCGGGAGCGGCGGCGGCCAGGACGGCGGTGCGGGGGGACGGCGCGAATCGGTGACAAGAATCACCACGTGTTTTATCCAGTGCGGGACCGGTTCAACCGTCTAGACCTCGGTCCTGGCGGCGGGCGTCAGCAGCTCGCCGACGGCCTCCACGAGCCGCGTCATCTCATAGGAGATCTGGCGGGTGTCGCACTCGGGCGCGGTCAGCACCGCCAGCGACGAGCCGTCGCTGATCGCCTTCACGAACATCAGGCCGCGGTCCATCTCCACCAGCGCCTGGATCGGCTGGCCGGCCTCCATGATCTGCGCGGCCCCCCTGATCAGGCTGGTCAGCCCGGAGGTGATGGCGGAGAACTGCTCGACCGCCTCGTGCGGGATGCCCGCCGACAGCGCCAGCGGCACCCCGTCGGCCGACACCACGATCGCGTGCGCGACGTCGGCCACCCGGGTGGTGAAGTCAGTGACTAGCCAATTAAGGTCCTGTCGGTACGGGCTGCTCAACGGCTCGTCTCCTCTCCTGCGTACGGTGCCCAGCCCGGCGTGCTGCCTGCCTGGGTGGCATCGCGGTTGCCAAGCTGGAATCCGGTCAGCCGGTTGCGCGCCGCCTCCGGCGAACGTCGCCGCGGCGTCTGCTGTTGCGCGCCTGAGCCTGAGCCCTTCCCGGGCGGCGGCGCGCCCAGGACCGGCGCCTGGTCCGGCTGTGGCGCCTCATAGCCGGACGGCTGGCCGTCGAAGCCCGCGTTCCCCCGCGGCACCCGCTGCGGCAGCCCGGCCTGGGTTTGCCGGGTCACCGGGTTGTCGGCGGGCGGGCCGCCGGGCCAGCCGCCCGGGTCGGCCGAGCGCGTCCCGGGATCAGCCGAGCCCGAGCCCGCGGCCGACCAGTCGACGCCGTGCGGCCCCCAGTTGCGGCCCGCTGGCTGCCCCCACTGCCCGCCGCCGGAAGGTCCAGCCAACCCAGGCCCAGACCCAGGCCCAGACCCAGACCCAGACCCAGACGAGGCCGACCCGAACGAGCCCGACGAGGACACGCCAGAGGCAGAGGACACGCCAGAGGCAGAGGCAGCAGCAGCGGCCGACGAGGACGCCGCCGCAGCCCGGCCGGACGGCGTCTTGGCCGCGAACCAGACCGATCGCGGAGCCGGGACGCCACCGCCGCCGCCCACGACGGGCTGGTCGCCGCTGGTGGCGAGCAGGCTGAGGCGGTGCCGTCCGCCGCCCGGACGGCCGGTCGTGCGCTGCCGGAGCCCGGACGTGCCGTGCGCCGCCTCAAGCGCCGCCCCGAGCGCGGGGGTGGGGTCGTCGCCGAACGCCGTGACCTCGTTGAACGCGGTGCTCTCGGGGCGGGGGCGGGAGTGCATGCCGACCGTCAGCGGCTGCTCGCGGCTGGTGAGGTTGCCCGGCAGCCAGACCAGGGCGGTCAGCCCCTGCGGGCTGCCCGCGCGGAGCCTGACCCTGATGCCGTGCCTGGCCGCCAGTCGGGAGACCGCGAACAGGCCCATGTGCCGCGACACCGACACGTCCACGCCGGGCGGGTGGTCGAGTCGCCAGTTCATCTCCGACAGCCGGGTCGCGGAGACGCCGACCCCCTCGTCGCGGACCTCGACCAGCACGCCGCCGCCAGGCGAGTCCGCCACCGACACCTGGATCTTGTTCTCCCGGGGGGAGAACAAGGTGGCGTTCTCGATGAGCTCGGCCAGCAGGTGCACGATGTCGGCCGCCGCCTGCCCCGAGACCATGATCCCGGGCTGGACCGTGAGCGACACCCGGCCGTACTGCTCGATCTCGGCCGAGGCGGCGCGGGCCACGTCGCCAAGCGGCACCGGCTCGCTCCACTTGCGGACCGGCTCCTCGCCCGCCAGCACCAGCAGGTTCTCCGAGTTGCGGCGCATCCGGGTGACCAGGTGGTCCATCGAGAACAGGTGCGAGAGCTGCTCGGAGTCGGCCTCGTTCTGCTCGAGGTTGTCGATCATCCGCGACAGCCGGTCGATCAGCGGCACGCTGCGCCGCGACAGGCTGATGAACATCGTGTTGAGGTTGCTGCGCAGCTGCGCCTCGGTGCCGGCCAGCCGCACCGCCTCGGCGTGGACCTGGTCGAAGGCGCGGGCCACGCGGGCGATCTCGTCGGTGCCCTGCACGCCGATCGGCTCGACGTAGCCGAAGCTGGCCGGGTCCGCCTCGGCCAGGTCGGTGCCGCTGGCGGCGGCCGCCACCCGCGCGGGCAGCCGGACGGAGGCGATCTCGAGCGCGTCCGCCTGCAGCCGCCGCAGCGGGTTGACCATCGACCGGGCGACCAGCGCGGTGGCCAGCAGCACCAGCAGCACCACGGCCACGGTGACCACCGCGGTCAGCACGGCCGACTCAAACGCCTGGTGCTGCAGCTGCTGGCTGCGGATCACGATCGACGCGGCCAGCTGGTTGTTGATCGTGCGGAAACCGCCGATGATCCCGGACATGTCGGTGTACCAGGCGCTCGGCGTGGCGGCGGTGCTGGTGAAGCCGAGATTCATCCCCGCGTTGGCCAGCGGGAAGATCACCGTCGGGTCGTCGGCCGTGCTCACCAGGTTCTCGATCAGCTGCGCGGCGGCGGACTCCTGGCTCGCTTCTGAGTTGGTGACGGCCGTGTTCTGCGCCTGGCTGGCCACCGCGTCGAACGACTGCTGGTCGGCGAACTGAAGGTCCTGGGCGGCGATGAACGCGTCGAGCCCGCCGAAGTCCTGCAGCGCCATCGCGCCGCCGATGTTGTTCTGCGGCGCGGTGCTCGAGTCGTTCAGCGCGCTGGCGGTGAGCGCGCCGTAGAGGATCGCGCGCTGCTGCGAGGCTTGGTCCTCGGCCTGGGAGAGCGCGCTGAGCGCGCGCACGTCGTCACCGAGCTGGACGTCGCCGCTGCCGGTGGTGATCTCGTCCTCGAGCGAGAACAGGATCGAGAGCACGCCCGAGTAGCTCTCGGTGACCTGGATCGACTGGCCGTTGGCGATGTCCGAGTCGATCTGCTTCCCGGACAGGCGGAGGCCGCTGCCGGGGGCGGCGAGGAGGTAGCCGATCTGGTTGAGCACGGTCACGGCCTTGGCCTGGATGCTGGCCGGGAACCCGCCCGCGACGGCCTCGACCGCCGTCCTGGCGCCGGCCGCGGCGGCGTTGGTGACGCTCTGCGCGCTCGCCAGCTGCGCCTGGGCGCTCGCCAGGTCGCTGTCGAGCGGCTTGACGACCGACGACCCGGCATGGTCGTTGCCCGCCGCCGTCGTCAGCGTGGTCAGGGCCATGACGCCGATGGTGCGGTCGCGCTCGTCCTCCATCGCCTGCGCCAGCGCGGTGACCTGCTGGCCGACGTCGGCCAGCCGCACCGTGCGCGAGTACGCGCTGGCGGTCCCGACCGCGTCGGCGATCCGCAGGCCGCCGAAGACGAGGCCGAGCACGCTCGCCATCGCGAACAGCGCCACCAGCCGGGTCGAGACCGACCAGTTGGCCAGGGTGGACCGCCGGACCCGTTTGGGCCGCGCCGCAGGCTCGTCACCAGCCCGGATAGTGGGCACGTCAACCTGGCTGGCTCGCCGCTGCCCGGTTACGGGCGCGTCGGGGCCTCTCATCGCTCTGCCCTCGCATATTCATGTCGTAGCCGCAGGTAAATCGACATGAGCCAGTTCTGGCGCGCGCCGCAGTCGTGCTCGGCGCGCACATCTGGCTAGCGAGAGTGTAAGACTCTGCGGACATGGAGGTACCACCAAATCGCCATATAGGGCAAAAATAGGTGTTTGATGTGCGGTAATGGTCGTCTTTTCTGACCTGCTCGGCGAAAAGGCGGCCGCCCGAAGGACCCGATTCCCCTCCGTCACGCCCGACAACTGGCAGCTCAGGAGTGAAGTAGGAATTTGATCGCGTCCAGCGCCGCCTCGATGTTGGCGATCGAGTTGGCGTAGGAGAGCCGCAGATACCCCTCGCCATATCGGCCGAACGCGGTCCCGGCCAGCGCCGCCACCCCGGCCTCGCGCAGCAGCCGCCCCGCCAGCTCGTCCGCGCCGACCCCGGTGCCGGTGATGTTGGGAAAGGCGTAGAACGCGCCCGCAGGCTCGGCGCAGCTGACCCCGTCAATTCCGTTGAGCCCGGCCACGATCACGTCGCGCCGCCTGCGGAACTCCGCCACCATCGCCGCGACCCCGTCCTGGGGCCCGTCGAGGGCGGCGATCGCCGCGTACTGGCTGAAGGCCGAGGTGCAGGAGACCGAGTTGATCGCCAGCCGGGTCACCGGCTCCACCAGCGCGGCCGGGAAGACGCCGAAGCCGAGCCGCCAGCCGGTCATCGCGTACGTCTTCGACCAGCCGTCGAGCAGGATCGTCCGGTCCGCCATCCCGTCAAACGAGAGCACACTGGCGTGCGCGCCGCCGTACCGCAGCGCCCAGTAGACCTCGTCCGACAGCACCACCAGATCGTGCCGCAGGGCGAGCGCGGCGATCGCGGCGCAGTCGTCGGCCGTCAGCGCCGAGCCGCACGGGTTGTGCGGTGAGTTGATGATCAGCAGCTTCGAGGCGGGGGTGATCAGCCGCGCGAGCTCGTCGACGTCGATGCGGAACCCGTTGGACTCCCGCAGCGGCACCGGCACCGGGGTGGCCCCGGCGAACGCGCTGATCGATTCGTACATCGGGAACCCCGGGTCGGGGTAGAGCACCTCGTCCCCCGGCCCGCACAGCGCCATGATCGTGAAGAACATGATCGGCTTGGCCCCCGGCGTCACCACCACCCGGTCCGGCGAGGTCCGCAGCCGCCCGGTCCGCTCGAGGAACGCCGCGACCGACTCGCGCAGGGCCGGGATTCCCGGCGCGGGCACGTAGTGCGTCTGCCCGGCGCGGAGCGCCTCGACCGCCGCCTCGCTGATGTGATCCGCGGTCGGGAAGTCCGGCTCGCCGATCTCCAGGTGGATGACCCGCTGCCCGGCCGCCTCGAGCGCCTTCGCCCGCGCGAGCACCTCGAACGCCGACTCAGTCCCCAGCCGCCCCATACGCTCCGCAAGCCGAAACTCGGTCATAGCGCCGAGCATAGATTCCGCGCCGCGAGCCGGTCACTGGCGCCGGCCACTAAGGCCGGCCCGGGCGGGCCGGCGTGGAAGACTGAGGGCCATGGAGGCGGCCCCGGAATCGCTCGAGCGCGCGTACCGGCAGGAGGCGACCCGGATCAGGGCCGCCCTGGCCGCGCGGACCGGGGACCTCGGCCTGGCCGAGGACGCCGTGCAGGACGCGTTCCTCGAGGCGATCGAGCGCTGGCCGCGCGACGGCGTGCCCGCCAACCCGGGCGGCTGGCTCGCCACCACCGCCCGCCGCAAGGCCCTCGACCGGCTCCGCCGGGACAAGGTCGGCGAGCAGAAGCTGGCCCTGCTCGCGGTGACCGACGCCGCGGCCTGCCCGGACGGCCCGGCCACGGCGGCCGGCCACGGACGCGGCCACGCAGCGGGCGACGCGCCCGACGTCGGGGGAGCGGATCGGCAGGCCGACGATGAGCTGCTGAGCCTGGTCTTCGCCTGCTGCCATCCCGCCCTCGCCAGGGACGCGCAGGTGGCGCTCACGCTGCGGGCGGTCTGCGGCCTGACCGCGGAGCAGATCGCCCGGGCCTTCCTCGTCTCCGAGGCCACGATGTCGCAGCGGCTGCTGCGCGCCCGCAAGGCCCTGGCCGAACAGGACGCCCCGGTCCGCGTCCCCGACCCGGACGAGCTGGCCGACCGCCTGGCCCAGGTCCTGGCGGTCGTCTACCTGTTCTTCAACGAGGGCTACCTGGCGTCCTCCGGCCGCCAGCCGGCCCGCCGCGACCTCGCCGCGCAGGCGGTCGCGCTGACCAGGACCCTGCACCGCCTGATGCCGACCGAGCCCGAGGCGCTCGGCCTGCTGGCGCTGCTGCTGCTGCACGAGTCGCGCGCGGCGGCCAGGTTCGACGGCTGGGGCCGCCTCATCCGGCTGAAGGACCAGGACCGTTCACGCTGGAACGGCGAGCTGGCGACCGAGGCCACGCACCTGCTCGACCGGGCGATGGCAATGCGCCGGCCAGGGCCGTACCAGGTCCAGGCCGCGATCGCCGCGCTGCACGCCGGGGCGGCCGACTACGAGCAGACCGACTGGCGGCAGATCCGCCTGCTCTACAACAGCCTCCAGTCGCTCGCCCCGTCCCCGGTGGTACTGCTCAACCGGGCCGTCGCCACCCGCTACGCGATCGGCCCGGACGAGGCGCTAGCCGAGATCGAGCCCCTGCGTGCCGATCTCGACGGCTACCACCTGTTCCACGCCCTCCGGGCCGCCCTGCTGACCGCGCTCGGCCGGGCCGAAGAGGCGGCGGCCGCGAACGCCCGGGCGCTATCCCTCGTCGCCAACCCGGCCGAACGCGACCTCCTCAGCCGCGGCCTAACGCTCTGAGGCGAGCGGTCAGCCCATTTCCAGGACCGGACGGACCTCGACCGTGATCCAGCCCCGGTCCACGCCCGGCCAGGTCTTCGCGATGTCGGCGGCCTCGTCGATCGAGTCCGCCTCGATGATCGAGAACCCGCCGAGCACCTCCTTGGTCTCGATGTACGGCCCGTCGGTCACCCCGGTCGACCGCACGGTCTTAGCCGTCGCCGGTCCCTGGAGCTGGTGCCCGGCTTCCAGCTTGCCGGTGGCGCCGAACTTCTCATACCAGGCGCTGACTTCCGCGTA
>Ga0208220_1000653_pt1 | contig 14577 bp, 14 predicted proteins | sample NGESurdeep092012_9_FD_184484 | JGI IMG/M metagenome (GOLD analysis project Ga0208220, IMG submission 184484) | Arctic peat soil microbial communities from Barrow, Alaska - NGEE Surface sample F53-1 deep-092012 (SPAdes) | ecosystem: Environmental > Terrestrial > Soil > Wetlands > Peat ... | reverse complement strand
TCGCATCGGTTCGGGTATTCGATCCGCGATGCAGATGTCGTCTCGCTACGTTCGCTGCGCTCCCAACGCCGTCGATGATAGAACGCGCGATCATCATGCTGACCGATCATCGGTTTTTTGGGGACATGCTTCTGGCCCCTCATCGTCAGGTAAGACGCTCCCATCGTTCCATCCATTGCTGGCACGGCCATGCCGCTCGCCGCAGCGAGCTACCGCGCGAGCGGTTTAGTCCGTTGACAGCCGGACACAATGCGCTGACCAGCATCGCCTCAATTGCCGACTTTGGATACTTCGATCAAAGGCGCGGACTGTCTGATGAATTTCAGATCCTTCATGGTCAGAAAGGCGTGGACACGATGTTCCTTAAAATCTTCAATATGAACCACTGTGTTTCCGCTCTTCTCCTGCCATGACACCATATAAAGTTCATCGCGCAGGAGTTCGATAGTTATGTCCACAGTGTGCGCCGAACCCTTCGGCAGGTCCGGACTTTTCTCGACGATAAATTCCAGCGCCTGATCGCTCACGAAGTGTAGATAGAATGACATCGTAGGAAACTCGACGTAATATCGTCTTCCGACCATTGGATATGTCATCTTTTTTCTCCAGCCTTGACGCGGAGGTCAGCTCAGTTGGCAATCTCTTCGATATATCACGCGTTGCCCGCAACGTCGTTTATCGGCACTTTTCGGACTTGAGCGACCTTGCCGACGACGTCCGCTCCTAAGTGCAAAACGGTTGTTGAACGTTTTCGACGGTCGCCAGCTTGGTTTGCCAAAGGTCGAAATGGTCCTTGCGAAACAATGCCCTATTTCCGATAAGAAAAACTGGCAAACTAATTGATTTTACTTGGTTATCGATCTTCGCTAGGGAGCGCCAAACTTCCCGCCAACTCACGTCCGCGAGGGCATCCATCATCTGCTTCCTCAAGGGCACCGAAAATTCGGACCGCGGTTCAAGCCGCTCTTCGAAGCGGATGGAGCTGGGCATCCGCGCTTCGCCGTAACGACTGCGAGACTGCGGGCGTCGCTCCGCCTCAAGCTGGCGGACGCCGGCCGGCGCATTGGCGATCAACGCGACCGTGACGCATGATCGCGACTTCTCACGCCTGCGTTCGCTGCGTATGATTTCTTGACAGCCCAGCACGTCGACTTGACGATCATTCGCGAAGCGCTGTCCAGCTTGCCGGGAGTGACCATGTCGTCGATCGGTGCCGCGTTGCTCAACATCCTTCGTTCCGTTCAGCGTCCGGGCGATTTTTGCGTCGGCGGAATTCGGGAAATCGTCATGCCGACGATCGATGTCGACGGCGTGGGCAGGATCGCCTTTCCGATCCTGCCCGTCCAGGCCGAGCAGCTCGCCGCGATCGCCGAGGCAGCCGCCTACGGGCGGGGCGAGGAGACGGTGGTCGATCGCGAAGTCCGGAGAACCTGGCAGGTCGATTCCGCCAAGGTTCGGATCGGAGGGCGTCACTGGGAGAAGACCCTGGCCGGGCTCGTCACTGACATGGCCCTCGGACTCGGCGTGAGCGAGCCGGTTGCGGCCGAATTCTATAAGCTTCTTGTCTACGATACCGGCAGCTTCTTCGTCGACCACCGCGATACCGAGAAGGTACCCGGCATGTTCGCGACGATGGTGCTCGTGCTGCCCTCGACCCATAGCGGCGGCGAATTGGTCATCAAGCATCTCGGCCGGGAGGTGGTGCTCGACCCGCGTCCGGAGGAGCCGTCGGAGATCGGCTTCGCGGCCTTCTATGCCGACTGCGTGCATGAAGTGCGTCCTGTCAAGACGGGATGTCGCCTCGCCCTCGTCTATAATTTGCGTTTCGACGGCAAGAGGCACCCGCTGAAGGCGCCCGACTATCGCGCGGAGCACGGGCGGGTGGTGATGCTGCTGCAGAGCTGGGCGAGTGCCGAGGACGAGCCTGACAAGCTGATCCTGCCCCTGGAGCATGTCTATACGCCGGCGGAGCTGTCGTTCAGTACCCTCAAGGGTGCCGATGCGGGTGTGGCGTCCGTGCTGGTCCAGGCAGCCGCGACGGCGGATTGCGATCTCCACCTCGCCCTCGTGTCGATCGAGGAGAGCGGCAGCGCCGAACAGACCGGCTATTACGGCCATCGCCGCTGGAATCGCGACGAGGAGGAGGACGAAGAATTCGAGGTTGCCGAGGTCATCGACCGGGCGCTGATCCTGTCCGCGTGGCGACGTCCGGATGGCGGCGAGGCCGGGCTCGACGATTTTCCGTTCGCCGAGGATGAGTTGTGCCCGCCCGACGCATTTGAGGATCTGACGCCGGACGAGCAGCATTTTCACGAGGCGACGGGTAACGAAGGCGCCTCCTTCGAGCGCACCTATCGCCGTGCCGGCTTCGTGTTGTGGCCGACCGCGCGGAGGCTCGCGGTGCTGAATCAGGCCGGCCTCCGTACGACGCTGCCGTATCTCGAAGATCTGACGGCGCGCTGGGAGGCGAGCAACGCATCGATCCAGTCGCCGTTGTGGCGCGAGGCAGATCAGCTTTCGGCGCACATGCTGCGCTCCTGGTCCCGCTCGTCCTGGCGGGCGGACGACGACGTCGAAGCCGGCCGGATGCTCGATTTGCAGGTCCGTTTGGGGAACGCGAAGTGCGTCGACGCGTTTCTCGCCGAGCAGTCCGCCGAAGGCCATTACGCCGCGGCCGACAACGGGCCGATCGTGTCCGCTGCCGCCTTTCTTCCGGCTCCGCGTGCGACGGAATTGCTGATCCGAATTGTCAGGCGTAACGCTCCGGCCCATCTCAGCGCCTGCGGCGATCTGCTGCTGCGCTGCGTCGCGGCGCCGACAGGTGCGACCGCTTATCTGAAGCAGATTGGCGCAGCCTTGGTAGATGCCTTGCCGGGCGACCCGACGAAGCGGGAGGAGCTCCGCCCCTGGACTCGGCCAACACCCGTGAGCCCGGGTTTTGTCGTCGATCTTCTGACGGCGACGAGTCGGATCGATGCGGAACTCGCGGCTGGTGCGATCGAGCACCTGCTGGCTTGGCCGAAGACATACGAGCCGGACGACGTGCTGGTCCCCGCCGCTCGTTCGTTTGCCAAGCTGATGGAAAGTACGGCGTGGCCGGCGGTGGGGCGGCTCCGAGAGGCGTCTCTCGACCACCTGCGCAGGCGCATCGCCTTACCGCTGCAGGCGCCACCGGACTGGACCAGGACCAACCTACTCGAATGCACATGTGAGGCTTGCCGTGGACTGGGCGCGTTCTTGGCTGCGCCGGATCGACAGCAATGGCGCCTGAAGGCGGTCCAGGATCGGAGGACCCATGTCGAGCAGAGCGTCCGGCGCGCGGCGTGCGACCTTGACCTCACGACGGAAAGGCGCGGCAGCCCCCACACGCTGATCGCCACCAAGAACCAGGCCAGCTACGAACGGCGCGCGAAGCAGCGTCGGCAGGATCTGGAGCATGAGTCGGCGCTGCGCGGATAACTGGCCTTGGCAGATGCGCGATGATGCGAGCAAAGTCTTTATCACCCGCTATATCGATGGGTCGAACTGCACCCATCCGCGCTCCCGCGTTGGGAGCGGCTCCGCCCCGCCAATGGCATGACCGCTCAGCCAGGAAAAAGACGGGCAAGGCCGTCACCGGCATCCTATCGGTGATCTCCGAGACCGCGAACCGGGTCGAGCTCGCTTCGTTCACCCGTCATGCTGCACCTCGTTCACATCGATCTTGTCGTAGTCCTTGTGCGTGCCGATCCACTTGATCCACACGATACCCTTGTCGAAGTCCGCGGCTATAACCAAGCGATAGTCGTTGCCTTTGATATTGAACACGATCCGGTCGGCCGAGACGATACTGGCCGTCGCGTCGTTCGTGTCAGTTACACACTCGCTGCCACTGGCAGTTTCCGAATGTGTCGCAAACTCTCGCTTGCCTGCATTGCGAAGTCCCCAGGGGTGGAATTGCAGGAGGCGCGATGGGTGCTATTGACGGAGTCATGGTCGGACAGATTGTCGGGGGACAGATCGGCGGCAGATCAATAGCGTTTTGGCAAAGCGGTTCCACCTGCCCGTCAATGCACTGGCAGACACACTCAGCATCAGCCCTACAAATACCAAGTAGCAGGAACGCAACCGCAGCTAGTTGCACACGCATGTTTGAGAGCCTCCCGCTCAAAGGTTGCGGGATCGTTTAGCTTTTTTGCGATGAAATTTGCAATCGTCCTGGCGTACCACAAGCCCACGGCGCCCGGCGTCCACCTAAGCCAGAAACCGTGCGACGCCGATTGCCGCCGCCACGAATGTCAACGCGGATCTCAGCTCCGGCCTCATCGCGACTAATTTCACCCGCATGGGCCGCTCCAGTAGCGCCGCTTGAAACGTGATAGCAAGCCGTGGTAGCAACGCAGCGGCAGCAAAGCCAACTTGTGCTTGTTATTCAGTGCCATTCAGGTGCCATTGTTCCTTTCGCTAAGGAGTGCCAATAACTTCGCTCGCTTGGCGCTCTACCGGTTTGTCCATCCGATACGCCCGAGGAGTTCGAGAGCTGCGGGTTGATCGACCGAAGGTGAGGCGAAAATGACACGGATGGCCGGATACGTGCACCCATGAACATCTGGCAGATCGGTTTTGTCGTTCGTGCCGGCGTTTCGGCGCTGGTCGTTGCTTTTCTGTTGGGGTATGCGGCGCATCATGATTGGGGGCTGTCTCGTGAAGCGATCCGAACCGATGCCTTGCTGGCCGCCTTGCTTCTCGGCGCGGTGGTGGCAATAGACGTGTTTGGCGAGAAATTGAGGAAGCCAAAGAGGTAACCATGGCCAGCGATTCCATATCGCCAAGCTCGCGGGAACAGGCAGGACCGATGAAGCGTGCCGAAGCTCCAGTCAATTTCGACGCGCCAGCTGTTCTTCGCAAATGGCCTTCACTTCGCTCCGAACGTTGCGCCGAGATGGGAGGTCCGTATCTGCTCATCGATGGCACGCTCGATGCGTGCATCGTGAATTTGATGGCAAAGCCTGCACGCACGCGTCACTTGTACGAAATTCACACTTCGGCACAGCTCCCGTTGGTAAAGCCCGTGTTGTCCGGAGAAATCATCGCCGAGCTCGCGCGGCTGCGAGATTTTCTCTGATCCGACATCGGCCGCATGGTGCGGATCGGGTTCAAGCCGAAGGGGAAATGACGTCGATGGCGGGAAATCGTGAGTAACAGCGGTCTGGCCAGGCTGATTTCAACGTTGTTGTCTTGATCGGCTTGGCGATCTGGCTCAAATCGGAACGCAGCCAGCCCCCTCACGGCTGCCAAACCTGCCCAACCGATATTTCGGCCAGCCGCAGATAACCGATGATTCCGGTGGCCGCTACCCCGGGCGGTTCGGATGGGCTTCCATGACATGACCGTGAATAGTCGCGGCTTCCCGCGGCCTTGCCGCAAGACAGAATCCGGATCAAGGCGGCCACCGTCGCATTGCGTGCGTCGGCGTCATCGCTGCCTTCAGTTATCCACAGGCCCTGATGACAGCGGCAGCGTTGGCCCGCTAGATTGGCCTGGGGAGAACAACCATGAGCGATTGGAAAGCAGAGCTGGACGCGCTGGTGTCCGAGACAATGGATTTCGCACGCAACCTGCGTTCCCAGCTGCCCGTTTCGATCGGGATGCCTGAGCCGACCCGGCCGGAGCCTGTGAGGCTGGAGCCGATGAACTGGGGCGGATCGGAGCGCGAGGAGATCCAGCGGCGCGTCGCAAGCTTCAAAGCCCATCAGCAGCATCATACCCGGCAACGGGAAGACTACGCCGCCTCCGAATGGAAGAGGATGCTGGCATCCCGGTCATAGCCCGGAGCCTCGGATCGTCAAAATCCCCTGCGTTTTTCCGATATCGCCTTTCGCAGAACGCGCGACAACGCCTCGACCGAATACGGCTTCTGAATCAGTTCAAAGCCCCGATCGGCATTCTCGGCGAGGACGCTGCTGTATCCGCTTGTGAGGACGACCGGAAGGCCGGGATAGCGTTCGCGGATGGCAACCGCCAGGTCGACGCCGTTCATGCCCGGCATGATGACGTCCGAAAAGACCAGATCGTAGGCGAGTTCGTTGACGGCAAGCGCTTCGAGCGCCGCGTCGGCGCTGTTGACCCAGTTTATCGCATAACCCAGGTCTTGAAGTAATTCGGTGGAGAACCGACCGACGTCTTCATTGTCCTCCACGACCAGAACGCAGCTGCCACGGCCGCTCACCGACGCTTCGAGACCCATCCGGTCCACATCTGATTTCCTGGCCGGAGGCTCGACTTGCGGAAGGTATATCGTGAAGGTCGAGCCTCGGCCGGGCGTGCTTGCGACCGCGATTTCGCCGCCGGACTGCTTGACGAACCCGAACGCCTGACTGAGCCCGAGCCCTGTTCCCTTTCCGACCTCCTTCGTCGTGAAGAATGGCTCGAAGATGACATCAAGCTTGTCGGGGTCAATGCCGGAGCCGGTATCCTCGACCGCCACGGCGACGAACCGTCCCTCTCGATGCGCATGGGTCCGTAGCGCAGGTATCGCTTCCACCGGCTCAACCCTGATGGATAGCCTACCTTCGCCGTCCATGGCGTCGCGGGCATTGACCGCCAGATTGACCAAGGCGGTCTCGAATTGCGCGACGTCGGCCATCGCGAAGCAGGCGGGCTTGCAGAGATCGAGTTCGATACGGACCCGGCCTCCGACCAGCGGATGTATCAATTGCGCGATGCTTTCGACCTGGGCGCTGACGTCGAACACCTGCGGCGTCAACGGTTGACGGCGGGCGAAGGCGAGAAGTTGTCCAGTCAGTTTGGAAGCGCGGTCCACGGTGTCCGAGACCGCATCGATGTAGCGCCGGCGCCGCTCGTCGGACAATTCCCGTCGCCGCAGGAAGTCCGTGGCGGAACGGATGATGGTGAGGAGGTTGTTGAAATCGTGAGCCACGCCGCCGGTGAGTTGGCCGACCGCCTCCATCTTTTGCGCTTGGCGAAGCGCTTCTTCGGCCTGCCGCCGTTCCGTGATGTCGATGGCCTCCGGAAGGACTCCCGACACGTCGCCGTGCTGGTCGACCATGGGACGCATCGCGAAGTCGAAATATCGATCCCCGATTGGAAGGTGCAGCAGGATTTCAGCGCGGACGCTCTCGCCTTGGGCCGCCGCCGTGAACGCGTTGCGGACGATTTCGGTCATGCCTTCCGTCGCGGTGAACCAGGGCTGGTTCCAGAACGTTTTTCCGACCACATCGGGCGCGCTGGCGCGAATGCCCGCCAGAGCCGTCCTGTTGGCATAGACCACGTTGCCGTCGAGATCGAGGAGCGCCTGGTACTGGTTGGTCGTCTCGAAGATCGCCCGCAGCTGCGCCTCGCTGGCGGCAAGCTGGGCGGCCCGCTCCTCGATGCGTCGCTCCAGCGACTCGTTCAGCCGGCGAAGCTCGTTTTCGGCCTCCTTGGCGGCCGTGACGTCATGGGCAACGCCGATGAAGCCAACGTGTTTTCCGGTGGGATCGAAACGAGGTTGCGATTCAGACTGCATCCATCGGTATTCGCTGTCAGCGCGCCTGTACCGCGCTTCGAGCGTGAAGGGCCTCAACGACGCCTCGCCGGCGATGCTTTCCTGCACGATCCGCCTCATGTCTTCCCGATGCAGAATCGTCCGCCAGTCGAAGACGAGCGCCTGGTCGTAGCCGACGCCGAGGAAATCGAGATAGGCCTGGTTCGCGAACGCCCGGGTTCCGTCCGAGTTGCTCACCCACATTGGCACCGGCGCGCTGTTGGCGATCAACTGAAAGCGCTCCTCGCTCTCACGCAGCGTTTCCCGTGCAAGCGATCGGTCGGTGATGTCGATATGCGCGCCTGCCAGCCGCAGCGGCTTGCCGGCGGAGTCGCGCTCGATGCGGGCCTCGGTCGCGATCCACCGGACGTGACCATCATTGGGTCGGACGATCCGATACTCCGACGAAAACCTGTCCCCCTCGCCGCTTACCGCCTCAGTCAGATGCTTCAAGGTCTTTTCCCGGTCGTCCGGATGAATCCGCCGGACCCAATCGTCGTGAGTATCTTCCGTGTCGGGGGGCAGACCGTGGATCTCCCGGTATTCCGGAGAGCGGAAGCCGTTCCGGAAGCTGTCCGAGAGATCGACGACGACACCGGCAACCCGCGCGATATGCTGAATTCCGACCAACTCGCTTTCCCGCTCCCGCAACGCCCGTTCGGCTTCCATCAGCGTCTGGTTCACACGATCGAGTTCCGCCTGACTGGCGATCAGGGCCTGCTGCGCCTGCCGCCTTTCGGTGACGTCGAACCCTTCGCAGAAGATGCCCGTGACCTCGCCGTGCTCGTCGACAAGCGGGGCGTAGATGAAATCGAGATAGCGAGTCTCTTCGAGCGAGCCGGGAGAGGTCCGGTAGCGGGCTTCTGCTCCGCGGGCCTCGAACGCTTCCCCGGTCCTGTAGACCGCGTCAAGCTTCTCGAAGAAGCCCCGGTCGGCCAGAAATGCTTCCCGTATCGTCTTTCCGGTCCAGTCCTGGCTGCCAAACAGACGGCGATGGGCGTTGTTCACGAATTCAACGGTGTGCTCGGGGCCGCGCATTAGGATGATGAACCCGGGCGCCTGCTCGAATTGCCGACGTTGACGTTGCTGTTCGGTCTGCCGCTGTCGTTCCAGAAGCGTCCGCTCGGTGATCTCCTGGCAAACGCCGAATAGACCCGCCACGCCGCCGTTTTCATCCCGTACCGGCGTGTAGGAATAAGTGAAATGGGCCTCTTCCAGGCGGCCGCGCCGATCGAGCATGACGGCGAAGTCTTCCATGTGCACCGGTTCGCCGGCGAAGACCTGATTGAACAGCGGTTCGAGCGCCTCCGAAGCCTCGCGCCACACCTCGCCGAGGGCAGGACGGCCCAGCGCCTCTGGATGCTTGCTGCCGAGGATCGGGACGAAGGCATCGTTGTACAGCCAAGTCCGGTCCGGCCCCCACGCCATGAACATCGGCTGAATCGAGGACAGCATCAAACCTGCCAGCGTCTTCAGCGGCATCGACCAGTTGGCGGGCGGTCCGAGCGAGGTATTCGACCAATCGTAGTCCCTGATCCTGCTCGCCATGTCGCCGGGACCGCCGAGAAAGTCGAGCAGACCCCCGGTCGCCGCGGCCGCCTTTTTGGCGCCTGTCATGGGTTCTCCCGTCTTGCGCATGCTCCAGAGCGCATTATAGGAAATCAGGCCCATTCAGAAAGGCAAAGCCCGCGGAAACGGACCTGACTCGTGCCGTTCTGCCCAGGATGGCTGCCCCGTGAAGCCTGGGAGGCCCGGCGTGCATGTTTCGAGGGTTTCCGAAACATCCCCCGGCGGAACGCAGCATAATAGAGGCGGCGTCTGGTCCGGGTGCCGGCCCATCACGTCGATCGCTCGAAATGGCTGTGATATCAGGCGGTATTGGCGAGGTGTGCGCTACTTCGACGGGGTTGTCGAGGTGAGCCAGTTGTTGAGTTGAGAAGCCGTATCGATCTGCCGCGCCTTGCGCATAAGGGCATCGCGGTCCTTGCCGGGTGGCAGATTTTTGGCGCGCTCTCTGGTGAGGTGAGATTGATCGGCGAGACGCTGCTCAAATGAGGTCCTGTGCCTGATGCGACGGCGCTGCATATTGCCGGCCTAGGTTGGTCTGTCGAGGTCACCGGAAAGCCAGCCGAGCGCAGCCGATTTGAGCGGATCAGGCGCCAGTATCCTTTTCTCGGTGTGATTGCATCTCAGGCACTCGAATGTCCGGGATTCGAAGCCATCCGGGCCAGGAGCGACGTCGGTCGTGAGCATCCGTGCCCGGCATCTAGGACAGCGCGGGCGCTGGACCGGCAATAATTCGGGGTCGGGCTTTTTCGAAATGGCCATAGGGGGAGATTTAGCGCGGGCCTTCGAACAGTGTCCGTCCGATCGCCGACATAAAGCTCAGGCAATATTTTTTGGCAGATGCGGAACATTTTGCAGGAAACCGCGATCCCCGACTTCACAGCGCAGCTACGGGTTAAGCCCGCGGTCGCCATGGCCGGGGGTGGCGCCCGGCCACCCGGCCTGCGTCAAGATATAAAACTTCGGCCTCGCGTGATGGTGTACGGTCCATACTCGGTCACCGCCTGCCGGGGAATGGGAAAATGAGATTCATTGCACTGTTTTTACTTTGCTTGTTTTCCGGAGGCGCGGCCGCCCAGGCATCGGAGTGCCAGTCGATACAAAAGGCCGCTGCGCGGCTTGCCTGTTACGACCGGACTTCGCCGCCGACGATGCAAGCCAAGCCGGCCGAGTCGAAAACCCCCATTGTACAGAGTCCGCCGGGGCAGTTCGTCGATCAACTCGCCGCCGAGAACAGTCGACTGGACGAGAAACTGAAAACCATCTGCCGCGGTTGCTGAATCGGCGGTTTCGCAATTTGCGCAACCACTTTGATCCGAAACAACAATCGCTTTGCGCCGGGGCGCGCCAGTCAACGGCTGAACCTCGCCCTTGGCCGATTTGCCAGGATCTCAGGTTCGAAACGCGTCCAAAGCATGGGCGATGAGAATTCCGACGCTCAGAACAACGAAAAATGCTGTTATCGCCTCGAACATGGATGGTTCCCGCGCAATAGACTCAACTAAAGGGTCGACCGTTTGCACAGTCAAAAAGATTCCGTTGTACGAAACCAACTTCCCCAGCGATGATGATTTCAAGCAACAACCGTCCCCCCTCCCGGCCGCCCCGATGCCGCGCAGGACGCTTTCGCCCGCAGGATTCCCGCGTTACGCTGCGGTCTCGAAGCGGGCATGATTGCGGCAGGGGGGATTGCGATGATTTCGGTTCTCATCGGTGTTCTGATTATTGTCGTGATCGGTGCCATCTGTTTTTGGGCCATCGACAAATTTGCCAACGATCGCCGCCTGGCGCAGCTTTTGAAGCTGCTGGTGATCCTCATCTGTCTTGGCGCGATCCTGCAACGGGTGCTGCCCCTGGTAGGGCTTTACTGACCCCTGCTCCCGCTGCCGGCGCCGCGGCGCTGGAAACAGAAGCCAATCCTTGGTGCTGGCAGAACCGGCGCGGCTAATGTTTGGTGCCGCTCACCGCGCTATCCCGCTGCCAATCTTCAATCTCGGCAAGCTTCGCCCAATAGGCCGCAATGCTCATCAAACGCTGGGCTTCGGTGGCATCCGGCTCCTTGTCGGCCTGGCGAGCTACTCGGGCCGCCCACTTCCTGAAGTCAGGTACATCGGACATTCTGCATTCCTCAAACTCCGGCCCCACCGGTCAGTCGAGAGGAATGTGCTTTAGGTTCAAAAAAGCCTGCGACCCCCAATTGGGATCGGCAACCGCGGTGCCCGCCGGCATTGCCGGACCGGAAATGTCGTTGCTACCGGCCGTCCTGCGGAGGCGCCGCCGGCAGCGGAGCGCCGCCAACTGAAATGGGGCCGGCCGGTCTCTCCACCGGTAACCTCTTGCGCGGCGCGGTGACGGCCGGCCGCGCCGGAGCGGCAGGCGGGGGTGCAGGCGCCGCAGCGGTTTGCAGCGCGTCTAGTCTGGCCGCCAACGCCGAAAGCTGATCGGACAGACGGGTCAGGTCGGCTTTTTGGAACGCGATGCCCTGATCCATCGACTGCAGTGACTGAGCCGTCTGCTGCTGAAACGATTGAAAATCCTTCAGCGCAACCGTTTCTTCGGTATTCCTGGCCACCGCAGCGGCGACCGGGCTTGGGGCGGACGAGGCCGGCTGAACCAGCCGCCCGTAATTGAGCCAGCCAAAGGCAGACGCGGCAGCAATAACGGCCAGCACGGCGACGATCAAAGGCACTCTCGGAGCCCTGCTCCGGCGCCGCTGTAACCGCTTCTGGTCCTGGTAAATTTCGTAATCAAGCTCGTCGGCCACGGGAAATCCTCGATCTCGGTTCCGGACTTGCTGCACGATCATCGTGTCGTAGGCAATATGCCCTTCGGCGCAAAGGTGGATTTTGCGGGGACAAAATCTCGTGGTCGAGAACTTTGATGCCGGTGACCCGAACCATTGAAGAGGTCTGATTGACATCATGTTCATGAGCGCCGCCGGCTGTGTCGCAATCACCACACATCATCTGTTCCTTGGCGGAACCGGCGTTTTCTGTGTGCACGGCGCTCCATGCTGCGGGTAGGATAAAATACCGGGGCTGAGGTTGCGTTTTTAGCTCCAAGAAATTTTGAGCCCGGCAAGGCCGCTGGACATATTACCGGCGGCCTTTTTCATGAGCGATCGGCGGCAGGCCGCAGCCCACCGTAAAATGCAATGCCGATTGACTGGATTAATTGTTGGTGTTTGCCTGTCGAATATTGGATTCGCGTTGATGCGGTTGGGTTGCAGATTAAATTGGTATTCCGGCGTTACTCGCACATTTTTAATGGAAACACCCTAACAGCTCTGCTGCCGCCCGCCGTGATTTTTCAGTCCCGATCGGTACCTTTGGGGGAAATGCGATGCGGGTCTTCGTGGCTGTGCTGATCGTTCTCTCCGTCCTTTATTACTGGGACACCGAATATAACAACGGCACGCTCGTGGATGGCTTGCGCAGCATGGGACGGTCGATCTCTCACAGCATGGGGCACTAGACTAGCCGCCGCAGGCGCACCGGTCGGAAACTCCGCCTACGTCAAACATCCCGGGTCCCGCGATCAGCGCCGCCCCCAGGTTACCGACGCCCAGAGGCGTTCGTGAAGGTAGTACCAGGCGATCTTGGTGATGATCTCCAGGCCGGCGATCGATCCCGCCACTTCGATCCGGCCCGTCATGAACCAGCTAATCGCGAAAGTATCCAGCGTCCCCAGGGTTCGCCAACTGATGGCCTTCAGAACGGACCTTGTATGCGTCTCTGCTCCGCGAAATAAAATCACCCCGTGCGCCTCCTGGCTTGACTAACGCACCGTATCACGCCGGACCTCGCGCGCGCCGCCGTATGTTTGCGTAGGCCGGCCGGCCGGCCATGGACATTGCTCGCGATGGCCCGCATCTTGCTCGGGGAAATCCGACAAACTCCTTGATTGAATTTGATATTCGCAGTCAGTAAGAAATCGCCTGCATTTTCCGGCCGGTTCCAATGGCTACGGGATGTGAAATGAGAGTCCTTGCCGTGGTGATCGCAGCCTGCGCTATGGCCCGGACCGTGATCGCGCAGCGGTCGTCCTTGGCGGCAAGATCGGCGGCTTCAGCCGGGCTCGGTACCCCGAAATCTCCGGATTCATTCGGCGCGGAGGAGGACGAACGGGTGAATGCACTATTGAGGAACATCTGCCGCGGTTGCTGGGTGCACCGTGCCGCGGCGCAAAATTGACCAGGGGTCGTCGGCTGATCGCGGCGACACGCGGATTGTTTCGAACAATAGATAATGGGGGAAAATGGCTTATTTGCCATCCTGATGAACCTTCTTGAATCGCTTCCAACCGTGATCGGTACGGCGGCCATCGCACCGGCGCTGCTGATCCTCTGGCTTGTGGTTGCCGCCGGAGAACGGCCCGGACCGCCCCTCAAGGTCTGGACCGCCTTCCTGCTCGGCGCCGCCAGCATTTCTCTGTTGGGCGTGGCGCGCGTGCCGTTTGCGCGGATCGTGGCGGCGCCGGAAAATCCCTGGGTTGCGCAGGCCCTGCATTCGATCTTCGGCGTCGCGGCGCCCGAGGAAATCGTCAAGATTCTGGTGATCGTCGCGGTCTCGGCGCGGCGGCGACCCTTCGCCGATCCCATGGACACCGTGATCTATGGCGCGGCGGCGGGATTGGGCTTTGCCGCTTACGAAAATCTCGCTTACCTCGTCCAGCACGCCGATATGTGGCGACCACTCGCTGCGCTGCGCAGCGTCCTGACCGTGCCGTTCCATGGCGCGCTCGGCATCATTGCCGGCGCCTATCTTGCGATGGCACGCTCGGGCACCGCGCTCGGCGCGCACCGACACCATCGCGACCGGGCCCGGATCTCGAGCCGGATCCTGGTCGTGTTCGCCCCGGTGGCGCTGCATGCCGCGTTCGATTTTCCGTTGCTGACGCTGCAGCAAAACCCGGACATCGATTCATCCACCCGACTGATACTGGGAGCGGCCAGCGTACTGATCGGGTTCAGCTCGATCGCCTTTGCGGTGCGGCTGGTGCGACGGGTCGGTCGCCATCATGCTCCCCGCACCGAGACCGCACGCGAACGGCTGAGCCAGTTGCGACGGATGTGGGCGCTGCTGGTGGCGGGCGGCGGCGCCGGATTTGCCGGCCTCGCCTTTGTGCTGACGTCGGTCCGCCACTACTGGCTGGCCAATCCCGGGCGGCACGCCTCGCTGGTGCTGATTCCGGTTGGTCTGGTCTCGATTCTGACCGGAATAATCCTCCTGATCATCACCACGGCGATCTATTTCCTTGGCCGCAACCGGATGCGCCGAGCATCGCAGGGTTTTTCCTCCGCCCCCGGTCAAGGCTAGAGCGTTTTCCGGTTCACCCGGATCATTGTTGCTTCTCCCGAGGCCTCATGGTTCGAGACGCGCGAAGGCGCGCTCCTCACCATGAGGGTCTAGACCTCATCCAGAGGAGCATCGCGAAGCGATGCGTCTCGAAGGATGAAGCCATTGAGGTGGAAATTAGGCTAGCTA
>Ga0208220_1000652_pt1 | contig 14580 bp, 14 predicted proteins | sample NGESurdeep092012_9_FD_184484 | JGI IMG/M metagenome (GOLD analysis project Ga0208220, IMG submission 184484) | Arctic peat soil microbial communities from Barrow, Alaska - NGEE Surface sample F53-1 deep-092012 (SPAdes) | ecosystem: Environmental > Terrestrial > Soil > Wetlands > Peat ... | reverse complement strand
TCGCGCCGTCGCGCCTGCCGAAGCCGCAGCGCAGTCCGGCATCTACCCCGCCGCAGCGGTCGCCACGGATCTCGAAGACCTGATCGAAGTAACCGGCCAGCCAGCGGTCCGCGCGGGCACCAGCCGACCTTCGCGCGCCGTTGACCTGCGCCCAGGCGTCCTGACCGGGACGCCCTGCGTCCGCGTGGCCGGCCGGCCAGGCCGGCAGCGGCGCACGACCGGGCGTGTCGCCACGCGACCCCGGCGCCAGCAGCGTGACGATCGCGCCGACCTGAGCTCGGAGCCCGTGCTCCGGCGACAGCACATCGACGAAGCCGCGGGCCCATTTGCCGTCGGCGAGGAACTCTGCGGATTCGGGGTCCGTGCCTGCCGGGCGGGTGCGCGAACCCGAGAAGCTCACTCGCGCGCCAGGCACGCCGACGAGCACGTCGGCGCCGGCGATGAGGGACGCCCACACGCCGCCCGTCGTCGGGTCGCTGGCCACCCCGATATGGGGGATGCCCGCTCGCCGTGCACGGGCGATCGCCGCCGCGACGACCTGCATCTGGACGAGCGCGCTGGTGCCCTCCTGCATCCTCGATCCGCCCGAGGCGGCCACGCAGACGATCGGGATGCGCTGTGCTGTCGCCACTGAGAACGCCCGTGCGATCCGGGCCCCCTCGGCGACTCCCACCGAGCCGCCCAGGAACGAGAATTCGAAGCCGACGATCACGCAGAGTTCCCCGGCGACCGTCGCCACTCCGGTCGTCACGGCATGCCGGGCGCCGGTCGCGCTCTGGGCCCGGCGGAGCTGATCCTCGTAACCCGGCCAGCCGCTGGGATTGCCTGCCTGGATCTCCTGGCCGAAAAGCTCCATGCTGCCGACATCAGCGAGCGCGTGGTACAGCGCACGCGGGACCGCCGGGACCGGCGCGGCGCCGGGATCAGGGGCCATCAGCATGCGCCCGGCCGAGCAGGGCCTCGCGGACCTCGCCGGTATGCTCGCCCAGGGCCGGCGGCGGCAGGCCGGGTGACATCGCGCTGCGGCTGTAACGCACCGGGTTGGCCGGCAGCCGGATGCTGCCCAGCTGCGGGTGGTCGACCTCCCACACCAAGCCCTCGGCTTGTGCCTGCTCGCTGTCATAGACCCGGTCCAGGGTCTTCAGCTCGCCAGCGGGCACGCCGGCCTGGCGCAGCGTCGTCAGCCAGTCGGCCACCGTGCGCGCGGCGAGGCCCGCATTCAGGATTCGGTGCAGCCCCCCGAGATTGGTCAGGCGCAGCGCATTGGTCGCGAAACGGCTGTCGGCCGGGTCCAGCCCGACCAGCGGGGCGAACCGCCGCCAGATGTCCTCGTTGCCCACCGCGATAACCAGCGGACCGTCCGACGCATCGAACATGCCGTACGGGGCCACCGTCGGGTGGTGATTACCCGAAGGCTCGGGCACCTGGCCCGCGATCAGGTACCTGGTCGCCTGGAACGTGTGGATGCCGACCTGTCCGGCCAGCAGCGAGGTGGAGACGCGCTGGCCGAGCCCGCTCCGCGCCCTTTCCACTAGGGCGCCGAGCACCCCGATCAGGCCGAACAGGCCCGCGCTGACGTCGGCGATCGGCACGCCGGCCTTGACCGCCGGGCTCGCCGCCGTACCGGTCAGGCTCATCAGCCCGCCCTCGGCCTGCAGGATCTGGTCATAGCCGACCCGGTCGCTGTCGGGGCCGGTTTCGCCGAAGCCGCTGATCGCCAGCCGGACCAGGCGCGGATTCAGCTCCGACAGCCGGTCATCGCCCAGCCCGAGCCGGTCCATCACCCTGGGGCGGAAATTCTCGATCAGCACGTCGGCCCAGCGCACCAGCGCCTCCACGAACGCGCGCTCGGCCGGGTCCTTCAGGTCGATGGCCACGCTCCGCTTGCCCCGGTTGACCGACAGGAAATACGTGCTCTCGGTCCCGTCGCCGGCTGGCATGAACGGCGGGCCCCACTGCCTCGTATCGTCCCCGGTCCCTGGCCGCTCCACCTTGATGACCTCGGCGCCCAGGTCGCCGAGCAGCATCGCCGCGTACGGCCCGGCGAGCACGCGGGCCAGGTCAAGCACGTGCAAGCCGGCCAGCGGGCCGGCCGGCACAGGCCGCTCGGCATCGGCGCGCTCAGCTGGCCGGGACAAGGGATGGTTCACCGCCATTGCATCCTTTCCTCCTCGTGCGGCGTCGCGTCTGCGCTGCCGGGACCTGGCCCGCCGCCCGCGGGGCGGGCGGCGGGCCACCGCCGGCGGGTGGCTAAGGCGTCGCTGCCGCCAGCGCGCTCGCCGTCATCACGGAGATCTGCTTCTCCAGGCCCGTCGTGGTGGACTGGAAGGCCCCGTACGGGCCGAAGGTGTTGTTGTACTTGTTGTAGTCGAGGCCTCCGCTGGCTCCCTCGTAATTGATCTTCTTTCCGGCCTTCAGGAGCTTCAGGCACGAGCCAAACGTGAAGCACGCCGTGCCCGGCGGATCCGTCACCTTGGTCATGTCGTGCGCGACCGTTGTGCCATCCGTGGTCTTCGCGTACTCATCGGCCAGCGCGAGCGAGATGACCGCGTCATAGGCGTAGTTCGCGTTCGCCAGCGGGCCGGCCGACTTCTGGCCCGGGTAGAGCTTGTTGAACAGGCCCAGGAACGCACTGCTCGCCGACCCGCTGACCGAGGTGCCGAACACCGAGGTCAGGTGCGCGTTGGCGGTCGCGTAGCCGATCGCCTTGAGGTAGTCACTACCGCTAGTGACATCTGTGCCGACCCACGGGATCGCCTGGCCGCCGAGCTGCTTGAACTCCCGGAACAGGACGGCCGCCGTCGGCGGGTCCTCTTGCGTGAAGATCACCTGCGGGTGGGCGGCGAGCGCCTGCCGGACCTGGCTCAGGTACGAGGTCTGGTCCGGGGTCACGATGATGGTCTTCAGGATCGTGCCGCCGAGCTTGGTGAACGTCTGGGCGACCGGCTTCAGGAAAGTCTGCGCGGCGGGGTCGGAGTAGAAGAGCATGACGGCCCGCTGGTAGCCCTTCAGGTGCGCGTACAACGCCATCGCGACGCCCAGCTGCGAGTCGGAAGGGCTGTCTCGGAAGAAGAACGGATCGGTCTGGTGGTCACGGGCCGTGTCGCCGCCCTGGAACTCATCGACGATCTTGTTGGAGTCCAGGATCGGCTCTACGCCGTTGATCTCCTGGGTCTCCGGCCCGATCACGCCGCTCACGTTCCTGGTCAGCATCTGGTTCACGGCGGTGACGCCGTCGGCGACGTCGCAGCTGGTATCGCCCGTCACCAGCTGGACCTTGCGGCTGAGTACTCCGCCGGCCGAGTTGATCTCGGTCTGGGCGACCTTGGCCCCCTGGATCATCGCCTGCCCGAGGCTGGCCAGGCGGCCGCTGAAGCAGGAAAGGACGCCATAGGTGACCGGGCCGGATGAACTGCCGCCTCCGCCCGATCCGCTGCTCGAGGACGCGCAGGCGGCCAGCAGGACAGCCGCCGCGCAGGTACCGACGGACCTGCTGATCGTGGAATGTTTCACGGTGGTTCTCCTCTATCCGGTGCGAGCCGCCCGGGGCGCCCGGCCTGAGACTCCGGTGGCACGGCCGGCCCATGAGGCTCGCGTGGTCAACTCATGCGGCCGACGTAGAGCTCCACGACGGTTTCGTCGTGCAGCAGCTCCTGTGCAGGACCGTCGAGCCTGTTGCGCCCGAGCACGAGGATGTAGCCCCAGTGCGCGTGGCGGAGTGTCCGCCGGGTGTTCTGCTCGACAACGCAGATCCCGACGCCAGTGGAGGCGACCTTCTCTATCTGCTCCCAGAGCGCTGCCTGGAGCAAGGGGGACAGCCCGGCGCTCGGCTCGTCGAGCAGCATGACGGCGGGCTCGAGCATGAGCGCCCTGGCCATGGCGAGCATGGTGCGCTGACCTCCGCTCAGCATCCCGGCCCGGCGGCGCCGCGCCTCGCCGAGGCTCGGGAACAGCTCGCACAGTTCGCCGATGCGCTGAGCCACGCCGCGCCGGCGCGTGTACGCCCCCATTTCCAGGTTCTCCAGCACGGTCAGGTCGGGGAAGACGTTGGAGACCTGCGGGACATAGCCGAGGCCGCGCTTGACGAGCTTCTCCGGGGGCATGTTCGTCGTCTTCCGGCCGAGGACATACACCTCGCCACGGGACGCTTTCAGCACGCCGCTCAGCGTCTTCAGCAGGGTGGACTTGCCGGCGCCGTTGGGCCCGACGATTGCGGTGATCTTCCCCGGGTAGACGGCCAGGGAGATGTCCTCGATGATCGGCGGCCCGCCGTAACCGGCCGTGACCCCGTCGGCGCGCAGCACGGCCTCGGGCGCTGGCTCATTCATGGCTCTGGTCCATCCCGAGATAGGCATCGACCACCCTGGGGTTGTCGCGCAGGCCGGAGAACGGTCCCTGCGCGATGACCTCGCCGAGATCCATAACGACTACCCGATCGCAGGTTTTCTCGATGAACGGGAGATTGTGCTCGACCACGATCACGGTGCGGCCATCGGCGGCGAACTGCCCCACGGCCTCGCCGATCCGCGCGCCGAGCACGGGATTGACGCCGCCCATCGGCTCGTCGAGGATGATCAGGCGGGGCTCGGCGGCCGCGATGCGCGCGAATTCGAGCAGCCGTTTCTGGCCGCCGCTCAGCCTCACGGCACGCTCGTTCTTCAGCTCGGCCAGCTGGAAGCGCTGCAGGATAGCCCGGACCTCGACCCGGTCCGCATCCTCGGCGCGGCGAATCCGGCGGGCCTGCGTCATCGAGCGCCACAGCGACTCACTAGCGAACCGGCGCCGCGCCAGCAGGACGTTGTCCATCACGGTCAGGTTCCGCCACTCACGCGGCGTCTGGAAGGTTCGGATGAGCCCAAGGCGGGAGATAACGTCAGGACGTTTCCCGACCAGCTGCTCGCCCGCGAACCTGATGCTGCCGGAGTCTGGCTGCCCGAAGCCGGACACCAGATCGACCACCGTGCTCTTGCCTGCCCCGTTCGGCCCGATCAGGCCGATCACCTGGCCCTCGGAAACCGAGAAGGTACATTCCCGCACCGCATGGACGCCACCGAAGGATTTCGTCAGGCTCTCGATCTCGAGCAGCGCCGGGCTCACTGCGGGCCCCTATCCTCATCCGTGTGCCCGTCGCGCGGCGCCCCGCGCGAGGGACGGCCCGGCAGGCCCTCCCCGGCGTCCGTGGGCTCCGCAGCTCGCGGCTGGACTTCGATGCCGATGGCAACAGCCACTGCGGGCCCGGCGGGCGGGCTGCCCGCGGACGTGGCGGCCGCGCGGGCGCGGAACGGCCCCAGTCGTGCTCCCGGCCCCGGCTCCCGGTCCACCCCCGGCCGCTCCCGGAATATCCCTTCCGGCCTGAACCTGAGCATCAGGATGATCAGGAACCCGATGAGGATCTGGCGCATCGACGGGCCGAACTCAGGCCGCGACGCGGGCGACGGCAGGAACCGGGTCAGCTCGACGAAGCCGGTGTAGACGACGAACACGCCGAGGATGACCCCGCGGGGGTTGCCCCGGCCACCGACCAGGATCGCCGCGTAGATCACCAGGAGCTCCTGGGGTGTCCAGGCTGACGGGTTGAACGCGCTGATGAAGATCGCGAAGAGGCCGCCGGTCAGGCCCGCGAGTGCAGCGCCGAACAGGTAGGCGCGGTATTTCGCGGAGAACACAGTGCGCCCGTACGCGGCCGCGGCGCGCTCATCCTCGCGCACTGCCCGCAGCATCCGGCCGAACGGGCTCCTGGACAGCCGCTGGACGAGGAGATAGGCGAGGAAGAGGATGGCGAGGACGACGACCAGCAGGACTATGCGGTAACCGTTGTAGGTGAGGCGCAGCGCCGCCTGCCCCGGGTTGATCAGCCCGTACACGCCGTTGAAGCCGTCGAATAGCGGTGTGTAGTTCTGCACGATGAGGTACAGCGCGCTCACCGCGCCGAGAGTCGTGACAGCGAAGTAGATGTCACGCAGGTTCCGCAGCGCGATGGCGCCGATGATGGCGGCGAGCCCCACGACGACGACATCAGCTGCCACGATGGCGATCGGAACGGGGAGATGCCAGCCGATGATGTACTTGACCGGGGGGACCGGCTTGCCGATCGCCAGCACGAAGGTCATGTAGCTGCCGAGGGCGAGGTACCCGTAGAACGCCAGGTCGAAGTCGCCGCACCAGCCCCAGACGACATCGAGGCCGAGGGCCAGGATGGCGAAGATGCCCGCCTCGGTGAAGATGCTGACCCAGTACATCAGGCCCGCACCGCCGCAGCGCTCCCGCGGATGAAGACGCCGTTGGGCCGGAACAGCATCAGCACCACGAGAAGCAGGAAGGCGAACACAAGCTCGTAGGCCGAACTGGTGTAGGTACCCGCGATCTGCAAGACGATCCCGACGATCAGGGCGCCGCCCAGGGTCGCGTACGGCCGGCCGATGCCACCTGCGACGGTGGCCGTGATGGTGAGCAGCAGGAAGCTGAAGCCCAGCGTCGGGCTGAAGGTCCCGACCGTGTCCGCTAGCACGAAACCTGCGAAGCCAGAAACTGCCCCCGCCAACGCCCAGGTCTGCATGACGACCCGCCGGGCGGGGATGCCGCTCACCTGGGCGAGCGCACGATCCTGCGAGACCGCCCTGACCGCCTTGCCGAAACGCGTCCGCTGCAGCAGCACGTAGATGAGGCCGGCCACGGCAAGCGCCGAGAAGATCACCTCGATGTCGGAGGTCGTCCACAAGAACGGCCCGACATGGTGCAGGCGGCCCTGCGCGAAGGTGTAGGAGACGTTCGCCGCGCCATACACGATCACGAGCACGTTCTGCAGGATGAGCGACGCCCCGAGCGTCGCGATGAAGACCGTGATGCCGGCGCGGCCCCGGAACTGCTCGATCAGCCCGGCGTTCAGGACCAGCCCGGCCACCATTCCCGCGGCCGCGGCAATGAGCGCGGCGGCGATCACGTTCTGATGGAAGAACGTCTGCCCGGTGTAGGCCGCGTAGGCACCGATGGTGAGGAACTCACCGTGCGCGAAGTTGGCGACCCGGCTGACCGCGTACTCAAGCGTGAACGCGACCGCTGACAGCGACAGGATCGCCGCCGTGGCGAGCCCGATGCCGATGCTCACAAGGAAAGTGCCCATGTCATCCCTTGGCGCGACTAGAAGGGCAACTGGTGGGAGGCAAGTGACAAAGAGAGTAAGTGGCTGAGCCAGTAGCCCGAACGATAATATTAGCTATTCTGGGTGTCAACGGGTTCGGCTGACGCGCGTGGCCAGCGACGTAGGGGAGGATGCTGACCGTGCCGGCTAGCTCACCGGCTGCAACCCGGCTAGAGGATTGAGGGGACCAGACGCATGCGAGCGGGTCAGCGGGCCAGCCGGCCGAGTACCGAGTCCCTCCGCGCTCCTGACCGGCGCCGGCTCTACGAGCAACTGGCTGCACGGCTGCTCGACTTTGTCGAGGTGACCGGGCTCGGGATTGGTGATCGCCTGCCCTCTGAGCGAGACCTCGCGGAGGCATTGCAGGTCAGCAGGGCGTCCGTCCGGCAGGCGACGGTGGCGCTTGAGGTTCGGGGGACGCTGGAAGTACGGCACGGCGACGGCATCTACCTCAGGTCCTTGCCGAACGACTCCGGCCACCTCATGGAGCTGATGACGCAGCGGCACCGGCTCCCGGCGATCCTCGAGGCCAGGGAGGCGCTGGAGACGCAGCTAGCCGCCCTGGCCGCGGCGCGCAGGACCGAGGAAGACATCGCGGCGATGGACCGGGCACTCGATGCCATGGCCGCCGACATTGATGCGGACGGGCTCGGCGAAGAGGGCGACCGGCTGTTCCACGAAGCCGTCACCCGGACGGCGCGGAGCCCGCTGCTGGCCGACTTCATGGCCGCGCTGGCGGTACCCATCAGCGAGACCCGGCGGAGCTCACTGGACGAGCCGGGGCGCCCGCCGCGCTCGCTGAAGGCCCACCGCCGGATCCTGGAGGCGATCCGCCGCGGGGACGCGCCGGGCGCACGGCAGGCCATGCGCCGTCACGTGAACATGGTGGCAGATATCGGCCTTCTCAGGTGGTCAGCCGCCGAACAGGGCGGCGAGGGCACGAGCTGACAGTGTGTCCGCCTTGCAACTCGACGGCGCGGGCACCACGCCATTCGCGACCACCCCGCCTTTCAGGCAGGCCATCCGGTCGGCCAGCCGGTTCCGGAGGTCCGCTTCGATCCCGGTCAGCTGCGGGCACTGGCGTGCGGTCCGGACGATCCGACAACGGCGGCGGGTTCTTCCGCCGCGGCGGCGGCCCGCAGCCCATCGCCGTGGAGCAGCGACTGACCGAGCCGGAGCTTCATTACGAGTTCGTGCCTGGCTTCGCCAGATCGTGATCGACCTCCGGGAGCGCCGCCTGGTCGGCTGAGCACAACACGCGGCCATCCTCATCTGCCGCGAGGTGACCTATTGACCTCAGGGCTGACAGCCCGGAGCGTACGAAAGATCCACGGCCCACGCGCATCTAGCCGCAACGCCCAGTCCCGGCTGATGCTCGCTGGCACCGGGTGGCTACGTCGATGTGTATGCCGCGTGTCCGGGCGAGTATCGCGGCAGGGAGCTCAGCTCACCAGCGTGTCCCACGGAGGCTTGTCCTGCGTTTATTTCGGGGATATTCCGGACGGTCATTGCGAAGCCTCAGCTCCCGGAACAGGCCGGATAATCATCTCTCCCGGCGTCAGCTGCCTGCATTTCCCTCGTTTCCCCGGTGTAATATGAAAACAAGCCGAGGGCATTCCGAACGCCGGCAGTCACGTCTGCGCCGTCCGCGGTTCCGGTTAACCCGGCGCACCGTCCGCCGGGGATAGGACGGCCGACATGTTCGGCTTCAAGATCATCAATCAGTATGAGCAGGGTCTCGTCTTCCGTTTCGGCCGGACGCTGCCCGGCATCCGCCAGCCAGGACTGACCTGGGTTAACCCCTTTACTGACCGGCTCCGCAAAGTCAACATGCAGATCGTCGTCGCGGCCGTGCCCGGCCAGGAGGCCATCACCCGCGACAACGTCACCCTGCGGGTCGATGCGGTCGTCTACTACCGGGTCGTCGACGCCTTCAAGGCCATTATCAACGTGCAGAACTACACCTACGCCGTCTCACAGGTCGCCCAGACGTCGCTGCGGTCGGTCATCGGCCAAAGCGACATGGACCAGCTCCTGTCCGAACGCGACAAAGTAAACGCCCACCTCAAAGAGGTCATCGACGCCCCCACCGAGCAGCCCTGGGGCATCCGCGTGGAACGGGTCGAAGTCAAGGACATCTCCCTGCCCGAGTCGATGAAACGCTCGATGTCCCGGCAGGCCGAAGCCGAGCGCGAGCGCCGGGCGCGGATCATCTCCGCCGACGGCGAATACCAGGCATCCAAGAAGCTCGCCCAGGCCGCCGCCGTCATGGCCGCCGACCCGGCCGCGCTGCAGTTGAGGCTGCTGCAGACCGTCGTCGAGGTCGCCGCCGAGAAGAACAGCACCCTCGTCATGCCCGTCCCGGTAGAACTGCTGCGATTCTTCGACCGCGCGGCCCCGGCCGCCGGCCGGGCCGGGCCGGCGGCCGCCGAGACGCCGGCGACTCCCGCCCCACCGCCCGCGGCCGCCTCACCGCCCGCGGCCGCTCCGGTTCTCACAATTCCCGCAAGCCTGCCAGCCAACGCCGGCGTGACCGCGCCTCTCAACACCGCCCAGAAAACACCGATGCCCGCCTGAGCCACGATTCAGGGCAGTCCCGCTCGCCTGTGGAATGCCGAACTCCGGTGGGGCTCGACTACTCGATCTGGCCTGGCCGGCGGGCCGGGGCTGCCGGGCTGCGATCATCCCTGAGTGATCTTCTCGGTCGGCTTGTACCGCTTCAAAACTCGGCGCATGGCGCTTGACCTGGGTTTTCATGACTTGGCTAGGCAGCCTGGTAGTACTCGCTGATCACGCCGCCCAGTATCTTCCGCCGCCGGACTGGCAGGTTCAGCGGGGCGGTGGTCTGGATGCTGATCTTCGGCGAACGGCACCTGCGGGCCATCCTGGCCGAGTACGAGGCCCACTACAACGGATACCGACCCCACCGCCGCCAGCTGCACCCACCGCGACCCGACCACCCCGCTGCTGACCTCTCCCGGGAGCGGATCAAGCGCCGGCCCGTCCTCGGCGGCCTCATCAACGAGTACGAGCGAGCCGCATGAAAGACCAGCTCAACTTAGGTGGCCGAGTTTAGAAACCCCACAGGGCGCGGTCCTGACTCGGGACTGCGGCGAGCCGGTCCGCGGGTTCCTGCTCATCCCGCCCGGCCAGGAGCCCGCGGGCAGCTTCACCAGCACCCGCCGCCGCGTGAGCCAGGGTGCTTCTGGACCGAAGTCGCGGTAAAGGCATGTCGCTGAAACTCCGGTGCCGCTGGTTTTAGTCTTCAATCCAAAGGCGCTCGAGAGTTACGCCGGCCCAGCCCGCCTTTCGAGGAGATCTCGTGTCCGACGCGCAGACCCAGGTGCAAGAGGAAGCGATCGATGGTCGCTGGCCCCGCCCGGTCCCGGCAGGCGGGCAGGCCGGAGCCCGGCTCGCGTGGTGGCGGCGCCTGTGCCTCTCCTCGGTGGCCCTGGCCGCGGTGACGGGCCTGCTCGTCTGGGTCGCCGTCGCCGAGCTGCTCGGGCAGGGCCGCCTGGCGTCCGTGCTCACGGCGGGCCGGGCCGAGCTGGCCGCTCCCCTGCTCGTGGCGCTCGTCGTCGCGACCGGGATCTGCGAGCGCATCTGGCCGGCCGAGCGCCGCCCGGTCCTGGCCCGCGGCCACATCCTGGATGTGAGCTACCTGGCCCTGCACGCGATCGTCGTCATCCCGCTGATGACCCTGCTCAGTGTCGGGGCGGCCACGCTGATCACGCAGCACGCGCCCTGGATCGAGCTGCGGTCGACGGAGCGCTGGCCCGGCTGGCTGCTCATCCCGCTCACGATCGTGGCCATGGACGGGGCCAACTGGCTGGCCCATTACGCCGATCACCGGCTGGATGCCCTGTGGCGCTTTCATGCCCTGCATCACAGCCAGGAAGAGCTGAGCGTCATCACCTCGTTCCGCGCGCACCCGCTCATGCACACGACCGGGTTCCTGCTGGCCACGATCCCGGTCGTGGCCCTGATGCCGACCCGCCCCATCGCCCCGGTGCTGATCACCGTCTATGTCTGCATCGGCACGCTCCAGCACGCCAATCTCCGCTGGACCTTCGGCCCGGCCGGCCGGGTGATCGTCAGCCCGGCCTACCACCGGTTCCACCACGCGCGGGACGTTCAGGGCGTCAACCTCGGCGTCGTGCTCACGATCTGGGACATCCTGGCCGGCCGCGCCCGGTTCCCCTCGCAGGCCGACGCCGTCGGGCTCACCGGCCTGAACGGCCGGCCGGTCCCGGTCGAGCAGGACAGCGCGGCGCGGCCCCTGCCGCTGCTTCTCGCTGAGCAGCTCATCGAGCCATTCCAGGCCCGGAGCTGATGACACCACGCCGGGCCCGCCCCGAGCAGGCGCCCCCGGCGGGCACCCTCGGTGCCAGACGGCTATCTGCGGGAAGGCGACCGGGCTGCGGTTGCCGTTAGTGTCCACGCCGCGCAGGCCGAGGGCACGGCCCTGAACAACTTCGGCGTGGCCCTGGTCGAGGTGCGGCGGTTCGAGGAGGCCATCACCGCCCACCAGGACGCCGCCGCGATCTACCGCGAGACCGGCGACCGGCACCGCGAGAGCAGCGCCCTGGAAGACCTTGCCACGGCCGCACGGAATGCCTGAGACAGCCGTGAAGCTGACCGCACGAGCAGACCAGTTCTAGCGGATTCCCAGCGAGCCAGGACCAGAGCCATCAGCGCCCGGGGCGCTGCGTCACCAGCCCGGCTCCCTATACGCCCCCCAGCGAGCGTCGGATAAGTGGTAATCCCACGTGGCGGCGGTGAACAGCAACGGCCTCCGGAGCCGTGTGCGTAGGTTCGAATCCTACTGGGGCCGCCCCGAAAGCACTAGCGGAAATTCTTGCTGCACCAGCCGCTACGGCGAATCTCGGTGGTTGCCATCCTCCGCCAGGTTGCGACACGACACGCTGGTGTCTGACGCCCTCCGCCCCCAATACGCCCCCAGAAGATCATTTCGGGTCGCCCTGGCCGCTCCCAGGCCCGCGGTGCTCTAGCAGACCCTCACCACCGGGCCGGACATCGCGGCGAAGACCCAGCAGAAACACGACTATCCATCGGCACACCGCCGCTCCTACACCCGCCGCACCAGCGCTGAACGAGGCTTCTCCACCATCAAGGACCCCGCCAGCAACACCATCGCCCGCGGCTGGTGCCGCCTCATGGGCCTCACACCCACCGCGCTCTGGCTCGCCGACCTGGACGCCGTCCGCAACCAGCGCATCCTCACCGCCTGGAACGCCCGCCAGGTCGAGAACAACCGCCGGGCCGCGGCCGGCCTCCCGCCCAGAACCAGGAAACGCCGCCGGAAAACCACCCTCGCCAGCCTCACCGCCCCGCCCTGACCAGACCTGCACACCGCGCCACGCGCCGCCCCTCACCAGCACGCCGCCAGCCAGCCCCGCACGCCCCTGCTAGCTGAGGCGGAGCCGCCCGAAGCCGCAGTCCCCAAGGGCCGCGCGCCGCGGCGGTCGCGGCAACGGTCAGGAGATGGCGGCCTTCACCAGCTCGATGACCCTTTTCTCCACCACGGGGCTCCACTCGCGGAGGGCGTACGACACCGGCCACATGTCGCCGTCGTCGAGGTTCGCCGCGTCCTGGAAGCCCAGGGTGCAGTACCGGTAGCTGAACTTGCCCGCGTCCTGGAAGAAGACGACGACCTTGCCGTCCGCGTTCGTGTAAGCGGGCATCCCGTACCAGGTCCTCGGCGACAACCCGGGGGCCGTCGCAGTCACCGTCACGTGCACGCGCTCGGCGAGCGCGCGATCCCCCGGCGCCATCTCCGCGATCCTGCCGAGGACCGCCTGCAGGCCATCCGCCTTCCTGGCGCCCTTCGTGCCCTCGGCGCGCAGCTCAGCGGCGCGCTCCTTCATCGCGGCACGCTCCCCGGCGCTGAAGCCGCCGGACCCGGCCCTGGCATTCTTCGGGGGCATTCGCGGGCTTCCCTCCCTGACGCGCAGGGGCTCGCGTCATGCTGGCCCTCCGCCGAAAGGCTAGACCCGGCCACACCGCGGCGCTTCTCGATTCCTGACCGGATCGGGGCCCAGCCGAGGCGCTCAAGTGGCGGCCACCTTCACTTACGGAACGTCCTCATCTGCCGCCGGCCTAAGCGCGACGCGCCCCATGCCGTCACGTAACGTGACCCGGCTCGGGTCATCGGCCAGCTTCCGGAACTTCCGCACATAGCGCCGCTCATGGCGCTGGCTGATGTCCGCCTGCGCATACCCATGGGTCATTGACGCGATCAGCGCCGCAGTCGTCAATGCGCAGGCCCGCGCTTCCATATGCGGGCCGCAGGACGTTCGGGCACTGCCAGATGACCGGCTCGGCGCCGGCATCCTGAGCGTCGAGGTCCCTGCCGGGCGTCGTTCTGGCGACCCTCTTGCCGGCGTCAGGGCGTACTCGGCCGGCGCTGCCCCCACGCCGAGACCATCGGCGAAGTAGCAAGGTCGAGCTGGCCAGAAGCAACATTGGCGAGATGCTGCCCGATCTCAGCATCGGTAGCGAGCCCGCGGGTAACCAGGTCGTCTCGGATCTGCTCTATCGTGGCCCGCTCAAGTTCGCTGCACGCCGGCCCCCCCATCGGGAAGTAGGCGTCGGACTGCACGCCGGCCAGGCCGCCCTGACGTAGTTTCCTGGACAGCGTCCGCCCGAACGCGAGGTCAGCGCCGCGCTCCGCGAGCAGGACCCGAAACGCCCGCTTCAGCTTGTTGGCGAGAAGCTGGCCCGCACCCCACTCATCGGGACAGGCGAGTTCCTGGAGCCCTGGATCGGCCTCCTCCAGGAGCAGCCAGCCACCAGGACGAAGCGCGCGGATCATGGACTCCATGGCCTGCTCGCGCTCAGGAACGTGCACCATGACCAGCCGGGCGTGGACGAGATCGAACCCGCCGGCGGGGGCAGGCTCGGTGCCGGCGTCGTGGCGCAGGACGTGGTAGCTCCCCTCGCTGCCGACGCCCAGCCACGATGTGTCGATGTCCGTCGCCAGGACGCAGCCGCCGGGCCCGACCCGGTCAGCCAGCCACGCCGGCACGCTCGGACCGCCGGCCCCCACTTCCCAGACCTGCCAGCCGGGCGAGATCCCCAGGCGCTCCAGGTGCCGGAACGTGGAGGGGTTGAACAAGACCGACAATGCGTCGAAGCGCTGACCGGCTTCGGCTTGCTTGTTGTCAAGGAGGTAGCGCCCGCGATCAGTCACCGTCCGATCTTATGTACCACAGGGAAAGGGGGGCGTCACCAGCCGCCGGCCGGGCAGGCGGACAGATCGACGCACCGAGCACCGCGCCAGATCCGAAGGCACCGCGCCAGGACGACGCCTCAGCGCGCGTCCAGATCGTGGTCCACCGGTCGGCTCAGTGCCCATGATTATGCGTTACCGTCCATTACTGAGAATGCCCGCATCTGCCGCGTTGCGGGCGTCGGAGATG
>Ga0208220_1000651_pt1 | contig 14584 bp, 17 predicted proteins | sample NGESurdeep092012_9_FD_184484 | JGI IMG/M metagenome (GOLD analysis project Ga0208220, IMG submission 184484) | Arctic peat soil microbial communities from Barrow, Alaska - NGEE Surface sample F53-1 deep-092012 (SPAdes) | ecosystem: Environmental > Terrestrial > Soil > Wetlands > Peat ... | reverse complement strand
CGACCGCCAAACGATCGCCGGAAGCTCATGTCCGTGACCTTTGACAGCGGCATCATGGCCACCTTGCGCGTTAGCAAACCGGTGGTCAGCAGGAGCCGTTCGGTGGTAATCACGAAATAGTCCACGGCCCAGTTGATGGCCTTCCAGATCAGCCGGAGAAGAAGTACTCCCCAGGCAATCCAGAGGATAGCCAGCACCAGGTGACTGCCGCGGACCACGGTGGCGCTGAGCACGCCCGCGATGAGCAGGCCGATCAGCGCCTGCCCGCCCACGGGGAGAAGCACCGCAGGATGCTGACGTACGGTGGCCACCTGCACCTCGCGCGGCAGGAGGTACTTGCTGACGGCGACGGGCCCGCGCGCGGCGGACGTTGGCTGGCGCATGGCCTAGAGCGCGCTGACGAACTTGGACAATCCGTTCCCCGCCGAGCGCAGCCCGTTGAGGGCGCCATGCAGGGTCCCGGCGGCGCCGTGGGGGTCAGAGACCAGGTAGTACACGATAAACACGACGATCGCCCATGTGATGACCTTCTTGAGCATCGTGATCACCTCCTACGTGCGCTCGCAGTTTTTCCGTTCCACCAAGTATGCAATGAAACCCAGCACAGCTGATGCGCTCAGCATAGCTCAGGGGAATTTATGAACCAATGTCCGCTAACCGAAAGGGACACCATACGTGATCGGCGGGGCGGCGGTGGCCGCACCCGGCGGTTTGGCGGCGCCCGGTCCAGCGGTCGGCGTGGCTGCGCCCGCGCGCTCCCATGCGGCACATATGCCCGGGGCGCCCGGCGGATATGCGCGCCGTCGTCCCCTGGCGGTGTCGTGACGCAGCGCAGGCGCTCCGCTGCGGACGGTGCCGCGCGGGGGATCGGGGCACGCGGGACAGGAGAATCTGACACCATTCCTTCCTGAAGCCAGCCGTGGGGTGACGATGAGCGAACTGACCAGCAGCGATTTCTGCGTCGTGGTCTACCGGGACGACGACGTGTGGGAGGTCGAGGTTCTGCCCGCTGCGCTCACCGAGAACCTGGACGGGCTCATGCTGGCCCTGCGGCAGCAGCCGGGTATCGGCGGGACGATCGGCCTGGCGGCGGTCGGTGACGACTTCTTCGTCGCGCTGCGAGTGGTCGGCAGCCAGGTCTCGGTGTTCCTGTCCGACCTGACCGCGTCGGTCGACTGGCCGCTGGCCTGGCAGGTGCTGGATTACCTGGACATCCCCGTACCGGAGGATGAGGACCTGGATCAGGTCCTGCCGGCCGGTGACATGTCGATTTTCGCCGACCTGGGCGTGGACGAGATGGAACTCGGGGCCCTGTCCGGCGACCTTGACCTGTTCCCGGACGAGGTGCTGGCCAGCCTGGCCCGCCGAATCGGATTCGGTCCCGCCCTCGAGCGCGCCCTGGATGCCGCCGCGCTGGGCGCCTGACAGGCGGGCGGCCCAGGAAGCGGGCGGCCTGAGAGGCTGGGCCCGTGGCGAGATGCGGAGGCCGCGGTGACCGGTTACCTGGCTGAGTTCGAGCCTGCCATGCGGCTGGCCCTGCGCTGGGCGGCCGGCGAGCCTTCCGGGCCGGCGCCGGAGACGGCCGCTACGTCCGCCGCCGCCGTGGCGGACGCGGACGTGCCGGTCGGGGCGGTCGTGCTGGACAGTCGCGGCACCGTGGTGGCCGGCGGCCGCAACCGCCGCGAGGCCGACGCCGATCCCACCGCTCATGCCGAGATCGTCGCCCTGCGGGCCGCCGCCCGGTCCCTGGGCGACTGGAGGCTAGCCGGCTGCACGCTCGTCGTGACCCTGGAGCCCTGCACGATGTGTGCGGGCGCGGTGCTGGCGGCCAGGATCAGCCGCCTGGTCTACGGCGCCGCCGATGCGCGAGCGGGAGCGGCCGGGTCGCTGTGGGACCTCCTGCACGACCGGAGGCTCGGCCAGTCGGTGGAGGTGGTGGGCGGCGTGCTCGCCGCCGACTGCGCGGCACTGCTGCAGGACTTCTTCCGCCAGCGGCGAAGCGATACCCCGGACCCGGACCGGCCGCGGCTCGGGTAGGCTCAACCCCGGTGGAGTCGCCTAGTGGCCGAGGGCGCACGCCTCGAAAGCGTGTGAAGGGGTAACTCTTCCGTGGGTTCAAATCCCACCTCCACCGCCATCGCTCACCAGGCGGGCACAGGCTGTGCGGGCCCCGTGTGTATGGGCCCCGTGTGTATGGGCACCGTGTGTCCGGGCACTGGGTGCTTGGGCACGGGGCGCGCCCGCCGCTCGTTGTGAGGGCAGCGCGACCATTCTGTGAGCCAGGAAAGCCGCTTGACCGGAGAGATGATTGCCTGAACCGCAGAGCACGGAGTTTTTCCTGATCCTGATAGCGGTGTTCGGCGCCCTGGTCTGGTGGCTGATCGTGGCTAAGCAGCTGGTATTCAGGGTCCTGGCCGCTTGCCTGGCGTTCATACCGGCGATGATGTTTGGCGTCGCGACGGTGAATAAGTACTACGACTACTACCAGAACTGGAATGCGGCGATCTCGGACCTGACCAATCAGGGGGTTCAGGCCGCGGTGGACGTGCCCAACGCCGCCGCGCGCCCCGGCGTCAAGTTCGGCACGTTCCTGGGCCAGACCATCGATACCGGGCTGGCGTCCCAGCAGGGCTTTACGCTGCGGCTGACGGTGCCCGGCAAGGCCAGCCGGATCAGGCGGACGGCCTACGTGTACCTGCCGCCTCAGTACTTTCAGGCCTCCTTCCAGCACTACCGCTTCCCGGTGATCGAGCTGATTCACGGCTTCCCGGGCAACCCGCAGGACTGGATCACCGTGCTGAGCGTGAACACGACCGTCAACAGCATGATCGCGCAGGGCCTGGCCAAGCCGGCCGTTCTGGTCATGCCCGATGCCAGCGGCGCGCTCGGGGTATCGCTGCAGTGCCTCAACCAGTGGCACGGACCCCAGGACGACACCTATCTCGCCAGGGACGTGCCGGACTTCATCGCCGCGTCGCTGCGGGTGCAGCCGCCCGGCAGCGGCTGGGGCATCGCGGGATACTCCGAGGGCGGTTTCTGCGCGGCCAACCTTGGCGTGCAGCACGGGCGGGTCTTCAGCTACGCGGGTGTCCTCAGCGGCTACTTCAAGCCCACGCCTAACCAGCTGATTCACCCGAACAGGACGGTCAGCCCGTTCGGGAACCGCACGCAGGAATTCCAGAACACCCCCATGGACCTGCTGCCGTCGCTGCCCGCCCGGCAGCCGATCGCCCAGTTCTGGATCGGCGCCGGCGGCCTGAACGTCAGCGACGTGCACGCTTCGCAGGTGTTCCGGCAGTTGCTGGAACTGCGTCAGCCCGTGGTGCCCTTCAAGGTGGTGCCCGGCGGCGGGCACACCATGTTCACCTGGCGGATACTGCTGCCCCAGATGCTCGCCTGGATGACGCCGCGGCTGGCCAATGAGGCCGCTGCGGCCGACGCCCGGTCCCCGCGGCCGCACAAGGGCGCGGCGACGGCCGGCGGCCAGCCCCGGCGCGGTGGCGCCTAGCGCGGCTGCCGGCTGCCGCGGGCCACGACGCTAGTCCAGTTCGAGGACGCGAACGTGCAGCACCGATCGCTGGTGCAGCGCCGCGCGCAGGGCCCGGTGCAGGCCATCTTCGAGGTAGAGCTCCCCGTGCCAGCGAATGACATGCGGGAAAAGGTCGCCGTAGAACGTGGAGTCCTTCGACAGGACGCTATGCAGATCAAGCACGTTCTTGGTGGTAATCAGCTGGTCAAGCCGGACCGGGCGCGGCGGGATCTCGGCCCATTCGCGCGAGGTCCGGGCATGGTCGGGATACGGTCGTCCCTCCCCGACCTGCTTGAATACCACAAGGCGAGTCTAGGTGAGGCTGGCGACAGTCGCCCGGACTAATCCGGGCGTAGTCCCTGGGCGAGTGCCTGGCCAGGCACTTTAGCGGGAATGACCCGGCGATTGGCATCGCCGGCCGGGGGGAGCTAGTCGCGCACCCACAGGCAGAACGGGTGGCCCGCCGGGTCGAGGTAGACGCGGACCTTTTCCTGCGGCTGGAACTCCGCGAGAACGGCGCCCGCGGCCGCCACGTGGACGCCGGCGGCCTCGAGATCATCGACCTCGACGTCGAGATGGGTCATCATCTGCTGATCGCCCGGCCCGGCGGGCCAGGTCGGCGTGACGTACGCCGTCTCGGTCTGGAACGACAGCCCCGCGCCGCCGCCGTCCGGCGGCCGGAGGGTCACCCAGCCGGGCTCGTTCGTCCGCACCGGCCAGCCGAGCAGCCGGCGGTAGAACTCCGCCAGTTCCTGGGCGTCGGGTGAGTCGAGCACGGTCGCCGTGAGTGTCAGCCGCGGCTGCTGCGTCACATCGCCTCCCTGGATCGGATCGATGGAACCAAGCCTAGGCAGCCGCTCCGACAAAGGCAGCGCAGATCTCAGGCACCCGATGGCGCGCCGCATCTCGTCGACGGCCTCGTCTTCGGTATCCCCCAGCGCAACGCACCCGGGCGGCTCTGGCGTATTGCCTGTGCAGCGCTGGCGGAGGATAAGAGATTCGAACTCTTGAGGGGTTGCCCCCAACACGCTTTCCAAGCGTGCGCCCTAGGCCACTAGGCGAATCCTCCGCCGGTAAGCCTACCGACTCCTGGCCGTGCCCTCGCCACGAACCGGCTTGCCGGCGGCGGGAGCCCGCTGACCAGCCAGGACCGGCCGACCGAGGGATAGCTGGCACCGGAGGTCGCCGGGGCTGGCTAGACTGGCCGGCAGACCCCTCGCACGGCGTTTATCCCGCCAACTCCCCCAGGGCCGGAAGGCAGCAAGGGTACGCGGGCTCTGACGGGTGTGCGGGGGGTCCTTTTTCCCCTCCCGGCGAGGATGAGGTCATGACAGGCGACGCCCCCAGTCCCGGTCAGGGTCCTGGCCCCGCGGACCAGTCGCGGCACGCGGCTCCCGCCGCGCCGCTGGCGCTGTACCGCAGGTACCGCCCGGCGAGTTTTGCGGAGGTCAAGGGCCAGGATCACGTGACTGAGCCGCTCCGCCAGGCCCTGCGCAGCGGGCGAATTAACCATGCCTACCTGTTCAGCGGCCCGCGCGGCTGCGGCAAGACCTCCAGCGCGCGGATCCTGGCGCGGTCGCTGAACTGCGAGCAGGGGCCGACGCCGGACCCCTGCGGCGTCTGTGACTCCTGCGTGGCGCTGGCGCCGACCGGCCCCGGCAGCATCGACGTGATCGAGATCGACGCGGCGTCCCACGGCGGGGTCGACGACGCCCGGGACCTGCGGGAGCGGGCGTTCTACGCGCCGGTCTCCGGGCGGTTCAAGATCTACATCATCGACGAGGCTCACATGGTGACCAGGGAGGGCTTCAATGCCCTGCTCAAGCTGGTCGAGGAGCCGCCGCCGCACCTGAAGTTCGTGTTCGCCACCACCGAGCCGGAGAAGGTCATCGCGACCATCCGCTCCCGGACCCACCATTACCCGTTCCGTCTCGTGCCGCCCGCGGTCCTGCGTGAGCTGCTGGAGCAGATCCTGGCCAGCGAGGCCATCGCCTACGAGCCCGCCGTCCTCCCGGTCGTCATCCGGGCCGGCGCGGGCTCGGTCCGGGACTCGCTGTCGGTGCTGGATCAGCTGATCGCGGGTTCTGACGAGTCGGGCCTGTCGTATGCGCGCGCGGTCGCCCTGCTCGGCTACACCGACGACCGGCTGCTGGACGAGGTGGCGCAGGCCTTCGCGGCGCGCGATGGCGCGGCGGTCTTCCGGGCCATCGACCGGGTGGTCGAGGGCGGCCACGACCCGCGCCGGTTCGCGGCCGACTTGCTCGATCGCCTCCGTGACCTGATCGTGCTCGCGGCGGTCCCCGACGCGGTATCGACCGGGCTTCTCGATGTGCCCGCCGACCGGGTGGACGGGATGCGGGCGCAGGCCGCCGGGTTCGGGCAGGCCGAGCTCACCAGGGCGGCGGAGATCATCAGCGCTGGCCTGATCGAGATGCGGGGGGCCACCTCGCCGCGCCTGCTGCTGGAGCTGATGTGCGCGCAGGTGCTGCTCCCGGCACCCGGCGGCGGCGACGCTGACCTGCTCAGCCGCCTGGAACGCCTGGAGCGCAGGCTGGAGTCGCCCGCGTCGTCCGGCCCAGCCACCAGCCAGGCTCCGCCGTCTGCTGTCCAGCCGACGCCGCAGCCGGCCTCACCCGCGCCGCCCGCCGCCGCGCCGCCCGCCGCCGCGCCGCCCGCCCCCGCGCCGCCGGCTCCGGCGCGGACCGCGCCGGCCGCCAGCGGAGGCCGGGAGCCTGGGCCGGGTCAGGCCGGGGCGAGTGCGCGGCCGGACCCGGCGGGGGCGGCTGCGGCCTGGTCGCGGGACTCGGCTCCGGTGAACGCGAGCCGGCCCCCGGAACCGGCCGCGCCGGCCGCGAGCCGGCCTGCCGGGTCGGTGGATGCCAGCCTGCTGCGGGATCGCTGGCCCGACGTCCTGGAGGCCGTGCGGGGCGAGCGCAAGGTGGCCTGGATGCTGCTGACCAACGCGACGGTCGAGTCGCTGGCCGATGGCGTCCTGACCGTCGAGTTCGCCCGGGAGGGTGACGCGAAGGGGTTCGTGAGCAGCGGCTGCGGTGACGTCCTCGGCGGCGTCCTGCAGAAGATGTTCGGGATCTCCCCGCAGCTGAAGACCACGGCGCGGACGACGGGCGCCGCGCCGGGCGGCGCGCGGGCGCCTGCCGGCTCGGGGCGCCAGGGCGGTCCCGGCGGCGGCCCCGGCCCGGCTGGCACCAGCGGCTCGGGTGGCCGGGACGGGACCTCGGGGACCGGTGGCACCGCGCCCGGCGGGGCCGGCGGCCCGGACGCTCCGGCGGCCGGGACTGACGCGCGGGCCGCCTGGAATGATCCGCCGCCAGCGTGGGACGATCCCGCGGCGGGCTGGGATGACCCGCGAGACGAGGACCCCGACGACGGCGGCCCGCCACCGCCGGCCGCGCCGCAGAACCCCAGGACGGCCTCGGGACCAGGCTCGCGGCCGGATCCGGCGCAGGCGGCCGGGGGCCGGGCGCTGAGGGGCATGGACCTTATCGAGCGCGAGCTCGGCGGCCGGGTCATCGAGGACGTCGGCGACGCCTAGCGCCCCATGGGCCGCTGCGGGTGCTACGCGGCCGCACAGGCCGTAGGCTCGGAACGGCAGGGAATAACGACAGGGAATCGCGGTCGCTCTGGGCTAGCGGCGCGGTCGGTAACTAAGCGGTCACCCCCGCAACCGAGGGTGCCAGACGGTTTGGGGGCACATCGTGGAGCCTGGCGGTCAGCTGGACATGCAGCAACTCCTCGCGGCGGCGGCGGAGATGCAGAGCCAGCTCATGAACGCCCAGCAGGAGCTGGCTGACGCGGCGGTCGAGGGAACGGCCGGCGGTGGCCTGGTGAAGGCCGTCATCAGCGGGCAGGGCGAGCTCCTGGACCTGGTCATCGCCCCGGAGGCCATCGACCCGGCCGACCCGGCTGAGACGGCGCAGACTCTGGCCGACCTGGTGCTCGCCGCGATCCGGGACGCCTCGCGGGCGGCCGGCGAGCTGCAGCAGGAGGCTATGGGCCCCCTCGCTTCCGGCCTCGGCGGGAGCGGCATCCCCGGGCTGCCCGGCATGCCGGGACCGGGCGACTCGCCGGGCAGCCTGCCCGGCGAGCAGTAGAACGGCTCGCCGGTGTACGAGGGTGTCGTCCAGGACCTGATCGACGAGCTGGGAACGCTGCCAGGTGTCGGGCCCAAGGGTGCCCAGCGCATCGCGTTCCACCTGCTGGCCTCCGACCCCGGCGACGTACGTCGGCTCTCGGCGGTGCTGCTGGAGGTAATCGAGCGGGTGAAGTTCTGCCGCACCTGCGGCAACGTGGCCGAGGAGGACGACTGCCGGATCTGCCGTGATCAGCGCCGTGACCCGTCAATCATCTGCGTCGTCGAGGAACCCAAGGACGTGGCGGCCATTGAGAAGATCCGCGAGTTCCGTGGTCGCTACCATGTGCTGGGTGGCGCGATCAGCCCGATCGACGGGGTGGGCCCGGATGACTTGCGCATCAAGGAGCTGATGACCAGGATCACCGATGGCACCGTCACCGAGCTGATTCTCGCGACGGATCCCAACCTTGAGGGCGAGGCGACCGCTGCGTACCTGGCGCGGCTCCTCAAGCCCATGGGCCTGCGGGTGACCAGGCCCGCCAGCGGACTGCCGGTGGGCGGCGAACTTGAGTACGCCGACGAGGTAACCCTCGGGCGTGCATTCGAAGGGCGGAGGCTGCTGGATGTCTAGTGCACAGGTGCGCGAACAGCGGCCAGGGCAGCCCGGCGAGGAGTGGCGGCCACTTGCCGACCGCATCGCGCAGCATGCCCGGGACTTCCTGGACGGCGTCGCGGCGGTGGCCCGCGGCGAGAGCGGGAACGAGACCGTGCCCCTGCTGCTGCTGGAAGTCGCGCAGGTCATGCTGGCGGGCGCGCAGCTGGGGGCCAGCGAGGACGTGATCGCGGTGGGCAACCAGGAGCCCGACGTGAGCGCCGACCCGGACCTGGACGCCCTGCGGACCGGGCTGGCTGCCCGGCTGCCGACCGACGACTACGCGGAGATCTTCGACCCGTACTCGGCCGACACCCGCGCTACGGCCTTCCGGCTGTCGGACGACCTGGCGGCGGTGGCCGCCGACCTGATCCACGGGCTGAAGCACTACGAGGCCGGCCGCGCCGCCGAGGCGCTGTGGTGGTGGCAGTACTCCTACGTCAACCACTGGGGCACGCACGGCGGCGCCGCGCTGCGGGCGCTGCACTCAGTAGTGGCGCACGCCCGGCTGGACGTGACCGAGGGCGAGCACGCGGCGAGCTAGCCAGCCGCCGGCCCGGATAGACTCGGGGCTGCTCGCCGCCAGTAAGCAGACCCGGACCGGGGAGGTGGAGGCCCGCCCGTGGCCCTCGTCGTCCAGAAGTATGGTGGATCCTCGGTCGCGGATGCGGACGGGATCAAGCGCGTGGCCCAGCGAATCGTGGCGACGCGAAAAGCAGGCAACTCCGTGGTTGTCGTGGTCTCGGCGATGGGGGACACCACCGATGACCTCCTTGCCCTCGCCAACCAGGTAAGCCCGCTGCCGCGGGGGCGAGAGCTCGACATGCTGCTGACCGCGGGCGAGCGCATCTCCATGGCGTTGCTGGCGATGGCGATCGCGAACCTGGGCCTGGAGGGTCGCTCGTTCACGGGCTCGCAGGCCGGCGTCATCACGGACTCCACGCACGGCAAGGCCCGCATCATCGACGTGACGCCCGGACGGATCCAGGCAGCGCTGGATGCGGGTGCCATCCCGATCGTGGCCGGCTTCCAGGGCGTGTCGCAGAGCAGCAAGGACATAACGACCCTCGGCCGGGGCGGCTCCGACACGACGGCGGTGGCCCTCGCCGCCGCGCTCGGGGCCGATGTCTGCGAGATCTACACCGACGTCGACGGCGTCTTTACCGCGGACCCGCGGATCGTGCCCCGCGCCCGGCGCATTCCCAGGATCTCCTACGAGGAGATGCTGGAGATGGCCGCCTGCGGCGCGAAGGTGCTGATGCTGCGGTGCGTGGAGTACGCGCGGCGCTACGGCATTCCCATTCACGTCCGGTCGTCGTTCAGCAACCAGGAAGGTACCTGGGTCAGCGGCTCGGGCCAGGAGTTGGAGGAACGGGTGGAGCAGGCGATCATCTCCGGCGTGGCCCATGACCGGAGCGAGGCGAAGATCACGGTCGTCGGCGTGCCGGACAAGGTCGGCGAGGCAGCCAGGATCTTCCGCGCCGTGGCCGGGGCGTCGATCAATCTCGACATGATCGTGCAGAACGTCTCCGCGGCCGCGACGGGGCGCACGGACATCTCCTTTACGCTGCCGCGGGAAGATGGCCAGGTGGCCATGACCACCCTGCGGGAACTGCAGGACGAGGTGGGCTTCGACTCGCTCCTGTACGACGACAGGATCGGCAAGGTTTCCCTGATCGGCGCCGGGATGCGCTCGCACCCCGGGGTCAGCGCCACCTTCTTCGGCGCGCTAGCCGAGGCGGGCGTCAACATCGAGATGATCTCCACGTCGGAGATCCGGATCTCCGTGGTGGTGAGCGAGAACGACGTCAACGTCGCGGTCGATGCCACCCACACGGCATTCGAGCTCGGCAGCGGCGAGGGGCAGGCCGTCGTGTACGGGGGGAGCGGCCGGTGAGCGCCCAGTCTCCGAGAACACAGTCCCCGAGAACACAGTCCCCGAGAACACAGCCGCGCTACCGTCCGGTGCTGGCCATTGTCGGCGCCACCGGAGCGGTCGGTACCGTGATGCGCGACATCGTGTCGACCCGAGATGATCTGTGGGGCGAGGTCCGGCTGCTGGCCTCGGCCCGGTCCGCGGGCCGCAAGCTCTCGGTTCGCGGCGAGGAGGTCGTCGTCCAGGAACTGACGGCGGAGGCATTCGACGGCGTCGACCTGGCCATGTTCGATGTCCCCGACGAGGTCTCGGCGGCCTGGGCGCCCGTCGCGGCGGCGCGGGGCGTCGTCGTGATCGACAAGTCCGGCGCGTTCCGGATGGACCCTGCGGTGCCGCTGGTCGTGCCCGAGGTCAACCCGGACGCCGCGGCCCGGCGGCCCAAGGGGATTATCTCCGTCCCGAACTGCACCACGCTGTCGGCGATTGTCGTGATTGCCGCCCTGCACCGGGAGTTCGGCCTGCGCGAGCTCGTCGCCGCGTCCTACCAGGCCGCCTCCGGCTCCGGGAAGGCGGGCACTGACGCCCTTTACGACCAGCTCAGCCAGGTCGGCGGCAACCGGGCCCTGGGCCAGCGCGCGGGCGACGTCCGCCGCGCCATCGGTGATCTGGGCCCGTTCCCCGCCCCGCTCGCGCTGAACGTCGTGCCGTGGGCCGGGTCGCTACGCGACGAGGGCTGGTCGTCGGAGGAACTCAAGATCCGCAACGAGACCCGGAAGATCCTCGGGATGCCGGAGCTGAGGGTCTCGGCCACGTGCGTACGGGTGCCGGTCATCACCGGGCACTCGCTCGCGCTGCACGCCGTCTTCGACAAGGAGGTCAGCCGAGCGGACGCCCGCCGGGTGCTGCGGGACGCCCCTGGCGTGGTGCTCAGCGACGATCCCGCCCGCGGGGAGTACCCGACGCCCGCCGATGTTGTCGGGACCGACCCGACCTGGGTCGGCCGGGTCCGGCAGAGCCAGGACGACCCGCATGCGCTCGAGCTGTTCGTCTGCGGCGACAACCTGCGCAAGGGGGCCGCGCTGAATGCCGCCCAGATCGCCGAGCTGCTGGTGCCGGAGTTCGCGGCCCGGGCGGCGAACTCCGGAGCGGCCAGCTCGGGAGCGGCCAGCTCGGCCGCGTCCTGACCACCGCGGATTCCGCGGCAGGAGTAGACGGCCAGCGGGATGGCGGAGGAAGCTGCCGTTATGGATCAGACGTTCACGCTGGCGCAGGCGCGTGCGCTGATGCCTGAGCTGCTCGCCCGGGTCGGCGAGCTGGTGACGGTCCGCGCCGACCTGGTGGAGTTGCAGGGCGCCCTGGCCGAGGGCACCACGTCCGCCCTGGGCGGGGTGCCGGAGGCCAAGGGCTGCCAGGCCCGGCTCAGCGAGCTGCTGGCCTGGTTCCCCGAGCAGGGCCTCGATCTCAAGGGATTCGCCCCGCTGCTGCTCGACTTCCCGGCCGTGCTGGACGGCGAGCCGGTGCTGCTGTGCTGGCTGGAGGGCGAGCGGGAACTGGCCTGGTACCACAAGACGGCGCACGGTTTCGCCGGTCGGCGGCCGCTGCCGGGAAGGGCGTAGATGGAAGACATATCCGCGCAGGATGTGCGCCAGGCCCTGCACGAGCTCGGCAGGCTGCGCTTCGGCGAGATGCGCGTCGAGGACGCCCTGGCGGAAATCGTCCAGACGACGCACACGATCTTCAACGTGGACGGCGCGGGACTGATGCTGGCCGACACCGAGCATCATCTTCGCAATGCCGCCTCATCGGACAGGGGGTTCGATGACCTGGAGGATCTCCAGGTCCGCCACGGCGAGGGCCCGTGCGTCGCCGCGTTCGACAACAAGGAGCTCGTCGGGTCAGAGGACCTGGCCGAGGACCACCGCTGGCCCCTGTTCAGCGAGGCCGCGGTGGAGCGGGGCGTGCGCGCGGTGCTGGCCAGCCCGCTGCCCTATAACCAGGATGCCGTCGGCGTGGTGGCCGTCCTGTCGCACAAGCCGCGCCCGTGGTCCCCGGAGGGTGAGCTAGCCCTGCTGGCCTTCACCGACCTGGCCGCCTTGCTGATCGCCAGCATGATGCAGGGTGAGGCGCAGTCCGAGCTGGCCGCCCAGCTGCAGGGGGCGCTGAACACCCGGGCGGTCATCGAGCAGGCCAAGGGGATTCTCGTCGGCCAGCAGGGCGTCGCGCCCCGCGTGGCCTACGAGCAGCTCCGCGCCCAGGCTCGGGCCGAGCGCCGCAAGCTGGCGGCGGTCTCGGCCGACCTGGTGCGCAATACCGTCCGCGAGGCGTGACCTCCTTACCCGGCCGGCTCAGGCTGGCGTCGGCTCACGGGGTGATGATGACCTTGAGGGCCATGTTCTGCGCGGCGTTATCGAACACCTCATAGGCCTCGTCTATCTGGCCGAACGTGAAGCGGTGGGTGCCCATCTTCTCGGCGGGGATGCGTCCGCTGGCCACCATCGTCAGGAGCGTCGGAATGGATACGGTGTCGACCAGGCCCATCGTCAGCCTGACATTCTGGATCCACATCTCCTGCATGGGCAGTTCGACCGGCATTCCGTGCACGCCGATGTTGGCGATGGTCCCGCCCGGCCGGACCAGGGCGGCCGCGGTGCGCAGCGTCTGCGGATAACCGACGGCCTCGATCGACACGTCGACCCCCAGCCCGTCCGTCAGCGCGAGAACGTCGGCGATCGTGTCCGGGCCGGCCTCGACGGTGTCCGTGGCGCCGAATTCGCGGGCCTTCTCCAGCCGGAACTTGTTGGTGTCAATCCCGATCACCCTGGACGCGCCCCACAGGCCGGTCGTGAGAATGGCCGACAGGCCGACCGCGCCGGTGCCGACCACGGCCACGGTATTTCCGGGCCGGACCCCGCCCGCCAGCACGCCAACCTCGTAGCCGGTGGGCAGCGAGTCGGCGAGGAAGATAGCCTGCTCGTCGGTCACGGCGGGCGGAACCGCGTACAGGGACGTGTCGGCGTAGGGGACGCGGACATACTCGGCCTGGGTGCCGTCGATGAGGTGGCCGAAGATCCAGCCGATGCCGCCGACGGTCTGGCAGTGCGACGGCATGCCGGCCTGACAGTAATGGCAGCGGCCGCACCTGGTGATGGCCGGCACCAGCACCCGGTCGCCGGCCGTGAAGCCCGTGACCGCGTCGCCGGCCTGGGTGACGGTGCCGACAGCCTCGTGGCCGAGGATCCGGCCGTCGGTGACCGCGGCCACGTCGCCCCGCAGGATGTGCAGGTCCGTGCCGCAGATCGTGGTCGTGTCCACCCGGACGACGACATCGGTCGGCTCCTGTATCACCGCGTCGGGAACGTCCTGCCAGGCCTTCTGACTCGGACCGTGATACACCAGTGCCTTCATTGCCGCCTCCATGGCCTCGGGCCTGCCCCCGGCGCCGTAGCCGGGGGCTTACGCCATGCTGTCGACGCTAGGCGCGGGCGGCCGGGATGGCTGTCGCGGTATGGGACAGCGGCGCACCGGGCGGCCGAGCGCCAGCGGCTCTCAGGTGAGGAGCGCCGCGATCGCGGCCTGATCCTGCTCGCCGGCGCTGAAGGTCACGATCTTCTGCTCCGGGTCGTCGGCGAGCTGCAGGACGACGTGCTGGAAGGTCAGCTCGCCCAGCTGCGGGTGGCGGATCCGCTTGGTGCCCGAGCTCAGCGGGGCGACGTCGTGCCGCGGACACCAGGCCCGGACCTCGGCGCTGCCAGCGTGCAGCCGCTCGATGAGCGAGCCGAAGTCAGGGTCGCCGGGATGGCGGGCGGCCGCGGTGCGGAAGCGGGCCAGCTGGGCCGACGCCTCGGCCGCCCACTCGACGAGGACCGACCGGGCGGCCGGGTCCATGAACGTCCACCACAGCATGTTGCGCTCATCCGGGGTCACGTTCGGCCAGTCGGTCCACAGCGCGCGCCGCGCGGTTAGCGGCCAGCACGTCCCAGCGCCGGCCGGTGACGTAGGTCGGGTGCGGATCGAGCCGGTCGACCAGGTCCGCGACGGCCTGCGGGAGCTTCTCGGCCGCGTGGCCGAGCGGCTGGCGCGGCGCGCCGTGCACCAGCTCATGCAGGTAGCCGCGCTCGGCCGGGCAACTCGACGGCAGGCCGGAACACGTCCGCGGGTCCTGCGAGGCGTCGCTGCGCCGCCTGGGCATGGACCGGGCGGCGGCGACGCATCCCATCAGCGCGGTGGAGTTCGAATGGTCGCTGACCTGGCGGGAGGCCGAGGACGACGTCGTACCGGCGGCCCGCCGGCTCGGGGTCGGGCTCGTGCCCTACAGCCCGCTCGGCCGCGGCATGCTGACCGGGATGGCGCCGCCGGGTGAGTTTGCGCCGGGCGACTTCCGGGCCGGCGATCCCCGGTTCCATGGCGAGGACCTCACCAAGGAACCTGGCCCTC
>Ga0208220_1000649_pt1 | contig 14657 bp, 15 predicted proteins | sample NGESurdeep092012_9_FD_184484 | JGI IMG/M metagenome (GOLD analysis project Ga0208220, IMG submission 184484) | Arctic peat soil microbial communities from Barrow, Alaska - NGEE Surface sample F53-1 deep-092012 (SPAdes) | ecosystem: Environmental > Terrestrial > Soil > Wetlands > Peat ... | reverse complement strand
TTGGCGGTCGGGCAACTTCGGCGCGTGTTGAAACGGCTGGTATTTTTTCGACGGATCTTTTTGCATGATCGTTTGGCTTTCTGATTATTGCCGTCCGGCGATGAAGTTAAAACAAAAAACCCACCGCCGTCTGGCAGTGGGTTGATAAATTTCGTGAACGAATCAAAACCCGACTGCCGCGCTGGTCAGCAGCGCGTTCGTAAGCAGCAGGTTTAAGTTTTGATTCACGCGAATAAACTAACGCTGTTTGTTTGAGTGGTCAAACATTTTCCAGCGCGCTAATCTTGCCGGAATGAAATTTCAGTTGAGGTGGAATCGAGATGTTACTTTTGCATCTGCGCTCGCGCTGGCATTTCTGGCCGGACTCTTTCTGCGGCTGTATCTTCTGACGGATCAGGTTTTCATAGATGACGAATGGCACGGCTTATATTACGTCATCGGCAAATCGCCGTGGTGGCTGCTGACGCACTTTTCAATTCCCGGCGCAACGTGCATTCCGCTGAATTTTTACGACTGGCTTCTTGGCGCGTCAATTGGCTGGTCTGAATTCAAGCTGCGTCTGCCCTCGCTGGTTTGCGGGCTTCTGTGCGTTTTAATTTGTCCAATGCTTGCGCGAAAACTGATCGGCACGCGCCGCGCTGTCTTGCTGGCTTTTTTGCTGGCAATTTCCCCGACGCTGGTTTTTTACAGCCGCTTCAGCCGTCCCTACAGCGCGGTGGCGTTGTTCGGTTTCGCCGCGCTTTTGTTTGCGGCGCGCTGGATGCAGTCAGGCGGCTGGCGTCCGGCGGTTCTTTTTGTCGGCGCGGGCGTGTTGGCAGTCTATTTTCATCTGTTTGCGATTGTCACGGTGGCCGCGCCCGTGCTGGCGGCATTTTTTTTTCATTTCTGGAAAAAATTTCAGAAATTCCCGCGAGCCGAAACAACTGCGCCATCTCTGCGGCAATGGATTGTCGCGGCAATGATCATGGCTGCAATCTCCGCCGTTTTGGTTTTGCCGGCCTTGATTCATTCGCTGCAAGGCACGTTCTTCACGATTGCGTTGAAGAGGACATTTGGCTGGCAATCGCTGCCGGTGGCGGCGCAGTTGATCAGCGGCACGGGACAGCCGGTTCTCGCGGCGTTGTCTTGGATTGCCATGGTTGTCGGCGCGGCCGGGCTGTGCCGGCGCAATCCGTGGTTTGGCTGGATGCTCGTCAGCCTGTATCCGCTGCACGCGCTGGCGCTGCTGCTATCGCGGCCCGACTCGGCGCAGGCAGCAATCGTTTTGGTTCGATACAGCATTCCCTTGGTGCCGGTCAGCCTGCTGCTGGCGGCTTGCGGAATCCAATCCATTTTGGAAATGATCGCTGCACGCGCCACATTGCGTCCGGCGCTGCAATCGCTGCTGGCCTTTTCCTTTGTGGGCGCACTGGCGCTCGCCGGGCCGCTGCCGCAAACTTATGTTGCGCCCAATAATTTCACCAGTCACGGCGCTTATCAGCAACGCTATGGGCGGATTGACTGGCAGCGCTCGTTTCACAGCGATTTGACCCCGGCAGATTTTACGCTGAACACGAGAATCAGCGCGGATGAGATTTCCCCGTTTTACGACCGGCTTGCGCAGGAACCCGGCACGCGCCCGGTTGTCGAGTATCCGATGATGATCGGCGACCATTTCAATCCGCTCTATTACTACCAGCATTTCCATCGGAGGCCGGTGATAGTCGGCTACACGACCGACGTGACGCTCGCCAGCGGCCTGGCTCCCGGAAACATTTATGGCAATACTTACATTGACCAGGTCTTGAGCCTGATTCGCGATCCGTCGCAGATAAAATTTCGCAATTTGATTTCAATGGACGATCTGGCGGCGATGCGCGGACGCGGCGTGGAGTATGTGATTTTGCACAAACGCTTCGAGGCGCAATTGCCGGAAGTCGCGCCGCCGCCGCCGGATTTGGAGCGGCTCATGAATCAATATCACCAGACACTTGGAAAACCGTTTTACGAAGACGCGCACATCATCGTGTTCAAGTTGTGAGATTAAATTGAAATGCACGTCATCTTAATCGCCGGACGCAAATTCAATTCTGTTCTCCGCACGCGGACGCTGTTTGGGACTTCGGCTGAATACGGATCGCCACCTCTTAAAACGGCTCGACAAAACCCTTAACCGGCGTGATTATAATTTCAAAGCATGAGCGGATGCCTGCAAATCAACTCACAGAAATGGAAACTCTGCGGTTCCGACGGACTGAAACTGTTTCTGCCCCGCCAGCATCGTGACAGTTGCATCTATTTTCAGACCGACTGGTCTTTCGTCCAGCCCGAGGTGGAGGCGGCCACGGTGGCCGCCGATGCGCCCAAGCTGCGGCTTCGGCTCATTGGCTGGGTGCCCGGCTTGCGCGACTGGCGCGACCTGGAAAATCTTTTCCTCGGCTACCACGAGCCGGTTGATGGCAAGGAATTGCCGGAAACCCGCGGGCCGGACATATGGATATGGCCACCCGGCGAGACCAAACCCCTGCGGTTTGGAAGCTGGGAAACTGACTTGAAATTCGGCGAACGGCACGGGCGTGAATTTGAATTTTCCCTGGAAGCCCTCATCCTCAGCGAACGGGCGTCCAAATTCAGGATGGACTGCCATTTGAAGGAATTTTTCCAGCAACCCGTGCCGCCGGATTGGGAAATGCCCGAGTGGATCAACGAAGTTGATGACGAGTTGAGCTTTGAAGGCCGCGTCGAATTCGGGGAAATTTTTTGCAGCGTGCCCATCAACAGCACGCAACCCGTCGAATTGGCCAGACAACTGGCACGTCGCGAACTGGCCGTGGAGCAATTCGGGACTTGCACACTCACCGACGCCGCCCACCCAGCCGGCAAATATAAACCCAACGACGGCATCAGCGAAACCGGACGCCTCGTGGTGCTCCAAATGCCTGCCGTTTGAACCGGCCGGAAACGAGATGTAACCCGGATTAAACCGCTGATTACGCGGATTGTTTGACCGCGAACCACGCGAACCACGCGAATAGATTACTAAATCGTCATCTATTTGATCTTGCTTCTTCCAAGGAATGGCCGGAATAATTTGTCTGTGGTTCAATTGAACTGCACGCCGCTGACGGGCCATGCAGTCTTTTCCAGAAACCGTTCTCCTTATGGAATGCCGTTTCAGTGCGTGGATGCTGTCGCGCTTTTCCAGCGCCGCGAAACCTGCGAACCGGATGTTCCCAAGCTCCTTGCCGGATGGACATGATGGCCGTCCACAAGGACTTTAACTGGCGCACAATTCCACAAAATCCGTCAGTTCCCGGTCATTGGAGAACGATTTCCATTTGCCGGATTTGTCCAAGACCGCCAGACGCATCGAATTGTCACATTGAACCCAGATCGGCCGGCGCATTAATGAGTCCGGTTCTGCAGAAATGAAGCCGTTGGAACCGCTTAAATTTTTGTTCATAGCCGGGAGGGAAGGTGTTTTGGACGCATATCACAATGGGGTGTGCGGCGAGAACAAAACATATTCCACGCCGCACACCGTGTGAGATTCAAACCCTATTTGGACTGGGTGGTGTCCGTGGTCGTCGTGGTGACGGGCGCGGGGGTGGTGGTTTGCTGGGTGGTGGTGGTCGAGCTGTGCGAGTCTTTATCAGTGTCGCAGCCGGTGAGTGACAACAGGGCGGCGCAGGCGGCGCATGAAAGGATCAGTTTTTTCATAATTTATTTGTGGATTGGTTTGTTAATTTGCAAAACCAAATTACAGAATCGGCTGGCCGCTGGCCATGGGGTGTAACCCTACCGTGTCCGGTCATCTCTTCGTGCGGAATCCGCCCGTGAAATGGAGGAACAGGCAAATCAGCAGAATCAGGCCAGTCAAACCGCCAATCAGGCCTGCCAGGCAAAATCCGCTGCCAGCAAAAAAAAACGGCAGCATGACCAAGGAGAGCAATGTTTTCATTCCTGCAAGATGACATGGTGTTGCAACAGATTCAATAGGGTCTTCTCCCCACTTTGCCAACCGCCATAGAATTTCACATTGACATTGGGACATAGGCTGATAAGCTTGTCGGCATGAAAGCCTATGCGTTGGACTTGCGGGAACGGGTGGTGAAATTCATTCATGGCGGCGGCTCCAAAGCCGAGGCCGCCCGGCTGTCGGTTGCTGTTTTTCCGGCCTATTCTCCCGACCTGAGCATCTCTGGGTCGCTTTCAAGACCCGCCTCCGCAAAGACCTGGCCCACGCCGCCAACCCCTTCCTTTTTATCGCCAATATGTCCCGATGTTATTGTTAGTTTCTATAATTATTCTGGCGGTGTATTTTTTAGTAACGGTGTTGAAGTAAAATGGGATTAGCCGGAAATATCTTTTGAAAATACTTGTTGCATTCACGCGCGTTTCCGCGTAGTTATCTGGTCGTCGAAGGTTTTGTTAGTCCCGTTTTTTGCGGGACGACTTCCCAAGTTCACAAATTCAAGATTGGTTTCGGAACATATTCCGGCCTTCGCGCACACACATACTATGAGCAGTCCAGACAGCAACGGGGAGAAAATCCCCAACCACGGTTCCGGCCACTTGGAAATTTCCGAGAAGGGCTTCGGATTTTTGCGCACCGCCGCCAACCATTTTCATCCCAAGCCCACCGACATCTTCGTCACGCCCGACACCATCCGCCGCAATTTTTTGCGCGAGGGCAGCCACGTCGTCGGCACCACGCAACCGCCGCACCGCGGCACCAGCCCGCAGCTCAAGACCGTGGAGAAGGTCAATGACCTGTCGTTCGAGGATTACACGAAAGTCGTCCGTTTCGAGAACCTCACGAGCATTGACCCGATTGAAAAATTCCAGCTTGAAACCACGCCGGACTTGATCGAGACGCGCGTGATTGACCTCGTCACGCCCATCGGCAAAGGCACGCGCGGCATCATCGTCGCGCCACCGCGCACGGGCAAGACGACCATCCTCAAACAGATTTGCAACGCCATCACCACGAATCATCCGGAAGTCCACGCGATGGTGCTGCTGATTGACGAACGGCCGGAGGAAGTCACGGATTTCCAGCGCTCGGTGAAGGCCGAAGTCGTCGCGTCGTCGAACGACATGGATCTGGAAACGCACGTCCGCCTTTCGCGCTTCATGATCGAGCGTTGCCGTCGTATCGTCGAGGCGGGCAAGGACGTTTTTGTGTTGCTCGATTCGCTCACGCGCGTCGCCCGCGCTTACAACAGCGTTCACGGCGGCAGCGGCCGCACGATGACCGGCGGCGTGGATGCGCGCGCGCTGGAAATTCCGCGCAAGATGTTCGCCTCCGCGCGCAAGATCGAAAACGGCGGCTCGCTCACGATTCTCGCCACCGCGCTCGTGGACACCGGTTCGCGCATGGACGAACTGATTTTCCAGGAGTTCAAAGGCACCGGCAACATGGAATTGATTTTGGATCGCAAACTTTCCGACCGTCGCTTATATCCCGCGATTGACATCCCGAAGAGCGGCACGCGCAAAGAAGAAAAACTCTTTGCGGCCAAAAATCTCGAAGCCATCCGCAAACTCCGCCGCACGATGGTGGACTTGAACCCCATCGAGGCGATGGAAACACTCACCGCCGCGCTCAAGAAGCACAAGACCAACGACGAGTTGCTGGCGAAGATGTCGGTCGGTTCGTGATTACCGCCAGTTGACAGTTACAAGTTTGGCTGGCAGCTTGAATCCATGACAGTGTTTTCAACAACCGAAGCAAGTGCCAAATTACAGGAGGTTTTGGATGATGCGGCCTCTTCGCATGAGCCTGTCCAAATCACTGGCGAAAATGGCAGTGCTGTTTTAGTCGCCGAAGAAGACTGGCGGGCAATTCAGGAAACCCTTCACTTGTTGAGCATTCCAGGAATGCGCGAGTCCATCCGCGAAGGTCTTAAAATTCCACTTTCGGAATGTTCCAAGTTTTCTGTTTAAGCCAACGGACTTGATTAGACATAAATGTCTTGACCATTGGACTCTGATGTCTAACAATGGCTCGCGTGAAAGAAAGTTCGCATGGCGAGATGTGGGAATTGCTGCTTACCCGGCAAGCCGAAAAAGATTTTGGGCGATTGTCGTCTGCGGGCTTGGAGCATAAAGCATGTGTGATTTTGAAAATTCTTAAGACGAACCCGTTTCAAAATCCTCCTCCATTTGAAAAGTTGGTTGGCGATTTGGCTGGTGCCTATTCGCGCAGGTTAAACATTCAGCACAGAATTGTTTATCAGATAATCAAGGAGGCCAAAGCAGTTAAAATCATCCGTATGTGGACTCATTACGAATGAAAACTTCAATTTTATCTTCACGTCCGCCGCTTGAGCGAATGTTGCGCATTCACCAAACTATCCAGTCTGGCAAGTTTCCAAATGCCTCGATGCTTGCAAAGGAACTTGAAGTCAGCACCAAATCTATTCATCGCGACATTGAGTTTATGCGCGACCGAATGAATCTTCCCATTGAATTTAATCCAGCACGAAATGGCTACCTCTACACCGAGGATGTCAGCGCGTTTCCGACGATGCACATTACCGAAGGCGAGTTTTTTTCATTAGTCTTGGCTGAAAAAGCTTTGCAACAATATCGAGGAACAAATTTTGAAAAGCCCTTACTCAAGGCCATCGAAAAAATTAAGCATTCGCTGAACGATGCGATTTCATTGAATTTCAGTGAAATTGAGCAAACATTTTCGTTTAATACTCGTGCTGAACAAATTCTGAATTGGGAAATATTTAACGCAATCGCTAAAGCAATAACCCACCACGAACAGATTGAACTAGCCTATCGTAAGCCCGGTCAAAAAGAAGCCGAACTACGGGTTGTTGATCCGTATCACATGGCCAATATCAACGGCGAGTGGTATCTCTTTGCCTACGATCATGCGCGTAAAGACATTCGCACCTTTGCTCCAGTGCGCATCCAATCGGTTAAGTTGACAGGAGAAACTTTTGAGCGCCTCAAAAACTTTTCGCTGGAAAAAAGATTGCGCGACAGTTTCGGCGTCCATTCCGGCCAGGGCGAGCACGAAGTCGTCATCCGTTTCAATGCCCGCGCCGCTGATTACGTCCGCGAAAAAAAATGGCATGAGTCGCAGCAGTTGCGCGAATTAAAAAGCGGCGGCGTGGAACTGCGGCTGAAACTTTCCAGTCTCGCCGAAATCGAGCGTTGGGTCTTGAGCTGGGGCGGCGACGCGAAAGTCCTGAAGCCGCGTGAATTGGCCGAGGCCGTCAAACAATCAGCGAAAAAAATTCTTCAGTCCGCGTAACCGCAAAATTTCATTTCGCGAGTTAAAATTGCTGTTGACCTGGCAAAATCAAATGTGGTAGCAATGTAAAAAAGGCTGGCAGAAAGGTTTTGTTCCCGTTCCAAACCATAAGGAAATAATCATGAAAACGCGCACTCATTGTCTCTTCGCAATATTCGTGGCGGCGTCTTGGCAAAGCGCAGAATTTCTAAGCGCAAAAGTTAGCGGCGCTCTGCCGAGACGCCGCTACGCCATGCTGATTGCGCTGGCGATGCTCTCCACTTTCAACCTTCAACTCTCAACCGCCTCCGCCCAAGACACGGCCTTTAGCTACCAGGGCCGGTTGAACGTCGGCGGTGCGCCCGCCAACGGCAGCTACGACCTGGCCTTCACGCTTTACGACTCCACCAACGTGCCGGGCAATGTCATCGCCGGGCCGGTGACGAACTCCGCCGTGAGCGTGACCAACGGGCTGTTCACGACGACGGTGGATTTCGGCAACGTTTTCACCGGCGGGAGCAACTGGCTACAGATTGCCGTGAGCACCAACGGCGCAAACGCGTTCAGCCCGCTGTCCCTGCGCCAGCAATTGACGCCGGTGCCGTATGCCGAGTTTGCGTCCAGCGTTTCCGGATTGAACATTCAGCCTAATGGGACTTCGCCCAACGTGATTTTGGGCTACTCCGGCAATCACCTCGTAGGTGGTGTGTTTGGCACCGCCATTGGCGGTGGCGGCGCGGCGGGTTTGACCAATTCCGTAGTCGGGAACTTCGGCACCATAGGTGGAGGCGAGGGGAACACTGTCGGCACGGGCGCATTTGTGGGCGGTGGCGAACACAATCAGGCCACCACAACCGCGACAACGGTGGGTGGCGGCGTTGGAAACACCGCCAGCGGCATATATGCCTTTGTCGGCGGTGGTGAGGCTAACACAGCCGGTGGCAACTTCTCGATGGCTGGCGGTGGCTACAACAACACCGCCAGCGGTAGCGGCGCATTTATCGGCGGCGGCCAAGACAATAGCGCCGGTAACCTGGTCGCCACAGTGAGCGGTGGCAATTTAAATAACGCAAGCGGCGACACCGCGACCATCGGCGGCGGCAGCGGCAACAGCGCCAGCGGAGAATACTCGACCGTCGGCGGCGGCGCGGACAACACTGCCAGTGGCAATGCTTCCGTCGTGGCGGGAGGGGTGAGCAATCAAGCTACCAATTCGTATGCAACAGTGGGCGGCGGCTATAACAATGTTGCCGGCGATTTGGATGCGACGGTAGGCGGCGGAACTGGCAATACCGCCAATGCCCCGAATGCGACCGTGAGCGGTGGCACCGGCAACACCGCCAACGGTGGTGATGCCACGGTGAGCGGCGGCTCGGGTAACACCGCTGGCGGCGGTGATGCCACGGTGGCCGGCGGCTTTGGCAACATCGCCAATGGCAATCTTGCGACGGTGGCCGGTGGAGCCGGGAATAACGCCAGCGGAACTTTTTCCTTTGCCGCCGGCCATAATGCTCAAGCCACCAATGATGGCGCGTTCGTCTGGGCGGATTCGCAATTCGCAAATTTCTATTCCACCAACAACGATTCCTTCAATGTCCGGGCGGCGGGCGGCGCGCGTTTTGTCACCAGTGGCGCGGGCCTGACCGTGGATGGACCGATGGCGGCCACGAGGCTGCGCTCGCCCGGCGCGGGTATCAATACCGGCACTTACGCTTTCATTCAACGGGCCGTCAGCACCAATGTTTCCGGCAATACAACCCTCATTTACAATCCCATCACCGACAACGATCCGAACGCCATCCTCATCGTCACCCACAACTGGACGGCAGACACCAATTCAACCACGCAATACAATACGACTCCCGTGGGCGTCTATTACAACGGAACTCATTGGGCCATTTTCAACGAAGACGTATCCTTCATGGCCTTGGGCCGCGCCTTCAATGTGCTGGTCATCAAACCTTGAAAAACCGAAAAGGATTTCCCATGAAAATTGTATTTTTGACCTTGATGTTTTTGGCGGGCGGTTTCCAAGCCGCGCGGGCGCAAAGCTACTCGATTGACTGGTATAAAATCTCCGGGGGCGGCGGCATCAGCACCAACGGCCAATACACCGTCACCGGCACCATCGGCCAGCATGACGCCAGCGGCGCGATGACCGGCGGCAATTATTCCTTGACCGGCGGATTTTGGAGTTTGATTGCCGTGCTGCAAACTTCCGGCGCGCCGACGCTCTACATTTCACGTTCGGGCAGCACGGTGACGGTTTATTGGCAGGATGTTTCCGGCTGGAGCTTGCAGCAGAATGGCAATTTAAGTTCATCTTCCGGCTGGACGGGCAGCAGCGGCGTGACGACAACCAACGGCACGAATTATCTGAACCTCACTTCGCCGCCGGGAAATTTATTTTTACGCCTGAAGAATTGACCGTGCGCTATGGCGTGGCTGGAAATTTAGAAGGTTTTCAAAATTGAATCACGCACGCTTCGTGTCATAATGAAAATCGTCATGCAAAAAATTATCCGCCGGTTGCTTTGTGTCGTGGCCGTGCTTTTCACGGTTGAAACATTGTGCGCGCAAGGCACGGCATTCATGTATCAGGGTCGGCTCAACGATGGCGGCAGCCCGGCCACGGGAAATTTCGATCTGCGATTTCAGGTCTATGATGCCGTGACAAGTGGAAATGCCATCGGCTTCCCGCTGACCAATTCCGCCGTCGCGGTCAACAACGGTTTGTTCGCAACGACATTGGATTTTGGCGCGGGCATTTTCACCGGCACGAATTACTGGCTGCAGATCGGCGTGCAAACCAATGGTTTGACCAACGCGTTCATCGCGCTTTCTCCGCGCCAGCCGGTTTTGCCAGTGCCTTATGCGATCTTCGCCAACTCCGCGAGCAACCTGCTTGGCACGCTGGCGGCGACGCAATTGCTCGGCACGCTGCCATCAAGCGCGTTTGCCGGTTACACCAACACGGTGTCATTCACCAACAGCGCGAATCTTTTCAGCGGAACTTTTAATGGAACCTTCAACGGCAACGGCACGAATCTCGCGAACCTGAACGCTTCGCAGTTGACGGGCGGCACGGTGGCCGACGCGCGGCTTTCAGCGAATGTGCCTTTGCTCAACGGCAACCAGAAGTTCAGCGGCGTCAACACGTTCACCAATTTTGGAAACTGTTTTTCCGGCAGTTTTTTTGGGAACGGCCTGGTCGGCTGGATTGCCACCAACGGCACGTCCGTTCAAACGGCAATTGATCACGGCTATTTGCTGCTGAATTCGCAGGTGGTGACGGTGACGTTGCCGGCGAATGCGAACGTCGGCGACATTGTGCGCATTTCCGGCGCGGGTGCGGGAGGCTGGCAAATCTCGCAGAACAGCAACCAATCCATCCTCGGAAATTTTTCGAGTTTTTCCAGTTCGTCGTGGGCACTGGCCGGTGCAGCGGGTCAAAATTGGAATTCCATTGCCTCGTCCGCCGATGGCAATCGCTTGGCGGCGGTCGCCGCAGCGGTCACCAGCGGCACCGGCGGTATTTTTATCTCGACTGATTCAGGGGCAACGTGGACGGGACCAAACGGAGACACCAGCTCGCCGTGGCGTTCTATCGCGTCTTCCGCAGATGGCTCCAGACTGGTCGCCGCAATCGGAGGCAGCAGCGGAATTGGCGGAATTTATACCAATTCCGGCGCGTCGTGGGGCAAAGCTTTGGCAGGCGGCGTTAATTGGTCTTCCGTGGCTTCATCGGCGGACGGCAGCAGGCTGGCGGCGGCCATCAGCAACAGCTCAAGCGGCGGCATTTACACTTCCGCCAATTCCGGCGCGACATGGTCGCAAACGGTCGGCACAGCGAGAAATTGGGTTGCGGTCGCGTCGTCCGCCGATGGCAGCAAACTTGCGGCGGCGGTTTATGGCGGCGGCATTTATACTTCAGCCAACTGGTCGCAGGCAACCAGCGCAGGAAACAAAAATTGGACATCCATCGCGTCGTCCGCCGATGGCAGCAGGCTGGCCGCGACGGTCAGCGGCGGCGTCATTTACACTTCGGGCGATTCCGGTTCAACCTGGGCGGCGGACAATGTGCCGGCGGCAAATTGGACTTCCATCGCATCGTCTGCGGATGGCAGCAAGCTCGCTGCCGTTGCGGCTGCTGGCGGAATTTATCTTTCGAGCAACGGTGGTTCGACGTGGACGCAGGCCAACCCGACCAATGGCGCAGCTTGGAGTTGCATCGCGTCATCCGCCGACGGAAGCAAACTTGCGGCGACGATTCTCGGAGGCGGAATTTATCACTCGCAAGCCTCGCTGCAAACCGTGACGACCACCGGCACCGGCGGCTACATCAACGGCATTCAAGGCTCGGCGGTCGAACTGCAATACATCGGCAACAATCAATGGATGCCCGTCAGTTCCGCAGGAACAATCTGGGCGCATTAAATTTTGAAATTTGCCGACTGGCCGAGAAAGTTTTTCGGGTTCTGGAAAATCACTTTTTCAACCGCATTTTCCAAATGCCCGCGCCTTTTCATTTCCAGCGCTGTTTTCGGAACGGCCAGCGGGTCGCTCACGCCCCAATCGCACGCGCTGTTCATCCAAATGCGCTCGCTGCCGCAAGTTTCCAGGATGTCAATCGCACGCGCGGGCGTGCATTTTGTTTCGGGATAAAGCGTCATGCCCGCCCACATCCCGCAGTCCAAGACCATTTCCACCGTGTGCTCCTCGACGTGGTCAATGATGACGCGCTCCGGCAAAATGCGTTTGTCATTTTTCAAAACGTCGAGAATCAGCCTTGTTCCCTTGAGCTTGTCTTCAAGATGCGGCGTGTGGACTAAAATCAATTGTTTGTGCTTCGCGGCGAGTTCGACCTGCATTTCCAGAACGCGCAGTTCGTTCCGCGAGTTTTTGTTCAACCCGATTTCGCCGATGCCGAGGACATTTGGACGGTTCAGAAATTTCGGAATCAGCGCGATGACTTCTTCCGCGAGTTTTACGTCCTCGGCTTCCTTGGAATTGATGCAAAGCCAGCAGAAATGTTTCAAGCCGAACTTCGCCGCGCGTTTCGGCTCATGCTCGGTGAGCTGCGAGAAATAATCGAAGAAGCCTGCGGGCGAGCTGCGGTCGAAGCCCGCCCAAAACGCCGGTTCGCAGACCGCCTCGCAGCCGGCGAGCGCCATGCGTTCGTAATCATCCGTCGTGCGGCTGACCATGTGGGCGTGCGGTTCGATGTATTTCATGCCAATCTATTTTGAAACCGCGCCGACTGCTCCTTTGCCTTCGGCTTTTGCAATTGGTTCACTTGTCAAATCGCTGAACGCGAGCAAAACATTTTTGGCCTTTTCCGTTTTCTTGCCGGTCAATTCGCCGAGCGCCGATTGAAAAGCTTTCAACCGAAAATCATCCTTGCCATCCGCGCGCTCCACGCGGTCGAGGAACGCGGCGAGTTCGATGAGCTTGTGGCGCGCGTCGAGAAAATAAATGTCGAGGACTTGTTGTTTTATCATGTAATCAAAGTAAATCGTAAATGACTAAAGTATCCATTCTAAAATCTGTCCGGCGGATTCTTTCGGCGCGCTGACCAGCACGGCGTGGTCGCCTTGAATGATTTTGTAATCGCGCAACGCAGGGCAATTTTTCCGAAGCCAGCGCCGCACGACAAACCACGGCACGAGAGGATCAAGCCAGCCGCTCAAGGCAAATACCGGGACGCTTGTGCTTTGCGCCGTCGCACGCGGATTGTTTTGGGCGATCAAATGCAGCCGGTGTTGCGCCGCCTTGAAATCCAGCCGAGTCCGGCGTTCGAGAAATTCATTGATTTTTTCCAGTGTCTCCGGTGCGGTGCGAAATCGGCAGCGTGCCAATTTTGTATAAAGCCAGGCGAACGTCTTGTTTGTGACTGGAAAAATGATTTGAGTCACCAGTGCCAATGCAATCTCGCCGAAAATCCGATCCGCCAGTTGAAGCGCCCGGCGCATGGGAAGCCGCACGAAACCGCCGGCAAGAATGATTCCGTCGGCTTGAAATCTTTTCCGCCCGACCATCGCCCACAGAATTTGCGAGCCGAACGATTCGCCGAGCAGCCAGCCGTGCGTGATTCCATTTTCCGCGAGCGCGGCTTCAATCGCCGCCGCGTAATCATTCAAAGACCAGACCAGCGTTCGCGGATAAGTCATTTCGACAAAACGGACTTTTCCAGTGACGTGCTTTCGGAAACTGCCGACAAGCGTCCAGTCGCCGTGCAATCCCGGCAGATAAATCAGAGTTGGCAATGAATCGTCGCCGTAAATGCGGAGTTGAAGTTTTTCATCCATTTAATTTAGGGAAAAATTCTTTTGCCGTTTTGCAGGTTGCCGCACTCAATTCTTCGAGTGAACACAATTTTGTCTGCGCGACGGCTTCGGAAATATCTTTGACGTAAGCTGGCTCGCAGCGTTTGCCGCGATAAGGCACGGGCGCGAGATACGGGCAGTCCGTTTCCAGCATGAACTTGTCCAGCGGCGCGGCGGCGACGCAATCGCGCACGTTCTGCGCGTTTTTGAAAGTGACGATTCCCGTGAAACTGACAAGCGATCCGATTTCAAAAACTTGTTTCATGCGCCCGACGGTTTCGCCGAAACAATGGAACACGCCGCGCGTTCTGCCGATGAACGGTTTCATCTGCGCGATTGTGTCGTCCCAAGCCGTGCGCTGGTGGATGACGCAATTCAAATTGAATTCTGCGGCGACTTCCATTTGCTGCCGGAAAATTTCCGCCTGCTTTTGTTTGTAGCGCGCGTCGTCGGTTGCGGTGAATTCGGGTTTCTCGCTGGGCAGATGGTGGTAATCCAAACCGGTTTCGCCGATGGCGACGACTTTCGGGTGTTTGGCGAATTCGCGCAGGGCGGGGCGCAGATCGTCCGGCGCTTTCAACGCCTCGGTCGGATGCCAGCCGACGGCGGCGAAAACATTCGGAAATTTTTCTGAAAGCCGAATCGCGCGTTCGCTGCTGTCGAGGCTCGTGCCGATGGAAATGATTTTTAAAATTCCGGCGGCCTGCGCGCGTGCGACGACTTCCGCCAAATCCGGCGCGTAGTCGGGGTAATCCAGATGTGCGTGCGTGTCGTAGAACATTTGCGATTTACGATTCACGATTTACGAGTCGCTGGCAAGTGCGGAACTGACGCGCAAATCACATATCAAAGATTAAGGTGCGGCTGTTGCTTTTTGTTCGAGTGATTTTATTTTTTCCTCAATTGCGCCGCGCCCTGGATATTCCGGCGATTCTTCAATCAGTTTTTTGTAATCGTCAACGGCCTCGGTCTCGCGGTTCTGCGCCTGAAGATCCCTGCCGAGTTTCAGACGGAGGCGGATACGCTGCTCCGGCGATGGATCCAATTTCAACGCGCGTCCGTAAATTTCAATCGCCGAGGATGGCTTGCCCTGGGCT
>Ga0208220_1000644_pt1 | contig 14693 bp, 18 predicted proteins | sample NGESurdeep092012_9_FD_184484 | JGI IMG/M metagenome (GOLD analysis project Ga0208220, IMG submission 184484) | Arctic peat soil microbial communities from Barrow, Alaska - NGEE Surface sample F53-1 deep-092012 (SPAdes) | ecosystem: Environmental > Terrestrial > Soil > Wetlands > Peat ... | reverse complement strand
GCCGATTCACAGGCCGCGCAGCTGTTGCAGCCAGGCCAGCGAATCGACGTCCTGGCTGCAAGTACTGCCGTCGGCGACGCGGGGCCTGCCGACACGGGCTCCGGCTCGTTGGTTGCCGGGGCGACCGTCGTCGCGGCGGACGTGATGGTGATCGCGATCCCGATCGCATCGGCGTCACCAGGCGGATCGCAGGTCGACGCCGGCGTCGGTGTCGACGGAGCGCTCGTTCTACTCGCCACCAGTCCGCTGCAAGCAAGGCTTCTCGCCCAGGCCCAGGTGACGTCGCGGCTGTCCGCCGTGGTGGTGGGGTAGTGGAAAGTCGGCTTCGCGCGCTATGTTCCGGTGCCGCTTCGATCCCCTAGGGGTTCAGACGGCGGTCCGGACCCGAGACCCCCGACAGCCACACCCCCTACAGAGGGAGAACACAGTGTCAGGCTTCAAGAAGTTCCTGCTGCGCGGCAACCTGGTCGATCTGGCCGTCGCGTTCGTCATCGGCGCCGCATTCGCCGCCCTGGTGACCGCCCTCGTGAAGGACTTCATCACCCCGCTCGTCGGAATCATCGGCGGCAAGGGAGCTTTCGGCGGCCGTACCTTCACGGTCCACAACAGCGTGTTCGCTTACGGCGACTTCATCAACGCCGTGATCGCGTTCATCATCATGGCCGCGGTCATCTACTACTTGGTCGTCGTGCCCTTCGGCAAGCTGCTTGATCGGTACGCGAAGCAGCCGGAGCCGGACGCGCCGACTCGCGACTGCCCCGAGTGCCTGAGCAGCATCCCCACGGAGGCCACCCGCTGCATGTTCTGCACCGCTGAGTCAGCCCCGACCCCCGCGTAACCGGCGCGGTTCGGTTCGGTTCGGCGCGGTTCGAGGACCATTGGCGCTCTACGGCCGCAAGAACGACCGGTGGAGACCAACGCCCCCGAGCAGGGCGGGACGGCGGGTGGCTGGCGCCCTTAGTCGCCGTGGTGCGGCGGCGTCTCGCGCTGGTACCAATCGGCGTCCCGCTTGGCCTTTTCTTCGGCGGACTCGTCACCCCACCCGGCGTCCGTGTCGTCGCCTGTCTGCTCGGGGATTGACTCGGTCACCGGTCGCTGCCTCGATCGGCACCGGCGAGCCCGGCATCCTCACCTGAGGACAGCACGATGTCAGCGCCGCCCGGGGCGTCGAGGTTCAAAACCCGCGCGTGCAGTGCGGTTCGCTGCTGGAGCGCGGCCCGTAATGCCCGGTGCAGGCCGTCCTCGAGGTAGAGCTCGTTCTGCCACTGAACGACGTGTGGAAACAGGTCGCCGTAGAAGGTCGAGTCGTCGTCGAGCAGGACGTCAAGCGCGAGCACCTTCTTGGTCGTGATCAGCTGGTCGAGCCGAACCTGCCGCGGCGGCACCTCCGCCCAGTCGCGCAGCAGCAGGTCGTGCGCCGGGTAGGGCCGGCCATCCTCGACAGCTTTGAAGATCACGCGGTCCCCGTTCGTCGTCGGCCGCAGCTCGAGCGTGTGGCCTCAGGCACTATTCTGCCTGAGAATCCAGACCTAGGAGGAGGCCGCTTCGTGGACGGCTTCATCCTCACGCTGTCGTGCCCCGACCGGGTCGGAATTGTGCACGCTGTCACCGGCTTCCTCGCCGAACACGACTGCAACATTCTCGACAGCCAGCAGTTCGGCGATCGCGACACCGGGCGCTTCTTCATGCGGGTCCACCTCGAGTCGAACAATCGACCGCTCGACCTTGACGACCTCCGCGCCGCCTTCGCGCGCGTCGGGGAAAGCTTCTCGATGGACTGGCACATCGACGGCGAAGCCGCCCGCGCGCGCATCATCATCATGGTGTCGCAGCAAGGCCACTGCCTCAACGACCTGCTCTACCGCTGGCGAATCGGCTCACTGCCCGCCGACATCGCCGGCATCATCTCCAACCACCGCGACTTCGAGTCGCTCGCGAACTCGTACGAAATCCCTTACTACTACGTGCCTATAACACCGCAGAGCCGGGACGACGCAGAGCAGCGGCTCCTCGACATCGTCGCCGAAAACCACGTCGAGCTAGTGATTCTGGCCCGCTACATGCAGATACTTTCGGCGCGTGTGTGCGAGCAATTGCCCGGCCGGATCATCAACATCCATCACTCGTTCTTGCCGAGCTTCAAGGGCGCGAAGCCGTATCACCAGGCGCATGATCGCGGCGTGAAGCTGATCGGCGCGACCGCGCATTACGTGACGGCGAACCTCGACGAGGGACCGATCATCGAGCAAGAAGTGGCCCGCGTCGATCACGGCGACGACGCCCCGAACCTGACCTCAATAGGGCGGGACGTCGAGTGCCTGGCGTTAGCCCGTGCGGTGCGGTGGCATCTCGAGCATCGCGTGCTGGTCGACGGCCACAAAACGATCGTCTTCCGCTAGGCCGCCCACAGCGTGTGCGATTGCGCCCGCAAGGGGCAGTGATCGCACATCCTGTGCCCGATGGGCGTGCCAGAGTGAGCGGCATGGCCGCGCACATCATCACCATCGTCGCGATCGTGATCGGTTGCCTCGTGGCGACCGCGATCATCGCCACGATCGTGATGGTCGCCCGTAATCGCCCGCAGCAGCCGGCGCGCAAGCATCCTGACCCGTATCGAGTCCGCGGCCGGAGTATGCGCGGGTGGCAGGCATCCGCGATCCGCGAAATCCGACGGGCCGGTCGCCAGCACGGCACCCGCGGCCGCCACTAACCGGACCGGAACAACGCAGCCTCCGAGCCTGTTGTCGCCCTTAGTAGTCGCTACTGAGGAGCGTCATGAAAGTCGAAATCTGGTCGGACGTCGTCTGCCCTTGGTGTTACGTCGGGAAGCGGCGCTTCGAGACGGCCCTGGCGCAGTTCGAACATCGGGCGGACGTCGAGGTGCACTGGCGCAGCTTCGAGCTCGACCCCGACGCACCAGCGGTTCGCGAGGGCGACGCCGTGCAGGGGTTGGCTGACAAGTACGGCATGTCCCGCGCTCAGGCGCTGGCCGCCAACGCGAGGTTGACCGGCATGGCCGCAGCCGAGGGTCTGGAGTTTCACCTCGACACTGCGCGCGGTGGAAACACCTTCGACGCTCATCGGCTGATTCATCTCGCCGGCGAGAAGGGCGTTCAGGACGCCGTGAAGGAGCGCTTCATGCGCGGCTATTTCACGGAGAACGAGCCGGTCGGCGACGCCGAAACGTTGACCCGCCTCGCGGTCGACGCCGGCCTCGACGAGACCGACGTGAAGACCGTGCTGACCTCCGGCCAATACGCAACCGACGTGATTGCCGATGAGCAACAGGCTGCTGCGTATGGGATTTCCGGCGTTCCGTTCTTCGTCGTCGATGGCCACTACGGAGTATCCGGAGCTCAACCACCCGACGTCCTGCTTCAGACATTGCGCACGGCATATGCCGAGGCGAATCCGTTGACAATGGTCACAGCGAGCGGCGACGCCGCCTGCGAAGGTGACGCCTGCGCTGTCTAGGTCAGCTAGCGGTCGCGCTCGCCGGCTCCACAGTTCGGTTCATCCGAAGACGAGCCGCCTGAGCGGCCGGCAAGTTCGCAGCTGCTCCAAGGCCCTCAACGAGTGCTGCCACGAACCTCGGCACGTCCTCGAGCGCAAGGCGGAAGGTTCCCGAGCAGCGGTCGGCTTGCCAGAGGCTCAACACCACGACGTCCGCCTCGGTGTGCCAGGCCAGCCGCAAGGCGCGCGCCTCACCGCGGTGGTCGAGGAAAACCTCGCCACGAGCGGGAAAAGCGACCACCTCGGCCTGCTCCATGAGCAGAAGGTAGCCGCCCGTTGGCGAGTTGAACAGTCCTGGGCGCAACAGCCAATCAGGCCGGCGCTCTGGGAGCGTCGGCCTGATGGTGGGGGTGGAGTTCTCCGGTGCCCAGGAGGCTCCCCCGCGGTCCCCTGAAACCTATGCGCGGCTGCCGGTCAGCATGTGAGCCACGAGGATGATGACCGCCAAGATCAAGCCGAACCACAAGATGTGCGCAATGAAACCGAGACCACCAAAGAGAAGCAACAAGATGATGGCGACGACGAGCAACATGATGAAACTCTCCTGATCTGAGTTGAAGATTGTCCCAGAAACCTTCGAGCCGATACGTTCCCGCCACCTCGACGGATAAACACCAGCCATGGGTGCGAATCAGGTCGACGGCTTTGGAACGTGGCAGGTGATTTTCGGATTGACGCCGACGTAGTTCAGTGGGCCGACGACGATGGTGCCGGCGACCGTACCCGTGCGGGCACAGGTCGCGTTGTTGCTCTTCAGGTACCCGCGCTGCACGGTGGCGACGACACCGATGATTAGCCAGGCGACGACGATAACGGCTGCGAGACGCATGTCGACTCCTCACATTTCGTGGTGGGCACGCCAGGCAATTTCCTTACTGGCTAGCGATTGCTACCAGTAGTGATTGCGTCCACCAACGGCGTGGCCCATCGATCCGAGTAGGTAGAGCACAGCGCCAACAACGACGAGCACGATGCCCAACGTGTAGAGAATGCTCACGCCGAAGACGATGCCGACGATGAGCAACACGATGCCGAGGACGATCATCGGAATGCCTCCCTGAGGTGCGCCCGCCGACGGGAGCGGCAAGCGACTGGTGCTGGTTGTGCCCATCGCCAGAGGCTTGTAACCATGGGAAATCTGTGACTATGTGCACCTGCCAAGACGTTTGTTTTCGTCGTCGGCGGGCACATGATTGGCGTGGCCCGAACCCCGACGCCGCCCCGTTCGGGTGCCCAGAGCAAAGCGCGCCAATCCAGCAAGCAGCGCGCGTCCAAACCGCGGCAATCTCACGGCAAAGCGCTCCAATCTGACGTCGACCTGACGAAGGCAGGCGCTTCCCAAGGGTGGCGGGGCTACCTGACGGCCATGGGCCCGGGCTTGGTCACCGGTGCCTCAGATGACGACCCCTCGGGAGTCGCGACCTACTCGCAAGCCGGTGCTCAGTTTGGCCTCGGCTTGTTGTGGGTGTCGCTGTTGACCTTGCCGCTGATGGCTGCCGTCCAGGAAATCTGTGATCGCACGGCGCTAGCGACGGGTCGCGGCCTAGGCGAACTTGCCACCGAGAAGTTCAAGAACCGAACCAAGCCTGCACTCATCGTTCTCATTAGTGCGCTGATTGTCGCGAACGCGCTGAACATCTCGGCTGACCTCGTCGCCGTCGGCAGTGGCATGAACCTGCTGCACGCGGGCCCGACATGGGTCTGGGCACTCGTCGCCGGCGTCGTGATTACAGGGCTTGTGATCATGGGCTCATTCGCCGAGATCGCCCGGGTATTCAAGATCGTCTGTCTGGCTCTGCTGACCTACTTCGTCGTCCTGTTTTCTATTCACGTCAACTGGGGCCAGGTCGGGCTGCACACTGTCGTCCCCCATTTCACGCTCAGCTCGAGCTACTTCGCGTTGCTGGTCGCCGTCCTCGGCACCACGATCAGCCCCTACCTGTTCTTCTGGCAGTCGGCGCACCGCCTCGAAGAGCTGCGCGCCGAACCCGAAGGAGGCGATCAGCCCGTCGCTTTGAAGAATCGCACCAAGGAAGAAGCCAAGTACAAGGAGCGCACCTCTCGCGGTGACGTCTTCACCGGCATGGCGTTCTCGAACGCCGTCATGTTCGCAATCATCGTCGTGACGGCGACCACCCTGCACGGGAAGAAGATCAACAGCGCAGCCGACGCAGCGAATGCGCTGAAGCCCGTCGCGGGTCACTGGTCGTCGGTGCTCTTCGCGTTGGGGTTCATCGGCACCGGCATGCTCGCCATCCCGGTGCTTGCGGGATCTGGCGCCGCGGGAATGGCCGGGCTCTTGGGCAAGCGCTGGGGCTTCTCCCGCTCGGTGCGAAAGGCGCCGGTGTTCTACGGCCTTGTAGCCGTTGGCACAGTCGGCGGCACGATTCTCTCGCTGCTTTCGAGCAACCCGATCCATCTCCTCGTACTCGTCGCCGTCATCAACGGCATTGCCGCCGCGCCCTTTTTGTTTGTCGTCATGCTGATCGCACGCGACCGAGCGATCATGGGCGAGTATCGCAATGGCAAGGTCGCGAGCATCCTCGGCTGGCTAGCATTCGCGGTCATGGCGGCCGCCGCACTGGTCATGCTGTCGCAGTACTTGCATCTGTAGCACTCTTTGAGGGCGGCAGGCTCGTCGTCCACTCAGCGTAGGTCAGTCCGAAACTCGGCCTTTGGGTCGGCCAGACTAAAGGCAAGCTCCGGTATGCGAATCTGCTCGTCCCCCTGAGTCCGGACAACGGCAGTTCCGAGCACCGAAATCTCAACCGCTCGCCGTCCCCACACATGCGCATCTTGTTGCAACGACATGCCGAGAACGCCGTCCCCGCCGAGCGCGCGGGCGTCGGCGTACAGCCGATCCATTGCGGCTTCGCGAGCGCCGTACAACGCCTCGGTCTGGTGCAGCGCCTCGCCACCGCGCAAACTGGAACGCGCCAACACCGAGACGCGTCGCCGCGGAAACCCAAAGACGGACACGCCAATCGCTACACCGACAGGCTGCCAACCCGACCAAGCGAGCCGCGAAACGGCGACGGCGTCCATCGCTGCGACGAAGCACGCGGGGAGGTCGGACACCGCGGTCGGGTGAACACCCTTTCCCGTCACGGCGGTTCCGACGAGCGTGAGTTCGAGCGAGTGGCTCCGCCGGTGTCCGCGCCATGTCAAACGCGGTCGGACATCGACTACCCCGACCGCACCGAGAGTGTGCGCAGCTGCGATGAGCCTTTCAACAGCGCTGTTGCGCGCGGTAGTCATCCCTGTCGTCAGCGACTCGATTTCGCCGCCCCGGCCTTGAGCGGCCCAAGCGGTGACAATCGTCGTCACCGACGTACCACTGATCAGTCCGGCAGGTTGATAGCCGGCGCGCGTGAGCGCGAGCAGTTCCGCGCTGACGAGGGACGCGGAGGTGACGTCACCCGACGCAGCAGCGGTTTGCCGTGCCGCCTCAACGGCTCGTCGCGCGACGTCGTGTTCGGTTCTCATGGCCGATTGACTAGCCGAAAGATCTGCTGGGCGCCGACCTGGTCCAGCCCATTCTCAAACCTACGAACCGCCGTGCCCATGGCGTATGCGTGGACTGCCGCCCACCCGGCGCCGGCCCGAGGAGGAAGCGCGCTGTCGAGATCGAGTTCTATTCCGACGACGTCGGTGGCGCTCGCCTTGGCTGCATCGGCGCGCAGGTCGGCGACAGCAGCCTCGCGGGCCATTTCACTCGCGTCACCGAGCTGGGTGATCTCGACAATCCCCTTGGCGCGTTTGGAGTGACGCAGCACGCACCCGGGCATCACGGCCACCACCGCGTTGCCGAATGTGATCTCCAACGGCGTTCGGCCAGTCAGTAGCAACGCGAGCAGATCTCCGGCCGAAAGTGTCGTCGTGAACAGCCGACCGTGCGCGTTGTTCTCCCCGCCCTCAGCGCGTACCGCAGTGCCGGTCATGCGGATCTGCCTGATGGGCGGCTCACCGTCCATGAACTTCGACTGCTGCACCGAGATGCCGATCACTGCGTGCGCGCCCATACTTCGCCCGTCGGCCACGAGCTTGTCCAAGACGTGCTTCAGCGCCATTCGCCGCGGTGATTGCGTCCACGTCTGCCGGTAGTTCAAGCCCGGGGCGTGACCAAGGCTGTTGCTGCCATGCGGACAAGGGTAGAAACGCTGCGACGCCGATGCTGGCCGGCTGATCGGGCTGCCATAGCCGCGGCCAGCCGGGTATCCGGTGTAAACCACGTCGCGGTAGATGGACATGCCCATCGCTACTCCGATTGCGCGAAAACCTACGGCTTCAACGGTTGCCAGTTCGGTACCGTTGAGCCGGGCCGCCCACGCCCCCGACGACGCAGCTTTCACGGACGACTCAGCGTTCATGCCTCCACCGGCAACACCAGATGGGGAATCAACAAAGAAGGGGCCGCATCCGGCAATGGCGTGACAGCCGTTCCGATCGCTAAGAACTCGATGACGTGCGAACCCCAGACGTGGTTGGACTCCTCGATATCCACCCCGACGATTCCCTCAGATTCAAGGGCGACCGCCTCAGCCTCCATGCGGGTCATCGCCGCCTCGCGAGCCGCATACATCCCCTGCGTGAAGCCGGTCATTTCTACCGTTTGACCAACAGCCCTGGCGGAAGCAAACCGCCCTACGTGGTAGACACAATTCCCAAGAACCAGGCCACGCGGGGCATACCCGGTCTGCAACAACGCCCAGAAGTCCTGGCCCGACAAGTCGGAGGTGAAGGGCTTCCCCGCTGGCGTGCGCCACGGCCCCGGAGTGTCCGCGGCAATGGCCGTGCCGATCGCCACAAACTCGACGAGGTTCTTACCGAAATCGCGAAGACGGACGTCGAGGTGAACGCCGACCACACCGTCGGCGCCGAGCAGATCTGCCTCGGCCTCCATCCTCGTCATCGCGCGTTCGCGCGCCGAGTACATCGCCTGCGACAGCTCCTTCATCTCCCCGGCACCGGCGCGCAAGCGTGAACTCAACCCAAGCCGATAGATCGAGCTGCCAAGAACCAGTCCGAGCGGTCGAAACCCTGCGTGCCGAAGCAGGAGAAACTCGTTGACCGACAAGTCTGAGGTGAACAACTGGCGGCCGTCTGCGCCGGCAGCTTCGGTAAGCCTGCTCCTCGCGCCCGCGGGCAAGGCACCCTCGACCTGCGCGAGCGACTCCCCGACCATCTCGTCCGCGTGCGGTGCGGATATCTCTGCCACCAGGGCCTCCCCGTGAGCTGTCGCTCGCCATCCGATCATCCGGTCGGGACTTCTTCATCGCGACGCGCGGCCGGAGTTGCTTTCACCATGCTTCGGGGCCACCGGCGCTGGACGCGTACCACGTCGATCTCCACGGCGTACAGCGTGATTTCGGCCTGGAGATACAGCCACGACATCAACCCGAGCACGAGGGCAAAGGTGCCGTACACCGCGCTCATGTTCTTGACGTCATGCGCAATCAGGTAGCCGCCGACGGTCAGCAGAGCTTCCCAACCAAGCGCGGTAAGGAACGCACCGAGCCACAGGTCTTTCCATGCGATCTCGACGACAGCCAGCCTGAACACGACGGAGAACACGACGACGTTGAGTGCGAACGCCACGGCTATCGCAGCGATGCGAAGCCCGGCGCCGATTGGGCCGGTGCCGCCACCGAAACCCGACAGCGTTGCCGTCACAATCAGGCCGATGCCGAGCACCACGACGATGGCAAGCGACCGCATCGCATTCCACGGAAATCCAGGCTGCCGTTCGCGCGGGATCCCCCAGACTGTGTTCAGCGCATTCTGCAAGGCGTTGGCGACACCGCGGGTGCCGAGAAACGTTCCGATAAGACCGACGATCAGGCCAACGCCGGACCTGTTCAGGGAGTTGATATTCATCTGCAACTGCTGCCCGATGACAGGAAACTCGACGAGCGCCGACTGCAGGATCCGGTGCTGCAGGCTCTCATCGCCCCGAAGCACGATGCCGAGCACCGTAATCAGCAACAGCAAGAGCGGAAAGACGGCAAGCATCGCAGACCACGCGATGACCGCGGCCAAGTTGCCAGCACTGTCATCGCCAAACTTCTTGACCACAGCCAGCGGAAAGCCCAGCACCGCGTGGGACTGCTGGTAGCCGTCAAAACGTGCAAGCAATGCGTGGACGCCGGTCACGAGGCACATGCGATCAGCGACCGGGACATGCAGGAGTTCTACCCCGGCACTCCCGCATAACTAACCTGCTCGTCGGGTCGCGGATAGCGCTCGCGCAAAGTGAACGCCTGCGGGTTCGGACCGTTGGCACGCAGGTTACGGATGCGGTCTTCGGCTTCGTCTGTCGTCGGCCGGTGGCCCGCGGGCACCCACCAGCACACCATGTAGGCGTCGCTCATGCGGTTGAACCACTCACGACGCCGGCGCAACACCTCCCGGTGCATGTCGCCGAAAACGAACGCCGCCAGCTCATCGATGCCGGTCCACACTGACATGTTCACGATGACGCCAGCGCTGTCGCCGGCGTCCCACTCGAAGGCAGTGATCGATGTGGCGTCGCCATCGCCACTCTGCAGTCGCCATACGAAGCCGGGAGCCCTGTCGGCCGCCGCGTTCACCGGCTCGAGCAGCTCGACGAAGCCGGCGAGCTGTGCATGGTCGAGCGGCGCAACGAGCCGCCCGATATTCACCTGCGCAAGCTCAAACCCCATGCGCAAAGTCTAGGGCGGCGCGCCCTGCTGCCGAAGCGTTGGTGCTCAGCGCGCGTACTTGCGCGCGCTGAGCAACAATGCTCGCGAAAGACGCGGCGGGCGGGACGGCGGGGCGCGAACGGTTCGGTGCTACGGCTCGCGGTGGACGTCGGCTGGGGACTTGTCTGGCCGCAGACCGCGCCACGACGGATGGCGGAGTCGGAGCTCGCGGGTGAACTCGCTGTAGCTCACCTCGCCCACCAGGGAGGGCGTCACCCAGACGGCGTCGCGCGCGTGCAGCCTGGGCACCTCGTCGGTGAACGGACTGGTCTTGCGCTGCAACGGCTTGAGCCGCGTACCCAGCTCGGCCAACGCGCGGTCGCTAAAACCGGTCCCTACATGCCCGACGTAGATCAGCTCGCCCGCGTCGTTGTTGATGCCGAGCAGCAGCGAACCGATGCGGCCCGCACGGCCACCTTCGCCCGGCTTCCAGCCGCCGATGATGACCTCTTGCGTGTGCTCGTGCTTGACCTTGATCCACGACGGCGATCGCCGGCCAGGTAAGTAGATGCTCTCGACGGCTTTCGCGACCACTCCCTCGAGACCCTGTGCGCGGCTCGCCGCCAGCACTGTCTTGGGATCGTCGTGAAAGGCCGGTGGGGTCAGCACATGGTCGCCGGCGAGCTCGAGTGCTTCGAGCAGCTCGCGTCGCTTCGTGTAGGTCAGCCCGGTCGTCGCCTTGCCATCAAGCCGCATGATGTCGAACAGCAGGAGGGTCACCGGCACCTCCGCAGCCAACTGCTTGACCTTCGCGCCGCGCACATGCATCCGCGCTTGAAGCGCCTCGAACGACGGTCGGCCGCGGTCGTACGCGACGATCTCGCCGTCCAAGATCGCGTTGTGAGAGCCGAGAAGGTCGCCGAGGGCCGCCAGTTCGGGATAGCCCTGCGTCACGTCGTTGTCGTTGCGTGACAGCAGCCGCAACTCCCCGCCGTCCCAATAGGAAACGGCGCGCACGCCGTCCCACTTCATCTCGACGGCGAAGCGGCCGTCGTCCTTCGCGGGAATCGGTCCGGCGACAGCGAGCATCGGGCGGACGAGGGGAAGCGGGCTCACGTTGCGGAAGACTACGAGCGGCTCGGTCGCGACACAACGGCGGCGTGGACGGCGGTCGGGCTAGCCGCGGTGGACGACGGTCCGGCCCGACCCCAAGACGGTGGATTGCTCCTCGTGGGCGCACGAGCAATCGGCGGCGTGCGGCCAGCCCTTCGGCACCGGGGTGCGCACCCACACGGCCTTGCCGTCGCTCAACGGGCTAACCCCCCACTGCGCCGAGAGTGCGTCGACGATGAGCAGCCCGCGGCCGCCTGCGAGAGAGCCGGCATCGCCCACGTATACGCGTGGGTCACGTTCGTCCATCGGCTCGACGGCGGCGGATTCGGCAGCCAGCGCCTGCCTGATATCGCTCTCAATGTCGGTCCGGTGCGGCCGGATCGCAGGCATCGATGGATTGCCATCATGCACCGCCATTTCGACCATGCCGCCTTCGCAGCTGACCGCAACGACGAGGGGCGTCGCTGCATGCATGACCGCGTTCGCGACGAGTTCGGTCAGCGCAAGCGCGGTGTCGTCGTACAACTCCATGAGGTCCCAGTCAGTGAAGCAGTCGCGCAAGAAGGCCCGAGCGACGCTGGCCGACCTCGGCTCAGGGGGCAGCTCGCGCGACGCATGTCGGCACACTGTCCATCACCTGCCAGGCTGGACGACTCGTGACTCCCGGTGCGTCACTGGCCAAGACATTCCCCGTGCGCACGGCAGCCTCCGGAGCGTGATCGCCCTGATTACAGATCCCATGCCCACGGCGACGCGCGACAAAACACTCGCGCTGAAGGCCGCGCGGCCAGCGCTGTCAAGCCTGTTCCGAATAGTGGCGATGTGTCAGACTCACACGCAAATGTTCGCCCTTCGATTGCGTCCGCTCAGCGCCGGGGTGGTCGGGATCGGCGTGGCGCTGACCCTGGGCTTGGCCTGGGTCACCGACACGGTCAACACCCACAACAACGACCGTTTGCTGGCCCAACAGGTGCAGCAAACTGCGGCGGCCATCTCAAGTGCGTTGCCGGTCGTGCAGTCACAGCTCGTCGACGCGGTGCAGATCGGGATCGATACGAATGGCAATGCCCAGACCTTCCAACGTTTCGTGGCCGCCGGGACGGTGTCGACGGGCAACTCCGGGTCGATCTCCCTGTGGCGGCTGACCAACGGACACGCACAAGAAATCACCTCGATCGGACCTCCGCTGGCGCTGGTCAACGAACACCTCGACGGTGCCTTCTTTGCGACCGTGCATCCGAGCGCCTCGTTGTTCGTCACCGGAATCCTGCCCGGCACATCACTGCGGCTCGGATACGCAGAAATGCCCGTAGACGATACGAGTGGATACATGGTGTACCGCGAGACCTCGCTACCGGCTAACCGGCAGGTCGCAGTTCCAGCTTCCTCCCCGTTCGCGCAGTTGAAGTTCGCGCTTTACCTCGGGTCAAAGCCCGATGCTGCTGACCTGCTCGAAGCCACTGGAAGCACGCCGATCCGCGGCCGCACCTCATCGACGTCCCTGCCTTTTGGCGACACGTTCATCACGATGGTCGGCGCATCCAGCAGGCAGCTCAGCGGCAACTTGTCAGCAGCACTGGAGTGGATCGTCCTCGGCGTCGGACTAGCGCTCGCTTTCGGCAGTGGCGCGGCGGTCGAGTACGCGCTGCGACGCCGCCTGTTTGCGGAGAGTCTCGCCCGAGATAACGGCCGCCTGTATCGCGAACAGCAAAACATTGCGGGTTACCTGCAACACGCGTTGCTGCCGCGAGTACCAGAGATCGAGGGCGTGGAGATTGCCACCCGGTACCTTGCGGGTGTCGTCGACATCGAGGTCGGCGGCGACTGGTACGACGTCATCTCCACCGGCAACGACCGCTGCGTGTTCTTCGTCGGTGACGTGTCGGGACGTGGTTTGCAGGCTGCCACGACGATGGCGTCGTTGCGATACGCGATCCGCGCCTACATCGCGCAGGACGACGACGTCGCCACCGTGCTCGTGAAACTGAGTGCGTTGCTCGACATCGAAACCGATCAACAGTTCGCCACCGTGTTAGCAGGCGAAATTGACGTCGGTCGGCACCGCGTGACGGTCGTGTCCGCCGGACACTTCATGCCGCTCGTTGTACGCGACGGTGTTGCGGAATTCATCGTCGGCCTCGCCGCGCCGCCCGTCGGTGTAGAACCGCTCGCCAATCTGACCACCGTTACCTTCGACGTCCCGCCCCACGCGACGCTGATCGCCTTCACCGATGGCTTGATCGAACGCAAGGACGACGAATCGATCGACGTTGGACTCGAACGCCTTCGCGCTGCCGCAACCGGTCAGACGGAGTCCCTTGGCGAATTCGTCGACGGGTTAGTCCATGCATTGATCGTTGCCGACGCCCCCGACGACACCGTCATACTCGCGATCCGCTGGCGCCAATAACAACCGGGTCGGGCAGCTCGCGGCCGACCCATCGGAATGCAAGGATCGCGATGTCGTCCCCCGCGGTGTCCTCCGCCACTATCGAGAGCAGCCTGGTGAGCGCGCCGTCCAGCGTCTTCCCCAAGTCGGTCGCGGCGTGCGCCAACCGCTGGAAGCCGAGGTCGATGTCTTCGCCTCGTCGTTCGACGAGTCCGTCGGTAAAGGCAAGCAGGGTCGACCCAGGCGGCATGACAAGTGTTGTCTCCGCATACGTGGCCGCACCGACCCCGATCGGTAGCCCGACAGGGGTCTCGATGAATCTCGATCCGGTGACCGAAACCAGGAGCGGGTTCAAGTGGCCAGCATTGGCCAACGTGACCTCTCGTGAACCGAGGTCTCCCACTCCGACGAGGATCGTCGCGAAGTGTCCGTCCTCGGCGATGTCGAGCTGACGAGAACACATTCCGAGGGCGGCACCAGGGCCGTGGCCCTCCAGCAGGTAGGCCCGCACTGTGTACCGGAGTTGGGCCATTATCGTGGCGGCGTTGATGCCCCGACCCGAAACGTCTCCGACGACAAACGCGAATCGCTGCTCGTCAACTTGCACGAGGCTGTACCAGTCTCCACCGACGTCGACCCCGTCGGCTCCGGCCACGTAACGGGAGGCGATCTCAAGCTCCGCGATGGAGGGAATGCGTCGCGGCAGGAGAGCATGCTGAAGCGTGAGCGCGATGCTCCGCTGCTCCCCGTAGAGGCGGTCGAGGTCACGATAGAGCTCGCTGATGGTTTCGGCGTTCACCTCGGCTTCCCTGCGCCTTCTGGCCAACCGCACTGCGACGAATACCGACGTGATAGTCAGCACGATGCCAACCGCGAGGACTATCCACGGCAGGTTTGCGCCAAGCGATCCGCCTAGATGTCCCAACGGCGCGGCGACGAGTGTGACTGACGTATCACCAAAGGGGACGACGACCCGCGCAGCGCCTCTGAGTGGCAACTGGCTGGGCGAGACGTCC
>Ga0208220_1000643_pt1 | contig 14694 bp, 11 predicted proteins | sample NGESurdeep092012_9_FD_184484 | JGI IMG/M metagenome (GOLD analysis project Ga0208220, IMG submission 184484) | Arctic peat soil microbial communities from Barrow, Alaska - NGEE Surface sample F53-1 deep-092012 (SPAdes) | ecosystem: Environmental > Terrestrial > Soil > Wetlands > Peat ... | reverse complement strand
GCACGAGACCGGAATGCCGATCCACATCACCGAGCGGCCGCTCGACTCGGTGGCAATGGGATCGGGCAAGTGCATCGAGGAGTTCGAGGCCCTGCAGCAGGTTCTCATCTCCGAGCCGCGCGGTCGCTGACGCACCGACCCCGGTCCTGGTGTCGCGCAACACGTCTGAGGTCTTCATGAATCGCCGCGTGCGCTTGTGAGGGATAGTCGCCGCACCCGCGTCGTCCTCGCGTTGCTGCTGCTGACCGCATTCACCTTGATCACCCTCGACTACCGATCGCGTGGCGGGGGATTCTTCGGTTCCATTCGCCGTACCGCGTCCTCAGTTTTCGGGCCGGTTGAACGTGCCGCCGCCGATGTGGTGCGGCCGGTGCGGCACGCCGTTCAGGCCGTCGGAGACATCGGAAGCAATCACAAGAAGGTCACCGATCTGCAGAAGGAAGTTGCCACCCTTCAGCAGCAGCTGAAGTTGCAGCCGTTCGACACCTCGCGCGAAAACGAGCTCGAGCAACTGCTACACGTGTCGGCCGTAGGCCAGTACAAGTTGCTCTACGCGCAGGTGATTGCGGTCAGTGCAACAAACGGATTCGAGTGGACGGCGACCATTGACGCCGGGTCGAGCGACGGACTCAAAGAGAACATGACGGTCCTGAACGGCGATGGTCTCGTTGGACGGTTGAAGGTCGTCGGCTCGACGACGTCGACGGTGTTGCTCGCGATCGACCCTGAGTTCAACGTCGGCGTCCGCTTGCCCAACAACGCCATGGGAGTTGTGTCGGGCCACGGCCGCTCGGCGATGAGCCTGGAGATGCTCGACCCGACGGCCCGCGTAAAGACCGGCGATGGCCTGGTAACACAGGGATCTCTCGACCAGACACCGTTCGTGTGGGGCGTGCCGGTCGGCAGCGTGATCTCGGCGACCAACCCGCTCGCGGGCGACGTGCAGACCGGCGAGGTCAAGCCGTACGTCGACTTCAGCACGCTCGATCTCGTCGGCGTCGTTGTCGAGCCGCCGCGTGTCGACCCGCGCGATGCGTTACTCGCGCCGCCGCTGCCCACCGTCACTGTCACGACCACAGCGACGGCGACCGCCACGGTGACGGCTTCTCCACTGGCGTCGTTCACACCCACCGTCTCGTTCAGTTCGACGCCGACCGCGAAGCCGAGCCGGTCGCCGAGCGCAACGCCGACATCAAAGGTGAGCCCGAAGCCGACCGTGACACCGAGCGTCACGCCGACGCCGCCGAAACCTAGTGTGACGCCGACCGGATCTCCGAGTACTACCCCCACTGCATCGGCGTCCCATGGCTGAGATTCCGCGCGCGGCACTCATCGTCGTCCTCGTCCTGCTCGCCTGCGTTGTTGACGCGGTGCTCTTCAATCCGCTGAATCTGCCCGGTTCGCCGCCCAACCTGCTGGTGCTCGTCGTCGCCGCGATCGCGCTCGTACTCGGCCCGGTCGGGGGAGCGGTCACTGGATTTCTCGCCGGTCTCGCGGCGGACGTCCTGCCGCCGGCTGACCACCTGATCGGCCGGTACGCGCTGGTCTTTTGTCTGGCGGGGTACCTGGTCGGCCTCGTGCACGACGAAGCGCAAGACTCCGTTCTGCTGGCGCTCGTCGCCGTGGGAGCTGCGGCCGCGGTCGCGACTTTGCTGTACGGCGCGCTTGGTGGATTGTTGAGCGACGGTCGAGTCGACGCGCACACGATCTTGAGCAGCCTGCCGTTCTCGATCTTCTACGACGTCCTGCTCGCGCCGTTCGTCGTACCGTGGGTCATGTCCTTGACCAGGCGGGCGGAGCCGCAGGTGACCCGGAAATGAAGTGTCGCAGGTGACCCGGAAATGAACGATCGCTCAGGGCTGCGGCTGATCATTCTCGGCGTCCTGGTGTTCTCGCTGCCGATTACCCTGCTCGGCCGCCTCTGGTACATGCAGGCCCTCGCCGGCTCCCAGTACGTGGCGGCCGTGAACGCCGATGCGACCAGTGTGGTCCGCACCCTTGCTCCCCGGGGCGCGATTGTCGACGACGTCGGCAATCCGCTCGCACGCAACGACAGTGCACTTGTCGTCTCTGCGTTGAGCACCGCGTTGCCGAAGGCGAACCTCGGCACGTTGAAGAACCCGATAGCCAATCCCGCCCGCGTTCAGGAAATGCAGCGGCTGTCAGCTGTGCTCGGGATACCTGCTGCGACGCTCGACGCCACTGCCACGCTGTGCGACTACTTCGACTACGGCAAAGCCGCGCCGACGAAGAATCCCGGCTGCTGGACTGGCTCGCCGCTGCAGCCGATCCCGCTCATCACGATCGACAACACCACCCCCGCGGGTACTCAGAAGGCGACGCAGGTGGCGCTGCGCGTTCTCGAGCAGCAGGAGCTGTACCCCGGAGTAACCGCGCAGATCGAGGAGGTTCGCAACTACCCGGCCCCCGACAACGCGTCGGCGGCTCAGTTGATCGGACACGTCGGAAAGATCAGCCAGTCCGACATCGACGCCGCGAAGAAGAAGAACGCCGCCGCCGCCACGGCATTGGAGACTGCCGCCAGCATCGGCGGAATCTCTGGTCAGGAAGGCCTTGAGGCGGAGTACAACAACTATCTCGAAGGCAGTCTGGGCACCGAGACGTTCTCGGTAACGCCCGCTGGCAATCCAGTCTCGACGCTGAGCCAGGTACCGGCCATCCCTGGCGACACCGTGGTCACGAGCATTGACGCAAGGGTGCAGCGCATCGCAGAACAAGCGATAGCCGACGCGGTCACTGCCGCTCGAACGAAGCCGCAGTTCATTTCAGGCAAGAACCAGACACAGAAGGCGGACGCCGCGGCAGCGGTCGTTATCGACACGCGTACCGGTCACGTGATTGCCGCCGCCAACTACCCGTCGTACGACCCGGGAGTGTGGGACGGCGGCACGATCGACGATGCGATCTACAAGTCGCTGCAGGCGAATCCCGGGAAACCTCTTTTCTCGCAGGCTATTCAGGGCCAGTACGCGCCGGGATCAACCTTCAAGGTCGTCACCACTGCGGCGGCACTCGACCATGGTGGTTACACCCCCGACGCCACGTATGACTGCCCGGGGACACTGACCGAGGGTGGGCGGACGTTCCACAACTTCGACAACGAAGGCGCGCAGGGCATGATTACCTTCGCGCAGGCGCTGACGATCTCTTGTGACACGTTTTTCGACGGTGTCGGTGCCGCACTGTGGAACGCCGACGGGCAACTCGCCGGCGCGAACGCGAAAGAGCTCGTCGTCAACGAAGCAAAGGAATGGAAGCTCGGCAAAGACACCGGGATCGATCTGCCGATCGATGCGAGCGGCAACATCGAATCGCGCCAGGACCTGAAGAACTACGACGCCAAGAACCACGCGCTGTGGTGTTCCGAAGCGAAGACCGACAAGGACCCAAACCAGAAGGCGATCGACAACAGCAACTGTCTGTACCACATCCCCGGGCTGTACCAGATCGGTGAAGCGGTGAACGTCGCCATCGGTCAGGGCACGACAACTGCATCGCCACTGCAGATGGCTGACATCTACGCAGCGCTCGGCAACGGCGGCACGTTGTACTCACCGCGGCTGGCGAAGGCGATCGTCGGGCCCGACGGCAAACTCGTCCAGACCATCAACGCCCCGTCGACGAAGCTGCAGGTCTCGCCGGAGGTGCTGCAGTACATCCAGCAGGCGCTGGTCGGCGTCGTGACCGATCCGAGCGGCACCGGTGCGTCGGCCTTTGCCGGGTTCCCGTTCGACCAATACACGGTCGCGGGCAAGACGGGTACCGCGGAGGTTCCGCCGAAGGACGACACTGCGTGGTTCGCCTCCTACGGCGGGCCGGCCGGCCAGCCTGCGCAGTACGCCGTGGTGGTGGCGATCTCGCAGGGCGGCCAGGGTGGCATCACGGCGGCGCCCGCGGTTCGCCAGATCTACGACGGCATCTGGGGCCTGAACGGTAACCCGAAGAATCCCGACGATCAGTTCGCCGCGCACGGCCCGGCACTTCCCGGCGGCGCGCCACCGATCGCGCTGCCCAAGGTCGCGCAGGTGGCGGGGGCGCCGGCGGCATCAGCTTCCTCGGAGGTAGGTTCCCCGTCACCAAGTTCTCCGACACTGGGTTCTCCGACACCGAGTTCCACAGCAGGCTCGCAAGCTCCGGCGGTGGGTTCGCCCACGGCCGGCGCTGCGGCATCGGTGGCCTCGCCGGCGTCGGCGGCTCCCGCAGTGTTTGCGGTACCGCTGACGCAGGCCGCCGATGCCACGGCAGTGCGCCCGAGACGGCGACTGCTGAAACAGAATCGGGTGAAGCGAAGATGATCGGCGACTGGGCGGCTCCGCGGCCCCGGCGCATGAGCTCATCGAGCGCCGGCATGCTCACGCGCGAATCACGGCTGCGCCGGTCGGACTGGGTTCTGACGGCCGCCGTGCTCAGCCTGTCGCTGATCGGCGTCCTGCTGGTTGCGGCCGCGACACGGCCGCTGAATCCGACACATCCATTCGCCGTCGTCGAGCACCAGGTGCTGTTCCTGGCGGTTGCCTTGGGGCTGGGGGTGGCTGCGACCCTCGCGGACTACCGGGCTATTCGTTCCTCCGCGCCGGTGATCTACGTACTTGCCTGCCTCGGCCTGCTCGCCACCTTCGCGATCGGGTCGAGCGTGGCCGGCGCCAAGGCATGGATCAGCATCGGCGGCGGGCTAGAGATCCAGCCATCGGAGTTCGCGAAGCTCGCCGTCATCGTGTTGGTGGCGATGCTGTTCAGCTCGGCGCGTGAGGATCGTCGCGACATCGGCGACCTCGATGTCTTGAGAGCCCTGCTGCTTATGGGTTTTCCGATGTTGCTCGTACTGCTGCAAAACGACCTCGGGACCATGTTGGTGATGGTCGCGATCGTGTTCGGCGTGCTCGCGATTGGGGGAGTGCCGACCCGCTGGATGGTCGGGCTTACGACTCTGATGTTGTTTGCCACCATCGTGATCGTCAAAGTGCACATGCTGAGCCCGTACCAGGTAAATCGCATCACGGCCTACCTGCATCCGAACTCGCCGTCAGTGCTGCGTGACTCGGGTTTCAACGCGCATCAAGCCCAACTCGCCATCGGGTCCGGTGGGCTAACTGGCAGCGGGCTCTTTCATGGCGCACAGATCAACAGCGGTGCGGTCTACGCCGCGCACACCGACTTCATCTTTGCGACGGCGGGTGAGGAACTCGGCTTCCTCGGTTCGGCGCTGATCATCGTCTTGTTGTCGGTCATCTTGTGGCGTGGGCTGCGGATCGCCTCGCGGGCGCCCGATCTGTTCGGCCGGATCATCGCCGGTGGCGTCGTCTGCTGGCTGGCGTTCGAGACCTTCGAGAACATCGGCATGAACCTCGGGATCATGCCCGTCACCGGGATTCCGCTGCAGTTTGTCTCCTACGGCGGGTCGTCGCTGTTCGCAAGCATGCTGGCTGTCGGCCTGCTCCAGAACGTCCACATCCAGACGCAGGCGACGCAAAATTCGAGCGGCGGGCTTTAGAGCTACTCTTCAGTCGTGTCGAGCAACAGTGCCGAGTCGGTGTTCCCTCGGCTCGAGCCGTTGCTGATGAGCGTCAGCAAGCCCGTCCAGTACGTCGGCGGCGAGCTGAACTCACTCGTCAAAGACTGGGCCGAATGCGACGTCCGATGGTGCCTCATGTACCCCGACGCGTACGAGGTCGGCCTGCCCAACCAGGGCGTGCAGATCCTTTATGAGGTGCTGGGTGAACTCGACGGCGTGCTCGTCGAGCGCACTTACTCGGTGTGGCCAGATCTCGAAGCCCTGATGCGCGAACACGGCATCCCGCAGTTCACCGTCGATGCCCATCGACCGGTCGGCGCGTTCGACATCTTCGGCGTCTCGTTTTCCACCGAACTCGGCTACACCAACATGCTCAACGCACTCGACCTCGCCGGCATCCCTACCGAGTCGGCGAATCGAACGCCCGAGCACCCGCTGGTCATCGCCGGCGGCCACGCTGCTTTCAACCCCGAGCCGATCGCCGATTTCATCGATGCCGCAGTTCTCGGCGACGGTGAGCAGGCAGTCATCGCGATCACGCACATCGTGCGCGAATGGAAGCGCGAGGGCTCGCCCGGCGGACGCGACGAAGTACTGCAGCGACTGGCCCGCACCGGCAATATCTACGTGCCCCGTTTCTACGACGTGACTTACCGCAGTGATGGCCACATCGACGCGGTCGCCCCGAATCGCGCCGGCATACCGGCACGGGTTTCGAAGCACACCCTGATGGATCTCGACGCGTGGCCGTACCCGAAGAAACCCCTTGTACCGCTGGCAGAAACCGTTCACGAGCGGTTCAGCGTCGAAATCTTCCGCGGCTGCACACGAGGGTGCCGGTTCTGTCAGGCCGGCATGATCACCCGGCCGGTACGCGAGCGGTCGATCGACACGATCGGCGCGATGGTCGATGCAGGCCTGAAGGCAAGCGGCTTTCAAGAAGTTGGGTTGCTGTCGCTCAGCAGCGCCGACCATTCCGAGATTGGCCCGCTGGCCAAGCAGCTCGCCGACCGCTACGAGGGGACGAACACCTCGCTGTCGTTGCCCTCGACGAGAGTCGACGCGTTCAACGTCGACCTGGCCAACGAGTTCTCCCGTAACGGCCGCCGGTCGGGCCTGACGTTCGCGCCTGAAGGCGGCAGCGAGCGCATGCGCAAGGTCATCAACAAGATGGTGACGGAGGAAGACCTGATCCGCACGGTGACCACTGCATACGCCCAGGGTTGGCGCCGGGTGAAGCTGTACTTCATGTGCGGGCTCCCGACTGAGACCGACGACGACGTGCTGCAAATCGCTGACCTGGCTAGAAAAGTGATCCAAGCAGGCCGCACGGCGAGTGGCAGCCGTGACATCGGCTGCACCGTGTCAATCGGTGGCTTTGTGCCCAAGCCGCACACGCCGTTTCAGTGGGCTGCGCAGCTCGACCACGCCACAACAGACTCGCGATTGCTGAAGCTGCGCGACACGATTCGCACTGACCGTCAGTACGGGAAAGCGATCGGTTTCCGTTACCACGACGGGAAACCCGGCATCGTCGAAGGGCTGCTCTCGCGCGGCGACCGGCGGGTGGGTCGCATCATCAAGCAGGTCTGGCTCGACGGTGGCCGTTTCGACGGCTGGAGCGAGCACTTCTCGTTCGATCGGTGGATGAGCGCGGCTGCCGTCGCGCTGGCCGACCAACCGGTCGACGTCGACTGGTACACCACTCGCGAGCGCGACCGCTCCGAAGTGCTGCCCTGGGACCATCTCGACTCCGGGCTCGACAAGGACTGGCTGTGGCAGGACTGGCAGGACTCGCTCTCCGACGTCGAGGTCGAGGACTGCCGCTGGACCCCGTGCTTCGACTGCGGCGTCTGCGACACCATGGGCACCGACATCCAGGTCGGGCCGACCGGCCGCACGCTGCTGCCGTTGACCGTCGTCTGACATGGGTCGCCAGCCTGACGCGCGCGACGTCGCCCCCGCCGTCCAGCGTCTTCGTATTCACTTCGCCAAGCGAGGCCGGCTCCGCTTCACCAGCCATCGCGATTTCCAACGGGTGTTCGAACGGGCGATCCGACGCGCCGAGGTGCCGGTCGCGTTCAGCGCGGGGTTCTCGCCGCACCCGAAGATCTCCTACGTCGGCGCGGCGTCGACGGGGGCGGCTAGCGAAGCCGAGTATCTCGAGATTGCCGTCACCCGGGTCTGCGACCCGGCCCAGGTGAGGTCCGAGCTCGATGCCGCGCTGCCGACGGGGTTCGACGTCATCGAGGTGCTCGAGGCGCGCGGCGGCTCGTTGCCCGACCGGATCGACACCTCGCACTGGCAGGTAACCCTCAACGGGGTCGACCCACGCGAGGCGCAAGTAGCCGTCGCGGCCTTCCTTCAGGCCGAGTCGATCCCGGTCGAGAGAGTGCTCAAGGATGGACGCCGGACCCTCGACGCCCGCCTGCCAGTCGTCCACCTCGGCGTGGTCGGGGACCTTGACGCGACCGGCTGTGCGATACTTGACATGGTTGTTCGGCACCTCACACCTGCCGTTCGGCCAGACGACGTTCTCGCCGGACTTCGCCAGGTGAGTGACCTGGCGCCGCCGCTTCCCCCTCTGGTGTTGCGGCTGGCGCAGGGGCACCTCGACGAATTTGGCAAGCTCGCCGACCCGCTGGCGCCCGACAGGGATGCCGCGGCCGGAGCCGATCCGGCTGTGGGAATCCCCGCGACGCGGTAGGTCCGGCCCGCTTCGAACTTCGTTCGTCCACAGACTTGCGCTGTTTTCTAGCCCGGGCCCAACCGGACCCGATCGCCGGGACACAGCGACCGACTACAGACTTGCTCCTGTGCGGTGCGGCTCCTGCCAGTGATCTTCTACTGGTGACGAAGCGGCGCCCGGGAGCCCGACGGGAAGACTTTTCCGCATGCTCGAGAACGAGCCCACCAATCCATCCGATACCTTCACCAACTCCGCCAACCCGGACGCCCCGTCCGGTGGCAGTCCCACAACAGCGTCCACAACAGCGCGCAAGCGCACGAGCGCCAAGAAGACCGCGGCTCCTCGCGCCGCAGCGTCCAGAACCAGGACAGCCAAGGCGGTAGCGGCGCCTGCCGCCGACACGCAGTCGGTGCCAGACGCGGCCGCTGCGCCGGCCCGAGGCGGACGCCGTCCGGCCAAGAAGACCGCGGCCGCGCCGCAAACGACCCACGATGACCAGTCGGTGCACGAGCCGGCAGCTGCAGCCAAGAAGGCGGCCAAGCGGGCGCCTCGCAAGGCAGCGAAGGCGACCGGCGGCAGCGATCAGGCCGACCACGGCGCCCCCGACTCGGCGCCGAGCCGACCGGCCGCGATCCCGACCCTTCTTTTCCAGCCCCCGAGCGCCGAGAACGCGGTGCCGGCCAGCGACAGCACAGCTCGGGACTCCGCCGATGGCGGAACAAGTGAGGGCTCCGGCGCACCACGCCGGCGCCGTCGTGGCGGCCGCGGTCGCCGTGGCGGGCAGGGCGGCCACGGCGAGTTCGCCACCAACAGCGACGGCTCGACTGATCGGGACGCATCCGAGTCCGGCGAGGCTCGAACCGACGGGCGAACTGATGCGCGATCCGATGGCGAGAGCGGCTCGCCGTCCGATAACTCCGATCAGCAGGACGATCACGACGGCGAAGGCTCCGCGTCCAGCCGTCGCCGTCGCCGTCGCCGCAGTCGCGGTGCAGGTGAGGGCGAAGTCCGATCGCCCGACGATCCGCCGAACACTGTCGTTCGCATCCGCGAGCCTCGCGACCACGACGACAACGGCAATGGCGGCGTTCAAGGCGTCAAAGGCTCGACCCGCCTCGAGGCCAAGAAGCAGCGCCGTCGCGAAGGCCGCGAGCAGGGCAGAGGGCACGGGCGGCGCGGCCTGGTCATCACCGAGTCCGAGTTCCTTGCCCGCCGCGAGTCCGTCGACCGCGTGATGGCCGTTCGGCAGCGCGGTGACCGCACCCAGATCGGCGTCCTCGAAGACGGCATCCTGGTCGAGCACTTCGTCAGCACGGCTTCGACCAACCGCATGGTCGGCAACGTCTACCTCGGCCGGGTGCAGAACGTGCTCTCCGGCATGGAGGCGGCGTTCGTCGACATCGGCAAGGGCCGCAACGCGGTGCTCTATGCCGGTGAGGTGAACTTCGACACGTCCGGTCTTGAAGGCGGTCCGCGTCGCATCGAGTCGGCGTTGAAGCCAGGCCAGGCTGTCGTCGTCCAGGTCACGAAAGACCCGATCGGGCAGAAGGGTGCCCGCCTCACCAGCCAGATCAGCCTGCCGGGCCGCTACCTCGTGTACGTGCCCGAGGGTTCGATGATGGGCATCAGCCGCAAACTGCCGGACGTCGAGCGGTCGCGGTTGAAGGCGATCCTGAAGAAGGTCACACCTGAGGGCGCCGGCGTCATCGTGCGCACGGCCGCCGAGGGTGCCTCCGAAGAGGACCTCACACGTGACGTCGCGCGGCTTGCGGCCCAATGGGAAGTCATCCAGAAGAAGTCCGAGACGGCCAACGCCCCTGCGCTGCTGTACAGCGAGCCCGACTTGACGATTCGTGTCATCCGTGACGTCTTCAACGAAGACTTCAATCAGCTCGTCGTGTCGGCGGATTCCGACTGGGACACCGTCGAGGCCTACGTCGCCCACGTCGCCCCCGACCTGGTGCCGCGGCTCTCGCAGTGGACGTCTGAAGAGGACATCTTCACCCACTACCGAGTTGACGAGCAGATCGCCAAGGCGCTCGACCGCAAGGTCTGGTTGCCGAGCGGTGGCTACCTCGTCATCGATCGCACCGAAGCGATGATCGTCATCGACGTCAACACCGGTCGGTTCATCGGCAAGGGTGGCAACCTCGAAGAGACGGTCACCAAGAACAACCTCGAGGCCGCCGAAGAAATCGTCCGGCAGCTTCGATTGCGTGACATCGGCGGCATCATCGTCATCGACTTCATCGACATGGTGCTCGAAGGCAACAGAGACTTGGTGTTGCGCCGGCTCGTCGAGTGTCTCGGTCGCGATCGCACCAAGCACCAAGTCGCCGAAGTCACTTCGCTCGGTCTCGTGCAGATGACTCGCAAGCGCGTCGGCAACGGCCTGCTCGAGGCGTTCTCCGAGATCTGCGAGGTCTGCAACGGACGCGGCGTGATCGTGCACACCGATCTGGTCGAGCACAACCACTCATCGCGCCCTGCACCGACCTCCAAGCCCACGCCTGCGGTCGTAGCGGCTGCGCGTGGCAAGGGGTCGCGGGGTCGTGGCGGCCAAGGCGCAGCGGCACGGTCCGCATCTGACGGCGAGACGGGTGTAGTTGAAGGCGGCGACTCGTCGCCTGCTGGTGAGCCGACTGCCGATGCTGTCGCGGATGCCGGCGAGGTTGTCCACGTCGAACACCCCGACGGGGCCGAGCACGCGCACTCGGACGGCGCCGAGCCCGCGCAGTCGGATCACGCGAATTCCGACGATGCGGGGACGTCAGGTGCCAAGAAGTCGTCGGGCGCCTCGCGGTCGCGTCGCGGTGGTCGTCGTCGTGGTGGGTCGAAGGCCAACGCCGGCGCTGACCACACCGCAGCTGCCCACGACTCCGGACCAGCCGGCGCCTGACCGTTGGTCTCCAACGGGCGTTCTTGCGCCCGCTACGGACCAACGCTCGCAACGGCAGCAGCTCAGCCTCCCGCCGTCCCGCCTCAGCTCCCCGCCATCCGCAACTTCGCATCCCGTGTGGTCGCGGAAAGGGCGGAATTCGCGGCTTCTTACAACCACACCGGATGCGAAGTTGCGCTAAGCCGCTGGCGTCGCGTCTTGGAAGACCATGATCGAGCCGCTGTAGCACGCGACCCACACCTGGTGCGTCGCGTTGTCGTAGGTGATGCCGATCGGGTTCGGATTCGTCGGGACGGTCTGCAAGACGTGCATGTCGCTCGTGCGCACCTTGCTCATCGTGTTGGACATGTAGTTCACGACGTAGATGTAGCTGCCATCCGGCGAGATCGTCATGCTGCGCGGCGCAGCGCCCGTCGCGACCTTGGCGACCACCGTGCGGGTGATGAGCGAAATCTTGTCGACCAACCGGGAGCCGTTGATCGTGGCGTAAAGCCAGTGACCGTCGGCGCTCATCACCAAGTGCCGCGGCGCTGAGCCGACGTTGGAGATCCAGCTGACCGCGAACGTCGAGAGGTTGATGGCGGCAATTCGCGTCGAACCCATGACGGCGACGTACGCGGTGCCGCCCACCGGATCGATCGCGATGCCGCGCGGATACGGGCCGAGCGGAATCGTCGTGACGACCTTGCCGGTCGCGGTGTCGACGATGCTTTCGCTGTAGGAGCACCAGTTCGATACCAGCAGATACTTGCCGTTCGGCGTGACAGCGACGAACTTCGGTACTGCGCCGACCTCGATCGCCTGGTCGATCGTCAACGTCGCGAGGTTGATTCGGTAGACGAAGCTGTCGGGGTAGTGCTCGCCCAACGTGCACTCGTCGGAGCCCTCGCGAGTGAACGGTGCCGCGCCGTACATCGAGTAGTTCGACACGTACACGTACTTGTGGTCGGGCGTGAACGCTGCCTCGACGGGCGCGCCCTTGTAGGTGCCCGGATATTGCGGATACCCGAGGCTCGCCAGGTTCACGGAGTCCGGGATGATCTTCACCAGGTGGTAGTTGCGGTCGTACACGTTCATGGTGTGCAGATACATCATGTTCTGCGCGAAGAAGAGTCCGGTCTGCGACGACACCACTGACTTCTCGTCGAGGTGACCCGTGATGGTCTTGATCAAGGTCATCTTGCCGGCGGGTTCAACCTGACCAGCCGGGTTGGACGGCGATGGGCTGGCCTTCGAAGGGGCGGACGGCGAGGGGCTGGCCTTCGAAGGGGCGGACGGCGAGGGGCTCGGGCCTTTCGACCGGGCTGCCGGCTTGGAACTCGGAGACGGTTTGGCGGGCGTCGACGCTGCTGGCGTGGCGGCCGGCGCAGAACTGGCCGCCGCCACGACGCCGGCAGTCGACCCAGCGGCCGCTGATGTCGCGGTCGGCCCCGAGGCGGTGGCAGCAGCTGACGCCAAGGTGCCCGAAGCGGCCGCACTCGAACCCGCCGACGCCGATGCCGAGGGCGCCGAAGACCGGTTGGAAGCCGTGCAGCCGGCCGTCACCAGGGCGGGCACCAGCACCAGCGCAGCCGCTATCCGTCGCATCCCGCCATCTTCGCTGATACTTCGCCGATTCCTCGTCAATGAGGCCCGGTTTGACCCCCCGGCGCGCTGGTCCGTACTCTTGGGGGTCGGCGCGCTTCAAATGCGCCTATCGCCGCGCGTCCGTTGTCGGTGTCGCGTGTCCGCGGTGAGTCCGAGTCGTAAGTTCGAGCAGGCAGGAGTTCCGCGGTGTACGCGATCGTTCGCAGCGGCGGCAGGCAGCACAAGGTGGCCGTTGGCGACGTCGTCGAGGTCGACCGGGTCGAGGGCGAGCCCGGCACGTCGGTCACACTCGCCGCGCTCCTGCTCGTCGACGGCGACGCGGTGACCAGTGACGCGAAGGCCTTGGGCAACGTGACGGTGACCGCCGAGGTCGTCGACCACACCAAGGGCCCCAAGATCCACATCCTCAAGTACAAGAACAAGACCGGATACCGCAAGCGACAGGGCCACCGTCAGCGCCACAGTCGTTTGAAGGTCACCGGCATCGAGACCGGAAAGTAGGCTGCTGACATGGCTCACAAGAAGGGCGCATCGTCCAGCCGCAACGGCCGCGACTCCAATGCCCAGTTTCTCGGTGTGAAGCGCTACGGCGGCCAGCTCGTCAACGCTGGCGAGATCCTCATTCGGCAGCGCGGCACCCACCACCACCCCGGCCTCAACGTCGGACGAGGCAAGGACGACACGCTGTTCGCCCTGGCGGCGGGTCGGGTCGAGTTCGGCACCGCACGCGGCCGGCGCGTGGTCAACATCGTCCCGGGGACCTAAGCCCGGTCATTGCACCGCAGCAGTACACGAGGGCGAACCGGTTTCGGTCCGCCCTCGTCTTGTTTCCACAGTGTGCTTTAACTGAGTGTTGTTTTAACTGCGAAGGAGGGCGCGATGCCGACGTTCGTCGACCGTGTCATCCTGCACGCGAGCGCAGGCAACGGCGGCCACGGCTGCGCGTCGATCCATCGCGAGAAGTACAAGCCCCTAGGCGGTCCGGACGGCGGTGATGGCGGTCGCGGCGGCAATGTCGCTTTGATCGTCGACCCCGATACGACCACGCTGCTGGCGTTCCATCACGCCCCGCACCGTCGTGCGACGTCCGGCAAGCCGGGCCAGGGCAGCAACCGCGACGGCGCCAACGGCGAGGACATGATCCTGCCCGTCCCCGACGGCACGGTCGTGAAGACCGAAGACGGTGTCGTGCTGGCTGACTTGGTGGGCGCGGGTTCGACCTACATCGTTGCGCAGGGCGGACGCGGCGGTCTCGGCAACGCTGCACTTGCGTCGCCGCGCCGAAAGGCGCCCGGCTTCGCGCTGCTCGGCGAGCCAGGCGCCGTCCAGGATGTCGTGCTTGAACTGAAGACCGTCGCCGATGTCGCGCTCGTCGGCTACCCGAACGCCGGCAAGTCGTCGCTGGTCGCGGCGATGTCGGCAGCCCGGCCGAAGATCGCCGACTACCCGTTCACCACGCTCGTCCCGAACCTCGGCGTCGTGCAGGCGGGGGAGTCGCGGTTCACCGTGGCCGATGTTCCCGGGCTTGTTCGCGGCGCGAGTGAAGGGCGCGGCCTGGGTCTTGAGTTCCTGCGCCACGTCGAGCGGTGCACTGCGCTCGTGCACGTCATCGACTGCGCGACGATGGAACCCGATCGCGATCCGGTCAGCGACCTCGAAGCAATCGAGGCCGAACTGGCCGCCTATGACGAGACCGATCTCGGCGGCGTCCCGTTGAACGAGCGGCCACGGCTGGTCGTGCTGAACAAGGTCGACGTGCCGGACGCGCGCGATCTTGCCGAGATGGTCCGCGCCGAAATCGAAGAGCGCGGCATCAAGGTCATCATCGCCTCGGCGGCGACCCGCGAAGGTCTGCGCGAGCTCTCGTTTGCCATGGCCGAGCTCGTCGAGCAGGCCAGGGCAGCGCGACCGCACGATGAGGCGACGCGCATCGTGCTGCGCCCGCGCGCCGTCGATGACAGCGGCTTCACGGTGACCAAAGTCGGC
>Ga0208220_1000642_pt1 | contig 14701 bp, 13 predicted proteins | sample NGESurdeep092012_9_FD_184484 | JGI IMG/M metagenome (GOLD analysis project Ga0208220, IMG submission 184484) | Arctic peat soil microbial communities from Barrow, Alaska - NGEE Surface sample F53-1 deep-092012 (SPAdes) | ecosystem: Environmental > Terrestrial > Soil > Wetlands > Peat ... | reverse complement strand
GGCGGCTTTCCGATCGGTGCCTGCCTCGCGACGGCGGAAGCCGCTGCCGGCATGACGCCCGGCTCGCATGGCTCGACTTTCGGCGGCAACCCGCTCGCGGTCGCCGCCGCGAACGCGGTGCTTGACGTCATGCTCAAGCCCGGATTTTTTCGGCATGTGCAGAAGATGTCGCTGCTGCTGAAGCAGAAGCTCGCTTCGGTGGTCGATCGCTATCCCGGCGTGCTCGCGGAAGTTCGCGGCGAGGGGCTCCTGGTCGGCGTAAAGGCGGTGGTGCCGTCGGGCGACCTGGTGACGGCGCTGCGCAATGAAAAGCTGCTCACGGTCGGCGCCGGCGACAATGTGGTGCGGTTTCTGCCGCCATTGATCGTTACCGAGGCCGAGATCGATGAATCGGTAGCCCGGCTCGAGCGCGCCTGTGCCGCCCTGGCCAGCCATCCATTGCAACAGGCGGCGGGGCAATGAGCAAGGCGCTACGTCACTTTCTCGATCTCAGCGAGCTTCCGACCAGGGAGCTGCGCAACATGCTGGCTGCCGGCGTCGCGATGAAGGCGAAGCTGAAGGCGCACGAGGCGGCGGCGAGGCCGCTTGAAGGCAAGACCCTGGCGATGATCTTCGAGAAGCCTTCGACCCGAACCCGGGTGTCGTTCGACGTCGGGATGCGGCAACTCGGCGGCGAATCGATCATGCTGACCGGCGCGGAAATGCAGCTCGGCCGCGGCGAGACCATCGCCGACACTGCGCGGGTGCTGTCGCGCTACGTCGACGCCATCATGATCCGCATCCTCAACCATGAGGCGCTGCTGGAGCTTGCTGCGCACGCCACTGTGCCCGTGATCAACGGGCTGACGCGGCGCTCGCACCCGTGCCAGGTGATGGCCGACCTGATGACGTTCGAGGAGCATCGCGGCCCGATCGAGGGCCGCACCATCGCCTGGACCGGCGACGACAACAACGTGCTGGCGTCGTGGGCACACGCGGCGGAACGGTTTCAATTCAAGCTGAACATCGCAACCCCGCCGCAGCTTGCGCCGAACAAGGCCATGAAGGAATGGATCAAGGCGACCCAGGCCCCGATCGCGCTCGGCAGCGATCCGGAAGCGGCGGTGCGCGGCGCCGATTGCGTGGTCACCGATACCTGGGTTTCGATGGGCGACAAGGACGGCGAGCACCGCCACAATTTGCTGAAGCCATACCAGGTCAACGCCAAGCTGATGTCGCTGGCCAAACCCGATGCGCTGTTCATGCATTGCCTGCCGGCGCATCGCGGCGATGAAGTCACCGACGAGGTGATCGACGGCCCGCAATCGGTGGTGTTCGACGAGGCCGAGAACCGTCTGCACGCGCAAAAGGGGATTCTGGCGTGGTGTTTTGAGTCGGTGGCGTAAGTCTCTCAGTCGTCCTTGCGAAAGCAAGAGGACCCACACCGCGTGATCTCTCGATTTTCGCAGTGTGGCAGACGTCGTTCGTAACAATGAAAGCCGGTGGTTATGGGTCCCTGCGTTCGCATTGCTTTCGCAGGGACGACTCGTGGAGATGGTCGCCGCCCTTGAACCCCTTCCACTTCGTTCCCTTCGACCCCAGATAAAGCGCCATGGTTTCAGAATCCTCCGACACGAAAATCACGGCCGAGGCGCCCGTTCGTGCGCCCTCGGCCGTTCCGGTCGACGACGCGGCGCTGCCGTTCGAAGTCGATGCGCTCGATCTGCGCGGCCGCCTGACCCGGCTCGGCCCCGCGCTCGACGACATCCTGACCAAGCACGATTATCCGCCGGCCGTCGGCAAGCTGCTCGGCGAGGCGATCGTGCTCACGACGCTGCTCGGCTTGTCGCTGAAATTCGACGGCCGTTTCATTCTGCAGACCCAGACCGATGGCCCGGTGTCGTTTTTGATCGTCGACTTCCAGGCGCCGGATCGCTTGCGCGCCTACGCGCGCTTTGACGCAAAGCGGCTCAAGCCTGGTCAGGACTCCGGTGCGTTGCTCGGCAAGGGCCATCTCGCGATGACCATCGATCAGGGACTGGACATGAGCCGATACCAGGGCCTGGTGGCGCTCGAAGGCGGCAGCCTGGAAGACGCCGCTCATGAATATTTTCTCCGCTCGGAGCAGATTCCGACCCGGGTGCGGCTCGCGGTTGGCGAGGAATGGCGCGGCGGCGACGGGCCGAGACATCGCTGGCGCGCCGGCGGCATGCTGCTGCAATTTCTGCCCAAGGCCCCGGAGCGGGCGCGGCGGGCCGATCTTCATCCGGGCGATGCCCCCGAGGGCGTCGTCAGCCATGCCGTCGCGGAGGACGATGCATGGATCGAAGGCCAGTCATTGATCTCGACCGTCGAGGACGTCGAGCTGATCGATCCCGACCTTTCGGGCGAACGGCTGCTGTTCCGGCTGTTTCACGAACGCGGCGTTCGCGTGTTTCCACCATTGCCGCTGCGCGCCCAATGCTCCTGCTCGCGCGATGCGGTGTCGGCGATGCTCAAGAGCTTTGCGCCGAAGGATCGGGCCGAGATGGTGAAGGATGGCAAGGTGGTGGTGACCTGCGAATTCTGCAGTTCGGTCTATGAATTTACCCCCGAGGAAGCCGGCGTGGAGTAGTTGGGCGGTGGAGGAAGGTCGATAATTTAATGGCTTCATCCTTCGAGACGCATCGCTTCGCGCTGCTCCTCAGATGAGGTCTCAGACCGTCATGGTGAGGAGCGCGCCTCCGCGCGTCTCGAACCATGAGGCCTCGGGAGGAGAACAATGGATTCGCGTGAACCGCAAAACGCTTAGTTCAACCTCCGCCGGCTGTCGGGACTGTCGAGCGAGAAGGTCGGGACGTCGATTTCGAACGCTTCGCCGCTCTCGCTCACCATCTGGTAGCGGCCGGTCATGAATCCCGATGCGGTCGGCAGCGGGACGCCGCTGGTATATTCGAACCGTTCTCCCGGCGCGAGCACGGGCTGCTCGCCGACCACGCCCTCGCCGCGGATTTCCTGCTTGCGGCCCGAGGCGTCGGTGATGATCCAGTGCCGGGTCTGAAGCTGGACGGTCTCGTCCCCGTCGTTGGTGATGACAATGGTGTAAGACCAGAAATACTCCGATCGTTCGACCGATGAGCGTTCCGGCATGAAGTTGGGTTCGACGGTGACTTCGATCTGGTGGGTAACGGCGCGGTACATGCGGGCAACTTTCCGAAATCGGATGCCATCATATCGAAAACATCGGCCGGAACCAATCGCCCTGCGGCATGGGCGGTCATCCATCTTGCCATATTTTCATTCGCTGTTTCAACATGGTTCCAGTCTAAAAGCCCGTTCGCGCTGCCTCAAACCGCCGCAACTTGCCTGCGCGCCCGGGGCCGGTACTATCTGCCGACACGCTCTCAGGTGTCGTATAAGCCTGTAACGTCGATCTGTTCCAGACGGTGCCCGATGACATCCGTTGCCGACCGAATTGCCGAACCGCCCGTTGCGGATACAGCGGATGCGACCGGGCAAGATAACGGCCTGGCGCCGCCCGCTTCGCCGGCGGCGAGTTCGCTGGCGCGGGTCAGCGAGCGTGAGCTGCGGCTCGATTTGTTTCGCGGGCTGGCGCTATGGCTGATCTTCATCGACCATTTGCCACCCAATCTTCTGACCTGGCTTACGATCCGCAACTACGGGTTCAGCGACGCCACCGAAATATTCATCTTCATCTCGGGCTACACCGCGGCATTCGTCTACGGCCGGGCGATGCGGGAGGCCGGCTTTGTGGTGGCGACCGCGCGCATCCTGCGGCGGGTCTGGCAGATTTATGTCGCGCATGTGTTCCTGTTCACGATCTTTCTGGCGGAGATTTCCTATGTCGCCACCAGCTTCGAGAACCCGCTCTACAGCGAAGAAATGGGGATCATGGATTTTCTCAAGCAGCCGGACGTCACCATTATCCAGGCGCTACTGTTGAGATTTCGTCCGGTCAACATGGACGTGCTGCCGCTCTATATCGTGCTGATGCTGTTCCTGCCGTTGATCCTGTGGCTGTTGAAGTGGCGAACCGACGTCACGCTGGCGCTGTCGGTCCTGCTTTATGCCATTACCTGGCAGTACGATCTTTACCTGTCGGCGTATCCGAACGGCGTCTGGGCCTTTAACCCGTTCGCCTGGCAATTGCTGTTCGTGTTCGGCGCCTGGTGCGCGCACGGCGGCGCCAAACGAATGTCGCGGATCCTCGCATCGCGGATCACGCTTTGGATCGCTTTCGCCTATTTGTTGGCGGCGTTCTTCGTGACCCTGACCTGGTATTTGCCGCAGCTCAGCTACCTGATGCCGCGCTGGCTCGAGCAATGGATGTACCCCATCAACAAGACCGATCTCGATGTGCTCAGGTTTGCACATTTCCTGGCGCTGGCCGCCGTGACCGTGCGTTTCCTGCCGAAGGACTGGCCGGGGTTGAAGTCGCGCTGGCTGCGTCCGCTGATTCTGTGCGGGCAGCACTCGCTGGAGATTTTCTGTCTCGGCGTGTTCCTGGCATTCGCCGGACATTTCATCCTGGCCGAGGTCTCCGGCGGCGCCGGGCTGCATTTCGTCGTCAGTATTTCGGGAATCCTGATCATGTCCGGCGCGGCGTGGCTGTTTTCATGGTACAAATATTCCGCCGACAAGAGTGCCTCGCGGACAAGAAGCACCATTGGCAATGCCGATATGGCGGGGGGGAGTCTATGAGGTCCGGTTCGAGGGCCATTGTGGGATTGATGTCGCTGGCCGGCCTTTTCGCCGCCTCGCCGCTCTTTGCCGAGGATGCGGCGCCCCGCTGTGAGGTCCCGGCCTACCTGCTGACGAGCGAGAGCACGCTTCCCAAGGTCGCGGATGCCGTGAAAAACGGCGGCCCGCTGGATATTCTGGTGATAGGCAGCCGGTCCTCGACCATCCCCGCATCGGAGGCGAGCGCCTATCCAGCCCGCTTGCAGGCGATGCTGAAAGAGAAACTGCCTGCGCTCACGGTTAACGTAGCCGTGGAATTACAGGCCAAGAAGACGGCTGAGGACGTCGCCGCCGGCCTCGTCAAGCTCCTGGAAGGCAAAAAGCCGGTTTTGGTCGTTTGGCAAACCGGCACCGTCGATGCTATGCGATCCGTCGATCCCGATGATTTTCGCAGCGCGGTCGACGACGGCGTTGCTGCGCTGCAAAACGCCGGTGCCGACGTCGTATTGATGAATCCGCAATACAGCCCGCGCACGGAAACCATGATGACGCCAGAACCTTACCTGGACAACATGCGCGTGGTAGCACAGCAGCATGACGTTCCGCTGTTCGACCGGTTCGCCATCATGCGTCAATGGAATGATTCCGGGGAGTTCGACCTGTTCAGCGCGGCGCATGGAATCGACCTGGCCAAACGCGTCCACGATTGTCTAGGCCGCGCGTTGTCGACCTTTGTGATCGATGTGGCCCACATCAATTCGTCGCAGCAGAATTGAGGCTTGTATTAATGCGTTTTCACTGCCCTTTTTTCGCAACCTTATTGCTGGCTGCGGTCGCGGCGCTGACGCCCGCGATGACCGGACCCGCGCGCGCGCAGACCGCTCTCCAGGCAAATGCGGCGACGACCGACCGCGCCGCTCCGGCGCAGCAGAAGAGCCTCACCGCCAAGGCGATCGACAAGGTGAAGGAGGTCGCGAAATCGGCCAACGACATTTTCAGCCGCGTTCCCTGCCTGCCGCCGAAGGGAGCCAACCCGATAGGATCGTTACCGCATGTGGCCGGCAAGCTTGCTTCCGGCCAACCGGTGGTGATCGTCGCTTTCGGCTCGTCTTCGACCGCCGGTTTCGGCGTGACCTCGCCCGAGTTCACCTATCCCAACCGACTGGCGGCGCAGTTGCACCGGCAGTATCCGGGCGCCGACATCACCATCCTCAATCGCGGCAAGGGAGGCGAAGACGCGCCCGAAATGATGAACCGGCTGCAGACCTCGGTGATCGATGCGAAGCCGGATCTCGTGATCTGGCAGGTCGGCACCAACGCGGTGCTGCGCAACCTCGATCCCGCGGAAACCGCCAGGCAGGTGGAGCAGGGGGTTGCCCGGATCCAGGCCGCCGGCGCCGACCTCGTGCTGGTCGATCCGCAGTATTCTCCAAGAGTGACCGAGCGCGGCGAAAGCGCAAACCGGATGGTGCGCGTGCTCGGCAAGGTCGCCGAGCTTCGCCATGTCGGCCTTTTCCCGCGCTTCGAGGTGATGCGCGAGTGGCATGATCGGCAGGCGCTTCCGATTGACAGCTTTGTCATCGCCGACGGCCTGCACATGAACGACTGGGGCTACGCTTGCTTCGCCCAGTTGCTCGGCGACGACATCATCAAATCGGTCGGACAGATCAAGCTCGGCATCAACGTGCCGGCGAGCGTGCAGACCTATCGGCCGATGTGATTGTCCGTCATTAGCGAGGCGCGCTTGCGGCGAAGCAATCCAACACTGTCATTCCGGGATGCGCCTCTTGGCGCAGGCCCGGAATCCATAACCACGATCGGGAGTATGGATTCCGGGCTCGCGCCAAGAGGCGCGCTCCGGAATGACGAAGGAGTTGGAGTTGCGTCAAGTGCGCGAACCTCACGCCATCTGCAGCGCGCCTTGCAAGTCCTCGATCAGATCATCGCGGTGCTCGAGGCCGACGGAGAAGCGGATAAAGCCCTCGCTGATCCCAAGTTCGGCGCGGCCCTCCGGCGCCAGCCGCTGATGCGTCGTCGTCGCCGGATGGGTGACGAGGCTTTTGGCGTCGCCGAGGTTGTTGGAAATCCGCGCCAGCTTGAGCGCGTTGAGGCAGCGGAACGCTGCCGCCTTGCCGCCCTTGACCTCGAACCCGACCAGCGTCGATCCGGCGCGCATCTGCTTCTTGACCGTGGCTGCCTGCGGGTGGTCGGCGCGGCCCGGGTAGATCAGCCGCGAAACCTTCGGATGCAGCGCTAACACTTCCGCGATTGCGGCGGCGGTCTCGGTCTGCGCGCGTACCCGGATCGCCAACGTTTCCAGCCCCTTGAGCAGGACCCAGGCGTTGAACGGCGACATCGATGGGCCGGTCTGGCGCATGAAAGTGTGGATCTGCTCGGTAATGAACGCTTGCGAGGCAAGGATGATGCCGCCGAGGCAGCGGCCCTGGCCGTCGATATGCTTGGTCGCCGAATACACCACCACATCGGCGCCGAGCGCGAGCGGGCTCTGCCAGATCGGCGTCGCAAATACGTTGTCGACGATCAGCCGCGCGCCGCCCTGATGGGCGATGTCGGCAATCGCGCCGATATCGAGCACGTCGAGCGTCGGGTTGGTCGGGCTCTCCAGAAAGCAGCTTCTGGTGTTCGGCCGCATCGCCTTGCGCCACTGGTCGAGATCGAGACCGTCCACCAGTGTCGACGCGATGCCGTAGCGGGGCAGCAGATCCTCCACGACATAGCGGCACGAGCCGAACATCGCCTTCGAGGCCACCACATGGTCGCCGGCTTTCAGCGGCGCGAGGATGGCCGCGGTCACCGCGGCCATGCCGGTTGCGGTGGCCCGCGCCGCCTCGGCGCCTTCCAGCTCGATCATGCGGCGCTCGAACATCGCAACATTGGGATTGGAAAAGCGCGAATAGAGATATCCGGCCTCCTCGCCCTTGAAGCGCGCTTCGCATTGCTCGGCGCTGTCGTAGACGAAGCCCTGGGTGAGAAACAGGGCCTCGGAGGTTTCGCCGAATTCGGAACGAATGGTGCCGGAATGGACCAGTCGGGTCTCGGGACGGTAATGGGCGGTTGACGACGCGCGTGGGGTAGTCTCAGACATGTGACCTCCGTCGTGACCACCCTTGAAAATGGTCACAAAAAACCGGCCTGGAACAATTCCACAGGCCGGGATCACATAGGTCCCCGGCCTGTTTAGCGATTTATTTAACGTGGCTGCAAGCCGGCCGGCTCAAATCACCACGGGATAAGTCATGCTCATATTCCGTCATGCCCTTTCCGTCAAGGCAACCATCGGATAACCGGTAAAAGTCCGTATTTCCAGCGTTGGATGACCGGAGCGAGAGGCCATCCCGAGGACCCCGTCGTGCCGTTCACGCTTCAGCCCGGTGCCAATGGCATTCTGCCCGACCGCATGATCGCGGCGATGGCCGACACCGGCCTCATTCTGCCGGCCTACCCGTTCGTCGAAAGCCAGATCCAGCCGGCGAGCCTCGATCTGCGGCTTGGCGATATTGCCTATCGGGTGCGCGCGAGCTTCCTGCCGGGGCCGGGGGCGACGGTGGCCGAGCGCATCGATGAATTGAAGCTGCATGAAATCGATCTGAGCGACGGCGCGGTGCTGGAGACCAATTGTGTCTACATCGTGCCGCTGCTGGAAAGCCTCGCGCTGCCGCCCGAAATCGTCGCCGCAGCCAATCCGAAAAGCTCGACCGGCCGGCTCGATGTATTCACCCGCGTGATCGCCGACGGCACGCGGCGGTTCGACATGATCGGCGCGGGCTATCACGGCCCGCTCTATGCCGAGATCAGCCCGAAGACGTTCCCGGTCCTGCTGCGCGAGGGATCGCGGCTGTCGCAAGTCCGCTTCCGCACCGGCGATGCCATCCTCAGCGCCGATGAACTCGATGCGCTGCATCAGCGCGAGCGGCTGGTCGATTGCGACGACGCCGATCTCGCCAATGGCGTGGCGCTGAGCGTCGATCTGTCCGGCGCCAACGCCGGCGGGTTTGTCGGCTACCGCGCCAAGCGCCATACCGGCGTGGTCGACATCGATCGCCGCGCCGGCTATGCCGTCGACGAATTCTGGGAGCCGATAGCGGCGCGACCCGACGGCAGCCTCATTCTCGATCCCGGCGAATTCTACATTCTGGCGTCGAAGGAAGCGGTGCAGGTGCCGCCGGACTACGCCGCGGAAATGGTGCCGTTCGATCCCCTGGTCGGCGAATTCCGGGTGCATTATGCCGGCTTCTTCGATCCCGGCTTCGGCTACGCCGGCGCCGGCGGCCAGGGCTCGCGCGCCGTGCTTGAAGTACGCTCGCGCGAGGTGCCGTTCATCCTCGAGCACGGCCAGATCGTCGGCCGGCTGGTCTACGAGAAAATGCTGGCGCGGCCCGATGCCGTGTACGGCCAGCGTATCGGCTCCAACTATCAGGCCCAGGGCCTCAAGCTGAGCAAGCATTTCCGGGTGTAGCTGCCATTGCGGCGAACGACTACCTTGCCGCCGATTTCGCTGCCGGCGTCACCCGCCAGATCGTGTTGCCGACATCGTCGGCGACCAAGAGCGCGCCCTGCTTGTCGATCTTGACGCCGACCGGCCGTCCCTGCGCTTCGCCCTCCTTGTTGAGGAAACCGGTCAGGACATCCTCCGGCTTGCCTGCGGGCATGCCGTTGGTGAAAGGCACGAAGATCACCTTGTAGCCGGCGCGCGGCTTGCGATTCCACGAGCCGTGCTGGCCGACAAAGGCGCCGCCGGCCATCTCCGGCGGAAACAGTTGGCCGGTGTTGAAGGTCAGCCCCAGCGAGGCCGTATGCGCACCCAGCGCGTAATCCGGCGCTATCGCTTTCGCCACCAGATCGGGTCGTTGCGGATCGACGCGGCTGTCGAGATGCTGGCCAAAATAGCTGTAGGGCCAGCCATAAAAGCCGCCGTCCGTGACCGAAGTCATATAGTCGGGAACGAGATCGTTGCCGAGCTCGTCGCGCTCATTGACGGTGACCCACAGCGCGCCGCTCTGCGGTTGCCATGAAGGCCCGTTGGGATTGCGGAGGCCCGATGCGAATACACGCGACGCCCCGCTGGCGCGATCGACCTCGAGCACGGCTGCGCGATTGGTCTCTGCCGCGATGCCGTTCTCGCCGACATTGCTGTTGGAGCCGACGGTCGCGTACAGCTTCGAGCCGTCGGGACTGGCGGTGAGATCCTTGGTCCAGTGGTGGTTGATGGTGCCCGCGGGCAGCTCGGCGAGCTTGACACCGGGAACATCGATTTTGGTATCGCCGTCATGATAGGGAAACCGCATGATCGCATCGGTATCGGCGACATAGAGATCGGCGCCGACCAGCGCCATGCCGAATGGAGAGTTCAGGCCCTTGAGCAGAATGCTTCTGGTGTCGGCGACGCCATCGCCATCGGTATCGCGCAGCAGCGTGATGCGGTTGGCGCTGCTCGAGCCGGAGCCGGCACGGCTCATGATCATTTTTGCGATCCAGCCCTTGATGCCCCTGGTGTCATCGGGCTTCGGCGGGGCGTCGGTTTCCGCCACCAGCACGTCGCCGTTCGGCAACACGTAGAGCGAGCGTGGATGGCTAAGCCCGGTGGCGAACGCACTGACCGCCATGCCGTGGGCCGCGGTCGGCTTGCCGCCGGCAGGCCAGCCGACCGCCTTGGCGACATTGACCGTCGGCATCCAGGAATGCTGCGGCGCCGGCAGGGTCGGCGACGGCCCGAAACTCTGTTCGGCGGTCACGGTATCCTGCGGGTCGTCGCAGCCAGCGAGGGTCAGCGCCGCAATCCCGATGGCCAGCCAAATTCGGTTGCGCATGATGGCTCCTTGCAGATCCCGTCTTATACTGCGGAAATCCGGTTGATGTTGATGGCGTCGGCCTGAATTTCAGGTGAATGCCGGGAAGCGAAGGGAGAGCGAGAATGGGCGGCAATGAGCGCGGTGCGCAAGAGGCGCAATGGCTGAAGTGGCGCGGCATCGCCGATCTCTATCATGCCTATTTTACCGGGCTCATTCTCACCGTGGTGACGCGGCGCGGCACTGCGGATGCGGCGGAATTCGTGTTCAGGGTTTTCCGCCGCCAGCAGCAGGAACGCTTTCTGCCGGGTCTGGAGAAGCTCGGGCTCAGCCATTTGCCGCCGGCAGTGGCGGCGGCGCAATATCACTATCTCTCCAACTGGATCGGCGGCGTCCATGTCGAGTACATGTTCGAGACCGACCGCAAGGCCTGGATCCGCTATCCGCCGCCGCGCTGGATCTGGAAGGGCACCGCGATCTGCGGCGTGCCGGGTGAAGTGTCGCGCGCGATGCTGCGCGGATGGCATGCCAATAATGGCGTTTCGCTGGGCAATGCCAGACTCGGCTTCGTCTGCACCAAGCAAAGCGTCGACGGCCAGGACGGCCTGGAGGGTTACTACTGCGAATACGACCATGCGCTCGAGCCGGACCAGCGGCTGGTGTTCGCCCGTCATCTCGAAGCCCCGATGTTCGATTCGGCGACCGCACCGGCATTGCCGATCGCGCACTGGCCGAAGCCGCGGCTGGAAAAGGCGTACCGCAACTACGCCATGGAATATGTACGGACGGCGGCGCCGGTCATGGTGCAGCTATTCGGTCCGGAAGATGCCGGCTACCTGCTGCATCTCACCGGAAGGTTGATCGGCATGCAATTGTTCGACGAAGTGGCGCGCAGTTTCTCGATGGGACGCGGCACCGCCGGCGATTTCGCGGTTTTCCTGCGCGCGGTGTTCGACGCGCAGGATGATGTTGCCGATGGCGGCGAATCCGGCGGGGCTTTCGAAATCAGGCAACAGACCTGGAAGCTGATGGCCGATGTCGCCGATTATCACCCGGCCTGCGCCAAGGCGCTCGAGGGATTGTTCGAAGGCCTGGCGGCCGGCTGCGGCCGCCGCATCGCGGTCGGCATGCGGTCTGCGGCGGGCGGGGTGCCGCCGTTCGTCTGGTCGGTCGGCTAGCGCCGTTTTGTCGCTTGCGGCCGTCTGCAATCCCGCAGGGCCCCAATGCGCCCGATGCACATGGCTTCCAGCCCGATCGATGCTAGGAAGTGTGGCGGCGCGGCAACAATCGGGCCCGGAGCAGCCATGTCCGATATCGCCGTTGCTGAAATTCCGATCACCGAAGCCGACCGGTCTCCGCTTCCCGCAATGGCCGCGACCGCGCGCAATACGCTGCTCGATCGCCCGATCCTGCGCACCCTGCTCGAGCTCGCCTGGCCGAACGTCGTCGCGCTCAGCGCGGGCACCTGCGTGGTGATTGCCGAGACCTCCTATATCGGCCGGCTCGGGGTCGAGTCGCTGGCCGCGATGGCGCTGGTGTTTCCCTTTGTCATCCTGACCATGACCATGTCGGGCGGCGCGATGGGCGGCGGTGTGGCGTCGGCGATTGCGCGCGCGCTCGGTGCCGGCGAGGTCGATCGCGCCTCGGCGCTGGCCGCGCACGCCTTGCTGATCGGCATCTGCTTCGGCCTGGCGTTCATGCTGGGCATGCTGATGTTCGGCCCGGCGCTGTTGAAATTGCTCGGCGGCCGCGGCAACGTGCTGGCGAACGCGATCGGCTACACCCAGATCTTCTTCGGCGGCGCGGTCGCGCCGTGGCTGATGAATACGCTGGCTGGAATTCTGCGCGGCACCGGCAATATGAAGGTGCCGTCGCTGATGATTCTTAATTCCGCCGCCTGCCAGATCATTCTCGGCGGCACGCTTGGTCTCGGCCTCGGCCCGATTCCACAATTCGGCATGCGCGGCGTCGCGGCGGGTTCGCTGACCGCCTATTTGATCAGCATATCGGTCATGATGTGGTACCTGTTTTCCGGGCGGGCGCGGGTCGTTCCGAGGATCAGGGGGCTTCGCATTCGACGCGCGATGTTCGTCGATATTCTGAAGGTCGGCATGATTTCCTGCTTTTCGCCGCTGCAGTCGGTGCTGACCATCGGTATCTTCACCCACATGCTGGCGCGTTTCGGCACCGAGATTCTGGCCGGTTACGGCATCGGGGCGCGGCTCGAATTCATGCTGACCTCGGTTGCGTTTGCATTCGGGATCGCATCGGTGCCGATGATCGGCATGGCGATCGGTGCCGGACGGGTGGCACGCGCAAGAAGGATTGCCTGGACCGCAGGCTGCGTTTCCTTCGTCGCGGTCGGCGTGGTCGCAACGGTCATCGCGATCTTCCCCGACCTGTGGGTCAATATCTTCACCGGAGACGCCGGCGTGCGCGCCGCGAGCCGGCAGTATTTGTCGACCGCGGCTCCGATGTACGCCTTCATTGGATTGGCGATGTCGATGTATTTCTCGTCGCAGGGCGCTGCCAAGGTTCTCGGACCGGTGCTGGCGCAGAGTGCGCGGCTGCTGTTCATCGCAATGGGCGGCTGGTGGCTGTCGGTCCACCATGCGACCGCGGCGGGCTTCTTCGCGCTCGCGGCCTCCTCCATGGTGGTGCTCGGCGTGCTGTCGACCTCGAGCGTGGTGCTGACCCGATGGGGGCCGAAGGGCGGCCCGGTCCCCGCGGTTCGTCCGATGCTATGGCGCTCCTCGCAATGACGGTCGTAGCCCGGATGGAGCCCTCGGGTCATGCCTTCGGCGTGCCCAAGGATAAACTCCGCGCAATCCGGGAATCGCGATGCGGATGGGACGGCCCCGGATTTCGCTGCGCTGCATCCGGGCTACCGTCGTTCTCGCCTTCGCAATGACGGCGGCCTAGGTACACACCGCCTCGACATTGTTGCCGTCGGGATCGATCAGGAAGGCCGCGAAATAGCTCGGGCTGTAGTCGGCCCGCGGGCCGGCGGCGCCGTTGTCGCGGCCTCCGGCCTTGAGTCCGGCGGCGTGGAATTTCTGGATCGCCGCATGGTCCGGCGCGCGGAACGCGATATGCGCGCCGCCGCCGGACCGCCCCTTGTCGAGATACAACCAGAGCGCCGGTTCGCCCTTGGGCCCGAAGCCGGCGCCCGACGTATCGCGCGAGCACAGCACATAGCCCAGCGGTGCCAGCACCGCGGTGTAGAAATCGATGCTGGCGTCGAGATTTGCGACTTTGATTCCGATGTGGTCGTACATGATGATCTCCGTATCTGGCGCGCCTGGTCAGCGCGCAGCCCGGAAATCACCCTAGCCAGGGTGCGGCGAGCCGATCTTGGAAAATCTTGCGGTCGCCGCGCGAGGCCTGGCGGAACCGCAGCGGCGAGACCCCCGCGGCGCGGTGGAATGTGCGCACGAAATTGGAGAGGTCGCCAAATCCGACGTCATAGGCGATTTCGGTGATCGAGCCGCCGTCATCGGCGAGCCGGCGCGCCGCGTGGCGCAGCCGCGAGCGCACCAGATATTGGTGCGGGGTGACGCCGAGCACGCCCGAGAACAGCCGCAGGAAGTGAAACGGGCTGAGGTCGGCCTGGCTGGCGGCGTCCTCCAGGTCGATCTGGCGGTGCGAATGGGCATCGATCCACAGCGCCGTTTCTACCGCGCGGCGGCGATCCCTCGGCGCCGCCGGCACCGGCTGCGCGGCGCGCCCGGACACCGCCTCGACAAAGCGGCTGGCGAACCGCTGTCCGATCTCGTCAAGGCCGACATCGCTGCGGCCGTCGACGGCGGCCTGCGCCAGTTCGCCCAGCACCATCAATTCCGGCAGCGGCGGCACGCCGCCGATCTGCCAGGTCTCGGCCCGATCGCCGATCGCTTCGACCAAAGCGGGGCTCAGGAAAAACGACAGGCACTCGTCGCCGCAGACATGATCGTGGCTGCAGAGATATTCGTCGCCGGGATGGCCGACCATGATCGACCCCGCCACCAGTTCGAACAGGCGGCCGCGGCTATGACAGCCGAAACTGCCTTTGCGCACATAGGAGATCGAGTGGCAAGCGTGCCGTTCCACGAACGGCGTGTCGCCCGGACTGGCGCTGCAGCGGAAGTCGGAGACGGTGATCGACAGGCGCTGCAGCAGGATCGTTGCGCTCATCCCGCAAAGCTAGTTCTGCGGCCGCTGCGGTGCAATGGGGGCAGCGGCTCGAACACCGCTTG
>Ga0208220_1000641_pt1 | contig 14711 bp, 17 predicted proteins | sample NGESurdeep092012_9_FD_184484 | JGI IMG/M metagenome (GOLD analysis project Ga0208220, IMG submission 184484) | Arctic peat soil microbial communities from Barrow, Alaska - NGEE Surface sample F53-1 deep-092012 (SPAdes) | ecosystem: Environmental > Terrestrial > Soil > Wetlands > Peat ... | reverse complement strand
GGGACTTCGGCCCCCCGGGCAGCCGGGGCACCGACCCGCGCGGCACCGACGCCGCCGCCTACCTCCAGGCCCAGACCACCCTCGCGCTCTGCCAGCTCACCGGCAACTGCGTCGCCGCCACCGGCCTGCCCGACCTGTGCCTCGCCGGCGGGGTCGCGCTGAACTGCGTCGCCGCCGACCAGGTCCGGCGGCTGCCCGCCGTCCGCGGCTACTTCGCCCCGCCGCCCGCATCCGACCGCGGCCAGGCCCTCGGCTGCGCCCTCATCGCCTGGCACCAGCTCACCGGCCAGATGCCCCGCCGCCCCCTGGCCGCCGACAGCCTCGGCCGCCCCTACACCGATGAGGAAATCGAGCAGGCACTGCGCCGCGACCCCCGCTCCGGCCTGGTCGAACGGCGCCGGGTCCCGTTCGCCTGGCGCCGCGAGCAAGACATCGCCGCTGCGGCCGCCCAGATGATCGCCGCCGGGAAGCTCGTCGGCTGGTTCCAGGGCGGCAGCGAACTCGGCCCGCGCGCCCTCGGCCAGCGCAGCATCCTCGCCGACCCCCGCACCAGCCAAACCGCCGAAACGCTGAACAACCGCATCAAGCACCGCGAGCCGTTCCGGCCCTTCGCCCCCGCCATCCTCGCCGAACGCGCCACAGACTGGTTCGACCTCGACGTGCCCTCCCCGTACATGCTGCTCGCCCCGCCCGTACGACCAGACAGGGCCGGCATGATCGCCGCCGTCGTCCACGTCGACGGGACCGCCCGCGTCCAGACCGTCCACGAGAGCGCCAATCCCCGCCTGGCCGCCCTGCTGCGCGAGTTCGAGAACATCACCGGCGTGCCCGCCGTCCTGAACACCTCGTTCAACGACCGCGAGCCCATCGTGGAGAGCCCGGCCCACGCGCTCGCCACCTTCCAGGACTGCGACCTGGACGCGCTGTGCATCGGAGACTACCTCGCGGAAAAGACCTGACATGAGATCATCACCAGGTGACGACACCAGCACTCAGGGAAGCAGCCCGCGCCATCCTCCTCGACCCCGACGACCGCGTCATGCTGCTGCGCTACGACGAGAACGGAGGCTTCTGGGCCACCCCGGGCGGATCACTCGAACCCGGCGAAACCCACCACCAGGCCGTCATCCGCGAACTGCGCGAGGAACTCGGCGTCCGCCACGTCGACCTCGGCCCGCACCTGGCCACCCGCACCAAAGACCACCCCGTCGCGGGCCGTAACGTCCGCCAGGCCGAGCAGTACTACCTGGCCCGGGTACAGCCCGAGAACGTGCACCCTCAGTCCGCCGCCAACCCCGACAACATCCAGGAATGGCGCTGGTGGTCCCTGGCAGAACTCACCGCCACCAGCCAGACGGTCTACCCGGCCGAACTCACCGAACTGCTCCGGGACATCCTCGCCTCCGGGCCGCCGCCAGCACCCCTCACGCTGAAGTGACCAGTTAACCGAAACTCCCCGGACGTTGTCCGGGGAGGGAAGCCCCGGGGAGGCAGGTCGGCGAGGCAATGCGGAGACGGCCGTCGGCCACAGGCAAGTCACCGGCTCTGGGGACGGCGGCGGCACCAAACACTTCTCCAGCCCGCCTGGAGGGCAGCAGCCACAACAGACGGCGTAGGCAACTCAGGAAAATCGCGTTACGCGGCAGCCAGGCCGCGCCGGCTGTCGGCGCGCGGAGGCGCTGCTCAGCGGGGGTATGCGTGCCGGTCGCGGGCGCTGGCGCGTCGACCGCACCGCAAGGTGCGTTCGATGGCACTTTGAAGTGCGAACTGTCCGGGTGCTATCACGGTAATCACCTCCGGGATTCCGCGATTATCGGGAGGTGACCGGGATTGCGCGGCACCAGGAGAACTTTGCGCGCGGTGCTGATCGCGTGCTGTGCGGCGGCCGGGCTGGCGGGGTGCGCCTCGGGAACGCCCGGCAGCCAGTCGACGGCGCTGCCGGAGCGTACGGTGTCGGCCCCGGCCAGCACGGCTGCGGCCGGTGATCCGCAGGTGCTGGCCCGGCAGGCGTACCTGGGCATGTGGCAGGCGTTCACCGCAGCCTCGCGGACGGCGGACTACCAGTCGCCGTCGCTGGACCGCTACGCGGCGGGCGCGGCGCTGGAGCTGCTGATCCACGGCCTTTACCAGAACTACCGGGAGGGGATCGTGACCCGGGGCACGCCATCGCACAACGTGGCCGTGACGATGACGAAGACGTCGCTGGGAACGCCCGAGGCCAAGGTCACCGACTGCTCGGATTCGGCGGGCAGCGGCACGTACTACAAGTCCGGCAAGCCCGCTGCGGGCGGGTCACCGGGGAGGCAGGCGATCGACGCGCAGGTGCAGCCGTTCGACGGCACCTGGAAGGTCACGTCCCTGGTAGTAGAGAAGGCCGGATCATGCTGAGCCGCGCCCCCGCCGTCGTGCTCGCCGCAGTGCTGGCCGCTGTGCTGCTGCTGGTCGGCGGGCAGCAGGCCGCGCTGGCCGGCGGCGGCCCGGGGAACAGCGGCTTCTACGGCAACGTGACGTGCGGGCAGTCGTACGCGCCGCAGTGCACGGTGACGGCCGGGTCCGGCCCGTCGGACGGCACCCCGGCCGGCACAGGCACCCAGGCGGGCGGCCAGCCAGCGGCTGGGACCGCCGCCGGAGGCGGGGGTGCTGCGGGCGGGTGCCAGGGCACGGAGAACAAGACGTTCGGCTGTGTCCCGGCGGGCTGCCAGGTCACGGTGCAGACGCTGGCCTGCCCGATCGGGGCCGCCGCCCCGGGCGGCGCTCCCGCCGGGGGCGGGCCGGCGCCGCCGGACCCGGCGGTGCTCGCCGCGCTGGCCCGCCAGACGCTAGGGCTGCCGAGCCCGGTGATCCGCGCCAGCCCCGCCCAGAACGCCTTGCTGGACGGCAGCCAGGTCGAGCAGTGCCCGCTCATCCCCTGGCGGCGGGCAGCGGACCTGCCGGACGTGCTCATCGATATCGAACGCCGGATCATCGGCCCAGTACGGCCGCCCGCGCAGCCAGGCAACGTGAGGCCATAGGGCCCCGCTGGCCGGTGAAGTCCGCCTCTAGCTCCTTTTCCGGGAAGCGCTTATCGTCCTTGACGAGAAGGCGGCAGCCCGAATGCATAGATGGGCACGCGGCTGCATTGCTATCTGGCTGACTGGAGGTTCTGAGATGACCAGCCACAAGGGCACCGCGCGGGGACCGAGATCACATGCGGGATCCAGGGTCGTAGCGCCTAGAAACAGCGTAAACGTGGCCCTTCCCTTCTCGAGAATTCTGACTGAGAAGCCCATAGGAATGACGGCGGGGGACAGGATTAGCCTGGCCGGACTGGGAGTATGGGCCATCGGATTCAGCATCGCGATCTGGCAGCTCGCCCGCGCCGAGAATGCGGCCGAAGCGGCCAGGCGGGCCATCAGCCAAGCCAGTAGCTAGGGCGGTCCGGAAATGACTTGGTCAGGATGCGTCGAACGACTGCCCGGGGGAGACCGAGACGCCCGGGCACGGGGGGCCGGCACCCGGCTCACTGCCGTGCTCGCCAGGAAACGACGACCGCGGCGGAGTGGCAAGCATCGAGGATAACCACCACGCCCGATGAGGGCCCGGGGCCGGCCGGGAGCGCCAAGTACGAGGAGTCGATGACCTCAGTTCTCATGACGCCACCGTGAGCCGGTGACGACTGGCCTGGCCACGGCCGGTCTGCCCTCAACCGTCGCGGCCTTGTCCCGCGGCAGCTCCAGTTCCGCCGCTCACCCGGTAACGCCGGGACGGGCCCGCGCCGCCGACGGGGCACGTCCCGGCGGCCTTCAGCCGGACAGCGCCTCGGTGACGAGCGCCTGCCAGGTCTGCGGGCCGACGACGCCGTCCACGACGAAGCTGTGGATCTGGGCGGACATAGCCCGCTGAAACGCGGTGACCGCAGCCTTGGTCTTCGGCCCGAAGACGCCGTCGACGGTCAGCGTGTGGCCGTTCTTGTTGTTACGGAAGTTGACCTGATCCTGGACCGCCCGCACGGCCGGCCCGATGCTCCCCTGCCGCACCGTCACGACCAGGCGCTGCCACGTAGCCGGGTACACCACGCCGCTGGCGCTCAGGCCGTGTGCCCGCTGGAAGGCGATGACGGCCGTTCTGGTCTTCGACCCGAACTGGCCATCGACCGCCAGCCGCGCGCCGCGGGCGTCCAGCAGGTACTGCAGCGAGCGGACGGTAACCGGCGGCCACAGGCTGTTGCTGCCTTCGCGCAGCACCGGCCAGGGCTGAAGCGCCTGCACCAGGTAGGCGTGCGACACCAGCGCCGACGGCGCCGCCGTCGCGACAGCAGATACCGTCGCGTGGGCAGCAACTGCTGCCTGCGCTCCGGATGCCGCTGCCATTCCCGCCGCAAGAACAGAGCTCAGCACGGCGCCGCCGACCATGGCATGCATCGACGTTCTCATCGCAGCACCTTCCCATCCAATGACTTGAAGAGCCGGGCCATCCCCGGCCCATATCCTGGATACGCGCGACCCCCCGCCGGCGCTAGAGCCGAAGGGCTCTCTGGACCAGGCCTTCTGGCCGCCCGATCGAGTCGCTGGTCCTAGAGCAGGGAAAGGCCAGGTTCACCTTGGTCAGCGGGGTCACGATGGGCGCGGGGCGAGTCCCCCGCGCCGTGCCGGCGCTTTGCTGACCGGAGCGGCTGGCCCGCTACGGGCCGAACGAGCTGCCGGGCTGCCGCTCGCCGGGAGCGCGGCTCATCTCTCAGCCGGCCGGAGACCCGTACAGTCCTGGCCCGTCGATCTTCACTTTCTCCAGGAAGAGGCGAGCGGCGGAGTATGCCTCCTTGATAAGCGCGTCGGTGTGGGTGAAGTCGAGCGGTGAGATGCGGCGCAGCGACGGGCCGGGCAGGAAGAGCACGGGAGCGTCGGCCGCGGCGACCGGCGCGTCGAGGACGGTCTGCGTGCGCATCGTCACGAACACGGTGTAGAAAACGGCGTTCGCCGCGGTCTGGGGGGCAGATGGCCGGGAAGCAGTGTCGAGGACGACGAGCGAGCGGGCTCCCAGCGCGAGTGCTTGCCGCATTGGCACGTTGGCGGCGACGCCGCCGTCGCAGAGCCGACGGCCGTCATAGTCGACCAGGGGATAGATAGCGGGAATAGCGGCACTGGCCAGCAGCGCCGGCAGCAGCGGGCCGGTGGTGATCAGGTGGGGCGCAGCGGTGGCGAGATCGGTGGTGACCGCGCCGAATGGCAGCGCGAGATCAGCGAAGGTGGTATCTGCCCCGAGGAAGCGGGCGATGACGGCAGCCAGGCCTGAGCCGGGGAACAGGTGCGTCCGCGTACGCCGCAGCGTCCGCGCTTGGGCCAGGGGGCCACCGGGGAACACTACGTCACGGGTCACGTGAGCCCAGGCATGCGCGAGGCGATCGGCGGCACCGGCCGGGTCAAGGGCGACAACGGCACCGTTCAGGGCCCCGACGGAGCTGCCCACGACCAGGTCGGCCACGACGCGCTGCTCGGCCAGTGCCCGGAGCATCCCGGCCTGGCTTGCCCCGAGGCTTCGGCCGCCCCCGAGGACGAAGCCGTATCGTTGCCCGGTTCTGCGGCCAGCTGCCCCGACGGCCGCGTGGCCTCAGCGGGAAGGACGTTCACGTGCCCTGATATCCGCCCGCAGCGAGGCTTTGCGGACCCGGCCAGAGAGCGGGTCCCGCTCATGCGTACAGGGTGTCGATGTCGCTGGCGTACCTGGCCGGTGCGTAGTCCCTGCGGACCTTCTGGGTGGGGGTCAGGTCCTCACAGGCCTCAGCGCAGTTCTGGCACCCCACAGGCTGCCCCCGCGTCGGCGGGCGCGCCACCCATGGACGGCCAGCAGGGCCGCCTTTCCGCAGCTGGGCTTCCTCGAAGGCGAACGCGTGCGCGGCGGCACAGTCCTCAGGGTTCCGTCTGCCGATGGCAACCAGGCGACGCGTGGCCATGGTCTCTTCCCGAACTACCACGACCTGGGCTGCCAGCCGCGTCGGTCAGCGGGCCGTGCTGCCCAGTTCCTTGCGCAGGGCGGCCGTCAGCACGGCCACGTCCGGCATCCGGCTGGGATCGGACACGACGGTGATCCGCAGTATCCCGGCATAGGAGAGCACGCCGAACGTGACGGTGACGTTGCCGGTCGTAGCCGGGATGGGGATCACCGCCCGTATCGGGGCAGCGGCGAATGTGAGCGGCTCGGCCGGGTCGCGCAGGTTGGTGACGAAGTTGTGAACCAGCCGCTGGCGGTTGAAGAACCAGCGGAGCAGCCCGGTGGGGGCCAGCAGCCGGAACGGCGGTCCGAGCAGCGCGGCCGAAGTGCCGCGGGCCGCTGTCTTGCGGTCGCGGGTTATCGCGGCGATCCGGGTCACCCGGGCGGCCAGGTCGCCGCCTGCGGGCAGCGCCACCGGTATCGTCCCGACCTGGTTGCCGAGCTGGCCGCCGGTAGCTGCCTGGCGTGCCGACACGGGCACGGATGCCGTCACCAGGTCGAGTTCTTCGCCCCGGTTTGCCAGCAGGGCCCGGAGCGCCCCGGCGATGATGGCGAGGACCACGTCGTTGACGGTGCCGCCGTGGGCGTGACCCAGGTCGCGGATCGCCGCCAGGTCGGCGGCGACGACATCGAGGCGCCGCTGCGGCCCGGTGGGGCGGTTCAGGGACGTCGGCGGGAGCCTGCCGGGCGGGCACCGCCCGGTTCGGTCAGGCCCTGCCGGAGCGTGCGCGCGCTCCGCGCAAGGCGGGTCAGGTCGCGTGCCCGTCCCGCCCAGGCGTCGGCGGCGAGCGTACGGGTGCCGGGAGCGGGGACCGGGAACCGCGCCAGCTCCGGGTTACCTGGCGGCATGCCCGGAGCCTCATCCACCAGCGTGGCCAGGACCGCGAGCCCGCCGATGCCGTCCGCAAGCACGTGGTTCATGACGATGACCAGCCCGGTGCCGCCGCCGGCCAGGCCGGTGACGAACGTGGCCGACCACAGCGGCCGGGACCGGGGCAGGGACGCGAGGGTGACGGCCGAGGCGACTTCCAGCAGTGCCCGCTCGTCGCCCGGTGGCGGGCAGGGCAGCTGCCGGACGTGATGCCGCAGGTCGAACGCCGGGTCGTCGGCCCAGAACGGCCGGCCGCAGCCCGGCGGCGCCCGGCGCAGCCGCTGCCGGAGCCGCGGCACGGCGCGGGCGCGCTCACCCAGCACCCGCTGGACTTCCTGCACGCTGAAGCCGGGCCCGGTGCCAATGACCAGTACGGCGCCGACATTCATGGGGGCAGGCCCACGTCCGTGGCCAGCTGCATCAGGTCGCCCGAGCTGGCCCGGTCCACCGGCACCCGCGCTGCCGTATTTGCGCCCACATCGCACCCCTTCCAATCGTGGACCACGCCCCGGGGCCCAATCGTGGACCACGCCCCGGGACCCCGCCACCCCGCACACGACCGCGGCGAGCGCCGTTCTGCTCGCTGCCGCCGCCCGTCTCGCGGTAACCCCAGGGGCGTCGGGGACCGGAGTCGCCCGCCTAGGCGGCCCGCTCGCGGGCGAGGCGTTCGGCGCGCGTCTTGATGCCGAGCAGCATCTTGCGCTCCATGACCAGGCTGCCCGGCTCCATGAACAGCAGGTAGAACGGCCGGGCGGTCGGCGGCAAGCCCGCCGTGACGATCCTGTTCCGGCTGATCAGCCTGGTCGAGTCCGTCTCGGGCAGCAGTGCGAAGATCCACGCCCAGTTCATGTCGGCGGTCCGGATCGCGAGGGTCCGCTCCGGGTCGAGCACCTCCACCCGCATGACCGGCCGGCCGGGCCCCATCGGCAGGTCGTCGCCGGCCTTGAGGTCCTGGAACTCAGGAAGGATCTCGTCGGCGCTGTGCATGTTCAGGCCCAGGAGGTTCTCGATCCAGTCGTAAGTGTAGGCGCCGCCGCGGCCGCTGCCCATCTGCACAAGCCACGGCCAGATGGCGTCCGGGGGAGCGTCGATCGTGATCGCGCGGGTGGTCACCAGGCCGGCGTCGGGCAGTAGCTCGTCGCCGGGCAGCTTCATGGCCGCCTCGTCGGCGCGGGAGCCCCAGGTGAGGCACCGGCGGCGGAGGAAGAGCGGGTAGGCGAGCGGGGCGAGTCCGGCCGACAGGCCGACGCCGATCGCTAGCGGATGCCTGGTGATTCTCATGTCAGCCTCCTATGAGCTGCGCGGCGATAGTGCCCGCGGTGCTGGCCGGGATCGCCGGCCCAACAATGCCCGCGTCGCACAACGTCGGCCGTGCCCTGCTATCCCTGGATGCCGGAGCCTTGCGTTCATGCTTCAATGCTCGCGCTGACGGTGCCGGGCCGGCAGGGCCGTGGTTCCTCCGGGAGGAGGGCCGTAAGTCCCCGCCGGGCAGCGGCGCACGAACGGAGACGTCGTCCCCGCCGACGGGCCGACGGTCCCGGCGCATGCCCTATGCGGCTGCTGCCCGCACCAGGCCACGAGGGAGTCAGCGGGCGGTGCCTGGCAGCCGCAGGCTGACCACGGCACCGCCGCCCGGGCCGTTGCGCGCGGCTGCTGTTCCGCCGTGGGCGACGGCGATCGCCTGGACGATGGCCAGCCCGAGGCCGGATCCTCCGCCGTCTCGGGAGCGGCCGGCGTCCGGGCGCCGGAAGCGCTCGAACGCGTGCGGCAGGAAATCCTCAGGAAAGCCGGGGCCTGTGTCACGGACCTCGATGGAGAGGTCGGGGCCGTCTTCCCTGGCGGCGATCACGATGACCGATCCGGCGGGCGCGAAGCGCAGCGCGTTGCCGAGCAGGTTGTCGATGGCCTGGCGGATCCGGTCCGGGTCGACGCAGGCCCGGGCTCCGGCCGGGACGTCGATCCGGCAGGTCACCTGGGCCGCCGCCAGACGGCCCGCGGCATGGTCGGCGCTGCACGAGAGGAGCTGCCGCAGGTCCGTCTCCCGCAGGCGCAGGCCGAGCTGGCCGGCGTCGCCGCGGGCGAGCACCAGGAGGTCGTCGGTGATCCGGGCGAGCCTTTCCGCTTCTTCGGCGGAGCCGTGAACCGCGGCGGCGAGTTCCTCCGGGCTGCGGCCCGGCCGCCCGGCCAGCTCGAGTTCCCCGCGCAGCACGGCGAGAGGGGATCGCAGTTCGTGGCTGGCGTCGTCGACGAAGGCGCGTTCGCGCTCGAGCGTGCGCCGGAGCCGGATGAGCAGGTCGTTCATGGTCCCGGCCAGGGCGGCGACCTCGTCCCTTGTGCGGGGGACATCGACGCCAGCGGCGTCGCCGCGCTCGGTGATCGCCGCGACCTGCCGGCGCAGCCGCTCGACGGGTGACAGCGCGGCGCGGGCCAGCCAGTAGGCCCCCAGGCCGGCGATGGCGACGAAGACGCTGCCGCCGATGGCCAGTTCCCGCAGTACCTGACTCTGCGTGGCGTCGTACGTTTCCAGTGAGACGGCGGCGACCGCCACCAGGCCGGGGTGGCCTCCCAGCGGGGCGGCGGTGACCCGGGTGCCTTCCCCGTCGACAGCCCGGGTCGCCCATGTCTGGGCCCGCCGGGCCTGGTCGAGCTCGGCCGCGGTCAGCAGCGGCGTCAGGCCGGCGTCGGGGCCGGCGCCGCGGACCCGGTCGGCGGAATCGACTACCTGCACGATGTACTCGCCGGGCGCTGGGTTCGCGGCCGTGGCCGGCCTCGGCCCGGTGGCGTTCCCGGGCAGGTACCGTGCGGCCTGGGCGAGCTGGGCGGTGAGCTGGGAGTCGATGGCGCCGAGCTGGGCGGCTGACAGGGCGCTGCTGAACAGCCAGCCGCCGATGGCGAACAAGAGCGCGGCTGCGGCCGCGAATGCCAGGGCCAGGCGCAGCCGGATGGGCATGTTACGGGTTCTTCCCGGCGTGACGGAGGCGGTAGCCGATGCCCCTGACTGTCTCGATGTCGTGGCGGCTGAACGGCGTGTCGACCTTGCGCCGCAGGTAGTTCACGTACTGGTCGACGACGTTGGAGCCGCCGTCGTAGGCGAAGTCCCACACTGCCTCGATGATCTGCGAGCGGGTGAGCACGTCGCCGGGATGGCTGAGGAACAGCTCGAGCAGGGCGAGTTCCTTCGGGGAGAGCCGCAGTTCCGTCTCCGCTCGCCACGCCCGTTTCGCCGCGGGGTCGAGCTTCAGGTCTCCTTCGGCCAGGACGACGGGGCGTGAGCGGTCGCCGCGGCGGGCGAGCGCCCGCAGCCGGGCGGCGAGCTCCAGCAGGCTGAACGGCTTGACGAGGTAGTCGTCCGCGCCGGCGTCCAGCCCGCGCACCCGGTCTCCCACGCTGTCCCTCGCGGTCAGCATGAGCACCGGGGCCCATTGTCCTTTTTCCCTGAGCCGGCGGCAGAGCTCGAATCCGTCGAAGTCCGGGAGCATGACGTCCAGGATGATCGCCCCGTAGGCGTTCTCGGTGGCCAGCCATACGCCGTCCTCGCCTCTGGCGGCGATGTCGACGGCGTGCCCTTCCTCTTCAAGCGCACGCTTGAGAAGCCGGGCCATCCGGGTTTCGTCTTCCACCGCGAGTACTCGCATCCCCCAAGGCTAGGCCGCCGGTCATGAGAAAATCATGAGGGCGTTGGGCCCTTCCCGCAGGGCCATTGGGCCCACGGTCCCGGGCCGGGCGGCATCTCGGGCTGCTTAGGGCCGTGACCTTGCCTTAGCCGAGCTTTTCGAGCCGGAGGGCGAGCTTGGGGCAGATCCGGACGGCCTCGCGGGCCTCTGAGGTCAGGCGGCCGGGCACGTCGCCGTCGCGGATGATCGGGAAGCCCCAGTCGTCCAGGGTGATCAGCTCGGGAAGGATCTCAGCGCACAGTCCCCGTCCGTCGCAGGCGATGGGATCGACTAGGAGCCTCGGGATGGCGTTCATGGCTGCCTCCGCGGCGGGACGGGCAGCACGGTCGCCGTCCTTGTGGCATGGCACCAGCCTCGCGCGTGCTGGCCGAGTTCGGGCTTGAAGACGTCAAGAGCGCTGCGGATCAGTCCAACCGCGCCGTCGGGATGGCTGCAGGCGCCCCGGCCTTCGACCTGGCCGAGCCAGCGCCGCAGCAGGCTGAGATCGGACGTGCGGCCTTCGGCGAGCCGCTGAAGTTCGCCGGCGATTGCGTCAAGGCCGAAGAGGCATGGTCCGCACTGCCGCGCGGACTCGTCCGCGAGGTAGCGCACTACCCGGGCGGTCTCGGCGAGTCCGCATGCGTCCTGGGGCAGCGCCGCGATCAGGCCGGCACCGGCGCCCGCGCCCAGAACGGCCAGGCCTTCCGATGAGAACGGCAGGGTTTCCGCCGCTGCCGCGTCGGCCCAGCTGCCGTAGTAGCCGCCGAGCAGCAGTGCCTGCAGCGGCGCGGCCGCGCCGCCGGCCAGGCTCAGCGTCTCCGCCAGGGAAGTGCCGATCGCGATCTCGCACACGCATGGCTGGTTCACCGCTCCCATAATCGTGACCAGCATCGACCCTGGCTCCGCGGGCGTGCCGACCGAACGGAACCACGAGGCGCCGTAACGCGCGATGAGCGCGAGGTGCGCGAGGGTTTCCACGTTATGCACGAGCGTCGGCCTGCCGCCGAGCCCTCGTTCCGAGATCCTGGGCGGTTTCCTCGTGGGGGCGGGAACGCCATCCTCGATCCAGTGCACGACGGCGCTGGCTTCGCCGGCGACAAACCGGTCCGCGGCCGTCATGACCCGGACCCGGACCCGGTCCGCGCCGGCCTGGGTGCGCTCGGCGGCGGCGGCGTCCACGATCTCGCGGACCGAGTGATGCACGACGATCACCGCCTGGCTGGCGCCGGCTATCTCCGCCGCGAGGACCGCCCCGTCCAGGACCAGCTGGGGTGACCGGGCGAGCAGGACCTTGTCCTTGCAACTCGCGGGCTCGCCCTCGGTGCCGTTCGCCACGACGACCGGGGCGTGCCCCGCCGCCACTCCCGCCAGCTTCCTCGCGGCGGGGAATCCCGCGCCGCCCCGTCCGGTGAGCCCCGAGCGGTCCACCTCGTCGATCAGGGCCTCCCTGCTCGACCGGCTCAGGCCGGCTGACCGGAGCGGGCCGTACCGGGCCAGGTGCTCCGCCAGGCCGGCTGGTCCGGTTCCGCCATCGGCCGGCAGCAAACGCGGCAGCTGATCTACGGCCCGCCCTGCGTGCCGCTGGCGGCTGTCGGTGCTGCGCATCACCGGTGTGTCCCTGCGCGCTCAGTGACCCGCTCGAAGGCAGCCGAAGGCCGGCCGAACAGGGTACCGCTGCGGGTGTCGTGCCTGAGGCCGGCGATCAGCCGCGCGAGCACGGCGATCGCCACCGCGGCCGCGCAGCCCCACTCGATCACCACGACCCACCAGATCCCCATGTCGTTGCCTGCGGTCAGGGAATGCGCGAACGCCGCCGGCCACGACAGGTAGGCCAGCCAGTGCACCGCCCGCCAGGCCCGGAACCCCAGGTGCCCGCGGGCCACGCTGGTGAGCAGCACCGCACCGCCCAGGTCGACGGCCAGGGTGCCAAGCCCGATCGCCAGCGTGCGGTAACCGGACATGAAGGGCAGCACGGTGGCGGCCCAGCCGATCGAGACGAAAGGATCAAGGATCGCGGTCAGGACATGCAGGGCGAGGAACGCGATCAGGAACAGGGCGAGCGTCCTGTGCAGCTCGGCGGAGACGAAACGCGGCCAGTGCCTCGGTGCCGCGCCCGTGCGCCCTGCCACGCCAAGCAGTACCACGGCGCTGAACAGCACCAGCAGCATCAGCCCGCTGGCGCGCGATACGAACCACAGGCCCTGCGACCCCGCGGCGGCCGCGCTCATCGCAGGACTCCCGGTCTTGCCCCTCGATACACGTAGCTCGCCGGCGAGACATTGACGCGGCCGCCATCGGCGTCCGGCCAGCCACCGACGTAGCGCACCTGCCCGTCCCGGGCGACGAGCCTGGCCGGCTGGCCGGCCACAGCCAGCCACTGCTCTGCCCGCTCGCCGGCTACGACGGCGGCCGTGGCGGCGGCGTTGGCGTCGGCGCACGTGGCAGCGGCCACGCTGACCGTCTGCAATGGGCCATCAGCGGGGAGCCCGGTCCTGGGATCCACAATGTGGTGAAGCACCCGTCCTGCCCGCCGCCACTGGCGGCAGGTGATGGACGAAGTGGCGACGGCGCCGCCGGCCAGCCGCACGTTCTGGGTCAGGGATGAGGCTGGATCGTCTGGCCTGTCGGCCACCAGGATCGGCCAGCCGTCATGCGGCGACTGCCCGGCAACGGCGATGTCGCCGCCGAGGCTGACAAGCACCCCGCCAGCGTGGCCGGCTGCGTTCATGACCGCCCTGACGGCGCGATCGGATCCGAGGCCCTTGGCGGTGGCGCCCAGATCGAGCCGGACGCCGGCCGGCAGGCTGAGGATGGGGCCATCCAGCCGGACCGTCTGCCATCCGGGGGCCGGGACGGGCGCGCCCGCCGGCCCACTCCGTTCGGGATCGATCGCGGCGAAGTCCCGGTCATAGCCCAGCGAGATGAGGGCGTCGCCAACGGTGGGGTCTGCCAGCCCGCCGGTCCACCGCGCCGCTTCGAGCGCGACGCTGACCGCCTGGGCGAGCCCGTTGCTGAGCATGAACCGTCCGCCCCCGGTGCGGTGGATCCAGGCGATCTCCGAGTCCTCACGGAACCGGCTCGCCTGGCGGTCAAGCGCGCTCAGGACGCTGTCGATCGCGCCGAGGGCCGCGCCGAGGCTCTCCGGCGGCCACACCGCGAGCCGGGCCGTAGTGCCGAGCGCGGCCCGTTCGGCTACGGCGACGGTGTCGTCGCCGGTGCTGATCCGCCGCCACGGGCTAGCCGCGCCAGGCGCGGGAACCGCGGTCATCACGTCAGTTGTCGTGGTAGGCGGGAGCATGCCGCACCTGACTGACCACGGTCTTGCCGTTCACGACCTGGGAAGTGGTGGTCGTCGTCACGCCGGACGCGCTGGTCGTGGCGACCGAATGAGAGACCCGCGGCCCGTTTGCCCCCTGCGTTCCGGCCGTGGTGACGACCCCGGCGGAGCTGGACGACGCAGCGGCCGCGGGAGCCCCGACGGAAACGGCGTGCTGGGCCAGGGCCACCGTAGTCGCCGCGGAACCGACGATAAGCGCGGCCGCCGTCCAGTTCGACATCCTCCGGACCCGGCGGATCCCCGCTCTGCGGGCCTTCCCCGACTGGCCGGCCGGGGCCGGGCCGACGGCTTCCGGAGCCTGCCATTCGGCAGCGGCTGACTCGGCGAATGCCGGCAGCCGCACCTGGCCTCTGCGGGGATCGCGTTCCGCGTTCATGTGGGTTTCCTTTCGTTTTCGCCGGTCCTTGCCCGGTAGGCCCATCATGCGCGCACGGTCATGAACCTTCCGTGAGAGAACGATGTGAGTCCTCACATCTACGGAGGTGATCCCGGCCGCTCTGAAACGGTCCGGCGTTCCCGGCCCGCCTTGCGGTTAGACCGGACGCGGGAAGACACGTAAGCAAGGAGTGACGAAAGTCCCCCGCCCGGGTGCCTTCCGCCCGGGTGCCTACAGGTCAGGGGCGCGCATGCTGAGAGCATGATGAGGAGCGATGTCTTCCGGGCAGGGGCAGCATGGCTGAGCCGGCGGTCGGCGGCTGCGCTGCTGAGCGTGACGGCTGCTGGCCTGGCGGCGGGGGGCGTGGCCTGGCTCGCCGGCGCGGGCGGGGTCTTGGCGACGATGGCCGCCGATGCCTTCTCCGCTTTCGAGCAGGCCATGAAGACCCAAGATCAAAGTCGTCCGGCCGAACGGACTTCGGTAACACCGCCCAGGCCAGCTTCACCTGAT
>Ga0208220_1000640_pt1 | contig 14727 bp, 6 predicted proteins | sample NGESurdeep092012_9_FD_184484 | JGI IMG/M metagenome (GOLD analysis project Ga0208220, IMG submission 184484) | Arctic peat soil microbial communities from Barrow, Alaska - NGEE Surface sample F53-1 deep-092012 (SPAdes) | ecosystem: Environmental > Terrestrial > Soil > Wetlands > Peat ... | reverse complement strand
CCGCCGCTTCGTGCCCGACGACAACGGCGACCTGCGCCGGTCGGCCGTCAAGCAGGTGGCCAGCGGCCGGTTCGGGGTGACCAGCGAGTACCTGGTCAACGCCGACGACCTGCAGATCAAGATGGCGCAGGGGGCCAAGCCGGGGGAGGGCGGGCAGCTGCCCGGCTATAAGGTCTACCCGTGGATCGCCCAGACCCGGCACTCCACCCCCGGCGTCGGCCTGATCTCGCCGCCGCCGCATCACGACATCTACTCGATCGAGGACCTGGCGCAGCTGATCCACGACCTGAAGAACGCGAACCCGCGGGCGCGGGTGCACGTCAAGCTGGTGGCCGAGCCGGGCGTGGGCACCGTGGCCGCCGGGGTGTCCAAGGCGCACGCGGACGTGGTGCTCATTTCCGGCCACGACGGCGGGACCGGCGCGGCGCCGCTGACCAGCATCAAGCACGTAGGGGCGCCCTGGGAGCTCGGCCTGGCCGAGACCCAGCAGACCTTGCTGCTCAACGGCCTGCGGGACCGGATCGTGGTGCAGGTCGACGGTCAGCTCAAGACCGGCCGCGACGTCATCGTTGCGGCCCTGCTCGGCGCGGAGGAATTCGGCTTCGCCACGGCGCCGCTGGTCGTCGCCGGCTGCGTGCTGATGCGGGTCTGTCACCTGGACACCTGCCCGGTCGGCGTGGCCACGCAGAACCCGGAGCTGCGCAAGCGGTTCGCCGGGAAGCCGGAGTTCGTGGTGAGGTTCTTCGAATTCCTCGGCCAGGAGGTGCGTGAGTACCTGGCGGCACTCGGCTTCCGGTCGATGGCCGAGGCCGTCGGCCACGCGGAGCTGCTCGACGCCGGCGACGCCACGGCGCACTGGAAGGCGTCCGGCCTGGACCTGCGCCCGGTCCTGCACGTCCCCGAGCGGGCCGCCGGGGCGGCCCTGCACTGCACGACCGCCCAGGACCACGGCCTGGACCGGGCCCTGGACAACACCCTGATCCTGCTCGCCGAGGGCGCGCTGGAGCAGGGCACGCCGGTCCGGCTGGAGCTGCCGGTCCGCAACGTGAACCGGACGGTGGGCACGATGCTGGGCAGCGAGGTGACCCGCCGCTGGGGCGGCGACGGGCTCCCCGACAACACGATCGATGTCTCGCTGACCGGGTCGGCCGGGCAGTCGTTCGGCGCCTTCCTGCCGCCCGGGATCACGCTCCGGCTCGTCGGCGACGCCAACGACTACCTGGGCAAGGGCCTGTCGGGCGGGCGGATCATCACCGCACCCGACCCGGCGGCCACCTTCGCCGCCGAGCAGCACGTCATCGCGGGCAATGTCATCGGCTACGGCGCCACCCGCGGCGAGATCTTCCTGCGGGGCGTGGTGGGGGAGCGGTTCTGCGTCCGGAACTCGGGCGCGACGGCGGTCGCCGAGGGCACCGGCGACCACGGCTGCGAGTACATGACCGGCGGCCAGGTCGTCGTGCTGGGGCCGACCGGCCGCAACTTCGCGGCCGGCATGTCCGGCGGCGTCGCCTACCTGCTCGACGCGGACCCGGGCCGGGTGAACACGGAGATGGCCGACCTGGAGCCGCTCAGCGAACAGGACGCCGACATCCTGGAAGACCTGCTCCGGCGGCATCTGACGGAGACCGGCTCGGTGGTGGCCGCGCGGCTGCTCGCCGACTGGCCGGCCTCGCTGGCCCGGTTCGCCCGGGTGATGCCGAAGGATTACAAGCGGGCGCTGGACGCGGCCCGGGCGGCCGAGCGTGACGGACTAGACGTGGACGAGGCCGTCATGGCCGCGGCCCAGGGCTGAGGAGGCGGCATGGCTGACCCCAGAGGATTCATGACCACGCCGCGGCAGACCCCGCGGCGGCGCCCCGTCGACGTGCGGATCCAGGACTGGCGCGAGGTGTATACCGACTTTGCGCACCGTGACCTGGAGCGGCAGGCCGGACGCTGCATGGACTGCGGCATCCCGTTCTGTCACCAGGGCTGCCCGCTCGGGAACCTGATCCCCGAGTGGAACGATCTGGTCCGCACCGGCGACTGGCGGGGCGCGGCCGAGCGGCTGCACGCGACGAACAACTTCCCCGAGTTCACCGGCCGGCTGTGCCCCGCCCCCTGCGAGAGTGCCTGCGTGCTGGGGATCAACGCCGACCCGGTCACGATCAAGCAGGTCGAGGTCGAAATCATTAACCGGGCCTGGGCGGAGGGCTGGGTTCCCCCGCGTCGGCCGTCGCCGGAGGCGGCCGCGGCCGGCAGCCGGGTGGCCGTCGTCGGCTCCGGCCCCGCCGGCCTGGCCGCCGCCCAGCAGCTGACCAGGGCCGGTCACGCGGTGACCGTGTACGAGCGGGCCGACGCGCCCGGCGGGCTGATGCGATACGGGATTCCCGAGTTCAAGATGGAGAAGAGCCACCTCGACCGGCGCCTGGTGCAGATGCTCGCGGAGGGCACCGAGTTCCGCTGCGGGGTGGCCGTCGGCGAGGACGTCACCGCCGCGGAGCTGCGTGACGACTACGACGCGATCGTCCTGGCCGGCGGCGCGACGGTGCCGCGCGGACTGCCGGTGCCCGGTGCCGAGCTGGACGGCATTCACCAGGCCATGGATTACCTGCCGCTGGCCAACCGGGCGGTCGCCGAGCAGCGGGCCGCGGGGCGGAACGCGGCGGCCGACGCCGACGCCGCCGGGGCGCCCGCGGTGGCGGCGGCAGCGGCCGAGCCGGCCGAGCCGGCTCAGCCGGCCATCTCGGCCAGGGGACGCCGGGTAGTGATCATCGGCGGCGGCGACACCGGCTCGGACTGCCTGGGCACCGCGCTGCGCCAGGGTGCCGCCTCGGTCACCCAGCTGGAGATCCTGCCCCGGCCGTCCGAGCAGCGGCCGCCGGGCCAGCCCTGGCCGACCTACCCGATGGTCTACCGGGTGTCCAGCGCTCACGAGGAGGGCGGCGACCGCGTCTACGCGGTTTCCACCCAGGAGTTCCTGGCCGACGAGGCCGGCCGGGTGCGCGCCCTGCGGCTGGCCGAGGTCGAGCTCTCGGGGGGCTCCTTTGTCCCCCGGCCTGGTACTGAGCGGGACCTGCCGTGCGACCTGGTCCTGCTGGCGATGGGTTTCACCGGAGCGGAGCGCGGCCCGCTGCTCACCGACCTGGGCGTGGCGTTCGACGCGCGCGGCAACGTGGCTCGCGACGGTGACTTCGCCACGTCCGTGCCGGGCGTCTTCGTCGCCGGGGACATGGGCCGCGGCCAGTCGCTCATCGTGTGGGCGATCGCCGAGGGCCGGTCGGCGGCGGCCGCGGTGGATGGCTACCTCAGCGGCCAGACCGCACTGCCCGGGGCCATCGAGCCGACCACCGTCTCCCTGCGATAACCCGCCGCCGGTCCTGCGGCGGCCCTTGCGGTCCTGCGGAACGTCATGAGCGGGCCGCTGCTGTAACTGGAGCGACGGCAGTGGCCCAACCACGTCCCTGGGACTCTCCGTCCACTCGCCTTGACTGCGGTGAAGGGCAGCAACCGTGCGTTCGCTGACGTTGTTTGAGCAGCACTTGGCACGTTGCTGACGCTGGGACATCCTGACAGTGCCGTTGGAGTCCAACCACGTCGCTAGGCGGCGACACCGCAGAGGCGGGCGGTGCGGTTGGGGGAGCTGTGGCTGCTGGTGTCGTGCTGGCGGGCGCTGGGGTGGCGGGCGTCTGGTGGCGGGTACCGCGGGGCTGCTACCGGCGGGATGGCGCGGCGTGGGCTGGGCCGCCGGCCGGTCAAATGGGCGCAACCATGCCGGCGACACGAGTAACGTCACACAACATGTCGGTGGCTTACCTCCCGAGCCCCGCGCGCGGAGTCTGGCAACTCGGCCCGGTCCCGGTGCGGGCCTACGCGCTGTGCGCGCTGCTCGGGGTGGTCACCGCGCTGTGGCTTACCGAGCGCCGCTATCGCCGGATGGGCGGGCCGCCCGGCATGATCCTGGACGTGGCGACCGTGGCCGTCCCCGTCGGGATCGTCGGCGCCCGCCTGTACAGCGTGCTGTCGGACTACCGGCTCTACTTCGGGCCCGGCCGCGACTGGACCTCGGTGTTCCGGATCTGGGACGGCGGCCTCGGCGTCGCCGGCATCGTCAGCGCGGGAGCCGTCGCCGCCTGGGTCTACTGCCGACGTTACCGGTACTCCCTGGCGCCGATGGTCCTGGCGGCCGCGCCCGCGCTGGCCGTCGCGCAGGCGATCGGGGCCTGGGGCAACTGGTTCAGCCAGCGGATGTACGGGGCGCCCTCGACGCTGCCGTTCGCGGTGGCGATCGGGCCCGCGCGCCGGGCCAGCGGCTACGAGAGCTTCGCCACCTTCCAGCCGATATTTCTCTACGAGTCCCTCTGGGACCTCCTGGTCGCGGTGGCGGTGGCCTTCGCCATCCGCCGGTTCCGGCTCACCGGTGACCGCGCGTTCGCCCTGTACGCGGGCCTGTACGCGGTCGGCCGGCTCGCGGCCGAGAGAGGGCGGATCGATTACTCGCCGCGCGTGCTCGGTATCCGCGTCACCGAGCTCGCGATGCTCGTGGTCGTCATCGCGGCGGCCGCTTACCTGGCCATCTCCAGGGCGCGCCGGGGCGAGACCGCCGCGGTCGCCTTCACAGGCCCGGGCCTGGTCCCCGCGCTCATCCCGAACGCCGACGCCGGCGGCATCGCCCGGATGGTCGGTGTCGGCGCCCAGGCCGGCCCTCGCGCCCAGGCCGGGGCAGGCGGTAACGCCAGGGTCGGCCGCGATGCCCTTCGCCTGCCCCCGGAGCGACAGGGCCGCCCGGCCGAGCCCACGCTGACCGCCGCCCTAGACGACGGTGAGCCACCTGGCACTGCGCCGGACGGGAATGCCGCTGGCCGGGAAGAGCCGGACGGCCCGGTGTCCGGCAGGGAAGGGCCGGATGCGCCTGGCCTGATCTACCCGGCCTGACTCGCTGGGCGGGTGGGTGCGGGCCGGCTCGCCTGACCGCGGCCGGTGCGGGCCCTCGTGTTCCGGCGGCCGGCCGCCGGAGGTTCCCTGGCGTTATCTGCGCATTGATGCCGCGGGGCCCACCACCATGGGTGTTCCCATATCCAGCTAGCTGCCTATCAAGCAGGCAATCGGCTCCTTGCTGACAAGGGCGGAACTGTCGTCAATGGCCTCGGCGGCGCTGAGGATTTCGCCATATCCTGGCTGCCGTTCAGGGGGAATTCGTCGCTATGCCTGCAGGGCCGGGGCTGATCGACGTGACGATGTATCACAGTCCGGGGGGACTTCGCGCTATGGCAGATGTGCAGATCACGCCTACTCTCAGGGCGCGTCGTGCGCTGAGGGCCCCGGCCGGAGCCCGGGCCTGGAGTGACCGGATCACGCCAAACCTCGTCATTGTCGCGGTCACTATCCTGGCGCTTGCCCTCCGGCTTTATTACCTGTCCCGGCCCGGCTTCCTTTTCGGCGTTACCGAGTATGACGATGGCTCGTATCTCGGCAGCGCTATCCGGCTGGTGCACGGCCAGTTGCCCTACCGTGATTTTGTCTTCGTTCAGCCGCCGGGAATCACGCTGCTGATGGTGCCGGTGGCGCTGGTCGCCAAGGTGACGGGCACAGCCTGGGGGATGGCCCTCGGCCGCATCCTCACCGTGCTCGCCGGCACCGCCGGCGTCGCGGCGGCCGGGCTGCTCGTGCGCCGCCGGGGGCGGCTTGCCGTCCTCCTCGCCTGCGGCATCTCGGCCGTCCACCCGGAGAGCATCGCGGCCGCCCACACGGTGCTGGTGGAACCGTGGCTGGTGCTGTTCTGCCTGATCGGCGCGCTGATCATCTTCGACGGGGACCGGCTCGCGAGCGGCAGGCGCGTCGTCTGGGCCGGCCTGGCCTTCGGCTTCGCCGGCGTCATCGAGTCGTGGGCCATCGTCCCGGTGCTGGTCCTGATCGCGCTCAGTGCGCGCCGGCCGCGCCGGGCGGCCGCCTTCGCCGGCGCGGTCGCGGCGGGTTTCCTGATCCCGACGCTGCCCTTCGCCGCGCTCGCGCCCGCCAGCTTCTACCAGAGCGTCGTCGTCGCCCAGGTCGGCCGGCGGCTGAACGCCACCCGGATCTACAGCCTGTACCGTATCCGGCTGATGACCGGGCTGTCGGACGTCCTGCACCCCTCCAACAGCCTGGTGCTCGGCGCCACGGCGGCGATCGTCGGGCTGGTGCTCATCGGCACCGCCGCTGCCTGGCTGCTGACCAGGCAGCCGCCGGCCGCACTCGAGTGGTTCGCCGCGGCGACCGGCGCCCTGATGGCCGTGACCTTCCTGTGGCCACCGCAGTTCCACTATCACTTCGTCGCTTTCCTGGTGCCGTTCCTGGCGCTGTCGGTGGCGCTGGCGGCGCCCAGGCTGCTGGGCGCGCTCGGGGTGGTGGGCGGCCAGCCGGCCGCCTGGGCGGCGCTGCGCCGGGGTGCCTGCGTCCTGGCCGCGATCGGCATCGTGGCGGCGGCGGTGATGCAGACGGACTACGAGCGCACGCAGCAGGCCAGCGTCAGCCCGGCGGAATTCGTCGCGGTCCGGCGCGATATCCCGCCGGGCGCCTGCGTGCTGGCCGACGAGGTGTCCGACCTGGTGGTGGCCGACAGGTTCGTCTCGGACGTGCCGGGCTGCCCGGCGATCGATGACGGCACCGGGGTCAACTATGCGCTGTCGCACGGCCTGAACACGGCGACGGGCGCCGGCCGCGTTCCGTCCGTCGCCGCGCTGTGGCGGTCGGCGTTCATGCACTCCCAGTTCGTCTGGCTGTCGTACCACGCGTCCAAGCGAGTTCCCTGGACACCGTCGATCGTGAGCTACTTCCACGCCCATTTCGCCCGAGTCCGCGGCCTCGGGCCAGGGATCAGCCTGTACCGGCGCACCGGGCCCGGGGGCACCCACCCCGGTCACTGAGTCTCGCGGGGCCGCAACGAATCCCCAACGGTCGGATAACCATTGGCGCCCGGCCGTCGCACCCTGGGGTGAGCGAACATAACCTGCCAGACAGGGCAAGGGCACCGGCCGGCCGGGCGGCACTACGCGACCGCCCGGTCTCGCGGGAGGGAGCTAGCTCATGTCGGCAGGGGCGCCGTTCCTGCTGCGCAGGATGATGTCGTCCTGGCTCCTGCTGTCCAGCCTCATGATCACCGTGCTGATCACCGCGGCGCTGACGGCGGCGCTGGCCAGCTTCGACGCGCAGGTGCTCCCGCAGGCCGCCCATCGTCAGCTCGCGACCGCACAGACCTCCGTCGTCGTCAGCGGAGCGGTGGATGCCGAGGTAGCCGCCGCCGACCAGCCCGCCGTGCGGTCCGCGCTGCGGTCCGCCTTCGGGGTGGTGCCCTTCCGGCTCGATAGCGCCCGGTGGTCTGATCCCCTCGGACTGCCCGCGGTGCCGGGCGGCCGCCTGGTCCGGCTGGCCGAGGCGGCCGCTCCGGACCAGATCAGGGCCCATGCGGCGCTGGTCTCCGGCCGCTGGCCCGGCCCGCCGCGGCCGGGGCAGCCGATTTCGGCGGCGCTGCCCGAGACGGCCGCGGGCCAGCTGGGACTGGCCACCGGCGACGTGGTCGCGGTGCGCGACCGGGACACCGGTGAACGGCTCCGGCTCCGGGTGAGCGGCCTGTTCGCGCCGCGGGATCCGGCCGCCCCCTACTGGGGCCTGGACCTCATCGGCCCCTCGGGAGTCAGCGTCCAGTCGGGCTTTGCCAGCTACGGCCCCGTCCTGGTCAGCCCGGCGGCCTTTGGCCGCGGCGCGCTGGCCGTGGGCCAGGCGTCCTGGGTGGCGCTGCCCGATCCGGCCCGGATCCAGCCCGCTGAGCTCGCCGGGCTGGCGGCGCGGATCAGCCAGGCCGGCTCCTTCCTCCAGGGGTCGGTGCGACTCGGCGGCCTGCAGGTGACGACCGGCATGCCGGTGCTGCTGGACGGCCTCAGCCGTCGCCTCACGATCGCCCGGTCGATGCTGGCGATCAGCGCCCTGCAGCTCCTGCTGCTGGCCGCCGCGGCCCTAGTGCTGGCCGCGCGCCTGCTCACCGGCCATCGCGAGGCGGAGAACGCGCTGCTGAGCTCGCGCGGGGCGGCGCGCTGGCAGCTCGCCAGGATCACCGTCGGCGAGATCTTGCTGCTCGCGGTCGTGGCCGCGGCGGCGGGCGCGCTCGCGGGCAGCGCGCTGGCGGGCCTGCTCGTTCGCGCCGGATCGCTGCGGGCGGCCGGGCTCAGCCTGCCCGGTTTCCCGGCCAGCGCGTGGCTGGCGGCGGCGCTGGTGGTCGCGCTCTGCCTGGTCATCATGGTCTGGCCCGCGCTGCGACCGGCTGCGCCGGGGTCCGCCGCCGTGCGGCAGGGCAGGCAGGCGACGGTCACCGGGATCGCCCGCTCCGGCGCCGACATCGCGCTGGTCGTCCTGGCCCTCCTGGCCATGCACGAGCTGCGCGCGTACTCGGCCGTCGCGCACCTGCCGGCTGGCGGCCTGGGCATCGACCCCGTGCTGGCCGCCGCTCCGGCCCTGGCGCTAGCGGCGGTCAGCCTGATCCTGCTGCGGTTCATGCCCGTCGCGGCCAGGGCCATGGAGGCGATGATCGCCCGCAGCAGGCACCTCGGCGGCGCCCTGGCGAGCTGGGAGATCAGCAGGCGCACGATCCGGCAGAGCGGGCCGGTCCTGCTCGCGCTCCTGGCCGTGGCCACCGGCACCCTGGCCCTGGCCCAGTACCAGAGCTGGCGGGAGTCGGCCGCCGACCAGGCCGCCTTCCTGGTCGGAGCCGACGTGCGGGTCGACACGGCCGGACCCGCCTCGCTGAGCCAGGCCGGCGCCATCAGCCACGTGCCCGGAGTGACCGCGGCCATGCCCGTCAGCCGGGTGACGGCTACGTCGCGGGGCACGGTCCTCGCGCTCGACGCGCGGCAGGCGGCGGCCGCCATGGCGCTGCGGCCCGACCTGTCCCCGCTGCCGGCGGCCGCGCTCTGGCGCCGGATCACGCCCGCCGCCACCCCGCCGGGACTGCCGCTGCCCGGCCGACCCGCCCGCCTCGAGGTGCTCGTCAGCGCGGCGGCCGGGGCCGGGCCCGGCCCCGGCCTGGGCCAGCTGTCGGCGACGGCCACCATTCAGGACGCCGCCGGCGTGGCCGTCACGCTCCCGGCCGGCTCGCTGCCGGCCGATGGGCGGGACCACGCCCTGATCGCTGACCTGTCGGAGATCCGGCAGGCCAGCTACCCGCTGCGGCTGCTGGGGCTGTCGCTGACCTACAGCCTGCCGCCGTTCCCGAGCTCGCGGCTGGCCACGCAGGCCGCGGGGCGCCGCGCCACGATCACCATCTCCGGCGTGGCGCTATCTTCTGCCGCCGCCGGGCCGTTCGCCGCGCCGTTCGCGGGCGGCGGCGCGCTGGCCGCGTGGCGGGTCACGGCGTCCGCGGCCAGCCTGGCCGTCCTGGGCACCCTGGACCGGCAGAGCAGGGCGGTGGGGCCGGCGCTGGCCGGGTGGCGGTCCGGCGCCGGCGGCTCCCGGCAGGTCAGCTTCCAGCCGGGCTACGGGCCCGATCCCGCCGTCCTGAAGCAGGCCAGATCCGATCTCCCCCAGGCCGGCTACACCGGGACGCTGACGGTGCTGACCCGGGCCCCGGCTCCGGTCATCGCGGGCGTCGCCACGCAGTCGTTCCTGGCCGCCAACCATCTCCAGCCGGGCGCCATCGTGCCCGTCGCCGTGCCCGGGGCGGAGATCCCGGTCCGGATCGTCGCGGCCATCGCGGCCGTTCCCACCGTGCCCGCGGGCGGCGCGCTCGTGGTCGACCTGGGCGCGGTCCAGGACCTGCTGGCCAGCCAGGGTGCCAGCCCGCTGCCGGTCACGCAGTGGTGGCTGCGCACGGCCAGGGGAGCGGTGCCGGGCGGCCTGCCGGCCGGCTCGGTGGTGAGCGACCGCACCGCGACCCAGGCGGCCCTGCTGCGCAATCCGCTGTCGGAAGCGCCCCTGCTGGAAGGCCTGGCGATAGCCGTGGCGGCGGCCGTGCTCGCCGCGGTCGGCTTCTCCGTGGGGGTGGCCGCCAGCCTGCGGGCCCGGCGCTCGCAAAGTGCCCTCCTGGCGGCGCTGGGCTACTCCAGGTCGGCCCAGGCGCGCGGGCTCTGTCTGGAGCAGGCCATGCTGACTGTCCCCGCAGCGCTGGTCGGCCTGGCCGTGGGGGCTGGCCTGGCCCACCTGCTCGTTCCCGCCATGACCCTGACCGCCGCCGCGGCGACGCCGGTTCCGGCGGTGCTGGTCCAGACTCCGCTGGGCTGGGCCGCCCTGCTGACGCTCGCCGTCGCCGTGACCCCGGTGGCGGTAGCCGCCGCGGCGGTGGCCCGGCGGCCCGACCCCGCGGCCCAGCTGCGCGCCGCCGAGCAGGCATGAGGGCGCTGGCGGCGCGGCTGCGATCCGGCTGGCTGGCGGCGGCCGGCTCCGGAGCTGCCGCCAGCGCCAGCCTCGCGCTCCTGATGCTCGTGACCGTCTTCGTGGCGATGGCGGGCGCGCGGGCGGCGGCGAACGTGCCTACCCGCGTCCTGCGCGATGGCCTGGCCCAGGTCCCCGCGGCCGAGAAGGCGGTGCTCGGGATCACCGGATATACCGACGTCGTCCCGGCCGGGACGGCAGCCGGCCCGAGCCAGCTCACCGGATTCCGCGCCCTGCTCCGCCGGCACCTCACGGCGGCCCGGCTGCCGCTGGCGCCCAGCGCGGCGGACTGGTCCGTCCTGACGACTGGCTACTCGGAAGTGACGGCGGGCGGCCGCGGTGCCTACGACGGCTTCACGCCCCCGCAGCTGGAGTTCGTCTACCAGGACGCGCTCGGCCGGTACGCGCGGCGCGTAGCCGGGCGGCTGCCGGATGCCGGCCACCGCGGCCGCGGCGGCGTGCTGCTGCAAGTCGCTGTCACGACCGCGACGGCCCGGCGGTTCGCCCTGACGGTCGGCTCGCGGCTGCGCGCGAATCCGGACCTCACGCTCGTGGTCACGGGGATCATCCGGCCGGTCGCCATCGGCTCGGCCTTCTGGGCCACCGATTCCGTGGCCGCCGCGCCCACGCACGCCGTACCGCAGCACGGGTTGCCCTACTGGCAGGGCGCGGTATTTGTCGGCCCGGCGGAGGTCAGGCTGGTGGAGGCCAGCACGGACGTCAGCAGCATCGAGCTGTCGTGGGGCTTCCCGCTCGCTCTCGGCGCCCTGACCGGCGACCAGGCTGGCGTCCTGGCGGGTCAGCTAGCCGGTGGCCTGGGTAACCTGGGCCAGCTCAGCGTAAACCCGCCGCTACAGGTCCCCTTGTCGGCCGGCGTGGCCGGCTTCCTCGGGGATTTCAGCCAGCAACGAGCGGCCATCGCCGGAGTTCTCGACCTGCTGCTGGTCAGCCTGGCGGCCATCGGCATCGTCGTGGTGCTCCTGTCCACGCTGATGCTGGCCGAGCAGCGCCGCGCCGAGTTTGCCCTGCTGCACGCGCGGGGGGCCGCCCGGCGCCAGCTAGCCGTCCTGGCCCTGCGCTCCGCGGCGCTGGCCGCGGTTCCGGCCGCCCTGGCGGGAGCCGCCGCGGCGGTCGCCGTGACGCCCGGCGCAGCCAGTTCGCTCGCATGGCTGCTGGCCGTCCTCACCCTGGCCGCGGCGCTGGCCGGCCTCCCCATGTGCACGGTGATCCGCCAGCGTTCGCCGGGCCGGGCCGGCCGGCGGCTGCACGATCGCCGGACAGCGCGCCGTCGCGCGGCGGCCCGGCGGCTGGTCGCCGAGGCGGCACTGGTGGCCGTGGCGGCGGGCGGGCTGGTCGTGGCGCGCCGGCCGGGCCTGTCCGGGGCCGGCCCGGACCTGCTCACCAGCGCCGCGCCGGTGCTGGTCGCGGTTCCGGCCGCCATCGTCGCGATGCGCTGCTATCCGCTGCTGGCCCGCTGGCTGCTGCGGGCGGCGGGGCCGCGCCGCGGCGTCGTCGCCTACGTCGGCCTCGCGCGCGCCGCACGGGCCTCGCTGACCTCCATCTTGCCGGCGTTCGCCCTGGTCCTGGCCCTCGTGGTGGTGTCCTTCGGCGGAATGGTCCGCGCCGCCATCGCCCGCGGCGAGGCGGCCGCGTCCTGGCAGCAGACCGGCGCGGATGCGACGATCGACACGCTGAACGCGTCCCTGCCGCTCACGCCGGCGGCGCGCAGCGCGCTCGCGGCCGTGCCCGGGGTGCGGCGAACCGCCGCCGTCACGATGACGACCGGGGCGCAGGCCGACGGTACCCAGGTCGCCGTCGCCATCGTCAGCCCCGGCCAGTACGCGGCCCTGATCGCCGCTACGCCCGAGGCCGGCTTCCCGGCGGCGGCGCTGGCCAGGGGCGCGGGCGGGGGCCCGGTCCCGGCGGTGGCCACGCCCGCGGCGGTCAGCGCGATCGGGCAGCGCGACGCGGTCCTGGCGCTCGGCACGACCGGGCGCCGCGTCGCCATCCGCGTAGTCGCCGCCGCCGTCAGCGGCCCGGCCATCTCGGCCCGGGCCGACGGGCCCGTCGTGGTGCTGCCGAGGTGGGCGGTGGGCGACGCCGCGCAGCCCAACCTGCTGCTCGTCACCGGCCCCCGGCTGGACGGGCAGCGGCTGGCGGCGGTCGCCCGGCGCGTCCTGCCGGGCGCGACCGTCAGGCTCCGCTCGGCGGCGCTGGCCGCGCTGGCCAGGGCGCCGCTGCCCCGCGACGCGTTCGTGGCCTATGCCGCCGGCGCGGCCGTGGCCGCGGGCTTCGGGATCGTCGCGCTACTGATCGCCCTGCTGCTCAGCGCGGGCAGCCGGGACGCCACGCTGGCCCGGCTGGCGGCGATGGGACTGTCGACCGGGCAGGGCGGCTGGCTGGCCCTGGTCGAGACGCTGCCGCAGATCCTGGTCGCGGCGGCCTGCGGGACGGGGTGCGCCTGGGCGCTAGCCGCGATCGTCGGGCCCGACCTCGACCTGTCCCCCTTCACCGGCTCCGGGGCCGGGGTGCAGATCCGCGCGGCGCCCGTCACCCTGGGTGCGGCGGCGGCGGGTCTTCTCGTTATTGCCTTGTTGGCACTGGCTGGTGAGGTCATCGTCACCAGGCGCCGGGGTGTGGCCCGGCCCCTGCGGATAGGTGAGTGAGGCATGCCGTCAGTGCGGCTGAGAATGGGGCGGCTGAGAATGGAGCGGCTGAGAATGGGGCGATGGGCATGACGTCTCCTGCGGACCGCAGCCCGGCCGCGACGGGCGGGGACGCGATCACCGCCGCGTCCGGGATCACCGAACTCGGGGCGGCGGCGCTGGGCGCCAGGACCTCCTACGGCGAGGGCGCGCTGATCGCCTGTGACCGGGTCGTGCGCATCTACGCCAGCGACGGAGTCGAGGTGCAGGCACTGCAAGGGCTCGACCTGCTGGTTCAGGAGGGTGAGCTGACGGCCCTGGTGGGCGCGTCGGGAAGCGGCAAGTCCACGCTGATGAACATCCTGGCCGGGCTCGACGCGCCGACGGCGGGCACGGTTCGGGTGGCGGGACAGGACCTCGCCGTGATGACCGGCCGGGACCGCCTGGCCTACCGGCGCCAGCAGGTGGGCTTTATCTGGCAGCAGACCTCGCGGAACCTGCTGCCGTACCTGACCGCCCGGCAGAACGTCGCGACGCCCTTGCGCTTTTGCGGGGTGGGCCGCCGGCAGCGCGAGCGGCGCGCCGGGGAGCTGCTGGCGGCGCTCGGCGTGGCGCACTGCGCCGACCGCAGGCCGGACCAGATGGCGGGCGGCGAGCAGCAGCGCACGGCCATCGCCACCGCGCTGGCGAACCAGCCGTTCCTGCTGCTGGCCGACGAGCCGACCGGAGAGCTGGACAGCGCCACGGCCAGAGACGTCTTCGCGGGGCTGCAGACGGCCAACGCCGACCTCGGCGTGACCGTCCTGGTCGTCACCCATGACCCGGCCGTGGCGGACCAGGTCAACCGGACGGTGGCGATCAGGGACGGCCGCACGAGCAGCGAGACGCTGCGCCACGCGGTCGCCGACGGGAGCGGTAATACCCTCCAGCACGCCGTGGAGTACGCGGTCCTGGACCGCGCGGGCCGGGTGCAGCTGCCGCGCGAGATGACGGAGGATCTGGGCATGCGGGACCGGGTCCGGCTGGAGGCCGAGGCCGACCATATCGGCGTCTGGCCCGATACGAGGCAGCCATGAGCGCCGGGCCGGCCCGCGGCAGCGACCCCGTCATGGTCCGCGCCACGGCGGTGACCCGCACCTTCGGGCACGGCGATACGGCCGTGCCCGCGCTGCGGGGGGTCTCGTTCGCCATCGCCCGGGGCCAGCTGATCGCGCTGAGCGGCCGGTCGGGATCGGGCAAGACCACGCTGCTCAACATCGTCGGCGGCCTGGACGCGCCGACCAGCGGCGAGATCGCGATCTCGGGGCAGGAGCTGACCGGCATGACCGAGCGCGAGCGGATGCTGCTGCGCCGCGGCACCGTGGGCTTCGTGTTCCAGTCGTTCGGCCTGATCCCCATGCTGTCGGCGGCGGAGAACGTCGGGATACCGCTGCGCATCGCCGGGGTCAGCCGGCGGGCGCGCGAGGACCGGGTCAGCCTGATGCTAGCCGTCGTGGGCCTGTCCGAGCACGCCCTGCAGCGGCCGAACGAGCTGTCGGGAGGCCAGCAGCAGCGCGTCGCCATCGCGCGTGCCCTGGCCGTCAGCCCCGAACTGTTGATCGCTGACGAGCCGACCGGGCAGCTGGACTCCGACACCGGGCGGCAGATCATGCGGCTGCTGCGGACGGTGGTCCAGTCCGAGGGGATCACCGCGCTGGTCGCCACCCAC
>Ga0208220_1000637_pt1 | contig 14751 bp, 17 predicted proteins | sample NGESurdeep092012_9_FD_184484 | JGI IMG/M metagenome (GOLD analysis project Ga0208220, IMG submission 184484) | Arctic peat soil microbial communities from Barrow, Alaska - NGEE Surface sample F53-1 deep-092012 (SPAdes) | ecosystem: Environmental > Terrestrial > Soil > Wetlands > Peat ... | reverse complement strand
CTCGCGCATCGGGATCGGCGGCGGGACAGGATGCGTTTTCGAATATTCCGGTCCGGCCATCCGAGCGCTCTCCATGGAAGAGCGGATGACCATCTGCAACATGTCCATTGAGGGGGGCGCGCGCGCGGGATTAGTTGCGCCGGACGATACGACTTACCAGTACATGGCGGGGCGGCCTTATGCGCCGAAGGGCGACGATTGGGATCGCGCGCTCAATTCGTGGCGCAAATTGCCGACTGACGACGGCGCAAATTTCGACAAGCGCATTCACATCGATGCCGGCACGCTCGAGCCGATGATTACTTTTGGAACGAACCCGGGCATGGGCATTCCGATCACCGCGCTGGTTCCCGATCCTTCCGCAGTGAGCGATCCGGTTGAGCGCGATTCGCTCGGCAAGGCGCTGCGCTATATGGATCTGCCGGCGGGCAAATCTTTACTGGGGCATCGCATCGACGTGGTCTTCATAGGGAGCTGCACAAATTCCCGAATCTCCGATCTTCGCGCGGCAGCGGAAATTTTCAAAGGTCGTAAAGTGAACTCGAAGGTCCGGGTGATGGTGGTGCCCGGATCGCAGCAGGTGAAGAGGCAGGCGCAAGCCGAAGGGCTGGATCGGGTTTTCAAGGACGCGGGCGCCGACTGGCGGGAAGCGGGCTGTTCTATGTGCATCGCCATGAACGGCGATCAATTGCAGCCGGGCGAATACAGTGTCTCTACCAGCAACCGCAACTTCGAAGGACGTCAAGGCAAGGGCGGACGAACGTTTCTCGCGAGTCCATTGACCGCGGCTGCAAGCGCCGTGATGGGCGTCGTCACGGATGTGAGAACGCTTCTCTAGGAAAACGCGATGGAAAAATTTATTGCCTTTACAAGCCGCCTTGCGCCGCTCGCGATCGACAACATCGATACCGATCAGATCATTCCGGCCCGTTTTCTAAAGACGATCTCCAAAGCGGGTCTGGGCGACGAGCTTTTTTTCGATTGGCGCTACGATGCCGAGCGAAAACCCAATCCGGATTTTATTCTCAACCGGCCGGAAGGCCGCGCGGCGCACGTTTTGCTCGGGGGAGATAACTTCGGCTGTGGAAGCTCGCGCGAACACGCCCCGTGGGCGTTGACACAGTACGGTTTTCGCGCCGTGATCAGCACATCCTTCGCGGATATTTTCCGCGGAAACGCTCTGAAGAATTCGCTGCTCCCGATTGCAGTTCCACACGATGCGCACAAAGCTCTGTTTCAGGCGATTGCGCGGGATCCCGCGGCCACGGTGAAGGTGGATCTGGCCGAACAGAAGCTTACGCTGCCGGATGGGTCGTCAGTAACGTTTCCAATCGACGAATTCGCGAAGCACTGCATGCTGGAGGGCGTGGATGAACTCGGATATATCCTGCAGCAGCAAGAGGCGATTGCGGCATATGAAGCGACTCGGCGGATGAGTGTAAATACGCTCGGATGAACGCTCCGGGCGGTTGACTTTGAGAGCCTTGAAGGACTGGCGCGGGTTTCGCCGATAAGCCATTTTTGCGTGCTATGGTGTAGCTAGTGTCGTCGCCCTTGAACTTCCATGTGGCGCAGTATGAAGGGCCGTTGGATCTGTTGCTGGATCTGATTCGCAAGCAGCAAATCAACATCTACGACATTCCGATTGCCCAGATTACGGCGCAATATCTCGAATACATGCAAAAGGCCATGGAACTGGACATCGAGATCAGCTCCGAGTTCGTCTACATGGCGGCGACGCTGATTCATATCAAGAGCCGCCTGTTGCTGCCGAGGGATCCGGAACTCGAGAAGATTTCGCCTGAGGGAGACCCGCGCGCGGAGCTGGTGGAGCGGCTGATTGAGCACGAGCGTTTCAAGAACGCCGCCGAGATGTTACAGCAAAAGCGCGTGGTCGAAGAGGCCGTCTGGTCGAACCCGCAAATCGACAAATTCCTGCTCGAAGACGAGGGACCGGGGTTGGCGGTTACGATTTTCGATCTCGTCAAGACTTTCCAGAATGTTCTGGAGCGCGTAAAGAGCCGTCCGATATTTGAAATTCGGCCGGAATTGGTCAGCGTGCCGGATATGATCCAATTCCTGCGGAATCAGCTTGCCAGGTCGCGCAAGCAGGGGCCACTCTCCGCGACTCAACTCTTCGAGCGGCAGCGCAGCCGCCGCGCGATGATCTGCCTGTTTCTGGCGATTCTCGAGCTGGTGAGGCGGCAGAGCGTGGAACTGACGCAAGGCGAGGCTTTTGGCGATATCGGTCTGCGCCGAGGGCCGGAGTTCGAAAAAGCGAACGAGTCTTTTGAAGAACTGAACGCCGTAGAACAGGAATACCGCTGACAGACCGCATGGAAGAAGTGGAACAGCTTCGCGAAACCTCCGCGATGGAAGAGAATACTGCCCTCGAAGCCGAAGCGGAGCTGCCTGTTTCAGCATCCGGGCAGCCCGACGACCTTTTCATCGAAGAAGCGTTTGCCGAGCCGCCGGTGGCGGAGTCCTTCGCGAATTTGAAGGCGGTGATCGAGGCTGCCATCTACATCACGGATGAACCTCTCGGTTCGGAGCAAATCGCGGCGGCGACAGGCCAGCCGCTCGATCGAGTGAAAGAAATTCTAAACCGGCTCGTCGCCGAGTATTCGGCCCCGGATCGCGGTTTATCCGTTCGGGAAGTTGCGGGCGGCTACAAAATGTCCACTAAGCCGGAGCATCACGAGTCCATCCGGCGATTTGTCAAGCGGCTGCAACCGCCGTTCAGGTTATCTTTGGCCGCGCTCGAGACGCTGGCCGTCGTCGCCTACAAGCAGCCGATTACCGCTCCGGAAGTGCTGGAAATTCGCGGAGTCCAGGGCGCTGGCGTTTTGAAGACGCTGTTGGATCGGAAATTGATTGCGGCCGCGGGAAGAAAGGACGTTCTCGGCAAGCCGATTCTTTACAAAACCACCCGCGAGTTTTTGATTCAGTTCGGATTGAACTCGCTTGCGGAACTGCCCACGCTCAAGGAGTTTGAAGAGCTGGGCCGCCTGGCCTTGAGCGACTCTGAAGAAATCGAAACCCCTCCTGAGTCCAGCCCGGTTCCCGACGAGCGACCCGATTCAGATGCATCGGCGCAAGAAGCCGAGCGGCAAGACTCCGATGCCTGACGAACGGCTGCAGAAAATTCTTTCCCGCGCGGGAGTGGCAAGCCGGCGTAAAGCGGAGGAACTGATTGTCGCGGGCCGCGTTTCGGTAAATGGTAAGACCGTCGTCGATCTCGGCTCAAAAGCCGATTTATCCGCCGACAAAGTGAAGGTCGATGGCCGCGTGTTGGAAGAGCCCAAGCATCGGCTCTACATCGCGCTGAATAAACCGAAGAACTGCGTGACCACTGTTCACGATCCGCAACGGCGTCAGACTGTAATGTCGTTCTTCAAAGGCCTTCGCGAACGTATTTATCCGGTGGGACGTTTAGATTATGCCAGCGAAGGGCTCCTGCTGCTGACTAATGACGGAGAATTCGCAAATCGATTGATGTCGCCCGCCGGCCATGTTACGAAGACTTACTTCGTCAAAGTGAACGGCGCTCTCACGCGGGAGCAGGAGGAGGGGTTTCGCAACGGTATTCCGCTGCACGGCGTGCGAACCGCTCCGGCGGGATTGAAGCTGATTCGCAAAACGGTGAACCCGTGGTACGAAGTACGGTTAGTGGAGGGCAGGCAGAACCAGGTTCGCATCATGTTCAAGCATTTTGGACGCCTGGTCGAGAAATTGAGACGCGTGAAGATTGGATTCCTCGAGCTGGACGATCTCAAGCCAGGCGCATATCGCACGTTGACCAATGCCGAAGTGATGCGGTTCCGTAAGATTCTAAAACTGGATGAGCAGCCGAAGGACGAATTAAGAGTGAAGCATGATGAATGACAAGGACGTCGCGCGCCTGCTGCGGGAAGCGAAGACCATTGCGGTGGTTGGCCTGTCGAGCAACCGAACTCGGGCCAGTTTCGGCGTTTCGCGGTTTCTCCAGCGGCAGGGTTATCGCGTTATTCCGGTGAACCCCAACGAAACGGAAGTGCTTGGGGAGCGCGCTTACCCATCGCTCAAGGATGTGCCCGGCGAGATCGACATTGTGGACATTTTCCGGCGGTCCGAGGGAGTGCCTGAAATAGTTGACGAAGCGCTCCGGAAAGGGGCGCGATGCATCTGGATGCAGGAGGGCGTGATGAACCACGAGGCGGGAAAGAAGGCGGAGGCCGCCGGGATTCCGGTGGTGATGGATCGATGTATTCTCAAAGAGATCGCGCGGCTTCTGGGATGATTGCTTTTTGTCCGGCTCGCGCCCCGGAGCGGCGCTAGACGACTTCGTAGGCCGTCTGCAAGATGCATCGGTCATTGCCGCGCCTAGCTCCCTTCAGCGCAATCTTTCTGATGTTGTTGCCGTGGCTGACCGGCTGCGGCAATCGATCGAGCGAAGTACTGGGCCAAGCCTACGTCGCGCCGGCAACCCTCCCTTTGCGCCGCGAGCTCGCGCAGAAGAACAGCGCTGTGGCAGTGCTCAAGCACGGCGATCGCGTGAGCGTTATCGACGTTCGCCGTAGGTTTGTGAAAGTCCGGACCGCGAAGGGGATCGAAGGCTGGGTCGATTCTTTTCAATTGCTCAGTCCTGAGCAGATGGAACTGGTTCGTCAAGAGAACCGGCGCGCGCTGGCGCTGCCTTCGGAGGGCGCCGCGACGGTGTACGAAGCGCTCAATATTCACCTGGACCCAAGCCGCCAGTCCCCCGCTTTCGCAAAAATTCCGGAAGGCGGCTCAGTGGCGGTTCTGGAATATCGAATTGAGCCGAGGGTCAGCGCGCCAACTCGTTCCCAATTTTTTTATGATCGCCCTCAGCCGCTTTCACGGCGGCAAAGGCCGGAAAGGCAGTCCAGAAGCAGGGGCAATCTGCCTCCCATGCCGCCGCCGCCCAAGCCTCCACAGAACTGGCAGGAACTTTCGGCTGAGCGCATCGATGGCTCTGAGAGCACCGCCGATCTAAAGGCGAAACGGGAAAAAGAAGCGGCTGAGAGAAAGACGGAAGATCTCAAGAAGCCGGTTGTCATGGAGGATTGGGCGCTGGTTCGCACCAAGTATGCGCAATGCGGTTGGGTGCTCTCCCGCAATCTGATGATGTCTATTCCGGATGAAGTGGCCCAGTACGCCGAAGGCAAGCGCATAACGTCTTATTTCGATTTAGGGGCGGTTGAGGACGAAACAAAAGGAGTCAAGCACAACTGGTTGTGGACGACCGCGTCCGATCTGGAATCGTACGATTTCGACGCGTGGCGTGTTTTTCTGTGGAACCGGCGCCATCATCGCTATGAGACTTCCTATCGCCAGCGCGATATCGAAGGTTACTTCCCGGTTCATGTAGATGCGATGGATGCAAACGCCTTACGCACATTTGAGCTGATTACGAAGGATGAGGACGGCAAGCTCCGGCAGCGTTCTTACGCGTTCGATGGGACTCGCGTTCATCTGACAGGCGCTGAAGAATATCATCCCGGCGCTGCGGCGAATACGAACAAGGCGGGCGGGCTGGATACCGACAAGCTGCAAGCGAAACTGCCGCGATCCGGATGGCTTCGGCGGCATTGGAACGCGCTGAAGGGGCGGGTATTCGGAAACCCTTAGGTCTCTTCGATTTTTCCCGATATCTCCACCCGGTCCATTGCCAGAAACTGCTGTACGTGCGGGTGGCGGCACTGGTCCAGTTCTGAAACAGGCCCGAAGTAGATCGCTTCTCCTTTGTAAAGGAACACCACCGAATCCGCCACCTTGCGCATCAGGTCGAGATCGTGGGTGACCACGATTGCGGTCAATCCCAACTGCTTCTTCAGGCGGAGCATCAGATTACTCAAATCGTCGGACATGATGGGGTCGACCATGGTGGTCGGCTCATCGTAAAGAATGCATTCCGGTTGCGCGGCTAGGGCGCGCGCAATGGCGACTGCCCGTTTGTAGCCGGTGGACAAATCGCCCGGATAGAGATCCTTGAGATGCAGAAGATCGACCATCTCCAGAAGTCCCTTAACTACGTCTTCTTTATTTTGCTCGTCGTAGTCTTCGCGAAGCTCCAGCGAGAAAAGGATGTTTTCACCAACTGTGAGCGAATCGAAGAGCGCGCCCGACTGAAAGACCATGGTCACTTTCTTGCGGATGCGCCGCAATTCCGCTTCGGGCATGTTCGTGATGTCGGCGTGCGAGACGATGATCTGGCCTTTATCGGGCTTAATGAAGCCCATGATGTGGCTCAACGTCACAGATTTCCCTACGCCGCTTCGTCCGATGATGGCCAGAGTTTTTCCCGCATCGACGTGGAAGCTCACGTCGATCAATACCGGGTGGTCAAATTCTTTGCTAACGTCTCGGAATTCGATGTAGTGCGGAGCTCCGTCAGTTCCCATCGGCTGCGCCGGCCGCTTTCCCTACATGCTGCCATGCAGCCCACTCCCGCGGCGTATTGAGGTTCGAAATTTTGTGCGGGATCTCGAGACTGGCGGCATCCAGCTCCCCCAGGAGATCGAGCAGCTTCAAACGGCGGGCATCGAGAGCCCGGCGAACGAAAGGCAAGCAGGCGCTGCGGTATACCGCGCAAAGGGGATGAAGCATGCCGCTTTCATCGCGGCACGCCAGACACAACGCATTGGTTCGCCGGGCTTGTGACAAAAGCCGCGAGAGCCAATCGCGCTCGAGCCCCGGCATGTCGCAGGCGAGAACGAGATTGAGCTCGCCCCGTCCACTATCGAGTGCCGCCTCAATGCCTGCCAAGGGTCCTAAGCCGGATCGCAGATCGGGCAAACAGTCGAATCCGAGATCGCTATATCTCTCCGGCCTACCGATCAGGGTAACGCTGCCGGCGATCGAAGCAGCCTTTACGGCAACGTCTTCCACAAGCGGCCGCGAATTGCAACGCAAGAGCGCTTTATCGCGTCCCATGCGCGAGCTACGGCCGCCCACTAGGACGAAAGCAGCCGCTCGCATGCCCAAATAGTAGCACTGGCAAGCGGGTTTTCCGGTTATAATGCGAACAAACAAAGTTTGTTGCTTTTGTTATGTGTCTTTCTCGCTGCTTACGTGTTCCAAGTAGCATGGCTCGAGATTTGGAGGAGCGGTTGCCCCCATTTAATCGCTGATTCATTTCCATGTTGCGCCTCCCCCGCTCTCTTCTCTCTTTCTCGTCTGTCGTAGCGGCATTATTGTGTACGGCTTGCGCGGGATATTCCCAAGCGCCAGGTCCCGCTCGTGTCGAAGCCATACGATTTTGGTCTTTCGGAGATGTGACGCGAGTCGCTATCCAGACGCAGGGCGACTACAAGCTCACCTCCGATCAGATTGACAATCCTTCACGTGTCTATTTCGATCTGAGCGGACTGCGTCCTCCCGCAACCTTGCATCGCGGCATTGAGACCATCCAGGTGAACGATCGCCGTGTGAAAGAAATACGAGTGGCCGAGGTCAGCCCGGGAAGAACCCGAATCGTCTTCGATCTGGAGGGACCGGTAGAAGTCGTCTCGTCTCAGCTTGTCGATCCGGACCGGTTGATGATCGAGTTCCGGCCGAAGGGCACGACTCTTCCGACATTATCGGTGACGCACAGTGTCACGGAGTCCCAACGCGTAGACCTCTCGTCGAACGAAACTACGGCCCCGCCAGCCTCGGACAGCATGGGACCTGCCTCGCTTCCGTCGCGGACGTCAAATGCCGCTTCGCCGCTGGCGCCTGCCGCGATACCCGGCGTTTCCGTCCCGCCCTTGTCTGCGCGAATTCCGACCGGAGCCACTAGTCGTAGTTCTTCAATCACGGCTCGTCCGATTACGACGATTCAGACTCAAGATGGTTTTGTTGTGCGGCAGGCGAGCGTAGCCAGTACGCCCAGCTTGTCCGCTCCCAATCCAGTTTCAACGGCGGCGTATGCACCTGTGAATTCCATTCCGGCTCCGGCATCGGTCCGGGTTGAGAAGACGACGGCGCCTGCCGCGCCGGCCATAACAGATAGCATGGGCGACCGCTCGCTCGTGCGCGTCTTCGGGCTCAAGATGGGCAAAGTGGTCATTGATGCGGGCCACGGCGGCCACGATACCGGAACCATCGGCCCCGGCGGGCTTATGGAGAAGGACTTAGTGCTCGATGTCGCGCTACGGCTGGGACGGCTGATCAGCGAGCGATTGGGCGCTGAAGTGGTCTACACGCGTTCAACCGATATATTTATTCCCCTCGAAGACCGCACGAAAATCGCCAACGACGAGAAAGCGGATCTGTTCATTTCCATCCACGCGAATTCCTCTCCCGAGCCGAGCGCAACAGGCGTCGAAACATACTACTTCAATTTGACTTCCGACAGGAGCGGCTTGGATCTCGCGACGCGCGAAAACGCAACCTCGGGCAGTTCCATCTCCGATCTCAACGATCTACTGCATAGGGCTGTGCTGCAGACCAAACTAGAAGAATCGAGGGAATTTGCGCAGAAAGTGCAGAGTTCATTGTGGGCCACCTCGGTCAGAATGAATAGCCGTTCGCGGGACCGAGGCGTCCGGCAAGCGCCTTTTGTGGTTCTGATCGGAGCGACTATGCCGTCCATCCTGGCGGAGATCGGCTTTATTTCAAATCCGCATGACGAAAAATTGTTGAAAAAAGGCGATCAGCGCCAAAAGATTGCGGAAGCTTTGTTCAAAGGCGTATCGCAATACGCAAACTCCTTAAGCCATGTCCAATTGGCTCGAGCGAGTTCGCGCTGAATGCCGGTCTCAGTCACGTTCGCGAACGCCCGCGCTTTCCCGGCAGATTCCTCGCTTGCTTCCGCGTATGAAGCTCACCAGATGGCGCGTGTGTTCGGATGGCAGCTCCGCTTCAATCCGCGTCAACGCTTCTTCGAGCTTCAACCGCGCTCGATACAAAAGCCTATAAGCCCTTTTCAATAACCTTATTTCCTCAATCGGGATGCCGGCGCGTTTCAATCCGACCATATTCAGGCCTTTTGCCGTGACATTGAAATCGGAATAGAGAAAGTAAGGAGGAAGATCGCTGTTCACTCGCGTGTTTCCGCCGACCATCGCCAGGCGTCCAACTTTTGAAAATTGATGAACGACCACGCCGCCGGAAATGAAAGCTTGATCTTCGATTTCCACATATCCGGCGACGAGCGCGCAACTGGCCACGACAACTTCGTTGCCGAGAATGCAGTTGTGAGCGATATGTCCCGAGGTCATGATGTAATTCTCATTTCCAATGCGCGTCATCGATTCCGGGCTGGTTCCGCGCGAAATGGTGTAGTGCTCGCGAATTTTGTTGCGATTGCCGAGGATGAGATAGCTTCGCTCGCCTGTGAACGACCGGTCGAGTGGATCGGTGCCAAGCACCGTTCCGGCGGAAATCTGGTTCTCGTCGCCCATGCTCGTCCAGCGCTTCACGTAGACGTAAGGCTCCAGAATGCAGCGCGCGCCAATCACCACGTCGGATTCGACGATGCAGAACTCGCCGACGCGCGTTCCCGCCCCAATAACCGCGTCAGGATGCACGCGGGCTGTGGGTGCGACGTAAGCTGATGGATCGGCCGCCATCAATGCTAATTATGGTGGATGCCCACTCTCACGGTCGCGCAACTCGCCGAAATTTGCGGTGGTTCGGCTGAAGGAGATACCGAACGCTCGATCTCAGGCGCGAATGCGCTTGAGAATGCGACAGAAGGCGAACTGTCCTTCGCGGAAAATCGGAAGGCCGTCGAGATGACGGCATCCTCACGCGCCGGCTGTCTGCTGGTTCCGCGATGGTTCGATGCAACCGGCGAGTGGGCTCTGATCCGCGCGGACCAGCCGCGCAATGCTTTTACGAAGGCGATTGCCGCGTTGTATTCGAAAGCAAAACCGGCTCCAACCACTCATCCGACAGCGGAAATTGCTCCGACCGCCGGCATAGCGCCCGATTGCTTCGTAGGAGCGCATACATCCGTGGGTGAGCGCACAAAGATTGGCAGCGGGTGCTATATCGGCAATGGCTGCATTATCGGAGATGACGTGACAATCGGCGACGGCGTGACATTGCACCCTAACGTCACGATATACGATGGCGTGCGGATCGGCGCGCGGGTGATTCTACACTCCGGTTGCGTAATAGGAGCGGACGGTTTCGGGTTCACTCTGGTTGGCGATCGCTATGAAAAATTTCCGCAGATCGGCACAGTGGAAATTGGCGATGACGTGGAGATGGGCGCGAATTGTTGCATTGATCGGGCGGCGCTCGGCGTGACGCGCATCGGTGAAGGAACCAAACTGGATAACCTGGTGCACGTTGCTCATAGCTGTATCATCGGCAGGCACGTGGCTGTGGCGGCGCAGACCGGATTCTCAGGTAGCGTGTCGGTAGGCGACTATGCCGTTATCGGCGGACAAGCCGGCATCGGAGAGAAGGCGAAAATAGAGTCCAAGGCCGTGATCGGCGGCAAAAGTGGAGTCCTCAGATCGCAAAAGATCAAGGCGGGGGAGCCGGTCTGGGGCATTCCGGCGCGCCCGCTGCGGCAACACTTGAAAGGGCTGGCGCACATCGCGCAGTTGCCCGGAATGCGGGAACAACTCCGGCGTCTGCGGGACAAAGTTGCGGTGCTTGAATCAATGCGTGGATCGGATTCGTAATTCTCTAACAGGCCACGGGCTCGAGAGCTACAGGGCAGGGCGAAGTGGAGGCGTGCTCCAGAATCCGGTTCGCTTCAAAAACCATCGCCTGAATCCGCTGAAGATGGCCGCAAACCTTCTCGTCGGTCGAAATGAGCTCCAAATAATAGGCCAGCGATTCGATCACTCCTAAAGGCTGGCGCAATTCGTGTGCGAGCTCATGCATTACCGGATCCGCGCTTTGAGCAGCGCGGACATCGCGAGAAAGAGAGGCTTCTTGTCGCGGAACACCAATCTGTGGAAACGTTTGGCTCATTGGACTTAAAGTGCGCCAGACCGAGTGGAGGACCCAACCTGGGGCATTCTTACCAACCGTCTGATTGTGCGCTTCTTCCGAATGCCAGTCAATAGCCTTGCACATTAAAACTGGAGGTACTTTTATAGTGCTAGTGCGCTCCGAGTTTGTAGTACTCCGCCCTGTGATATTCTCAGGACAGAAATCCGTTCTTACGGGCCTGTGGCGCAGTTGGGAGCGCGCTTCCATGGCATGGAAGAGGTCGACGGTTCGAACCCGTCCAGGTCCACCAAGACATTTCAAACACTTACGGTTCCGCCGCCCCGCGAGAACGTGGTCGCCGGAGTCCAACTGGAGTCCAAACCCCACTTTGAGCATGGGCAGCCATTGGGCATCGTGTGGATATAGGTGCCTGCCCACGATCAAGCCACCCGATTCAATGAGATGGCGAGTTTGGGCACATTGGGCACCTTTTTTGCGGATGTCGTCTTCCTGAGACGACAACATTTCGTTTCCTATTTAAGGAGGATGCCCAACCGCCTCAGCGCTAGCGACTCCTCTGGGGCCGTCCCATTTTACTTTTGACGAGTGAATTCCGGGCCTGATATTCAAAAGATGTAAACTGCGGTCTGGCCCGAGAGACGGGACTCTCAATAAACTCCTTCTTTTCGATCCAAATAGCCAACGTGTCTTCCAAGCGCGAACAGATTCCGATTTATGCGGCAGACGGCACGTCCCTGGGCTATCGGCCCATAGAGGCGGCGAAGTAGCCAACGCCAGGGGCTATGTGAAACCTGCCTAGCCTTACTGAGCAGCTTCGTGATTGATTGACTTCTCTGTTGACGACTGAACCCACAGGTTGCTATTTAGGAGGCGACACTACCATACAAGCTTCTGATGATCTCGCAACCTATGGCACGCCACATCGAATTGTGGCCTCTCAATAAGCTCGTTCCCTATGCCCGAAATCCTCGCACGCATTCCGACGCACAGGTAGCGCAAATTGCCGCCAGCATCGCGGAGTTCGGATTCACCAGCCCGATTCTGGTCGACAGCAAGGCGGGCGTTATCGCTGGGCACGGGCGTCTGCTCGCCGCGCGCAAGCTAGACCTGACCGAGGTTCCCGCGATCGTTCTCGATCACCTCAGCGAGACGCAGAAGCGCGCGTACATCCTCGCGGACAACCGATTGGCATTGAGCGCCGGATGGGATGACGAGCTGCTCGCTTTGGAACTGCTGGAACTCAAGGAGGCTGACTTCGACCTGAGCCTCACGGGCTTCGACGTGAAAGAACTCGACGACTTGCTTCTGGCGTCGGACGACGAAAAGGCCAACGAAGTTCCGCCGCTGCCGGAACACACTGTGTCGCGTTCCGGCGATCTTTGGGTATGCGGCGATACGCGTGTTCAGCACCGAGTGCTTTGCGGAGACGCCACGAACGTGGACGATGTCGTGCGGCTGTTGGGTGAGCGCAAACCGTTTCTGCTGGTCACGGACCCGCCCTACGGCATCGAACTGGATTCAGAATGGCGGGACCGCGCTGGACTGAACGGTTGCGGGCCGGCGGAAGCGAGTTATATGAAGCACCGAACGGAGGGCCACACGAACACTTCCATCTCGTCGGATACTCGCGCGGATTGGTCTGATGCCTTTGCCCTGGTGCCCAGCCTGGAAGTAGCGTACGTATGGCACGCTTCCAAGTTCACTCGCGAAGTGCTGGATGGTTTGCTGCGTATCGGCTTTCTGCATCATCAGCAAATCATTTGGAACAAGGGCCGAACCGTTCTCACCAGAACTCACTATTGGTTTCAGCATGAGCCTTGCTGGTACGTGCGGAAGAAGAACGCGCCGTGGTTCGGAAAGGCCGGCGAGAACTCGACCATCTGGGATTCCCCTTCGCCGAAATTCATCATGGGTGGCTCCGACGAAGAGAAGTTCGATCATCCGACGCAGAAGCCTGTGGAGTTGATGCGGCGGCCCATCTTGAATCATACGCGGCGCGGCGAGCTGGTCTACGAACCCTTTCTCGGCAGCGGTACGACCTTGGCTGCGGCTGAACTGACAGAGCGCGTCTGCTACGGAATGGAACTTGATCCGAAGTACGTCGACGTGAGCGTGCAGCGCTGGCAAAGTTTATCCGGGAAGCAAGCCTTACTCGAAGGCGACGGCCGAACGTTCGATGCTGTTGCGGAAGAGCGCGCGGGAGCGACATCGTGTATCAGTTGACGCAGCGCCTCAGGAAGCTCGAAGGAAAGCTTCCGGTCTCTTCGGACGATCCGTTCGGCGACGCGATCAATTTCGCCCGCGCGCGTCTGTCAGCGGAAGGTTTTGACCGACTCGTTGAGGTCGCGTTCCGAGAAGTCCCCGATGCTGATCTACACCTGCTGCTCGACTACTGCGGCGCGGAAGACCAAGGTGAGCGGTTCAATCAAACACATCGAGCCGATCTGACTCGTTTAGCTGCTCTGGTGGCCAGCGCCGCGAGAAAACTACAGCCTTCCGGGTTTGCTCGGATCCGTGGGCTAGGGGGCATGTGAGATGGCTCAGTACCATAATCCGAAGCGGCTCGTCACAACGAAAAAAGCCGCCGGCATGGACATCCGGCGGCTCGAGAGGAATGAGCGTGGTTTTGGTTCAGGCTTGGACCGAGTAAATGCGCACCCCGTCCTCGCCCTTCTTCGAGATGAGTTCCAGACCCATTTTCTTGCCCACCGTACCAGCCAGGAATCCGCGCACCGAGTGCTTCTGCCAGCCGGTTGCTTCCATGAGTTCTTGCAAGCTGGCCCCGCTCTCGCGCTTGAGAAGGTCCAAGATGATGGTGGTCTTGCTGCCCTCGCGCGGCGCGGCGTTTCGCGCCCGTTTCGCTGGCGTTGGCTCCTCGCTCGGACTCGGCTCGGGTGTTGCCACGTCGTTCGCCGGTGGCGCAACGTTGGCCTCTTCTGTGGGCTCCTGCGTTGCGCCTTCAGGCTCAGGGGACGGGGTGGCGGGTGCGGCGTCTTCAGCGTTTATGGGCATGGGTCCCGGCCCTTGGGCAACGTCGCTCAGCGGCTCGCTTGCGGGGTCAGCTGGCGCTTCGGCTGCCTCGCTTTTAGTGGAAACTGCGGCGCACTCCAGTTCTTGAAGCGCTTTCCAGATTCGGGTTACGCCGGTGTTGCGGTCCGTGAACTTTTTTACCGGGGTCACGCCCGGGAGGTTGTTCCAGATTTCGACCAGGCGCACTGTGGGCCAGTTCGAGGCAAGTTGGGTCAATTCTTCCGCACTGCTGAAGTGCTCGGCTCCCGGATTACTTTCGGCGTCGGCGAGCGAGTCGAGTACGGTGATGTAGTTATCGTTACTAATCGTGAGTATGGTCATGGTCTGCGGTCTCCATCCGCGTCGATCACATCCATCACTCTGGTTGCGAACACAAGCAAGCAGATTGTGCAGAAAATCAACCTAATGCTGGATCGGAGGCGGCTAGGATGAGGCTTCAAGAGCGCAGGTTAGTGCGGTTGGAAGCTACCTTCGCCTACGCATCGAAAGAGCCGACGGTAGCGTGGCGAGTTGTGGTGTCGGCCATTGCCAGGCCGCTGAATTTGGAGAAATCCCGATGTACGCGCACGCTCGGCTCGGATGGGCAAATCACCGAGATGGTGATACTGGACGGCAGCCGCGACTACATCAGCGATGAGGAACTCGATCGATTTGTGGCGGGCTTTCCAGTGATCGGGCGAACGAGCAAAGAAGTGCGTACAAGTCGACAGGCGGATTTAGCTGGGCGCAGATGAAGGGCCACGGCACAAAATACGGCCGCAAGCAGGAGGCGGCCATCGCCGCCATGCTTACGCAGCGGAATATGGAGGAGGCAGCGCG
>Ga0208220_1000636_pt1 | contig 14751 bp, 17 predicted proteins | sample NGESurdeep092012_9_FD_184484 | JGI IMG/M metagenome (GOLD analysis project Ga0208220, IMG submission 184484) | Arctic peat soil microbial communities from Barrow, Alaska - NGEE Surface sample F53-1 deep-092012 (SPAdes) | ecosystem: Environmental > Terrestrial > Soil > Wetlands > Peat ... | reverse complement strand
GTATGGCGGCGGGGGGTGTCATGGGAGGGTGGGGGGAGCGACGGTCCGTTAGGGAAAACTGATTTGCGGTCTTTAGCTTTTCTGGGCGGGGGGCGGGACTAGCTTGTCGATGGCGGCGAGCTGGTCGTCGGTGGGCTGCCACTGGCCCGCGGCCGCGTTGGCCCGGACCTGGGCGGCGGAGGTCGCGCCGGCGATGACCGAGGAGCAGCCGGGCTGGGCGGCGAGGCCGCCGATGGCAATCTGCAGGAGCGAGACGCCCTGCTCCTCGCCCCAGGCGATCAGCGACTCGACCGCGTCGAGCTTGGCCTCGGTGACGTAGCCGGACCGGCGCGGCTCGGCCAGCCGGGTGCCCGCGGGGACGGCCTGGCCGCGGCGGACCTTGCCGGTCAGCAGGCCGTTGGCGAGCGGGAAGAACGGCAGCAGGCCGACGCCGAAGTGCAGCGAGGCCGGCACCACGTCGCGCTCGGCGTCGCGCTCGAGCAGCGACCAGTGGTTCTGGGCGGAGATGAACGGGGCGCGGCCGGACGCCGCCGCGGTGTGGGCGGCGTCGGCGATCTGCCAGCCGGAGAAGTTGGAGTGGCCCAGGTAGCGGACCTTGCCCTCGGTGACGAGGTCGTCGAGGGCGGCCAGGGTCTCTTCGATCGGGGTCACCGGGTCCGGGGTGTGCAGCTGGTACAGGTCGATGTAGTCGGTCTTCAGCCGGGCGAGGGACTTCTCGACCGCGATCTTGATGTAATTGCGGCTGCCCTTGGCGCCCGCGGCCGGGCCGTAGCCCATGTCCGAGTTCCCGTTGCCGAACTTGGTCGCGAGCACGACCTGGTCCCTGCGGCCCTTCAGGACCTCGCCGAGCGCGAGTTCTGACGCGCCGTCGCCGCCGTAGGTCTCGGCGGTGTCCAGGAGCGTAATGCCCTCGTCAATGGCGGCGTCGACGACCGCCCGGGTCTGCTCGACATCGAGGCGGCCGCCGAAGTTATTGCAGCCGAGGCCCACCGCCGAGACGAGCAGGCCGGAGTCACCCAAGGTTCCGTAGCGCATGGTTCCGCATCCTACGCCCAGCGCCCGGCCGCCCCTTTATTGGGTAATCATGCGTTTTTGCGGAAAAAGTTCTACGCAATTGCCTGTGACTGCCGGTATCGTTAGCTCAGTGGCTGCTCAGCGCCGCTGAACTCGGATGACATTCACCGCGCAATTACATCCGAGGGTAATCGGGCGCCGCCCCGCCGCGAGACCCACGGGACCCCCGCTGTGCATGCACGATCCGGAGGTCACATGCATGCACAGCCGGTCGGAGGCCAGGGCGGGCGGCGTGTCAAGACCCCCGCTGGAAGCGCGTGCGCCGGCGGGCCCGAGGCGCTAACGTGAGGGTCGGATAGCCCACCTGGAATCGCATATGCGATATCATTGGGTGAGACCGCAAAGTCGGGCCCCGCCGGCGCAATTGCGTGCCAGTCGCGTGCATCGAATATACCGAGGAGGTCGGTCGCGTGCCTGATTCTTCCGAGGGGCCAACCGTCCTGCGCATCCTGCTTGGCTCTCACCTGCGGCGGCTCCGGGAGTCCCGCGGCATCACCGCCCGGCAGGCGGCCAGCAAGATCCGTGCGTCCGAATCCAAGATCAGCCGTATCGAGCTTGGCAGGAACGCGATCCGCGAGATCGACGTGCTCGACCTGCTGACGCTGTACGGGGTGGACCCGCGCGAGCGCGAGCAGCTGCTCAACCTGGCCGAGCAGTCCAACAAGCCGGGCTGGTGGCACCGGTACAACGACATCCTGCCCGACTGGTTCCAGGCCTACGTGGGGATGGAGGAGGCCGCGCGATCGATCCGGGTCTACGAGGCGCAGTTCGTCCCCGGGCTGCTGCAGACCGAGGAGTACGCGTCGGCCGTCATCTCGCTCGGCGATTTCCCCGTCGAGCAGGCCGACCGGCTGGTGGTGCTGCGCAAGGAGCGCCAGCGGCGGTTCCGCGACGACCGGCTCAAGCTCTGGATCGTCCTCGACGAGGCGGCGCTGCGCCGCCCGGTGGCCGGCCGCAAGGCGCAGCTCGAGCAGCTCGGCTATCTGCGCGAGGTGTGCCAGAGCCCGATGCTGACCCTGCAGGTCATCCCGTACGGCGCGGGCGGGCACGCGGCGCCGACCGGGTTCAGCATCCTCCGGTTCGCCGAGCACGACCTGCCCGACGTCGTCTACGTGGAGAACCTGACCAGCGCGCTCTACCTCGACAAGCAGGCCGACGTGGACCGCTACCTGCTGGCCATGGAGCGGATGTCGATCGTGGCCCACGAGCCGAATGAGACCACCGGGATCCTGGACGAGATCATCAGGCAGCTGGAGAGCGAGCCCGAGGACGACTGAGCCCGGCCGGGCGACGGCGGGCTCCCCGCAACGGGGAGCCCGCCGTCTACTCTCCCCCCGGCTACGCCAGCGGCAGGTCGAACTCGCCGTTCTTGGCGCCGACCAGGAACGCCTCCCACTCGGGGCGGGTGTAGACGTGCGGCGCCTTGACGCGGTCCTTCGAATCGCGGACGGCAACGCCGCCGCCGGGCAGGTGCGCCACCTCGACGCAGTTGCCGGCCGCGCTGGCACTGGCCTTGAACCAATGCAGGTTGCCTAGCTCCCTTTCCATCCGTTTCCTCCCATTGATTTCCCTGTTTCCCCTATTTTTTTGCGCCCCTGGCTGCCACCCCAGTAGCCAGGGCCTCAGTGAAGTTCGTGCGCCGCCTGGGCGATCATGTCGGCGCTCGCGCCCGGCGCGAGCGCGGCCGCGATGAGCCGGTCGAACGCCTCGGCCCGCAGGCGCATCTCCCGGTCCTTCTCCAGGTAGATGTTGCCGGCCACCGACTCGACGTAGGACACCTGCGAGTCGGACCGGTTGGGGAACTCGAGGATCGTGAACGGGCCGCCGTGCCCGGCGTGGGCGCCGCACGAGAAGGGCAGGATCTGCACGGTCAGCCCCGGTCGCTCCGCCATCACCAGCAGGTGCTCAAGCTGGGCGCACATCACCGCGGTGCCGCCGACCGGCCGCCTGATCACCGCCTCGTCGAGGATCGCCCAGAGCTCGAGCGGCGGATCGTCGTCGAGCCTGCGCTGCCGCTCGATCCGCAGGTCGACCAGGCGGCCGATCTGCTCGGCGCTGTGCCGGGGGAACATCTCGCGCAGCACCGCGCGCGCGTAGTCGGGCGTCTGCAGCAGGCCGTGCACGACGGAGATCTCGTAGCCCCGGATCGCGGCCGTCTCGGCCTCGAGGCCGACGTAGATGTCGAAGCCGCTCGGGAGCACGTCGTCGTAGGCCGCCCACCAGCCCTTGCGGTGCCCCTCGCGGGCCATGTCGACCAGGACCTGGCGCTGCTGGGCGTCAGTGACGCCGTAGGTCTCGAGCATCTGGCTGAGGTAGGCCGACTTGGTCGGGGCCTTGCCGGTCTCGATGCGGGACAGGGTCGACGGCGCGACGCCGAGCTGCGCGGCCACTTCCTCGAGCTTGAACCCGTTGGCTTCGCGGAGCCTGCGCAGCTCAGTGCCGAGGCGCCTCCTGCGTACCGTCGGACCGGTCGTCATCGCGGGCCCACCTCCTACAGGACGGACGTCGCCACATTCTGATCATGCAATTAAAGCGCGCGGGGACTAGGCGCAGACGGGATCATGACAATCCATCCCTGGCAAGTAGCACGCTACACGCAAACGAGGGGAAATGAAATCCCAGGCGCGATTTCATCTGCTAGATTTGCCTCACGCACTTGCGTCGGATGATCTTGCAACTGCATTATAGTGAACCCAAGGCCCGGCGGGGCGAGGACCGGCGGATACCGAATGATCACAACCTCATAAGAGTTATAAATTGGACATATGGGGCTTGTCGGAAATATGGTTCTAATGGGCTGCAGGAACAAATGCGCACCACGGGAGGCACGCGCAGATGAACACCCCGCTGAAAACCCGCTCCACCGCGATCCTCGGCTCGGCCACCATCCCCGGTCGGCCTGAGGAGGTCTCCGGGGCCCGAGCCTTCGTCGCGCGGACGCTGTCGGCCGCCGACAAGACGCCTCCGCTCGACTCCGACGCGGCCACCTTACTGACGTCGGAGCTGGTGGCGAACGCCATCCAGCACACAGCGTCCGGCGCCCCCGACGGCACGGTCACGATCGTGGTGGTCGACGTGCCCGACGGGGTGCTGGTCGAGGTCATCGACGACGGGTCGGACGGCACCCCGGTCGTCAAGCGCGACGTGCTGACCACCAACGGCCACGGCCTGCTGCTGGTGCAGCAGCTCGCGGCGCAGTGGGGCTACCTGCGGGACCCGGCGGGCACCACGGTCTGGTTCCACCTGTCGTCCCAGTGGTCGCCGGACGGCGGCTAGCTAGCCGTTCGCGGTTTCCTTGGCGGCCGCGGTGACTGCGGCGAGCACGCCCGTGCAGATCGCGGCCACGTCGTCGTCGCCGGTCACGTACGGCGGCATTGTGTAGATCAGGTCGCGGAACGGCCGCAGCCAGACCCCGGCCTCGACCGCCGCCCGGGTCGCCTGGGCGATGTCGACCTCCGCCGTGAGCTGCACGACGCCGATCGCGCCGAGCACGCGCACGTCGGCCACGCCGGGCAGGTCCTTGGCCGGCGCCAATCCGGCCGCGAGTCCGGCCTCGATCCGCGCGACCTGCGGCTGCCAGCCCTTCGGGTATGTTTTCTCGCCGAGGAGCACGTCGAGCGAGGCGCCGGCGATCGCGCAGGCGAGCGGGTTGCCCATGAACGTCGGCCCGTGCGCCAGCACCGGCAGCTCGCCGCTGGTGATGCCGTCCGCGACCTCTGGTGTGCACAGGGCGGCCGCCAGCGTCAGGTATCCCCCGGTCAGCGCCTTGCCGACGCACATCACGTCCGGCGACACCCCCGCGTGCTCGGCCGCGAAGAGCGTCCCGGTGCGGCCGAACCCGGTCGCGATCTCGTCGAAGACCAGCAGCACGCCGTGGGCGTCGCACGCCTCGCGCAGCACCCGCAGGTAACCAGGGTCGTGGAAGCGCATCCCGCCCGCGCCCTGGACGACCGGCTCCACGATCACCGCCGCGAGCTGATTTTTATTGGTCTCGATGAGGCTCCGCAGCTCGTTGGCATAGGCCTCGTCGAGGCCGGCCTCGACGCCGGCCGGCGGCAGCCCGGCGAAGAGCTGCCGGGGCAGCACGCCGTCCCACATCCGGTGCATGCCGCCCTCGGGGTCGCAGACCGACATCGCCATGAACGTGTCCCCGTGGTACCCGCCGCGCCAGGTCAGCAGCCTGGTCTTGGCCGGCCGGCCGCGGGAGCGCCAGTACTGCAGGCACATCTTCACCGCGACCTCGACGCTGACCGAGCCCGAGTCGCACAGGAAGACGTGCTCGAGCCCGTCCGGTGCGAGTTCGGCCAGCCGGTCGGCCAGCGCGACCGCGGGCTCGTGGGTGAGCCCGCCGAACATCACGTGGCTCATCCGGGAGACCTGGTCGCGGGCGGCGGCGTCCAGCGCCGGGTGCCGGTACCCGTGGATCGCCGCCCACCAGGACGACATGCCGTCGATGAGCTCACGGCCGCCCGACAGCCGCAGCCGCACCCCCTCGGCCGACTCGACGACCAGCGGCTGGTGCGCGCCGGGCATCGGCCCGTACGGGTGCCACACCCGCCGCCGGTCGACCTCGAGCAGGTCCGTCATCCCCGGCGGGTGCCCGACCTGGCGCCCGGCTTGGGGCCGCCCGCGCCCTTGCCGCGCTTCTCGCGCATCCGCATGCTGACCTTGATCGGGCTGCCCGCGAAGCCGAAGTCCTCGCGGAGGCGGCGCTCGATGAACCGGCGGTAGGTCTCCTCCAGGAATCCGGTCGTGAACAGCACGAAGTGCGGCGGCCTGATGCCGGCCTGGGTGGCGAACAGGATGCGCGGCTGCTTGCCGCCGCGCAGCGGCGGCGGGGTGCCCGCGATGAGCGCGTTCAGCCAGGTGTTGAGCTGCCCGGTCGAGATCCGCTGCTCCCAGCCGGCCAGGGCCTGCTCGATCGCCGGCACCAGCCGCTCGACGTGGCGGCCGGTCTCGGCCGAGATGTTCACCCGGGGCGCCCAGCGGACGTGGTAGAGCTGCCGCTCGATCTCCCGCTCGAGGTAGTGGCGGCGCTCCTCGTCGGTCAGGTCCCACTTGTTGTAGGCGATGACGAGCGAGCGGCCCGACTCGACCACCATCGAGAGGATCCGCAGGTCCTGCTCGGTGAGCGGGTCGCTCGCGTCGATCAGCACGACCGCGACCTCGGCCCGGTCGAGCGCTCCCTGGGTGCGCAGCGTCGCGTAGTAATCGGCGCCCTGGCTGTCCCTGAACCGCTTCCTGATCCCGGCCGTGTCGATGAACCGCCAGGTGATGCCGCCGAGCTCGATCAGCTCGTCGACCGGGTCCCTGGTCGTCCCCGCGACCGAGTCGACCACCGCCCGCTGCTCCCCGACCAGCTTGTTGAGCAGGGAGGACTTGCCGACGTTGGGCTTGCCGATCAGCGCCACCCGGCGCGGCCCGGTCTCGCCCAGCCGCTCCTTCGGAGCCTCAGGGAGCGCCTCGAGGGCCAGGTCGAGCATGTCGCCGCTGCCCCGGCCGTGCATGGCCGAGACCATGACCGGCTCGCCGAGGCCGAGCGACCACAGCGACTGCGCGTCCGCCTCGCTCCTGGCGTCGTCGACCTTGTTGGCCACCAGCACGACCGGCTTGCCCGCGCGGCGCAGCACGTTCGCGACCGCCTCGTCCTCGTCGGTCGCGCCGACCCGCGCGTCCACCACGAACAGGACCGCGTCGGCGAGGTCGACGGCGACGCTGGCCTGCTCGGCCACCTGCGCCGCCAGTCCCTGCTGACGGGCCAGCCAGCCGCCGGTGTCGACCAGCGTGAACGACCGGCCGCGCCAGTTGGCGTCGTAGGTGACCCGGTCCCTGGTCACCCCCGGCACGTCCTGGACGACGGCCTGCCGTGCCCCGAGAATGCGGTTGACCAGGGTCGACTTGCCGACGTTGGGCCGACCGACGACGGCCAGGATCGGCTGGCCGGCCGGGGCACCGTCTTGGTCGCCGTCCTCGGCCTCGCCAAAGCTGTCGTCGTCGAAGTCGGCGTCGCTGACGTCGCCGATGTCTACCCAGCCGGCTTCGTCGCCGCTGATGTCAGGTGATTCCACGTTAATTCGCCCCGCGTCCGTTCATTGTCAACTGCTCTTATCCCCGGTGCAGGCGAGCTCGCTGCGCTCCCTGGCCAGCCGGGCGATCTCCTCGATGACCTCGGCCAGGCTCAGCTCGGTCGCGTCAAGCAGCACCGCGTCGGCGGCCATCTGCGATTGCGCGGCGTCCAGCCGGTCCCGGCGGGCCTGGGCGGCCTCGGTCGCGTCCACTGCGGTGCCCTGCTCGGCCGCGCGCCGCCGGGCGCGCGCCTGCGGGTCCGCAGTCAGGAACACCTTGAGCGCGGCCTGCGGGGCGACCACGGTGCCGATATCGCGCCCCTCGGCGACGATGCCGACATCCGCCGAGGAAATGATCTCGCGCTGCGCGGCGATGAGGTGATCGCGCACCGCCTGCACCATCGCGACACCGCTGACCTGCGCGGATACCGCCTCGGAGCGGATCTCGCGGGAAACGTCGTGTCCGTTGACGCGGGTCCAGGGGTCGTCCGGGTCGGTGCAGACCTCGATCGCGGCCTCGGTCGTCCTGGCCGCCACCAGCTTCTCGTCGGCAGTGTCGACCCCGGCCGACAGCAGCCACCAGGTCAGCGCCCGGTACATGGCGCCGGTGTCCAGGTAGCTCAGGCCGAGCGCACTGGCCACGCCTCTGGACGCGCTTGACTTGCCGGACCCTGACGGCCCGTCAATGGCCACCACAAACCCGCTCGACGATGAGATTCCCACCCGCCAATGGTACCGGGCACGCCCGTCCCGTCTGGCCCTGCTGTTCTCTGCTGGTAAAAGCGCCTCGTGAAGCGGTCAGCCGCTCTTGCGGCGGAAGCTGCGACGGCTGGCGGCGGGGCCGTGGGCGCCGCTGACCTTGCCTGACTCGTGGCCGCCCTTGCCCTGGCCCTCGGCGTGCACCTGGCGCTTACGGTCGAGTGCCTCCCGGAACTTGGCCTTCACGTCATCGATGCCCGGCTCGTCGGCGTCGTCCGCGGTACCGGCGGCCGCGGGCTCAGCCGCAGCAGCGTCCGGGGTGGCGCCGGCCGCCTCGGCCGCGTCGGCATCGGTGGTCGCGGCGGACTCGGTCTCGGCCGCCTGGGCCGATGCGTTCGCGGTGTCCTGCTTCGCGCTCTTGGTCATGAGGTCAAGCTTCGCACACCAACTCGGCCGCCGCGTAATCCATTTAGGGCTATCGGCGAACGGGCCAGCCGCCCGCCTCCATGGCGTCGAGCAGGGCGCCGGCCTGGTCGGGGCGGATGGAGAGCTCGGCCACGCCGACCGGGAGACCGGGCGAGTGCTCGAGCCGGATGTCCTCGATATTCACCCCGGCCGCGCCGGCCGCGTTGAACAGCCGGGCCAGCTCCCCCGGACGGTCGGCGATGACCACCTGGACCACGGTGAAATTCCTCGGCTGGCCGCCGTGCTTGCCCGGGATGCGGGCGACCCCGGCCCGGCCGCGGTCGAGCAGGCCCGCCACGTCCGTCTGGCCGGATTCGCCGAATGGGGCGGATTCGGCGGCCAGCTCGCGGGCGGCCGCGGCCAGGTCCTCGGCCACGGCGGCGACCACCTCGGCGACCGGGCCTGCGTTGGCGGACAGGATCTGCGTCCACAGCCCGCTGTCGCCTGCCGCGATCCTGGTGACGTCGCGCAGGCCCTGGCCGGCCAGCCCGAGCGCGTCGGCCGGGACCGACGACGGCGCCAGCCTGGCCGCCATCGCCACCGCGACCAGGTGCGGGGCGTGCGACACGAGCGCGACCCAGCGGTCGTGGGTCTCCGGGTCGGTCGTGACCGGAACGGCCCCGCACGCGACCGCGAGCGAGGTCACCGCCGCCACCGCGTCGGCACTGGTCTCCGGCAGCGGGCACAGCGCCCAGGTCCGGCCGAGGAACAGGTCGGCCTGGGCGGCGGCGGGCCCGTGCCGCTCGCGGCCCGCCAGCGGATGCGAGGGCACGTAGGTTTCCAGGTCGCAGCGCAGTCTGCGGGCCTGGGCGACCGGCAGCGCCTTGACGCTGGCGACGTCGGTGTACCACTCGGCCACCGCGCACTCCTGCGCGTGGCCGAGCGTCTCCCCGACCACGGCGGGCGGCACCGCCAGCACGGCCACGTCGGCGATGCCCTTGGCGTCGTGCAGGTCCGGCACCACGATCCCGGCCCCGAGGTCGGCCGCGAGCTTCGCCGTCGCCTCATCGGCGTCGCTCAGCCAGACCTCGGCGCCCTTCGCTCGCAGCGCGAGAGCGATCGAGGTCCCGATCAGCCCGGTCCCCGCGACGAGCACCCGCCCCGGCCCGGACATTACTGGGCGATGTCCTGGCGGAGGCCGACGGCGCCGCGGAGGTAGACGTGCTGGATCTGGGCGCGGGTCAGTTCGGTCTCGACGTGAGACATCAGCCGGACGACGCGGGGCATGGCGCCAGGGACCGGGATCTCGGTCGAGCACATCAGCGGGACCGCGTGGAAGCCGAGCTTGCGCGCCGCCAGCGCCGGAAACTCGGCCGTCAGGTCCGGGGTCACGGTGAACAGCACGCTGATCACGTCGTCGGGCGCGAGGTCGTTGCGGCTCATCACCGCGCTCACCAGCTCGGCGGTGCCCTCAAGGATGGCGTCCCGCTCGTCAACGTCGATCTGGATGGCGCCGCGAATGGCCCTGACTGTCACGTGCTTCAGCTCCTAACGATTTCCCTCCAGGCTACTGCGGGCGGCGGTGTTGACCGGCCGGCGCAGCCCCGGCGCCGGGCGGTCAACGGCCTACAGGCCGACGGCGGCGTACAGCTCGCCGATCTCCTTGGTGGTGAGGTCCCTGGTGCTGCCGGGCGCCAGGTTCCCCAGCTTGATCGGCCCAACCGAGAGCCGCACCAGGCGGCTGACCGGATGGCCCACCTCGGCCAGCATCCGGCGGACGATACGGTTTCGCCCCTCGTGCAGCGTGACCTCGACCAGGGCGCGCCCGCCGGCCTGCTCGAGCACCCGGAACTTGTCCGCCACCGCCACGCCGTCCTCGAGCTCGACCCCGGTCGCCAGCCGCCTGCCCAGGTCACGCTGGATCGGGCCGGGCACGTCGGCCAGATAGGTCTTGGCGACCTCGTAGCTCGGGTGGGCGAGCCGGTGCGCCAGCTCGCCGTCGTTGGTGAGCAGCATCAGGCCCTCGGTGTCGTAGTCCAGCCTGCCCACGTGGAACAGCCGCTCGGCGCGGTCGCCGAGGAAGTCGGTGATGGTGGCCCGGCCGCGGTCGTCGGTCATCGCCGTCAGCACCTTGACCGGCTTATTGAACGCCAGGTAGACGACGTCCTGCCGGGACGGGATGCGCTTGCCGTCCACCCGGATGATCTGGTTCTCCGGGTCCACCCGGGCGCCGAACCGGCGCACGACCTGGCCGGCCACCTCGACCCGGCCGGCCCCGATCAGCTCCTCGCAGTGCCGCCGGCTGCCTAGCCCAGCCGCCGCCAGCACCTTCTGCAGCCGGACGCCGCCGGGCACGTCGGCCAGGTCGTCGCGCTCGCCCTCGTCGTCGGCGAAGTCGTTCCTGTCGTCGTCCTCGAACCCCATGCTGCGCAGCGCCCGCAGGCGGGCCTGCGCCTCCGGCGACAGCTCGACCGGCTTACCTTCGGAACCGCTACGCCCGCGTCCGTTCATTGTCCTCAATGTCCTCAATGTTCTCCGGCAGGAACGGCGCCAGGTCGGGCAGGTCGTCCAGGGACGCCATGCCCAGCCGCTCGAGAAAGTAGCTGGTGGTGCGGTACAGAATCGCGCCTGTCTCCTGATCGGTACCGGAGTCCTCGACCAGCCCGCGCAGCACGAGCGTCCTGATCACGCCGTCGCAGTTGACGCCGCGGACCGCCGAGACCCGGGCCCGGCTGACCGGCTGCCGGTAGGCGATCACGGCCAGGGTCTCGAGTGCCGCCTGAGTGAGGCGAACCTCTTGACCGTCCCTGACGAACCGCTCCACCAGGGGCGCGCAGTCCTCACGAGTATAGAAGCGCCAGCCGCCCGCTATCTCCCGCAGGTCGAAGCCGCGGCCGTCGGCCGTGTACTCGGCCGCGAGGGCGCGCAGGGCGGCGTCGATCTCGCCCCGCGGCCGCTCAAGCACCTGGGCGAGCAGCACCTCGGGCACCGGCTCGTCGGCCACCAGCAGGATCGCCTCGAGGCTGGCGCGCACGCCCGGACCGTCGGGCTCTTCGGGGTCGGCGTCGTCGCCGACGTCCGCGGCCTGCGCCTCGGCGCCGATCGCGTCACCGTCAGTGGCGTCGTCGTCGGCCGCGTCGCCGACCACGTCGTCGTTGATCGCGCCGTCGTTGATCGCGCCGTCGCCTACGCCGTCTGCAAAACCGCTGGTCATGTGTAGTCTTCTTCGCTTTCGCGTTCGATGTCGGTGTCGGTCGGCGTCACGGCGTCGCCGCCAAGCGCGCCAGGCGCCGCCAGCCGGAACTCGCGGTCCCCCCCGGTCCAGCTCACGTACAGCTCGCCGAGCGGCGCCACCTGCTCGAACGAGACCACATCCTCGCGGTAAAGCTCGAGCAGAGCCAGGAACGACGCGACGATCTCATAGTTTCCGGCCGCGCCCGACGACAGCTGCCGGAACGACGCCTTCCCGAGCGCGCGCAGCCGCCCCGCCAGCAGCACCGCCTGCTCCCGGATGGAGAGGAACGCCGCGTGGATGTGCTCGGTCGACACGACCGGCGGCGCCTTGGGGGCGAGCGCGCGGGCGGCCAGAGCCGCGAACTCGGCCGGGCCGATCGCGAACAGCAGCTCGGGCAGCAGCCCCGCGAACCGCGCCTCCAGCGGCACCCGTCGCGGGAACCGCTTGGCCGAGGCCGCCATCCGGCCGGCGAAGATCGCGGCGACCTCCTTGTACGCCCGGTACTGCAGCAGCCGGGCGAAGAGCAGGTCGCGCGCCTCGAGCAGCGCCAGGTCCTCCTCGTCCTCGACCTCGCCCGACGGCAGCAGCCGGGCGGCCTTGAGGTCGAGCAGGGTGGCGGCGACGAGCAGGAAGTACGACACCTGGTCCAGGTCCCAGCCACCGGAGCGGTGCTTGATGTAGGCGATGAACTCGTCGGTGACCGTGGACAGCGACACCTCGGTGATGTCCAGCTTGTGCTTGGAGATCAGCCCCAGCAGCAGGTCAAACGGTCCCTGGAAGACGTCGAGGTGCACCTCGAAGGCACCTGTGCCTTGCGGCGCGTCATCCGGCTCGGCCGCTATCGTCTTCATCATCATTCATGCTAGCCCGGATGTTGCGGACCACGAGGCTGTCGGAGCCTCGCGCGTCCAGGTCGGCGAGGAGGATCGCGATCGCCTCCCGCACCAGGCGGCCCCGGTCGAGGACGACGCCGAGTCGGCGCAGCCGCAGTCGCGCGTGCTCGATCTCGAGCAGCTCGCTCGCGGAGAGGTAGACGGTGATCTTCTGGTCGTGCCGTTCCCTGCCGGTCGCCTGGCGTTCATCCGAGGCGGCTGGCGGGGACGCGGCGGGGCGCAGCAGCTCTGCGACCCCGGGAACGCTTACCCGGCGTGACCGACCCCGTCCACCCGCCACCGCTCAAGTACCTCCTTGGCAAGCTCACGGTAGGAGCTTGCCCCCATCGACGAGGAATCGAAGCTCGTGATGGGCTCACCGGCAACGCTAGCGTCCGGAAACTTCACTGTCCGGTTGATGACCGTATGAAAGACCCTGTCGCCGAAGCCGTTGACGACGGATCCGAGCACTTCCCGGGTGTGCAAGGTGCGCGAATCGTACATAGTGCCCAGCAGGCCATCAATCGCCAGGTCTGGGTTGAGCCGCTGCTGCACCTTGTCGATGGTCTCCATCAGCAGCGCCACCCCCCGCATCGCGAAGTACTCGCACTCGAGCGGGATGAGCACGCTGTTGGCGCATGCGAGCGCGTTGATCGTGAGCAGGCCGAGCGACGGCTGGCAGTCGATCATGACGTAGTCGTACTCGGGCACGATGGACTTGAGCGCGCGGCCGAGCACGAACTCGCGGCCGACCTCCGACACCAGCTGGACCTCGGCCCCGGACAGGTCGATGTTGGAGGGCAGCAGATCCAGGTTGGGGATCCCGGTCGGGAAGATCACGTCCCTGGCCTTGACGTCGCGCTCCATCAGCAGGTTGTAGACCGTGGAGTCGATGTCGTGGGGCTGGATGCCGAGCCCGACCGACAGCGCGCCCTGCGGGTCGAAGTCCACCAGGAGCATCTTGCGACCCTGCTCCGCGAGCGCCGCGCCCAGGTTGATGGTCGTCGTCGTCTTGCCGACGCCGCCCTTCTGGTTGCAGATGGCCACGATCCGGGCGGGGCCGTGCTCGGCCAGCACCTTGGGCGTGGGGAAGGCGGGCAGCGGCCGCCCCGTTGGCCCGATGTCACCGGGCAGTAGCTCCATTACGCGCGATGCGGCCACCAGTAAGTTCCTCCCGGGGCTAGAGGTCGCGAACTGATCCGGACTCTAGGACCCCCGCCTGACAGGGGCAAGCCACCGCGCCGTTAACGTCGGAGATTTCCTCCGGACGCCTATGATTTGGCGCTCTGCGACCCCAGAGCACGCGGGTGCGCGGCGGCGTACACCTCTCTGAGCTTGTCCACCGTCACCAGAGTGTAGACCTGCGTGGTGGTGACGGAGGCGTGTCCGAGCAACTCCTGCACGACGCGGATGTCGGCGCCGCCGTCGAGGAGATGGGTGGCGAAGGAGTGCCGCAGGGTATGGGGTGAAACATCGCTTTTGCCCGAACGGACCGCGGCTCCGCGCAGCACTCCCCACGCGCCCTGCCGGGTGAGCCGGCCCCCCCGGGCGTTGAGGAACACCGCCGGCGAGGCCCGCCTGACGGCGGCGGCAGCGAGGGCGGGACGCCCCCGCACCAGGTAGGCGTCGAGCGCGCGGACCGCGTAGCTGCCGACCGGGACGTAGCGCTGCTTGCCGCCCTTGCCGCTGAGCCGGACGGCCGGGTCCCGCGCCAGGTGGTCCAGGTCGTCGACGTCGAGGCCGGTCACCTCGGAGATCCGCGCCCCCGTCCCGTACAGGAACTCAAGCAGCGCGCGGTCGCGCAGCACCCGCGGGTCGGGGTCGTCGGTCGATCCGGCCGCGTCGAGCAACCGCTCGATCTCGTCGATGGTGATCGCCTTGGGCAGCCGCCTCGGCGGCGGGGGCGGCGCGACCTCGCGGGCCGGGTCGTCGACGGTCAGGCCCTGGGCGCGGGCGAACGCGTGCAGCCCGCGGACTGCGACCACCGCGCGGCCGACCGAGCTGGTGGCGAGCGGCGGGTGATTTTCGTCGCCGGTGTGCAGCGCGGCCCGGAACTCGGCCACGTCGAGCGCGGTGACATCGCCCAGTTCGAACTTACCGCGCGCGGCCAGGACCGCGGCGTACCGGTCGAGGTCGCGCCGGTAGGACTCGATGGTGTTGGCCGCCAGCCCGCGCTCGACGACGAGGTACTGCAAATACCCGCGCGCCGCATCGGTAACGCTCACCACGCCGGCACCGGGCGATCGAAAAGATCATGGAAGGTTTTTTTATCGCGGAAGCTTTGCACGCGCGGAGCGTGCCTTTCTTCCGTCAGGAAAAAGGTTTCCAAGACATCCCAGGGGTTTTGGTGTCAAGCGGCGAAGCGGGTTTGGGGTGTTTTTCCGTGGTTGGGCCAGGCGGT
>Ga0208220_1000634_pt1 | contig 14796 bp, 12 predicted proteins | sample NGESurdeep092012_9_FD_184484 | JGI IMG/M metagenome (GOLD analysis project Ga0208220, IMG submission 184484) | Arctic peat soil microbial communities from Barrow, Alaska - NGEE Surface sample F53-1 deep-092012 (SPAdes) | ecosystem: Environmental > Terrestrial > Soil > Wetlands > Peat ... | reverse complement strand
GCGCTTGGCCCGGCGCAGCTTGTGCACGAACGGCACCCGACCCTTTTCGATGCGGTCGCCGAGTAGTGACATCAACGCGGGAAGCACGGTCACCGAGCCGAGCACGGCGATCGCGACGACCAGCACTGTGGCTTCCGCGACACCCTTGAAGGTCGCGTTACCGGTGAGGAAGAGCCCACCAACTGCGGCGACCACTGTGAGTCCCGAGACGAGGATCGATCGTCCCGATGTGGCGGCCGCGATGCGCAGCGCCTGTCCCGGGCTGTTGCCGCGTGCTCGCTCTTCGCGCTCGCGCTTAAGGTAGAAGAGCGTGTAGTCGACGCCGACGGCGAGACCGACTAGGAGCATCACCGAGGTCGCGGTGCCATCGATGTGCACGGCGCGGCTGGTCAGCGCCAGCAGTCCACCGGCCGCCATGAAGGCGGTGAGCGCGAGCCCGACCGGCACCACCGCGGCGACGAGTGAACCGAAGACCGCGAGCAGGATCCCGAGGGTCAAGGGGATCGACAGCATCTCGGCGCGCTTGAAGTCCTTGCCCAGTGTCTTGTTGAGCGCCTTCTCGCCGCTCGCGTCGCCGACTTCTTCGACGCGCAGCGACGAGTTCGCCTTTTGCACAACAGCGACCGCGTCAAGGACCGGTTGCACTCGCGAGGCCGCAGTATCGGCGTTCCCTGTCATATCGAACGTCACGAGCATCGAGTGCCCGTCGTGCGACACGTACGACTGCCCGTCGGCGTCCAGCGGCGAATGCAGGTTCTCGACGAGTTTCGTCGAGCTGACGGCCGCAACAACCTGCGTGACGGCAGCGCGCAAGCCGGCGTCGTCCGGCTGGCCGTTCTTGGTTTGAACGAGCACGTTCTCCGAGGCAGAGTCCGGAAAACCCGACGAGCTCAGGATTTGCTCGGCCTTCGCGGACTGCCCGTTGGACCCTTCGGCGTTGGTGATCTGCTTCGTACCTGACGAGCCGATGACCAGTGCCACCATGACGAAGACCAGCCATCCGATGATGGCTGTCTTGCGGTGGCCGGCGCTCCAGGCGCCCATGCGTGCCGCGACGTTCATGGTGAGTTCTCCTCTGTAGATAGATCGGCTGCTATTGAGAAACGACAGTGGCGGACGCCGTTACCCGCTGTCGGTTGGGCAGGCGACCCTCTTGGGGGTGGGGACAACCCCCGGTAGTAGTGGGGTGGGGACAACCCCCGGTAGTAGTGGGGTGGGGACAACCCCCGGTAGTAGTGGGGTGGGGACAACCCCCGGTCGAAGCCGGGAGGTGACGGGATGGGTCGGTGGCGTCCGCGCCGCTACTTTGGACGACGTGAGCCACTCATCAGCGCTGCAGCCGACCGAGGCGGGGCGTCAGCGCGTCGTCCGCCAGGCAGGTCTGCAGCTCGCGCTGCGGATGGTCATGGCTCTGACGGACCTACCGGTCGCAACCTTCACCTTCGTGGTGATGGTCACGCTCGTGAGCACATCCGTCGGACTGATCGCAGCCTTCCTCGTCGGCATCCCGTTGTTGATTGTCACGGGCATGATTGCTCGGGCGTTGGCGAACTTCGAACGCGCGAGGATTCGGCTGTTTCTTGACATCGACATCCCGCGGCTGCCGGGTCGACCACGAGGGTTCAAGGCCGCCCTGACCGACGGCCCGACGTGGCGCGCGATCCTCTACCCGGTGCTGCACTTCCCGCTGGCAATCGCGACCTTCTCGTCGACGGTCGCAGCTCTCAGCACCTCACTCGCGATGATCTCGATGCCGGCCTGGCTCGGCCATGTCCCCTCACGTCATGCCGATCTCGGGGCGCTCACGGTCGCAGACCAGCGCACCGCGTGGTTGATGGCGGCGGTCGGTGTCGTTATTGGTGTCATCGGTGCTGGGCTCACGTACGGACTCACGACCGCTGAGGGAGCGCTTGCGAAGGCGTTGCTCGGTGTCAGCGCTGCTCAACTCGCGAAGCGCGTCGATGCGCTCGAGGGCAGTCGAGCGCGCGTGGTCGACGCCGCAGAGGCCGAGCGTCGACGCATCGAACGCGATTTGCACGATGGCGCCCAACAGCGACTGGTGTCACTTGCGATGAATCTGGGCCGAGCTCGGGCCCGCTACGACGACGATCCCGATGCCGCGCGCGTGTTACTTGACGAGGCGCACGCCGATGCCAAGCACGCACTCGTAGAGCTACGCGATCTGGCGCGTGGTCTGCATCCCGCTGTTCTCACTGACCGCGGACTTGACGCTGCTCTGTCTGGACTTGCTGGCCGTTCGCCGGTGCCGGTGACCCTCGACGTTGCAGTCGAGCCTCGCTGCAACCCCACCATTGAAGCGATCGCTTACTTCGTGGTCAGCGAAGCACTTGCCAACATCGCCAAGCATTCCGGCGCGAGTCGCGCCGACATCGTGGCCCGGCGCGTCGGCGACCGCTTGCGATTGACGATCCATGACGACGGCGTCGGCGGTGCGGCCGCGCATCCGGGTAGCGGACTCGCCGGTTTGAGTGACCGCGTCGGTGGCGTCGACGGGACCCTTCGTATCGAAAGTCCGGTCGGTGGTCCGACCGACCTCACCGTGGAGTTGCCATGCGAGTCGTAATCGCCGAGGACTCGGTGCTGTTGCGCGAAGGACTCTCGCGACTGCTCACCGAGTCGGGCATGGACGTTGTCGCGGCCGTCGCCGACGGCGAGTCGGCGCTGCGTGCAGTCGACGATCACCGACCCGACGTCGCGGTGCTTGACGTTCGGATGCCGCCGACGCACACGGACGAGGGCTTGCGGGCCGCTTTGGTGATCCGTCGTCAATGGCCGGACGTCGCAGTGCTGGTGTTCTCGCAATACGTCGAGGAGCGTTACGCGACTGAGCTATTGGCGGGGGAGACCCGAGGAGTCGGTTACTTGCTGAAGGACAGGGTCGCCGACGTCGTCGAGTTCATCGACGCGCTGCGCCGGGTCGCTGGTGGTGGCACCGTTCTCGACCCCGAAGTTGTTGCCCAACTGCTTGCGCGCAGCCGGCGTACGCATCCACTCGACAAGCTCACCGCGCGGGAGAGAGAGGTTCTCGGCCTGATGGCCGAGGGTCGCTCGAACGGTGCAATCGCCGCGGCACTTGTCGTGGGTGACGGCGCGGTGGAGAAGCACGTGAGCAGCATCTTCACCAAACTCGATCTGCTGCCGGCCGATACCGACCATCGCCGCGTGCTCGCCGTCCTTCGTTATCTCGAGAGCTGAGGCACGTCATGTATGTCACTGGTGGCCGGCTGGCCGCGCTGGCGGTGGGTCTGCCCTTCGTCATCGTCGCCGCTGCATTCGGCGCGTTCAGCGTGGTCGGCGCCATGGCGCAGACCAGTGAGCGTCATGTCGCTAGCTATCCGTGGAACGGTGGCGCGATCACGTTGCGCACTGATGGAAATGTCACGGTCGAGGTCGGCAGCGGACCGCAGATCGCGGTCACGTACACCGAGCACTACCAGTTGAAGAAGCCGAGCGTGACGTCAGCGACGTCGGGCGGCGGCCTGCAACTCACGGCCAAGTGTCCGGGCGCAGTTGTTGTCTTCGGCAACAACTGCGCGATCAACTACGTGCTCACCGTGCCGGCCACGGCAGCTCTGAATGTGCACAGCGGCGACGGCGACATCCACGTGACCGGGAGCACCGCCGTGCTATCCCTCGATAGCGGTAACGGCGGCATCGAGTTCGACAACGTGACCGGCGACGTGGTCGCGCACACGGGCAACGGTGGCATCAGTGGCTCGCAGGTGAGTTCGAGGAATGTGCAGGCGTCGACCGGCGACGGTGACATCCACATCACGTGGTCGATGGCGCCGACGACGGTAGTCGCGACCACCGGCAACGGCGGTATTCATCTCGTAGTCCCCCAAGGCAGCGGGCCTTATCGAACGTCGACGCACACTGGGAATGGAAGTGTCCATGTCAGTGTGCCGAGCGACTTGAGCGCTGCCTCATCGATAACGGCGGAAACGGGCGACGGCAGCATCACGATCGGCTACCCGGCCTCGTGAGCTACAGCAGTTTCGACATTTGGATCGTCGTGATCCGGTAGCCGAGCGATTCGTACAAGGCCCGGGCCACGGAGTTGTTGCCGAACACGTTCAACTCGAGCTTCGTCGCACCGCTCTTGCGCGCGAAGTCCTCGACGAGTCCGACCGCCTGGCGCCCGAGGCCATGGCCGCGCGCCGCGACATCGATCTCGATCGACCACAGAAACCAGACGTCGGGCGGACCGTCTTGTCCGGCACCGATCCACACGCTGCCGACCGGCAAGCCATCCTCGGTGACCAGGAAGACGAATTGCCCCGGCGCCGGCAGGCCGCCAGGAAAGAGGCGGTCGCTCGCCGCGTTGGTAATGCGTCGGGCGGTCTCGGGATCCTCGCCGGTGTCGACCCGGTCGGCGATGTGATCGGCCCTGCTCTGTTCGAGCCACGGGCCGATGTCTTCGGGCGACATCGCCTGCAGGGTGACCGCCATGGCAATTAGGGTAGCGATGTCTGGATCGGGACTTACAGCGCCAGGCGGCGCCGCAGCATTGCCGAGGCTATCAAGCCAGGGACGATCGGCGCCCAAAAGGACAACAGCCGGTAGACGATGACGGCGGCAAGTGTGGCTCCGCCGCTGACTCCGGCGGTCACCAGCCCCGCGATCAACGCGGCGTCGACAGTCCCGAGCCCGGCCGGCGTCGGCACGATCTCCGCGGCCGTCGCGCCGACTAGGTAGACAACAGCGACGCGCCAGGTGGCGACGTCCCCGTCGAATGCCCACAGCGCTGCGTACAAGGCGAGCAGGTTCGATGCCTTCACCGCAGCTGTGCAGGCGATCAACATGGCCAGCCGGGCGGGATGACTGACCAGGTCGGCCGCCGCGGCTCGAGCCTCGGTCGCCGTGCGTCCGACCCAGCTCTTACTGAGCCTGGACGGCGAGCGGCTGGTGCGCAGGTTCACGGCCCGCGCGATGACGGCGACGAGAAGTGCCCCGACCACCCACAGCATGTCGACGTCGCTCAGCCCACCGAAGAACCACCCTGCCGCCCGCACCGCTATACCGGGGCCGAAGACCGCGATACCCATCGCGGCGACGACGATGTGCGCGAGCCCGCAGACCCCGACCGCCGTTGCTGCTCGTCCGGCCGTGACGCCCCGACGGGTCAAATAGCGCGCGTTCACTGCCGCCCCGCCGAGTCCAGCAGGGGTGATCCGATTCGCCGCCGCAGCCGCCAGTTGCACCAGCACTGTTCGCGGCAGGGGCAGGCGGGTACCTGCGGCCGCCTGCAAAGCCAGCGCGGCGAAGAAGTAACTGACGCTAATTGCGGCGGCGACGACCGCAACCCACGGCCATGACGGCGCGGGCAGGTTCGAGAGCTGGTGGCTGGCGCTGCGAAATCCTGGTGCAACCCGCCAAATCGCGGCGACGCCCACGACGATGGAAAGGACGACGGCGATCAGGTGCGATCGGCCGCGGCCTGTTTCCACGCTTTCAGTGTCGGCAGCGCCGACAACATTCTGCTGAAGCACACCTGAACAATCGGCGTAGATCTGGGGTTGCTGTAACGCCGCGCGGCGGTTAGGGCGCCTACCTTAGGCGGCGCTCAGATCGGGCGGCGAGAAGGACTAGGCAGCTGCCCAATGCTCGGGCCTACCTCAGGCAGCGAGTCTGAATGTGCCGGAACAGGCGGACGCCAGCAGGCGTCGTCCGGCATAGCGCCAGAGGAGCAGCATCATGTCGAACCAGGATTTCTTCGCGGCGTCGGTGAACGCACGCCGCGCCGGGTTGCAGCGCGAGGCTCGGGCTTCGCGCGTCGCTAGGCAGGCACTGCGGGCCGGGCGCCGGTCGGCCCGGGCCTCCAGGGGGGCTGGCCGAGAGGCGAACGCGGTCGCTCGCGAGCACGCTCCGCAACCCGCGCGCGCCAGCACTACTACTTCGGCCTCCGGCCACACTTCACCCACGGCCTCCGGCCTGCAAGCCACGGCGGTTTGCGGTAGCTGAGCGATACCTTGGAGCACGTGACGGTGGTCCGCAGCGGCCTCAGCCTGGTGATGGTCGGCCGGGCTGGCGAGCTGCGCCGCCTCCAGGCGATGGCCGACGGGATGACCGAGCCACGCGTCGTCCTGCTTCACGGCGAAGCCGGCGTTGGTAAGAGCCGGCTGGTGCGCGAGTTCGTCGCCACCCTGCCCGACCACCAAGTACTCGCCGCCCATGCTGAGCCTGGGCCGCTGGGTCGACCCTTCCACCTGCTGCACGAAGCGATCGAACGGCGCGTCGGGTCGTGGACCTCGATCCCGCCGGAGCTCGCCAGGTCGCAAGAAGCCTTACGGGTGTTGCTCGGCCCGGTCGTCCCGATCCTGTCCAGCGACCCCCGCACTGACGTCACGGTCGGCGGCGAGCAGAGCCTGCGCGCTGCCGTCGATCTCGTGCGCTATCTCCTTGACGGTCGCCCCGGTGTGCTCGTCGCCGAAGACCTGCATTGGGCCGACGCGGAAAGCCTGCGGCTCATCGGACGGCTGGCCACCACTGCCGATTTGCCGCTGCTGATCGTCGGCACGTTTCGGCCAGGTGTGGCTGAGGGTCGGTTGTTGGCCGACATGATCGATCGGGTCGCGCGGCAGCGGCTGGTCGAACACGTCGAGCTCGCACCGCTGACCGAGACGCAGGTCGCGGAGTGGCTCGCAGCCGTCTACCAGAGCCGGGTTCCATGGCGGGTGGCGACCGATCTCGCGCGCCGCACCTCAGGCAACCCGTTCTTCCTCGAAGAACTGGTCAGTTCGGCACCGGATGTCGAACTCGAGGCGCTGTGCGCGCTGCCGCTGCCGATCAGCGTGAGCGAGGCGGTGCTGCGTCACCTCGACGGACTGCCCGACACGCAGCGGCGAATCGTCGACTCGGCCGCCGTGCTCGGTCGCCGGATCCCGTTCGACCTGCTCGCGGTCGTGTCCGGCGCCGGTGAGGACGACCTGATCGCGACCATGCGCGAACTCGTCGAACGCAGCCTGGTCACGGAGATCGAGCCGGACGTCTTCAGCTTCCGTCACGCACTGACTCGCGAGGCGGTTGCGAGTCGCCTGCTCGGACGGCAACGCCGCCGGCTCCACGAGAAGGCGCACGCCGCGTTGTTGGAAATGGGTAGCGACGACTGGGGCGCTCTCGCGTACCACGCGGCGGGCGCGCACTTGTGGGACGACGTCGTCGATGCCGCCCGTCGCGGTGCGGCTGTGCATCTGCGTACCGGCTCGACCTACGAAGCGTTGCGGCTCGCCGAGCTTGGTCTACAAGAGGTCGACGCGGACGCCGTGTTGCTCGAGCTCGCGATGCGAGCCGCGTGGGCCTGCGGACTCATGGTGCAGGCCGCGAACTACGCCAGCCAGTGGGCGGTGCTCGCCGAAGCCGGAGCCAGTGACGGTGAGCTGAGCCGCGCGTTACGTGCACTTGCGCGGCTCAACTGGGAGATCGGCGACACAGACCAGCATGCTGCTCTTGTGGCCAGACTGCTGAGCGTCGCCGATCGGTTGCCCGATGGCCATGACCTCGCCGCCGTGTACAGCTATGTCGCCGAGGTGCGGATGCTCGCGGGCCAATCCGCCGAGGCGGTGGAATGGGCCGACCGGGCGCTCGCGCTGATGGCGGACGACGACGACATGCGGGCCGCAGCGATGGTGAATAAGGGCTCCGCTGTTTTCGACATCCCCGGCAGATTCGATGAAGGCGCCGGGCTGCTCGTAACCGCGATTGATACAGCGGTCGAAGAAGGCGATGTCTTCAGCGCACTGCGCGGGTTGAACAACCTGCTGCAGGGCGTACTCGTGCGATGGCCCGCAGATCAGGTGTGGTCGCACATTGCGCGGATGAGCGAATTGGTTTCCAGTTTCGGCCGGCACGACTGGGTGTCGAGCCTGGCCGGCATCACCGCGGCATATCACTCGAATGCGCTCGGTGATGCAATCGCCGCGCGCACCGTGCTCGATGACGCGCTGATCGACTCGACGGCCGACGCGGGCGGCAAGCGCGGTTGGCTGTTGGCCGAACGCGCATGGCTCGCGGGCGAACTCGGCGACGACGATGACATGGCAGCTGCGAGCGCGATGTTTGCGCTGGCTCCGATCACCGTTGGCGGTACGAGTAGCGCGCACAATCACTGGGTCGAGACTCTCAGTATGGAATCGGCGGCGCGTGTAGGTGACGTGGCTACTGTCGCCCGCCGACTTGCTGACCTGGGCCAACGTGCCGTTGCTGCGCCGACCGGGGTCTGCGACCTGTCGTCGTGGACCTGGGGCGTTGGACTCCTGGCCGCGGTTCGGGCCGGGCTACCTCCAGATGATGTCTCGCACGTGCTCGAGTTGCTGTTCGTCAGCCCGAACCGATCGATTCGCGACGTCGATGCCGGATGGAGTCTGCACGTGCAAGCCGCGCTCGCAGCTGCATCCGGCGATCACGGTGCTGCGGTCGAGCTGTACCGGGCCGCACTTGCCGAGCCACGTCGGCGTCCGGGCGCGATTATCGATGCTGACGTCCGGATCGGTCTGGCGCGCAGCCTTTTGGTGCTCGGCAAAATCGACGAAGCGCAGGCGGCTGCCGACGAAGCCGAGGTGTTCCTTGCTCGGTGGACCGGCTGGCGACGCGACGAACTCGTGGCGTTGCGGCATCGTCTTGCAGCTGGCGGCGCTCGGGTGGTGTCGGGTCAGTTGACCGCGCGTGAGCTCGAAGTCGCGGCGCTCGTTTCCGAGGGTCTCAGCAACTCAGAGATCGGCCGCAAACTGTTCATCTCGACGAAGACGGCCTCCGTGCACGTATCGAACATCCTGGCCAAACTGTCGATGACGTCGCGCACCCAAATCGCCGCATGGGCGGTATCGGAAGGCGTGGCGCACTAGCCCTGCCAGGACGCTCACGACACATGCCCGAAACGTCCGTGCTCGAAGCAACCGGTCAACCGCCACGGTTTGGGCGACCCGCGGTGCAGTTGCCGGACCTCGTGACAGTGAAATAAGTGACGGTTGTTGACCTCTGAGGTGAAGAAGCGCCACGGATTTCGTGTGATGCCGCTCACTTCTCGAGGCGATGGGAGCGCTATCAGCAGTTATAGCTCGTTCACGGTTCGGCCAGAGGGTGCTGGGGCAGGTAGTCTGTGGGGTATCGCTCCGCTTCGCGGAGTACATGATCGCCCTATTCGCCCGACTCGGGTGGGGGCTTCTTGATCACTAAATCTGCTGCGGCGATTTTGACGCTCGCTCGCGCGCACCGTCGCGCACGCGTGCGACACCGGCAACCGGAAGGCTGCGATCATGACAACTCGATTCGGATTCGTCAGTACGTACCAGCCCACCATTTGTGGGCTCGCCACTTTCACGTCGTCCCTGTTTAACGAGCTGGTGACATCGGCTGGCAACGAGGGTCGCGTCATTCGCCTGGTCGAGACGCCGCAACCGCAGGCTGGTCCGGAGGTCGTCGGCCAAATGGTTGCCGGCGAGCCGCACAGTGCGTATCGTGCGGCCGAGTTGCTGAACGACGGTGACATCGCCATCGTGCAACACGAGTACGGCGTGTACGGCGGACCCGACGGCGACGAAATCTTGCTCCTGCTGCGCGCTCTCACCGTGCCGTCTGTCGTCGTCCTGCATACCGTTCTCAGTGCACCGACAGCGCACCAGAAGTCGGTCCTTGAGGCCGTTGTCGCATCGGCCGACGCCGTCGTGACGATGACGGCGACTGCGCACAATCGGCTTGCGACCGGCTACGCCGTCGACATGCGCAAGGTGAATGTCATTCCGCACGGCGCACCGGCTGTCCGTAGCCACGCGCTGTCGGTCCGCACGGATCGACCGACAGTTTTGACGTGGGGCCTGATCGGTCCGGGCAAGGGCATCGAGTGGGGCATCGAGGCGATGGCCGCTCTCGCCGACCTGTACCCGACGCCGCGTTACGTCATCGCCGGTCAGACGCACCCCAAGGTGCTGTTGCGCGACGGTGAGGCCTATCGCGATCGACTCAAGGCACAGGTGGCTGCGCTCGAGCTCGGCGAGTGCGTCAGCTTCGACAGCCGCTACCGTGACAACGTGTCCCTTGGTGAGTTGGTCGATTCAGCGGACGTCGTGTTGTTGCCGTATGACTCGACCGACCAGGTCACCTCGGGTGTTCTCATCGAGGCCGTCGGCGCGCGGAAGCCGGTCATCGCGACCCGTTTCCCGCACGCCATCGAGTTGTTGGCCGACGGTGCGGGCTTGCTCGTGCCGCAAAAGAACCCGGCAGCGATCGCCGCAGCGCTGCGTACGTTGCTCACTGATCGCGAGGTGGCGGCCGGCATGACGAAGGCGGCTGGAGCTGCTGGGTCCGAGCTGGTGTGGGCGGCCGTTGCGCAGCGCTATCTCGACCTGGCGGGCGATCTGATCAGCGCGCGCGTGGCCGCGTGAATACCGCCCCAGCGCTCGCGAGGCCGGTGTTCGATCACCTGCACCGGCTCACCGACGGTCGGGGACTCTTCGAGCACGCGCAGTACGAGAACCCGCGGCCTGAACATGGCTACTGCCTCGACGATGTGGCGCGCGCTCTCGTCGTGATCTGCCGCGAGCCGCGCCCGAGCCGTGCGCTGCAGGCACTCGGTCGGCACTACCTCGACTTCACGCTCTCGGCGATCGAGGCCGACGGCTCATGCCACAACAGGATGAGCATCGATGGTTCGTGGAGCGATGAGCCTGCAGTCGAGGACTGGTGGGGTCGTGCTCTGTGGGGGCTCGGTGTCGCGGCTGCGCACGCGCCAACGCAAGCGATGCGCGCACGCGCGCTGCTGGGCTTCCGGCTCGCCGCTCGCGCTCGTTCGCCGCATCCGCGAGCGATGGCGTTTGCCGCACTCGGCGCGGGCGAACTCCTTCTGAACCGTGACGGCGAACTGTCTGCAGAGCGGTTGTTGGGCGATGCGGTGCAAGCGATCGGCCCGTCGGGCGTGGATCCTGTGTGGCCGTGGCCGCAGCCACGATTGACCTACGGCAACGGTTCGATCGTCGAGGCGCTGTTGCTCGCAGGGTCGGCGTTGCCCGATGTGACCGCACTGGAACGCGGCTTGCAGTTGCTCGACTTCCTGCTCGAGATCGAGACACGTGACGGTCACCTGTCCGTCACACCGGTGGGAGGCCGCGGGCGCAATGACCTCTACGCAGGCTTTGACCAGCAGCCGATCGAGGTTGCCGCAATCGCCGACGCGTGCGCCCGCGCGTACGAGCTCACGCAGGACCGTCGCTGGTTGAGCGGCGTTCGCATGGCGTGGTCGTGGTTCAACGGCGACAACGACAGCGCGACGCCGATGTTCGACCCCGACACTGGCGCAGGCTTTGATGGATTGCTGCGCGACGGCCGCAATCTCAATCAAGGCGCCGAGTCGACGCTCGCGCTGCTGTCCACGGCGCAGCATGCTCAACGGCTCGCGCTGCTGCAGTGACGGTTACCGAGTCCCTTGCTCGTCGCGTCGAAGCGCAGCTCGCGCCTGATCCGGCGCGTGTTGTCGCGAAATTGTTCTTGCCTGGTGAAGAACTGCCGCTGGGACGTTCACGGACCGGCGCCGTCATCGCACGGGTGCTGGCATTGCCCGAGGACGAAGTCGAGCGCGTCGCGGCTGACTTGGTCGTCGACTTCTCGCAGCGGCATCGCGAATACGTCGACATGCTCACGGACCATGCGTCGATGATGCGCTTGCAGGCGCAGTCGACGCCGGCGATGTCAGAGGCCCGCTTGCTGGTGCTCGGGGCAAGCTTCACCGCGGAGTACGCCGTTGAAGGCGCGGCCCTGTGTAATCCCAGCGCCGTATTGCACCCTGACCAGTCAGGTCTCGTCGACGGTCAGGCGCGAGTGGCGGTCAGTCTGCGTGGCATCGGCGAAGGTCATATCTCGTCGGTTGGGTTCACCAGTGCAGTCGTTGGTCCAGGTCCGTCATGGACGTTCGAGTCTCGGGCACTACCGATCGTTGCCGGGAGTAGCGCCCCTGCGTATTGGAAGAAGAGCCACCTGCGGGCGGTCTTGACCGACGAAGGTCGCATCGACGGGCTCGCCCGCAGCGTGCTTGCTCACCTGCCTGCGGTCTTTACCGGCGTCGATCTCGAACACGCTCTGGCTGAGGAGCGGCAGGACCTGCTGACAATGCCCGGTGGGCAAGTGACCGTCGAGTTGCTCCGCCGGCTGGTGGGCTCTGCGTACGCGGTCGGCTTCCCATCGGATCTCGAACTCAGCCAGCAGGTCCTACTTCCGTCGGCACCCGACGAGAGCAACGGCATGGAAGACGCACGGTTCGTGCGATTCACAGCGGACGACGGGGCGGTCGAGTATCGGGCGACCTATACCGCATTCGACGGTCGCAAGATCGCGCCGCGGTTGCTGATCAGCCCAGACCTGCGCACGTTCCAGGCGCACCGTCTTGCCGGGCCGGCCGCGCGCAACAAGGGCATGGCACTGTTCCCGCGCATGGTTGGTGGCCGTTACCGGTCGCTGTGCCGATCCGACGGTGAGAGCACCAGCGTCGCGACGTCCGTCGATGGGTTTGTGTGGAGCGCACCTGAGGTTATTCAGGCACCTGCGGCCTCGTGGGAAGTTCTGCAAGTTGGTAACTGCGGACCACCCATCGAGACCGACCGAGGGTGGTTGGTGTTGACCCATGGCGTCGGCCCGATGCGCATCTACTCGATCGGCGCGATCCTGCTCGACCTCGAGGATCCGACGCAAGTGATCGCCCGGCTTGATCGCCCGTTCCTGCAGCCGACGCTCGCGGAGCAAAACGGGTACGTGCCAAACGTTGTCTACTCGTGCGGTGGTCTGATTCACGACGGGCTGTTGTGGCTGCCCTATGGAATTGGCGACTCGCGCATCGGAGTGGTCTGGGCGTCGGTCGACGAACTGCTCGACGAGATGACCCCGACGCGGGCCGGCGCGTAGGCGCCGAGTGAAGGAATTCGGTCGCGTTTCGACGGAAAGGGACGTAATTCCTTCAGTCGACCGGTCCGAAATGATTGACCCGTGAGTACGCAATCCTTCGCCACCGCTGATCCCGTGCTGCCGTACTCAGCTGTTACTGAGGATTGTCTCGTAGACGCGCAGGTAGTCGTCGACCATCCGTTCCGAGCCGAAGCGTGATGCCGCACGTGCACTGACCGCGCTGCGATCGAGACCGACGGCTTGCTCCACGGCCGCGACGGCGCCATCGACGTCGTGCACCAGGAAGCCGGTCACGCCCTCGTCGACAACCTCGGACATCGACCCTCTCCGGTAGGCGATGACGGGAGTGCCGCACGCCATTGCCTCGACAACCGAGAGGCCGAACGGCTCGTCGAACGCGATCGGATGAAGCAGTACGGCGGCCGACCCAAGCACGTCGGCGCGTTGCTCCGGGCCGATCGATCCGAGATAACGGATCTGGTCGCCGTCCACTCGTGGCTTGATCTCTTCGGCGAAGTACCGCTCGTCCTGCACGATGCCGCAGATCACCAGTCGTCGTCCGGCGAGCTTGGCGATCCTGATCGCATCGGCTGTGCCCTTGTCGGGATGGATGCGGCCGAACACCACGAGATCGTCGCCGGGTCTGGTGTTCAGCGGCAACTGCGCGAGATCGACGCCGTGATAGATCGTCGCGATGTAGTCGAGTTCGGGGGAGCGGTCGGCGTCCGAGATCGCGACGTAGTGCGAGCGCGCCTGCTTGTACGCGGGCAATATGCCTGCGCCGGAAAATCCGTGGATCGTCGTGACCATCGGGGCCGCGCAGTGGGCCGCAAATGCGAGCGGCAACCAATCGAGTTGATTGTGCACGAGGTCAAAGTTCTTCGACTCACTCAGGGCGTTGGCGACGTGCAGCGCTTCCCAGATCCGGCCATCCATCGACGGATCCTCGGCGTAACCGTGCGGGCTGACGCCACGCAGTTGCGCATCGGTGTGCGAATCCAGCGTCGCGAACAACGTCACGTCGACGCCCCGAGCAACCAGACCTTCGGTGAGCAGGCTCGTCACGAGTTCCCACGGGCCGTAGTGCACCGGCGGCGTCCGCCAGGCGATCGGCGCCAGCATCGCCACCTTCACGCGTGACTGACCGGCCGCAGGCTCATAGCCGCATTGTTGCCGATAGTCCCGGGGCCTTGGGCCGATGGGGGGAAATCGGTCGGAAGTCACCCAATCCGGGACGTCGTGGCCCTAGGCTCGTGCGCATGCTGCGGAGGGTCACTCGGGCCACGCTCGTCGTCGCCGTTCTTGCGGCAGTGGCCGCTGTGCCAGCAGGCGCGCTGACCTCCGCAGCCGCCGCCAGCGCCGGACCAGCGCTCACCGTCGATGCGGCCGCGGGCCGGCACGCGATCAGCAGCGACGTCTACGGCATGAACTTCAGCGACGCGGCGCTGGCGACCGAGCTCGGTCTGACCGCCGACAGATGGGGCGGCAACAGCACCAGCCGCTACAACTACACGAACAACACCCACAACACCGGCAGCGACTACTACTTCGAGAACATCGTCGACTCGACATCCCTCGACTCGTTCGTGGCGGCCGACCGAGCGCACGCAGACAACCCCGTCGTCACCGTGCCCGCGATGGGATGGGTGTCGAAGACCTCGCCGTCATCGCATCCGTTCGACTGTGGCTTCAAGGTCTCGATCTACGGCGCACAACAATCGACAGATCCGTATGACTCGAACTGCGGGAATGGCAAGCACACCAACGGAACGCAGATCACCGGCAACGCACCCTCTGATACATCGGTGGCTGAAAACGGTGCGTTCGATCAAGCGATGGTGGCGCACCTCGTGTCGAAGTTCGGCACCGCAGCGGCGGGCGGCGTAAAGA
>Ga0208220_1000633_pt1 | contig 14809 bp, 14 predicted proteins | sample NGESurdeep092012_9_FD_184484 | JGI IMG/M metagenome (GOLD analysis project Ga0208220, IMG submission 184484) | Arctic peat soil microbial communities from Barrow, Alaska - NGEE Surface sample F53-1 deep-092012 (SPAdes) | ecosystem: Environmental > Terrestrial > Soil > Wetlands > Peat ... | reverse complement strand
TAGCGTTGGGGCTAGTGGTGCGTGGTGTCCGGCATCTGGCGCATGCGGGACATTTCCGGCATTGAAGTGTTCGTGCTGTCACCGTGACCCATGTCCATCGAGCGCATGTCCATGTCGTCGTGTTCGGCGCTAACCTGGTGCACCTTCGAGGGACGTGACGCGCGCATATCGCTGTACGAGGGGAGCGTGGCGATGTCGCGCTGAATGAGCGGATTCGATAGATCGAGCACGGGCCAGTCGGCGATGTTGTCGGGGCTGAACACGCCATTGATGTGTCCCATGCCGCCCGCAGTAATCGTCTTGCCCGTTGGATTGTCGTACTCGGCGACGACGCGGTACTTGTGATTCGCCTCGATTGGGAGTGCCTCCTCGTGAAAGCCCCAGATGAAGCGGCCGACTTTCGAGATCTCGCCCTTGTCGTCGCGATCGGACTTGAGTCGCACGAGCACCTTGCCGGTGACCGCATCTTCGAAGCGCACGGCGACGCCGTAGTCGTGGAGGTGGCCGCCGATACCGATGAGCCGTCCGCTGAGCGGGAACTCGAACTCGTAGCTGCGCGTGGATTTTCCCGGTGGGACATCGAAGGTCGTGGTGCCGCCGATGTGATTGTTCACGTCGACGTACATGGGGTAGACCGGGTTCTGCAGCCGCGCCTTCGGAATGAACGCGAGCGTCATCTTGAGATAGGCGTTGTGGATGTCGTGGCCCGAATCGTTGTGCCACATCGCGTACACGCCAAGGTGCTGCCCTTTTGCGAGCGGAACGCCCACGCCGGCAGGAAGCATGATCGGATCGGTTTCCTTTCCCCAACCGAAGAGACGCTCGACCATTTGGTACACGATTTGTCTGCGATCGAAGTTGACGGCGATGAGGTGATGGATGACGGAGCGAGGCAGGGCGTGTCCCGATTCATCCTGCATCGCGAGGTTGACGCCGCGCAGCCCACCATCGACGGGCCAGTCGAAGCGCAGCACCTGCGGCGAGCCGTGGTGCATCTCCGCCATGTCGGCGGGCATGTTTGGAAGATCGTATGGACCAGCGGTGATTATCACTTCGCCGCGCGCCGAGTCCACCGCGATCTGAACTTGCGGTTCGACCGCCGGCTGCTGCGGCACGATCGCCGGCGCCAGAAGTGTCGAGGCGAGCAAGAAATGGACGAACATGGTCTCCTCTCGAAATTCAAAGAAAGTGTTAGCTGAGTTAGCTGAGCTGCTCCCAGTAGAACGCTGACTGTCCGAAGTTTTCCTCGACTTCCATCTCGATCACAGATAGCCTCGAAAACTGCTTGCCGCTTAGCGCAACGCGTGCCTGGTGAACGAGGTATTTCGCGAGCATCTCGACCGTGGTATTCGGAATCGCAAGCAAGGCGCAATCGTCGCGCGGGAAAACGTATCTCGGACGGTTGTCGTACGCGACGAGCACGCGATCGTCCTCGATTGTCACCTGTAGCTTCGGATTCTCGAGTGGCAGGAGCACCTTGTGATCGATCTCATCGCACAGTCGCTTCATGAGTTGCTTGAGGTACGAGAAATCCACCACGTACCAACTTTCTTCGTCGATGTCGCCTTCGAGCGACACACCTACGCGATAGTTATGCCCATGCAGTGACTCGCATCTGTGCCCGGCGAACGTGATGAAGTGGGCAGCAGCGAACACGAGGTAGTCCTTCGTCACTGATACACGAAACGCTTTGTGCTCGCTCACCGTTCCCATCCTCCTTTCCAGCCGCCATTTAGTAGTAGAACGAAGAGTGCAGCCGCAGTTATGTCCGCGGTTGTACCGGGATTGCGCGTGTTGCGTACATCTCTCAACTCGAGATCGAACGACGCAAGTGCGCGTCGTCCCGCATTGGTGCGAACTCCGCCGGCCGCGAGCACAGCCGCAGCCTGTCGCGTAACATCGCTCGCAGCATCCGGGCCGAGCTTGCGAGCGATGAGTGTGTCGGGTGCCGTTGCGAGGAGCGCGAGATAGCACTCGACCACAGCGTCGGGCCAATCGAGTCCAGCCGTGCGGGCCTTTGCGAGTGCAGGAGCGCCGACGGTGAAGGTTCGCTCGAACGCCGTTACGTACTCGCGCGCGACATCATCGCGGTCGGAGGCGAGCTCCATCGCGGCGGCAAGCGTGACCGTGGGCGATGTGGCGGCATCCTGTGCGGATACTTCGCCGAGTCCGCCGGGACGTGCGAGCTGGATTGCGCTGTAAACGGCGGATGCATCCGCGACGGTGGTGCGCGCGATTACCAGGCGCACGCGCTCGCGCAACGATCTGGGCGATGACTCGAGCGCGGCGTGCGCGAGCGGCGCGAGCAGGAGGACGATGCCGAGGTTGGTATTGGCGTCCGTCCACGCGCGCGTGCTCTCGATTGCGCGGCGAATCGTGTCGCCTACGGTTTGTCGATCGATATCGAGAAATGCCGGCGCGATCGCCGCGGTGCTTGCGAGAAAATCCTCGTATCGCGTGTCGTGGAACGAGGCGCCGGGCGACACGTTCCCCGGCTTGGGCGCGCTCGCTTCGAGCAGACACGCCAGCTGCGCAGCGGCCGTAATCTCCGCGGGCGTGGGCATCCCGTTCAGCGCTCGGTCTCGCGCGAGCGCGGGCCGGTCGTCACGTGATCGATCAGCGCGCCGGCGACGTCGAAGGAAGTTGCCGTTTGCAATCCGCGCCATCCTGGAATCCCGTTGACCTCGAGTACGTAGACGGTTCCGTCATCCGCCGGCAAAAGATCTACGCCGGCATACGCTGCGCCGACCGCGCGCGCGGCGCGTAGCGCCATGCTGTTCCACTCGCTCGGGAGCGTGAATTCTCGCGCTTCGCCGCCCCGGGAAATGTTCGTGCGCCATCCAGCGGAGCGGCGCTCGATCGCGGCAACGACGCGATCGCCAATCACGAACGCGCGAATGTCGCGCCCCTCATGCGGAATGGCGCGTTGAAGATAATAAACCCCGCGAATCGCTTCCAGCGCGCGGAACACACGCCACGCAGTCTCTTCGTCGCTCACCCGCACCATCCCCAGCCCCATCGAGCCGAACAGCGGTTTCACGATGACATCGCCCATCGCGCGAAACGCCGCGATCGCATCTTCCGCGCGCTCGCACACCACGGTTTGCGGCGTGGCGAGACCGGCCTGCTCGAGCAACGCCGACGTGTAGAACTTGTCCACCGTACGCTCGATTGCACGTGGAGGATTCATCACGGCGATGCCCGCATCCTCGAGCCAGTGCAACGCGTCGATGCGGTAGATGATCTGTTCGAGCGAGCCATTGGGGATGATGCGCGCAAGAACGACGTCGCACGCGAAGAGATCCGGCTGCCCCGCGCCGAGTTGCGGCGCGGCGCGGTCGCGCGCGCCGAGTCGCGCAACGAGCGATTCGTAGGGGACCAGGAACGGCGTGTGTCCGCGCTCGACGATTGCGCGCTGTAGCTCGTCGGTGTGCCAACCCGTGCGAGTGCTGAGTACCGCGATCTTCATGATGCGACGCGAGCGTGGCACGACCATGCGTCCGCCGGACGCATGGTCGCCGGTCGCTCTAGCGAGTCTCCTGTCCGACCATCACGATGGTGCCACCGGTCGAGAAATTCTTGAGGTCGTTGGCGACGGCCTTGAAGCCATCGGTCGCCATCCCTGCCTTGAGCGCCTCTTCCGATGCGAACCAAAGCTCGGCCTCGCGGTAGTGCGCGGGCTTCGAGCCATCGGAGTTGCTCGTGAACTTGACGAGAATGCCCTTCGTGATGCCGATCTCCTTCGCCTTGGACTGGAAGAGAGGCAGGTGCTTCTCCGCGTAGTACTTCTCGAATGCGGCCGTGTCTTTCGGATGATTGTAAAGCACGGTTACCACCCAGCCCGGCGCGGCTGGTGTCTCGGCCGCGGGAGCAGCGGCGGGTGCGGCCGCGGCCTGCGCCACCGTGGTGTCCGCGGCGGGGGTAGCGGGCTTGGTGCATGCAACCGCGAACAGGATCACGGCGAGTGAGGCGAAGGAACGCATGAATGTTTTCTCCATTGAGAGTCGAGCAGAAGCTTCCAGCGGGCGTGAGAACATAGCACAGCGATCTCGCGGTGGTCACCCGCGAGGGTCATTCCTCGAGCAGCGAGCGCCTAAGCACCTCGGCGTTGAGCAGCCCGCCGTGGAACGTGCGACCAGTGGTCGCGCTCGTGAGCCAGACCTCCGCGGGGCTGAAGAGCAGCTTGTCGATCTTGTAGAAGTCGCCGTCGTATCGCTTGAAGGTCTCGTAGAACGGCGTTCCGTAGTCGTTGGACGCGGAGGCAGGCAACCGCGCGGCGAGATCCACGAGCTCATCGTCCGCAGCATCGATGACGAACGATGCGCGACCGCCGTACAGAATGCAGTCGTTCGTGCGGCCGATTGCGCGAAGGTCATTCTTCGCGAGCGTGGGCAACGGCGCTGTGCCGATGCCGCTCACGACGCGACGCACGTCGAAGCCAAGCACTTCCATCTTGTGCAAGCCCGTCTCGAGAATGCGTGCGACGACCTGAGTGCCGCCGGCGATGCTCGCAGTGGGAGCGATCGCGAAGGTGATGTTGGACGGAGCGAGTCCGGATTTCTCAGCGACGAAGGCCACTACCTCGTCGGTGGGAATGGTGCGTCCCTCCAGCACGAGCACGCCGCGCGCGGCCGTTTCCGCGTAGCCGAGCTTTTCGAAGAGCTCCTTCTCGACGCGCACATGCGCGCGCAGCGGGCCGGAGCCCATCGCGAAGTACTTCCCGACTGAGATGGCCCAGCCTGCGTACTGCGAGGCCATGTGCGCGACGGCCGGGTGATCGGTGTACACCTGCACACCGGGATAGGGTGTGCCGCCGATCTCGAGCTCATTGAAGGAGATGTATCCCAGACCGCCCATGCACAGCTCGGCCAGGGCGACGCCGGCCCCGTAGCCACCGCGAACTTCGATGCCGGCGTCGAGAACGCGCGCGCCCGATGGGAGCGTCTGCACGGCGATGCGCAGCTCGGCCGCGCGCGCGACCATGGAATCGGCGAGCGCCCACGCGCGCTCGTTGAGTCCCATCGCGGTCATCACTTCGATCGCCATTCGAGAATCTCTCCTTTGCCGATGTCAGCCAGATCGCCGCTGTAGCGCTGGTAGAGCCCGTGCACGTGCTCATCGTTGACGGGAAGCTCATGACGCGCGCGCAGCGAGAGAAGCATCAGGCTCACGTGCGGCGGACGATACGTGCATGCGTACGCGTACGTGGATGGAACACGCACGCCACCCAGCGCTAGGATCGACCCGCGCTTGTTGCCAAGCCCTGCCCCATCTCCAAGGTTGCCCGCGACGATGATGTTCCCGGCGATCATCGCGGTGCCGGCGTTTTCGCCGGCGGACGCGCAGTAGAGCGTACCGCGGCGCATCCGCGAGCCGGCATCGCGGCCGACGCCGCCGCGCACGATGATCTCGCCGCCGATCATTCCCTTCGACGCGCTCGGGAGTGCTCCGCCCGCGCGATCGCCCGCGTTGCCGGAGATCGTCAGGACGCCCCCCGCCATCGCGGTGCCGGCATCATCGCCGGCGCTGCCCGCGATGCGGATCACGCCGCCGCTCATTTGCGCACCAACGCTGCTGCCCACCGAGCCCGCGATCGCGATCTCTCCGCCGCGCATCGCGGTGCCGACGCCATCGAGATGCGCGAGGTCGCCTTCGATGGTGACGGAGGAGGAGTGGTCGCCGCGAATCGCGAAGACATCGCCGAGTGCAACGGATGCGTGTCCGTCCCAGAGCCTGAGCGCGCCGATCTCCTGCTCGCTCAAATCGGCAAATCGATCGGCGCTGATGCACTCGACGCCGATCGTGCGGGCGAGCGCTGCGCGGAGGGTGAGCGTGATGCGGTCGCTCATGCCGGCGCTCCCTCTTTCGGCGCGTCCTCGACGTCGCCGCTCATGATCTTTCGAAGGTAGAAGTGGAACGGACCGAGCCTGCCTCCGTAGTTACCGGCGGTGATCGAGTGAACACCAGGGCGACACGCGGCATCGATGCCGATTTGCATTGCCATCGCGATCGACCGGAAATCCAGCCCGTCGAGCACGATCTCGAGCACCGAATTCACGCCATCGGGAAGCGACGTTTTCGTGATCGCGCGCAATGTGGGCGCGAACGCATCGTTCGTCGACGCGATCATCGTCTTGTAGCGCTTGCTCCCGACCTTGCTGCCACTGCGTACGATCCCGCCGGGGAACGGGAGGATGACCCCGGGCATCCCAGCCATCGCGTCGACGGCCGCTTCCGCGGCATCGAGTGCCGCATCCGCGCTCTCGGCGAGGATGAGGAAATTTCCGCCGCCCACGCCGCGCGCCTTTCCGAAGCTCTCCTGAATGAGGAACTCTCCCTCCATCACGGGCAGCCGCCAATAGCGCACGCCGTTTATCACCTTGCTTCCCTGAAAACCGTCGCCAAATGTGCGGAGTGGCTTGCCGATCGCGATACGCTCGACGGCATCGGGGAGGCCGTCAAAGCATGCGGTCGTGGCGCACGTCAGCACGGTTTGTCCGATGCGCTCGATCACGCGTTTCGGCAGGCTGTCCGAATCCATGGTGAAGAGCAGCACGCTGATGCCGGGGCGACCGTCGGGGGTCTGGTCGGGCGCGAGCTCGCGCTCGATCGCCGCCTCACACTTGCAGGCGATCACGGAGGTCGCGAAGCCGGTCATCTTGTTCGCGGCCTCGCGCGCCCACTTCTGATTCTTCGCGGTGATGATGATGCGCGCGCCGCGCATCCCGAATGCTTCGGCGAAGGTATCGTCGATCTGCACGCCGCGGATGTCCATTTACGCGTCTCTGGTGGGAACGGGCGCGTCGCGCAGGCCGGTGACGGAATAGTTCGCGAGGCGAACGGACGAGTAGGCCTCGAAATACTTTCCAAGATCGCGAAGCAGCGTGTCGTCGAATCCGGGCTTCACGAAGATGCGCTTGCCGGCGGGCGCGCGGCGCAGCTGTCCTTCCTCGACCACGAGCGTGCCCGCCTTGAGCACGTAGCGTGGCGTCGAGAACATCTTCGCGTAGTCGGTGTCGCGGCTGTAGATCGTGATGTCGGCATCGGCGCCGACGCCGAGATGCCCCTTCGCGGCGAGGCCGAGTTGGCGCGCCGGGCCCGCGCGCGTGATGATCGCGATCTCGTTGAGCGTGTATTCGCGCGCGATGCCATCGGCGAGGGCGCTCCCCGCCAACATCTTCTGGTTCACGCTCTTGAGCTTCTCATCGCGGTACGCGCGGTCCATGAGCAGCCGGATCAGATCCGGATAGCTCATGAACGATCCGCCGTTCGGATGATCGGTGGAGAGCACCATGCGCCACGGATCGTTCGAGAGGAGAAAGAGCTCGAGCCCCACCACCCACTGAAGTGATGCGACGGCCGCCTTCTCCTTGTAGCTGTAAGGCACGATTCCGCAGCCGGTCTCGAGCTCGATGTCCGAGTTGATCCACTTGCGACCGGTGCTCGTGTGGAGAAGATACTCCACGGCGCCGTCGGCGGTGAGCGTGGTTGCGTCGCCGAACATCACCTGCCCTACATCGCCGGTGACTTCGGGGTGCGAGTTGACGTACTCCGCCACCTGGCGCGCAGCGGAGCTCCACGACTTGCCACGCTCGCCACCGTAGCTGTGGAATTGCAGATGCGTGAAGTGCGCGCGACGGCCCTGGAGTGCGCGCATGCTGTCGAGCGTCATCGCGACGTTGCCGGCGACGCCGAGATTGTTGCAGTGGATGTGCACCGGGTGTGGCAGTCCGAGCTCGTTCGCCGCGCCCGCAAGCACCTCGAGAATTCGGCGCGGTGTGACGCTCGACGTACCCACCGGATCGTCGAGCGTCTTCACCTCGCGCACGTTCTGCTTCCACAGCTCGATGCCGCCGGGGTTCACGATCTTGATCGCGTAGCCGCCGGTGGAGCGAAGAATCCACGCTGCGTAGTCCTTCGCGCGTGCCAACTCGCCCGACGCGATCTGGCGGTGGAGATATTCATCGTTGCCGAGCAGCGCGAAAAATCCGCCGTCGATGATGGGCGTGTCATCGAGCTCGGCGTGCGTCTGCCGCGCGGCCACGGGAGCGACCGCTGCATCGAACACAGTCGTGTAGCCGAGTCCCGCGTAGCGATAGCCGGTGGTGAAGGTGCTCGGCACGGTGCCACCGGTGCCCGAGCGCGGGATCGATCCGCCGTCGAGCGGCGGCGCCAAAGTGGGATCGAGAGCGTGCTCCTCGGGGAGAAGCCGGCGGCCCAGGCTCACGCTCGTGCCGGCGATGTGCGCGTGGATGTCGATGCCGCCCGCCATGACGACCATGCCATCGACGCGGAGCGTGGGCGCATCCGCCGGGAGCGACGCGACTATACGGCCGTTCTCGATGCAGATGTCGCGCACGTCACCGTCGATGGCATTGGCGGGATCGTGGACGGCGCCTCCCGTGATGCGAAGGCGGGTCATGGGCCGACTCCCTGCGCGGCGATCGCAGAGCCAAGCGCCTCGAGCAGCGATGCCGTATCGCGCGGCGTGGGGAGTACGGCGCGCACGGGGAGCGGTATGTCGTCGAGACGAAGCGCCATTCCGGACTCGTGGATGCCGGCGACGCCGGTGTCGATTCGAATCTGCGCGGAGAGCGTGCTCTCGCTGGCGCGTGGCCCGATCACGACGATGCGTGTAGCGCCGAGCGCGGCGCGCACGACGGTGGGAATCGCGCTGGTGTTGCCGACGAGTAGCGCCGCGTCGAACTCGCCGTGCGCCAGGCGCGCACCCGCGGCGTTCTCCGGCGTGTAGCGCGGCGCTCCGCGCGAGAAGTCCACCGCCATTGGGAATCCGGTGTTCCATGTGAGCACCGTGTCGGCGCCGTTGCGATTGCCGCCCGCGCGCAGCGTGCAGAGCGCGCAGCGCGTGGTTGCGTTGAGCGACTGCGTGAGCGCGATGAGCGAGTCCGCGCGTCCACTGGGCACGGAGGGCGGAGACTCCGCGTCCGTCACCACGACGGCGTAGCGCGCCTTGTTGAGCCGCGCTGCGAGCTCCGTGACTCGCGCCGCAATGGACTGGCTGCCAAGCGCACGCCCCGCGAGCGAAGCGCGCAGTGATGCGAGGAAGAGCTGCTCCTCCTCGGCCGTCATCTGGATGCGGACGTCTGCATCGTCCGGTCCGCGCTGGGCGCCGACGTCGACGGCGATGACGGTGCGATCGCGACGTCCCTGGGGGAGATAGACGCCGACGGGATTCGGTGCGTAGCGCGACTGAAAGCGCGGATAGCTGGCGGCAGGATCCACGGCCCAGAACACGACGACGTCCGCGCGGTTGCGGATCTCGCCGAGCGTCGCGCTCGCGCGCCCGCGGCGTTGCGCGGCGAGGATGCCGTCGGCCGACGTGGAGGACGTGACGCCGTCGACGAAAGCGTGGAGCTGGTCCGCGATGGCGATCGCGGCTCCCTGCGCCTCGCAGGTGAGGTCGGGGGCGAGATACACCAGCGGCGCGCGGGCGGAGCGCAGGAGCGTAGCGATCTCGCGCAACACGTCCTCTATGGCAGCGGATCGTCCGCCGGCAATCGCACCGGGGAGCGAGCCATCGCCGAACCAGCGAACGCCGAGCGCGCAGGCGTTGCGCGCCTCGCGAATGCGCGCGCCGCCGATGACGACGGCGATGTCGTCGCACGCGCACCCGCAGCCTAGGCAGGTGACGTTCTCCTCGATCCGGGTGGCCTCGCTCACGCGCTCCGACGGTGCATTCGCCCCTCTATCTCCGCGAACCGTGCTCGTGCGCGCCGCACCAGCGCGGCGTAGCAGAGCGCACTCGTGCGCCCTCGCGCGAAGATAGTGCAAATCGGACTTCCGCGCGCGATGCGCTCGCCTGGCGCGGGGATGTCGCGCACGTCGGGGTCGGTGAGCCATCGCGTGGTGTCGCCGAGCACGACCGAGCGGCGCGCGTAGAGCACCGCCTTCCCTTCCGAGTGGAGCGCTGGCGCTGGCGGCACTGCGAGTGTGCGCGTGCATCCGGCGACGTGAGCGAGCCAGATCGAGCCTCCGGTAGCGCGCTCCACGAGCTCCATCGACGCCGTGGGGCGCGGGTTGACCTCGATGGCGTACGGGATGGAGTCGCGGGCGATGAAGTCGATGCCGCACACGCCGCGGAGCGCGAACTCACGCGTCACTCGTCGCGCGAGCTCGCTCGCATGCGCGAGGAGCACCGGATGGTTCGGCTCGAGGATGCTGCCGCAGTACGCGAAACCGTCTGCGCCGAACTCGGCGTCGCCCGCGAGCTGTCGCGTGAGCGCGAGTGGAAGCGCGTGCTCGCCGTCGGCGATGAAGACTATCGAGCCGGGCGCGCCGCGCACGCGCTGTTGCACGATGGACGTACGAGGGATGCGCATGCCGCGCGTCCACTGGACGATGCCGTGTCCTCCGCCGGAGCTGCGCGGCTTTAGGAGCCAAGGCGTTGCGTCCGCCGGCAGCGGCGCGGACGCACGCACGACGGGCGTCGGGAGACCGAGTTGCGAGAGGGTGCGCGCGAGCGCGAGCGGGTCGCGCACGCGCCGGAGCACGGCGGGCGGATTTCCGATGAGCGCGCGACCGCGCGCCATCGTCGCGACGGCGTCTGGCGCATTCTCGAAGTTCGAGACGTACGCGACCAGGTCTGTCTCGATCTGCCGGCTCGTGCGCGCGACCGCCAGCGCATCGATGCGGCCGTCGTCGCGGCGCGGTGCGGCGACGGTGCGAGCGATGCGCCGCAGATCGAGATCGCCGTAGGCGTCGATGGCCGTGACATCGCACCCCGCACGCGCTGCCGACTCGGCTAGCGCGCGGACGGAGACTCCGGCAAGGAGCACGCGCTGGCGCGCGGTCGCGCTCACAGACCCAGCCTGTGGAGTGCGGTGTCGGCCGAGATGATGCGCAGATGGTCGAGCACCGTGCCGCTAGCGTCGCGAATACCCATCACGTCGGTGAGCACGGCGTGTCGTCCGCCTGCGAGGCCATCGGCGATGAGGGCGGCGCCCTGCGCGGCCTCCTTTGCCACCGATGCGTAGCCGTGCAGTCGGCGCACCGTGGCGATTGGACTCAGGCGCAGATGCAGCTCGCGCACGACACTCGGCGCGCGCGCCACGCGACCCGAGAGCAGGATCTCGTGCGGTGCGGGAACGGAAACACAGAGCGACGCGACGGCCTTCACGGCGCCCTCGATGAATGCGTTCCACGCGGTGTTCTCCTCGCGCACCGCGCTGGCGGCGAGTGATTCGAGCGAGACGCCCTCGTGTCCGACGATGCTCTCGACTCCGCCGCGAAAGAGGAGCTCCTTGGTGATCGTGCCGGCGAGAAAGGCGACTTCGCCATCGAGCGCACCCGCGGCGCGCATGCCGAGTGGGCCGGAGCTTCCCCCTGCACCGTCGACGATGCGACCATCGTGAACGGCGACGGCCGCGCTGAACGCGCCGCCCAGCTCGAGGAGAATGAACGAGACCTCGTTGAGCGCGCAGCCGCGCCGCGTGGCCTGCTCGCGAATCGCGAGTGCGGCAGCGCACAGCTTGTCGGCGGTGCCAAGGTCCACGCGGTTGATCTTGCGGTGCGCCGGAACCGAGGGCAGATGGATCACGCCGGGCGTGAAAACGACGGGCAGCTCCGCGTCTACCATTGCGGCCGCGAGTGCGCGCAGACCGCCAATGCCGCCATGCTCCCCAGGTGCGGCTAGATACGCGAGACGGAGCGCGCGGTCGTCGGCGGCGGCGACTGTGGTGAGCGGGAGCCCGTATCCGGATGGACCGGCGATGAGGTCGGCACTGAGCTCCCGCAGCATGCGCGCGAATGCTGCGGGGTCGGCGAGCGCTTCGGCGGTGGCGATCGAGCGATCGAGCACGAGCGCGCCGTCATCGAGCGCGCATACATCGATGCTGATCGTTCCCGGATCGATGCCGACGGCGAGCACGTGCGGGCCGGTGCGCTACTTCATCAATTCTTTCGCGACGTCCTCGATCGTCTCGGCGTCGAGTACGAGGTCGTTGCGCGTGAACAGCCGCGAGAGGCACTCCTTGTGGACCTGCATCTTGAAGTTGCCGATGCCGAGCGCACCGAAGGCGATTGCGCCTTCGCGCTGCGCTCCGTCGTCGTTCACCTCGACGCCTTCGATGCCGAGTGGCGGCACGGCGTTCAGGTCGACGACGACCTTGAACTTCCCGGCCCACGCGGCGCGCGGCACGAGCATCACGCCTGCGGGGCCGGCGTTGAGCAGCACCTCGCCGCCCTCGATTGCGGCGGCGGCCTGGGATGACTCGCGCAACGGTACGGCGTGCACGGTACCGCCGAATCGCTTGCAGATCGCTTCGGAGACACGCGTGCCATCTTCGGGCTTGCGCGACGTGATGGTGACGTCGGCGCCGGCGCGCGCGAGGAGCCCTGCTGCGCGCGTGCCCACGGGTCCGGTGCCCGCGGTGACGACGATCTTGCGGCCCTTCACGTTGCCACCCAGCGCCTTGGTGATCTTGACGACTGCGGCGACGGCGGTGGTGTTGGATCCGTTGGAGTCGAGCATCGTCGAGACGCGGAAGTTGGCGAAGAACGCCTTCGACGCGGCTGTGAGGAGCTTCTCGCCAATCGACATGTCGGCGCCGCCGATGAAGATGGCGGTGTTCTTCATGTCCTTCGGTCCGCGGGTGAAGATGCAGCCGTAGACGAGATCGCGGACGTCGCCCTCGGTGACGCCGCCCTCGCTGATGACGCGATCCGCGCCTGCATCGTAAGCGACGACCTGGTCGAAAACGCTGGGGAGGCGCGAGCTGTCGAGCTGCAGAAGGAGTTTCAGCATGACGGGGACGGAATAAGGTTGGAACGGATAAGCGTTCAGCAACTTAGCTCAGCAACTTAGCATGGCAGAAACGCATCGAGGGGCGAGAAATCCTCGCCCCTCGATGCTCACAACGTGGCGCAGAGCCACGAGCATTACTTCGAGCATTACTTCTTGTCGGCGCCGCCAGCGAACGGGTGCGTGGCGGTCTTCGCCTTGGCGATGACCGTATCGACCTTCGGCTCGTTCTTCATGGCACGAGCGATTGATTCCTTCGTCGCCTGATAGTTGTAGGCGAAAATCTTCTTGTCGTCCGCGGCATCCCAGTGAATGAACACGCCCACGATGACGACGAGATCCTCGACCTTGTCCTTCGGAATGACGCCGGATTCGACTGAATCGACGACCGCACGCGCGACGGCGGCCTGCGCGGGTCCGAACATTTGCACGGCCTGCTTGGCGCCCTTGATCGTGACCTTGTTGAAGAGGATCGTGTCCGGCTTGGCGGGGAGGTTCGGCGCGACCACGGCGAGCAGGGTGGTGAAGCCGTCCTTCTGGTTCGACAACGCGTTTGTGAACGCCTGGCCCGCGTGTCCGGACTTCGAACCGATCATGAGATCGATGTGCGCGACTTCGTTGCCGTCGCCGACGAGCGACTCGCCCAAAGAGAAATCAGCTGCCATGATCACTTACCTCCGTACCGATGTGTAAGGGTTGCTACGCACGCGTTCGCGTGAAGACTCGATTGGCGCTTGAGGAGTCGAACCCGCCGTACAGTCGCGAGCGCCACCGGCAATTTGGCACCGGTGCTGCGCGCGGGCGGGTCGTCAACATGACGTGAGCGGGAGATGGTGTCAAGGCGAGCATCCACAAGAGTCGATGCGCGGGTTCCGTGTGCCGCCCATCCAGTGCAATATTCCGCCATGCGAGTTCCCATCGTGACGTTTCGCTTGGCAAACGGGCTCTTCGTGACGCTCTCGGAGGATCACACGGCGCCCATCGTCGCCGTGAATCTCTGGTATCACGTCGGCTCGGCGAACGAGCGGGCGGGGCGCACGGGATTCGCGCACCTGTTCGAGCACATGCTCTTTCAGGGATCGGCGCACGTGGGCGCAAACGAGCACTTTGAGATCGTGCAGCGCGCCGGCGGAACGTTGAATGGATCGACCTGGCTGGACCGCACGAACTATTTCGAAACGGTGCCGTCGAACCAGCTGGCGATCGCGTTGTGGCTGGAGGCGGATCGCATGGGGCAGCTGCTACCGGCGATGACGCAGCAGAAGCTCGACACGCAGCGCGACGTCGTGAAGAACGAGCGTCGGTGGAGCGTGGATAACCAGCCCTACGGCACGTGGTGGGAGCGGCTGCCCGCGCTGTCGTTCCCGCCGGAGCATCCGTTCCATCATTCGCTGATCGGGTCGATGGAGGATTTGTCGGAGGCGAGCCTGGAGGACGTCGCGCAGTTTTTCGCGACGTACTACACGCCGGACAATGCGGTGCTGTCAATCGCGGGTGATTTCGATCCGGCAGAGGCGAGGCTGTTGGTGGAGCAGTATTTTGGCGGAATCCCGCGGGGCGGTGGGAAGCCAACGTTGCGGCCGATGGAGGTTCCGGCGCGGTTCGGGGAATGGCGGCGCGAAGTGGTGCGGGATGCGGTGATGTTGCCGAGGTTGTTTTTGGCCTTTCGGGCGCCTGTGTTCGGTAGCGATGCCCACTATGTCGCGACAGTGCTAGCTGCAATCCTCGGAACCGGCAAGGGCAGCCGATTCCAGCACTCTCTCGTCCGCGACCGCGAAATCGCTTCCGAAGCCTCCGCCTTCACCTTCGACCTCGCCAAGGCCGCCGACATCCTCATCGCCGACGTCACCGCCCGCCCCGGCATTTCCGCCACGACGCTCGAGGCCGAAGTCGTGCGCGAGATCGACCGCGTGCGCACGAACGGCGTCACCGCCGAGGAGGTCGAACGCGCCGTCGCCCTACTCGAGACCGCGCTCGTGAGCGCGCTGCAATCCGCCGGCGACCGCGCCGACAAGCTCTCCATGTTCGCCACCTACTTCGGCGATCCCG
>Ga0208220_1000632_pt1 | contig 14818 bp, 13 predicted proteins | sample NGESurdeep092012_9_FD_184484 | JGI IMG/M metagenome (GOLD analysis project Ga0208220, IMG submission 184484) | Arctic peat soil microbial communities from Barrow, Alaska - NGEE Surface sample F53-1 deep-092012 (SPAdes) | ecosystem: Environmental > Terrestrial > Soil > Wetlands > Peat ... | reverse complement strand
CAGAAGTCCTGCAGCTTGCTGGCCTTGCGCTCATCGCCCGGCCACTCGTTGATGGTGGCCTGGCAGGCCTGCGCCCACGCCGCGGTCATGAACCGGGTCATCTCATCCCCCCGCCAGCGTCGGCTTGACCATCCCCAGCATGTCCTCGAGGTCGGCCGGGAGAGACACGCCGACCATGGCCAGCTTCTTGTGCAGCTGGTTCATGAACAGCGCCTGAACCCGGTCCTCGGACCACCCGAGGGGTTCGTAGTAGATGTAGCCCGAGCGGGCGGCGCTCATGGTGAGCAACGTCCGCAGCGTGTCGTGGAGGTCCTTCACGTAGCCCGGATCCTCGGCGAGCAGGTCTCGCACGAACCGCATGCCGCCCTGCACGTGGCGGGCCTCGTCCCGGCAGGTGGCGGTGAAGCCGGTGTAGTAGGCCGGGAGCACCTTGGAGTCGCGGGCATAGTTGAGAGTGATCTTCATGACCGACAGGGCGAGCACCCCCTCGATCCAGATCATGTACGTGGTGGCGTACTTCATCTGCAGGTGCTTGTCATAGGGGTCCCGGCGCAGGTCGTCGGTCAGGTAGGCGAGCAGGCCGAACGGCCCGACGAACGTCTCCTGGATGTAGGGCCACGATCCGTCGAGGATCTCCATGATCCCGTCGCCCTCGAGCCCGACCACGTCCCGGTAGAAGCGGTCGAAGAACACGGTGTGGCGCGCTTCGTCCTCGAGTTGGCTCGTCAGGAATACCTTGTAGTCCTCCGGGACGCCGAACAGCAGCGGGGCCAGCTCGGCCGCGACCTGGCGCTCCCCGTGATGGAAGCCGGAGGCGATCGACAGGAACGAGTTGCGCGAGTCTTCCGTCATGCGCTCGTTCCAGTCCGCCAGGTCCTCGGTGAAGTCGAGCTCGTTGACGTTCCAGCGCTGCCGGAGATACCGGTCGTACAGGCTCAGATAACTGGGCAGGCGGCCCGTGGGGACGTGGACGTAGTCGAGCACGTCGTCGATATCGGCCCGGCCGAGCCCGCGAAGGTCATCGCCCTCGATGCGATCCAGTCTTTCCTCGGCGACAGTCACGCAGTTCTCCCTCCGGGAGCGGCATCCGGTCGAGTCCCGTGACGAGACAGATGCCCCTTCTGTCATGCTAACCCCGGCTGTGCCCCCTAGCTGATGAGCGTTTCCTTCGGCCGTATCACGCAGAACTCGTTTCCCTCGGGATCGGCCAGGACCGTCCACGACTCCGCGCCGGTCTGCCCGATGTCGACCCGCCGCGCGCCCAGGGCCAGCAGGCGCTCAATCTCCTGATCGCGGTCCTCGGCGCTGCTGGCGAGGTCGAGGTGCACGCGGTTCTTGACGCTCTTGGCGTCGGTCACGGGCATGAAGCACATGCCGACGGGCGCGTCCTGGTCGGGTCCGATGACGATCTCGCGCTCCCGCTCCGAGAGCACCCGCCAGCCGAGCGCCTGCGTCCAGAACCGGGCGAGCCCAGGCAGGTCGTGCGTGTCAACGACAATGTGATGCAGTCGCACAGACATGCCGCCAGTATGCGCGGCGCCGGTCTCCCGGTGACCGCGGCGCGCGGGGTCACGCCTTGCGGGCCACCAGGCCCCACATGGCTGTGGATCAGGCCGGGACCGTGCCGGGCCAGCTTGCGCCGCAGGTAGGCGACGTAGGTCGACACGACGGTGCTGGAGCCGCCGAAGTCGTAGTCCCACACGTGATCCAGCAGCTGCGCCCGGGTCAGGACCCGCCCGGGGTTCAGCATCAGGGTAGCGCAGCAGCCGGAACTCGGTCGGTGACAGGTCGATGAGATGGCCTTGCCGGCGGACCTCGTAGGTGTCCTGGTCCAGCTCGACGTCTGCGAAGGTGAGCACCGGCCCTGTGGCGCCGGGACTGGTGCGGCGCAGCACGGTACGAATTCTGGCGGCCAGTTCCTCCAGCCCGAACGGCTTGGTCATGTAGTCGTCGCCGCCGAGGGTCAGCCCGGTCACCTTGTCGGCCTGGGTGTCGCGGGCGGTCAGGAAGATCACCGGCACCCGGCCGGCGTCCCGGCGCAGGCGGCGGACGACGTCGAACCCGTCGGTGTCGGGCAGCATCACGTCCAGGACGACCAGGTCGAACGGGCGAGTCCGGGCCAGCCGCAGCGCGTCGGCGCCGGTCTGCGCGGTGGTCACCTCGAAGCCGAGGAACCGCAGCGACGCCGCGACCGCGTCGCGCAGGAACGGCTCGTCGTCGACCACGAGGAGTCCGCCGTGGTCAGGGGGCAGGTCCGCCGCCGGGTTACCCGTCGCTTCGCTCCTTGCCTCCCGGTCATCCGACCACGTCATCCCCAGAGCCGGGTGTGACTTTCGCGTGAGTTTCGTGTGAGCCCCGGCTAGCCGGGCCCGATATTCACGCTGAACTCACACGCAATCCCCGCGGAGCCCTGAATCGACCGACCAGGCCGGTGCCCGTCTCCGGCCGCTAGCCCCCACGATCGCGGCCGAGACTCCGCTGCGCAATCGCTGCTGCGCAATCGCTGCTGAGCAATTGCCGCGGTCGCATCCCTGCCGATAACCCCGAATGAGGGCTCCAGGCGGGCCTGGAATACCTCGGCTACTCGGTCGGCGATGACGCGAGGCGGGTGATTGACTGGTTACTGATGGCGACTATCGGATTCATCGGGAGCGGCAACATCGGCGGGACGGTGGCCAGGCTCGCGGCGGCCGCCGGTTACCACGTGGTGCTGAGCAACTCGCGCGGCCCGCAGACGCTGGAGGACCTGGCCGCGGAGATCGGGCCGCTGGCGAGCGCCGGGACCGCGACGCAGGCCGCGCAGGCGGGCGACCTGGTGGTGGTGTCGATCCCGCTGAAGGCCTACCGCGACGTGCCCGTCGCCTCGCTCGCCGGCAAGACCGTTACCGACACAAACAACTATTACCCGCAGCGGGACGGGCAGATCAGCGAGCTGGACGACGGCTCGGCGTGCAGCAGCGAACTGCTCCAGCGCCATCTGCCGGCCGCTCATGTGGTGAAGGCCTTCAACAACATCTTCTACCGGCACCTGGCGAACCTGGCCCGCCCCGCTGGGGCGCCGGATCGCTCGGCGCTGCCGATCGCGGGTGATGACGACGCGGCGAAGAAGACCGTGACGGCGTTCCTCGACGCGATCGGCTACGACACCGTCGACAGCGGCGCGCTCGCGGGGAGTTGGTGCCAGGAGCCGGGCTCGCCGGTCTACGGCGGCGTGTACGGCGAGTTCGACAACCACGCCGGCACTCCGGCGCCGGCCACCGCCGTGCGCGCGAAGATCTCGGGCGCCAGCCGGTAACGCCGGCGGCCCGCCGCCCGCGCGTCAGGCACTGGACCCGAACGGCGCGCTGACCTCCATGATCCGCTGGGCGGCGCTGCGCATCTCCGGCAGCGCCAGCTCGATGACTTCTGGTGTCATCCGGTCGCTGGGCCCGGCGAGGTCGATCGCGCCGGGTGCGAGCGGGTCAGCCCGGCGGATCGGAACCGCGATGGCCGCGGCGCCCGGCACGGTCTCACCCCGGCTCGTGGCGTACCCGCACTCGCGCGTCTGGGCCACCGCGCGCAGGAACGTCTCCCGGTCAGGCGGCTTGAGGTTGGGGTCCTCCCGCTCCCGGTCGAGGATTCGCTTGATCTCCTCGTCCGGCAGCATCGACATGATGGCCTTGCTCGCCGCGCCGCCATTGAGGGGATAGGACTTTCCGACGCCCGAGCTCACCTTGACCGGCTGGCGGGACACTTCCTCGGCGATGCAGACCCGGCGGTCCCCGACCCGGCGGTGCAGGCTGATCGTCTCACCGGTGAGATTCCGGATCCGGTCGAGCGCGCCGGCCAGGAGCGCTACCTCGTCGTGGCGATCGGCGATCAGGCTGGCCAGCTTGAGGATGCCGATCCCGAGGCTGTACGCCCGGGTCTGCGGGTCTTGCTCTAGGTAGGACTGGCTCTGCAGGGTCTTCAAGATCCGGTGCGTCGTGGCCGCGGACAGGCCGGTGACCTCGGCCACTTCGGCCGCCGACATCCGCGTTCGGTCGGCGCTGAAGGCCTGCAGGACCGAAAGCGCACGCAGTATCGCTTGGGCCCCGCGAGGTGGGTCGGTGGCAGTGATAACGGAACTCCTGATTCAGACGGGCACTCGCTGTACCTAGGCAGCCAGCCGGTGACCCCGGGTACAGCCATTGCCTGCACCCCTCCCCAACCAGACGACACCGATCGTTTCCGTCGTTTTAGCACACTGGCGCGGCGACCGGGCCCCCCCGGCGGGGCCCGGGTCAGCCAACCAGCCCGGCTGATCTGAGAGGTCTTGACACGATATGGAGCCGGTCCTATGGTACCCCACAAGGTGACAAGGGAGTCCACCATGTGGAGTATGGGCAAATGTCAGTACTAGCTGACGCGATCGGCTTCGGCGTCGTGTCCGGCGCGATCGTCTCGCTCTCCTCGATGGCGATGTCGCTGCAGCACTCGGTCACCAAGCATGCGAACTTCAGCCACGGCGAGCTGCTGACCGTCGCCGCCTACGCGATGGTCGCCATGCAGCATCTGACGAGCAACGTCCTGCTGGACGGGGTTGTCGGCCTGGTGGTCGCCGCGCTGCTGGCCGTGCTGCTGGACGAGTTCGTGTTCAAGCCCTTCCGGACCCGCACGCGCCGGCTGGTGACCCTGCTGGTCGTGACGGCGGCCGCCTCGCAGGTGCTGGAGGGCACGTTCGCGCTCATCTTCGGGGCCAACTACGTCACGCTCCAGGTTCCGACGAGCCGCGCCCGGCACGTCGGGCCGTTCCTGTGGACCACCACCGACGAGGTCGTGATCGGCCTGGCCGTGCTGGCCTTCGTGGTGACCCATGTGGTGCTGCGCTACACCTCGTTCGGGCGCTCCCAGCGAGCGGTCGCCGACGACGCTGACCTGGCTCGCGTCTGCGGCGTCAACACCAGTCAGGTCATCCGCTGGACCTGGATCGCCACGGGGCTGCTCGCCGGGCTGGGCGGCGCCACCCTCGCCGTCTACTCCGGCACGTTCGACAACCTGCTGGGATTCAACTTCCTCCTCCTCACCTTCGCCGCCATGATCGTCGGGGGCATCGGGAAGATGTACGGCGCGGCGATAGCCGGGCTCCTGCTGGGCATCGTGACGTCCGTCGCGGGCGCCTACACCAACCAGGGTTATAACCAGCTCTTCGCTCTCGGCCTGCTGGCCATCGTCGTCCTCGTCCGCCCCAGCGGCCTGTTCAACACCAGGGCTGCCGACACGAGGGCCTTCGGCTAGCCATGGAATTCACTCTCGTCATCCTGACCTTCGTCGGCTTCCAGATCATCTTGTCCCTCGGCCTGAACCTGCAGTGGGGCATAGCCGGGATGCTCAACCTCGCCTACATCGGGTTCATGGCGGCCGGCGCCTACGTGACGGCGGTCCTGGTGCTGCCCAAGGCGACGCTGGCCAGCGGCACAAACTACGTTCTCGGCCTGCAGTGGCCATTCTGGGCCGGCATGCTCGGCGGTATCGTCGCCGCCGGGATCCTGGCCCTGGTGGTGGGCTTCGTGGTCTTGGGTCGCCGGCTCGAGGCCGAGTACTTCGCCATCCTGAGCCTGGTCGTCGTCATCGCGATGACGACGGTCCTGAGCGAGCAGGCGGGTCTGTTCAACGGCGTCGAGGGCCTGATCAACATCCCGCAGCCCTTCGGCCAGTCGCTGTCGAGCACCTCGTACGGGGCGTTGTTCCTGCTGCTGGTGGCGGCCCTCGCGGTGATCGTGTTCATCCTGGCCCAGCGGGTCCAGCGCTCGCCGTTCGGCCGGCTGGGCCGGGCCATCCGGGAGGACGAGACCGCGGTTCAGGTCTTCGGGAAGGACCCGTTCCGGGCCAAGCTCAAGATCTTCGTGCTCGGCGGGATGGTCGCCGGACTGGCCGGGTCCCTGACCGTGCTGTACGTCGGGGCGTTCGCCCCCGCGTCCTGGGCGGTCGGCGAGACCATCTTCGCCCTGTCGTGCATCATGGTCGGCGGGTCCGGCAACATGCTGGGCGGCGCGCTGGCCTCCGCCGTCATCGTCACGCTGTTCGTGCAGGTCCCCAGCCTGATCCACATCGCCGCCAGCAACCCGGAGATACTGGCCGAGGTTCAGGTCATGGCCACCGCGATCCTGCTGATCGCCGTGATGCGCTGGCGTCCCGACGGGCTGCTGCGAGAACCGGCGGGCTCGGTCGCGAAGCTCGAGCGGCGCGGCGGCCTGATGACCGGGCTCCGTCGTTCTTCCCTCGAGCCAGCCGCCGTACCCGCCGTTCCCAGGGCCACCGTTCCCGTCGTTCCGGTGGTGCCCGCCGTTCCCGCCGGGGTCGTCAGGGCGGTTACGGCCGTTGAGGCTGGGGCTAACGGGGCTGCCCCGGCGGCGTCAGCGGAACCGGCCGCCCTGGAGGTGCGGGGCATCACCAAGCGCTTTGGCGGCGTCACGGCCGTGGACGACTGCTCGTTCCGGCTGCCGGCGGGCGGGATCATCGGGCTGGTCGGCCCCAACGGGAGCGGCAAGAGCACGCTCGTGGAGGTCATCTCCGGCTTCCAGGCTCCGAACGGCGGCCACGTGCTGGTCGGCGGGCGGGACGTTACCTCCTGGACGCCCAGCCGCCGGGCCGGGGTCGGCCTCACCCGGACGTTCCAGTCGGCTCGCGTCTGGGGCAAGCTCACCGTGACCGAGAACCTGCTCGCCGCCGCCCCGGGGCTGGGCCGGGAGGCGCTGTGGCGCGGGGCGCTGCGCCCGAGCACGGCCGCTCGCGCTGACGCCCGGATCCTCCCCGAGGCGGAGGAAACGCTGCACGCGGTGGGCCTGTGGCCAGTGCGTGACCAACTCGCCGGCGAGCTGAGCGGGGGCCAGCGGCGACTGCTCGAGTTTGCCCGGATCGTGCTGTCCGGCGCCACGCTGGCCCTGCTGGACGAGCCGCTGGCGGGCGTGAACCCGGTGATGGGCGACACCATCGTGGAGCAGATCCGGCAGCTCAACAGCGTGCGCGGCGTGACCGTGCTGCTCGTCGAGCACAACCTGAAGGTCGTCTCGGCGCTGTGCCCGCTCGTGCTGGCCATGGACGCCGGGAAGATCGTCGCCCAGGGGACGGTCCAGTCGCTCGCCTCGTCGGAGGCCTTCGCCGAGGCGTATCTCGGCAAGCGCGCGTCGAAGACCCGAGAAGACTAGGAGTGCTGCCAGAGATGCCCGCCTCCGCCCGCACCGCCCTGCGCGTCGACAACCTCTCCGCCGGATACCGCGGTGACCTTGTCGTGCACAACGTGAGCCTCGAGATCCGCGCCAACGAGATCGGCGCGCTCGTGGGCCCGAACGGCTGCGGGAAGTCGACGCTGCTCAAGGCGATCAGCGGCGTCCTGACCCCCGCCTCCGGCACGGTGACCCTGGGGGAGAGCCCGGGCCGGGAGCTGACCGGCCTGCCGCCGCAGGAGCTGGCCGCCTGCGGCCTCGGGTACGTGCCGCAGCTAGCCAATACCTTCCCGTCGCTGACGGTGCTGGAAAACCTGCGGGTCGGGCTGTCGGGGCGGGCGTGGAAGCGGGCGCGCGAGCGTCAGGCGGAGATGTTCGAGCTGTTCCCCGACCTGTACGCCGCGCGCACCCGCCTGGCCCGGCAGCTCAGCGGGGGCCAGCGCGAGATGCTCGCCCTGGCCATCGCCCTCATCAGGAATCCGAGCATCATCCTCGTCGACGAGCCGTCGGCGGGCCTGTCGCCCAAGTTCAAGGACCTTATCTGGGAGCACCTGGTGCGGCTGCGGTCCGCCGGGGTCGCGCTCCTCGTCGTCGAGCAGGACGTGAGCGGAATCATGGAGATCGCCGACATTGCCCACCTCATGGTGGACGGGTCCATCGCGATGAGCGGGGCCGGGCGGGATCTCCTGCAGGACAAGGAGCTGGCCTCGCGGTACCTGGGCGTCGACGCCGTTATCGCGGAGGCCGACTAGCGAGGCTCCATAACCGTCCGGCCGCCGCGGCGGCCCGGGCGGCCTCATCACCAGCTCACGAGACCGAACCGGAAGCACGCGCAGGCAAACATCAGTCAACGGTGGAGGGAGAGCGTCATGTACAACATGACCTGGGGACAAGGGAGAGGTGCCCGACGGCTGGTCCTGGCCGCGTCGGTGTGCACGGCGCTGACCGTCGTGGCTGGCTGCGGTAGCTCGGGCACCGGCTCGTCCGGGGCTAGCGGCGGCAAGTCATCGGGCTCCGGCGGGATCGCCTTCGGCTCGGAGATCTCCCTGACGGGCCAGTTCGCGACCTTCGGCGCGGGAGTCAGCCAGGGCCTCAAGGCGGCCGAGGCCGAGGTCAATGCCGCGGGCGGGGTGCTCGGGCAGAAGATCACGCTGGACGTCGTGGACGATGCCTCGGACCCGGTTGACTCGGTCCCCAAGGCCAACCTCCTGGTCAACGTGGACCACGTGAAGGTCCAGGTCGGAGAGGCCGGCCCGGACGCTCAGGCCATCTACAAGATCTTCACCAAGGCCGGCACACCGTTCCTGACCGCGGGCGGGGACACCTTCTTCGACACCAACACCGACCCGCTGCTGTGGCGGCTCACGCCGTCGGACAACCAGCTTGGCGTGGCCATGGCCCTGCGGGCGTATCACCAGGGCTACCGGCGCGCCGCGCTTCTGTTCAGCACCGGAGTGGAGCAGCAGCTTCGAGCGGTAGTCGAGGCGACCTTCAAGCGCCTCGGCGGGTCGATCGTCGACAACGCCGCCATCGAGCCCGGCCAGACGTCGTATGAGTCGGCCGTGCAGGGGCTCGTGGGCAGCAAGCCGCAGGTCATCCTCACCGAGACCGATCCGCCCACAATGTCGGTGATCGTCCGGGAGCTCGCAAGCCTCGGAGCGCCCGACATCCCCGTGGTCGGGACCGACACCATGATCGGCTCGGACATGATCAAGGCGGTAGGGGCTTCGACGCTGCATCGCATCATGACCAACTGCGAGGCGGGGCTGTTCTCGAGCCCGGCCACGGGCGTCTTCACGGCCCAGGTGAAGAAGACCAGCGGCCAGGCGCCCCAGGCCAACGCCGAGTTCGGGTACGACGGCGTCATCATTGCCGCCCTGGCGATGGACGAGAGCCACTCCACCAAGGGCGCCACCTTCAACCCCGCGATCCAGAAGGTCACGGCCGAGGGAGGCACCCCGGTCTACAGCTACTCCCAGGGGCTGACCGCCCTGAAGGCGGGCAAGAAGATCACTTACATCGGCGCGAGCGGGCCCTTCTATTACAACAACAACCACAACGTGTACGGCCCGTTCGTCTGCGTCCGGCCGACCTTGTCGGGGTCCTACACCACGCTCGGCACCTTCTCGGCGCTGCAGCTCAAGTCGGCGTCGTCATGAGCCGGGCGGACCGAGTGCGGGCGGCAGGCCGAGTGCGGGCGGCAGGCCGATGACCGTCGAACTGCTCGACCAGCGACTCGCGGCGCTCATCGACGGGGCGGCCGAGCCGGTGCGCCTCGCCACGGGCTTCGCGTTCGTGGAGGGCCCGGTGTGGAACGCCAGCGAGGCGTGCCTCTACTTCAGTGACCTCAAGGGCGATATCCGCCGGAGATGGTCGGAGCGAGACGGCGACACCATCGTCCGGCAGCCCAACAACCATGGCAACGGCATGACCTACGACGCGGACATGTCCCTGCTGGTCTGCGAGCACACCACCAGCCGCGTAGTCCGGGAGCGGGGCGGCAGCACGGAGGTCGTCGCCTCGCATTACCAGGGCAAGGAGCTGAACAGCCCCAACGACATCGTGGTCAGCCGGTCGGGATCGATCTACTTCACCGATCCTGCCTTCGGGCGCATCCTTCCCGATCTCGGGGTCCAGCGGGATCAGGAGCTGGACTTCCAGGGCGTGTACCGGGTCACGCCCGGCGGCGAGCTCGAGCTGCTGGACGACGACTACGAGCAGCCCAACGGACTGTGCTTCGCGCCCGGCGAGGACGTGCTGTACGTCAACGACTGCCGGCGTCACCGCATCCTGCAGTACGAGGTCAGTCCCGACGGGGCGGTCGGCGCCCGATCGGTCCTCGTCGAGGGGATCCAGGGCTTCGACGGGATGAAGTGCGACGAGGCCGGCAACATCTACATCACCGGACCGCCCGGCACCGACACCGGGGTCCTCGTCTTCGATGCGGCCGGCGTCCAGCTCGGGATGCTGGGGCTGCCGGAGAAGCCGGCCAACTTCAACTGGGGCGGGCCGGGCTGGTCCGACCTGTACATCTGCGCCCGGACGTCGATCTACCGGTACTCGCTCAAGGTCGCCGGCGCGCACTGCTCGTATATGGGCTGAGGGGGAGGCAGAGCGTGTCACTGGGCCGGATCGGTGCGTGGTGCTCGATCGGGAGCTCTTATGTCGTCGAGCTCCTGGCTAGCTGCGATTTCGACTGGATCTGCATCGACCTGCAGCACGGGTTCGCCGGCCCGGGCGACCTGCTGCCCATGCTGCAGGCGGCGTCGATCACGCGGACCCCGACGCTGGTCCGCGTGCCCCGCCTGGACGCGGGCCTGATCGGGCGGGCTCTCGATGCGGGCGCCGCCGGGGTGGTCGTCCCCATGGTCAACTCCGCCGCGCAGGCCCGCGAGGCGGTGCGCGCCTGCCGGTACCCTCCCGACGGCGAGCGGAGCTGGGGGCCGGCCCGCCTCTCGCTGGCGGAGCCCGCCTACAGCGGCGAGCGCGCCAACGCCCGGGTTCAGTGCCTGGTCATGGTCGAGACACTCGAAGCCGTGCGGAATCTCAGCGAGATCGCGGCGGTGGAGGGCGTCGACGCCGTCTTCGTCGGGCCCAGTGACCTCGCCGTCGACATGGGCCTGCACCCGCGGCGCGGGCCGATCCCCGGCGAGCACGCGACGACGCTGGCAGGCATTGCCCGCACCTGCCAGGACGGTGGGATGCCCGCCGGGATCTTCTGCGGCACGTTCGAGGCGGTCACGGAATTCGAGGAGATGGGCTACACCATCCTCGCCGCCGTGACCGACGCCGCGCTCATCCGCGCGGGCGCCGCCGCGGGCCTGCAGGGTCTGCACGCCCGCGCCGAGGCCCGGTCGTCTAGTCCCGATACCGCCGCTGCAGCCGTTGTAGCCGATGAAAGCGAGACCACGTGAACATCGATATCCACAACCACGCCATACCGCAGCGCGTGCTGGACCTCGTCGAGCGGGAGCCCGGGTACGGCGTGAGCCTGGCCAACGGGACCTGGCACGGCCCCAACATCGGCGATTTCGAGCTAGTCGAGGCGTGGGCCTCGCCCGACGGCAAGCTGCGCGAGCTCGACAAGAAGGGCCTCGACGGCGCCGTCGTGTCGATCGCTCCCAAGCCGCTGTACTTCTTCGAGCTGCCGCTGGAGCCGCAGTCGGTGGTGGCCCGCGAGACCAACATCGGCCTGTCGGAGTACTGCGCCGTTTACCCGGACCGGCTCAGGTGGATGGCCCATGTGCCCCTCGGCTGGCCGGACGCGGCGGCGCGCATGCTCGAAGAGGCGACCGAGCTCGGCGCCTCCGGCGTCCAGGTCGCCCCCTCGGCCGCCGGCCGGCGACTGGACGATCCCGACCTCGATCCCTTCTGGGAGACGGTCGAGCGGCTGAACGTCCCGGTCTTCATCCACCCGGGATACGAGCTGCAGATTCCGCCGTTCGCCGACTACAGCCTCGGCGCCATCATCGGCCTTCCACTCGAAACGACCATCGCCCTGGAGCGGCTCGTCTGCGCCGGCCATTTCGACCGTTACCCGAGCCTGCGGGTCGTGGGCGCACACGGCGGCGGCTTCTTCCCCTACAACGTGGGCCGCCTGCGCAACTACATCCGGGTCCGGGATTCGCTGCGGGACCTGCCCGCCGACCCGTGGGCGTACGTCGGGCGGATCAAGTTCGACAGCCTCGTCTATGACGTCGACACCCTCCGGTTCCTGGTCCAGAAGGCCGGCGCCGAGAACATCATGATCGGCACGGACTGTTCCTTCTCGAGCGCGCCGGTCGCGCCCGTCGACGAACTGCGCGCCGCCATCGACGACGACGAGGAGTTCCTCATGGCCGCCGGCGGTAACGCGGCCGAGCTGTTCGGGTTCTCCGCCGCCGCGCGGGGCGCGTGAACCGTGCTCCCCACCGCCACGGTCACGTCGGACGACGGCGTGCCCATCGCCATCTGGGCCTCCGGCGCCGGCCCGCCGGTCCTGCTCGTGCACGGCACGACCTCGGATCACAGCACCTTCGACGAGCTGGTTCCGCACCTCGAGGACAAGCGCCGCGTCTACCGGTACGACCGCCGCGGTCGCGGGCTCAGCGGCGACGGGCCGCCGCAGGAGCAGTACAGCCTGGAGCTTGAGTTCGCGGACGCCGCCGCGGTCGCCGGGCACGTCGTCGCCGCGGCGGGCGGCCCGGTCGACGTGCTCTCCCACTCCTTCGGGGCGTATGTCGCGCTGGGTGCAGCGGCCGGGCTGAGCTCGGTCGCCGCCGTGGTCGCCTACAGTCCCGGCTTCGGCGCCGAGTACCCACCCGGGGCGCTGGACAGGATCGGCACCGCGATCAGGGACAGCGACCCGGACGCCGCCCTCCGCCTGGTGTTCCGCGAGATCATCGGGATGCCTGCCGACGACATCCAGGTGCTGGCCGACTCGCCGGTGTGGCAGGTGCGAGTGGCCGCGGCCTGGTCCGTGGTCCGCGAATGCCAGGCCGACGAGGCGTTCCTGCGCGTGAGCGGCCCCCTGCTCGCCCGGATCAGCCAGCCCGTCCTGGTCCTGTCCGGTGAGCGGAACGTCCCGGCCAAGCGGGAGCTGGCCGCCGCCCTGGCGCGGCTGATCCCCGGCGCCGGGCTGGACGACCTGCCCGCCGAAGGCCACGCGGCCCATCACACGTCCCCCGCGGCGCTCGCCGCCCGCTGCCTGCGCTTCTTCGACGAGGTCGCCGGGCAGCCCGCCGGCGCCCGGTCGAGCCCGTGAGCCCCCGTCGATGAGGGCCGTCACGATCGCGCCGACACCGCAGGGCGCGCGGCATGTGCTCGCCGAGGCACCCGAGCCGGTCGTCGGGCCGTCGGACCTGCTGGTGGAGGTGTACGCGTCGGCGGTCAACCAGGCGGATCTCCGTTACGCCTCGACGCACTTCGCCGCGTCCGAGTCGGCGTCGGGGCCGGCCATCGGCGGCCTCGAGCTGGCGGGCGAGGTGATCGCACTCGGCGATCGCGCCACCGGTTTCACCGTCGGCGACCGGGTCATGGCCATGACCGGCGGGGCCTGGGCCGAGCGGGTCACCGTCGATCACCGGCTGGCCGTGCCGGTGCCGAGCGGGTTCGGCTGGAAAGATGCGGCCGCTACCCCGGTCTCTTACCTCACGGCCCACGACTGCATCGCGGCGGCGGCGAGGCTCGAGCCGGGGGAGAGCCTGCTCGTGCAGGGCGCCACGACCGCGGCCGGGCTGGCCGTCGTGCAGATCGCCCGGCACGCCGGAGCGCAGCCCGTCCTCGGCACCACCTCTAAGCAGGCGAAAGTCGAGCGCATGCGCTCGCTCGGCTGCGACGTCCCGATCGTGCGCGGTTCCGCCGACGTGGCGCAGGCTGTCAGGTCGGCCACCGGCGGACGCGGTGCCGACGTGGTGGTCGACATCCTCGGCGGCGCCGCCCTGCGGGAGAACGTCGATGCCGCCGCTGTCCTGGGCCGGGTCATCTGCCTGGGCCGGGTGAGCGGGTCGCGCGGCGAGCTCGATCTCGACGAATTCGCCCGCAAGCGCATCCGGATGACCGGGGTCACCTTCCGCACTCGCAGCTTCGACGAGCGTTGCGTGGTCGTCGCCCGCTTCATCCGCGAGTTGCTGCCGGCGCTGGAGAACAAGGCGGTCCGGCCCGTCTGGGACCGATCCTTCGACTGGGCGGACTGCGCCGAGGCCGAGCTGTTCTTGCGCAGCGGCCATCAGTTCGGGAAGGTCCTCCTGTCGATGAAGCCCAGCGCCTGAGCTAAGTGGCTGCGGGCCTCCGCTCGAGGAGCTTGCCCAGGCGGATGCTGCGCGGGGCGTCGGCGTTGTGCCCGAATGCGGCGGGCCGGCCGCCGCTTGTCGAACAGGCCGGCGGCTACGGGGGCGGGATCAGGCCGTTCAGCATCCGCTCGACCAGGCGCTCGAAATGAGCGGCCAGGTCTAGCCCCGGGTCGCCGCCACTGGCGATGGCTGCGGCAAACCGGGGATAACGCCCGGTGGCGATCAGTTCGCGCATCCGCTCGCCGCTGGCCGCCGCCTGCTCCGGGTCAGGCTCGGCCGCCTGCCGGTCGGCGAGCTCGGCGCGCACCAGGTTGATCACGAACCCGTTGAGCAGCGCCACCGTCTCCAGCCGGGTTCCGGCGTCGAGCCCGGTCGGCTCCAGGGCGGCGAGGGTGAACTCCAGGTAGGCCAGGGTGGCCGGCCCGAGCGGCTGCCGGTGGGATAGGGCCGCGATCAGCCACGGATGGCGATGCAGCAGTGTCCGCTGCCGCCGGGCCAGCAGGCGCAGATCGGCGCGCCAGTCGCCGCTCGGCTCCTCGGGCACCTCCAGCTCCTCGCTGACCTGCTCGACCATGGCGTAGACCAGCGCCTGTTTATCGGGCACATAGCTGTAGAGCGACATCGCGCCGGCCCGCAGCCGGGCGGCGACCGCCCGGATGGTGACGGCATCCAGGCCCCGGGCGTCGGCGATCGCCACGGCCGCCTCGATCACCTGGCGGCGGGTGTGCCGCGGTCGCGGACCGCGCCGGCGAGCGGCCTGCGGCCCCGAACTCCCGGGCAGCGAGCTGTCGGCCGCCATCGCCACCTCCCGCAGTCGCTTCGCCCGCCGCGCCGCGCGTGCGTACTGACCATAGTGCTGGTGCC